>JAEEGJ010007288.1_pt1 | contig 31942 bp, 28 predicted proteins | sample 8958761 | NCBI WGS metagenome assembly JAEEGJ01 (sample SAMN16246546, study PRJNA631951) | gut metagenome | biome: gut microbiome; feature: rumen; material: RS-attached | host: Bos | place: Iran: Karaj | collected 2018-10
GATATGGGTGGTGCATATCCCAGAGTGCAGCCACCTTGCGGCTCTTTACTCTGTCAAGTACTGCTGCAAGACGTGCTGTGTCTGAATATACGCCGTTTGTCTCTACGAGAAGTGTAACATTGTACTCTTCTGCGATAGGTACGAGTTTTTTTAGAGCCTCTACGATATAGTCATCATCAACCTCTCCGCCGGGAGTTGGTTCGAGGTCACCGAGTATTCTTATGTAAGAAGAGCCAAGCTTGCTTGCAAGCTGAGCATATGCCTTTATCTCGTCCTCTGCTTCCTGATATTTATCCTTGAACTTAAGGCAGGCACCTGATGACAGACAAGGTATTTCAAGCCCGAGCGACTGCAGCTTTGAAATGGTATTAGGCAGCTGCGCCTCTGTAAAAGGCTGAGCCTTGACGGAGAATATCTCATTGCCGAGACCTCTTATCTCGATACCGTCAAATTTAAAATCCTTTGCCATTGAATAAATGTCTGTCCATGACCAATTAGGACAAGAAAGAGTAGAAAAACCGATCTTCATTTTTATCATTCCTTTACATATTTTCGAGTATTATAATTCATTGACGATGCAATTTATGTTTATAGCATAGATGTCATGAAATTAGAGATAGCTATTTTCACCTTCCTTTGCCCGGAACGATAAAAACAAAACCCGTCCCAAAGCGTAAGATTGCTTTGAGACGGGTATTATACAATACTCGCGGTACCACTCAAATTGCGGATATAATAATCCGCCACCTCTTCGAAGTCTGTCAACTTCTATGCACTAACGCAGCATTCACGGGGACCGTCTACTGGGTGTTTGAACCTTTGGGAGTTCCAGCTCAGAAGGGAGAAGTACAGGTTCCACGCATTACTGATTCGCACCAACCATCAGTTCTCTGAAATGCTTTCGTCCTGACTATTCTTCGTCACAGCCTATATTTTATATTATATCATAGAAAGATTCGTTTGTCAATATCTTTTTGAAAAATTATTTTTTAATTATTATAAAATATTGTTTGATTAAAATACTAAAAGCCTGCTGTCAGAAAGTTGAATTTGTGCTCTGAACTATATTCTATGACTGAAATTTGATATTTTGTAAGTTTTTGAGACTTTTTAAACAGATATGATTTTATTATTGATAAATAATCCTGTCTATGGTATAATACATATATTTCCAAAAGCAAAATTATAAAGGTCATTTTCTTATATACTCAGGAGGTATAATATGTATTTTGATGAAATGAAACTCGGAATGAGTGTTGAGGTAGCCCCTGTGGTTATATACAAAGATAAAATGCTTGCATTTGCTAAAGAGTACGATGATTTGCCGATGCATACAGATGAGGAATATGCAAAGACAACTCTCTTCGGTAAACTTATTGCTCACGGTGTTATGTCATTCATGGCTGTCTGGGCAAAGTACCTTGAAGTAGATTTTTATGGTAATGAACTGCTTGCAGGTAAATCAACCAAAATTGAATGGCACAAGCCCGTTTTCGCAGAAGATGTGCTGACAGGAAAAGCAACTATAACAAACCTCATTAAGCGTAATGATAAAAATGGAATTGTAGCCGTATCCTTTGATGTTTATAATCAAAATAGTGAGCTTGTATTGACTGATGTTACAGAAGCATTTGTAAAATGCAGATTACAGTAAACAGTATAGAATCCTTACTACGATGATAGTATTGATGTTTTCAATCTTAGTATTAACAATAAGAAAAAAGCAGCTCCCGCAGGAGCTGTTGTTTTTATATTTAATAGTAAATGTATATGCGTAGAAAATAGCAATTCGAAAAAGCAAAAGGTATTTTCAGTGATTCGTGCTTTTGTTAACACAGGATCTTACAATAGACTCTGAGAACGGCATACAGAAATCAGCAACAGGTCCAACAAGGAATGCACAGATAATTGTCCCTATGCCGAATTTTCCACCGAGAATGAATCCTGTTAGTACAAAAACAACATCCACGGCAATTCTTATTATACCGAATCTCTTTTTGCTTTTGTCACTGATAACCACAGCTACCAGATCATTAGGTCCTGTACCTGCATTCGACTTAATAACAACAGACATACCGAATGCTAAAATAGCGCATCCAATGGTAAGTATTATTATCTTTATGAACAGACTTGCATTTTCGATTCGGAAGCCTTTTAATATTAATGTAAAGATATCAATTATTGGTCCACCACAGAACATACAAACTATCGTACCAAGTTTTATATAGCTTCTGTCAATGAACAGAAGTGCCAGAATGATCAGAAAACAAATACACATATGCACTGTGCCGTGTGTCGGCTCAATAATTTTAGTTTTTATGATAAGAAGCCGTAATCCCTGAATCAACACATTGAAAGGATCGGCACCTTCGTTGGCAAGAATAAATAAAGTAACACCGAGGTGTGCGATAATCAGGCCTAAAAATAGAAGTCCAAGTCTCAGAATGGTTTCTTTTGTAATCTTATTCATTTGTGTATCCTCGTTTTTTGTCAGAACGGGTAATCCTCATCCAAGTTAGTAATGAATCGGTATCCTTCAAAGTCATCACGTTTTTTCTCGAAAAGAAGCCTTAGTATTTCTGCTGCTTCATAAGAGGAATGCGATGCAGGATTATCAGGTTTACCATCTGTACGTATCCACCCCGGATGAACACAGAAGATATTGACTGATTTTTCATCTTTAAATGTGTTATAAAGATTCATTGTCGCCATATTTAGGGCGGCTTTTGCCATTCCGTAATCAATAAGATTGGTGCGGTAACACTTCGATATACTACCGGCTTCTGATGAAATATTCATAATAAGTGCTGTGACATCACTCTTTTTAAGCAGCGGATAGAGTGCCTTTATAACACGCATAGCACCAACCGCAGTTATATCCACAGTCCTTGCAATAAAGTCAAGGTTAGCATTGAAAAATCCTTTGTCACAGTCTGGAGATACTGATACCGCATTATTTACCAAAAGATCAAGACAGTCAATTTTTTTGCATAATTCATTTGCAGCTGCCTGTACAGAAGCTGTGCTGCTTATATCCATTGTCAGAATTGTCAGTCTATCTTCGTATTGATTTTTTAGTTCTTCCAGTTCAGGACATGGCTTTCTTATGGTAGCTACAACATTATCACCTGCTTCAAGATATCTGAGTACTAAGTTAAAACCAAGTCCTACTGCCTTTCCAGCACCTGTTATCATGACATTTTTAGACATAAAAACACCTCCCGAATATAATTTTTGGATTACGAACATTATAACACAAAAGCTAATGAATTTCAATAATATAACAAAATACGTTGTTGATCAATAATATAATTAAAAAAAGAATTCTCTTATCATACTGCATAAAAAGATATTCCGGCAAAATTCAAAAAATATTATTGAATTTTACCAAGGCTTATGTTAGAATAAATACATATAGATGCAGATTGAAAATTGAAATATTTACATTGAATTTATAAAAGGAGGTATATTAATATGATTATTTATGTTGATGCCAATGCAGGACGTGGAGGTAACGGATCAAAATAAATGCCATTCAGAAGAATCAGAGATGCAGCCGAAATTGCATTGACGGGTGATGAAGTACTAGTTATTCACGGAGTTTACAGGATCATTGACAGTCTCCACATTTCAAAGAACTTGGTAAACTGAAACAGCAGTATGTTGCGGATGTTGTTATAAAACGATATGAAGTTACGTAAAAACGGTATCGAAAGGAAATTTATTATGTTACTGGAAAAAATAAACGGACCTGATGATATAAAAGAGCTGGAGATATCTCAGCTTCAGACACTTGCAGACGAAACACGTTCAGCACTCATCAACAAACTCAGCAAGGCTGGCGGCCATCAGGGACCAAACCTTGGCGTGGTTGAATTGACAGTCGCTATTCATTATGTGTTTGATTCGCCTAAGGATAAGATAGTATTTGACGTTTCACATCAGTGTTATCCTCACAAGATACTTACCGGAAGAAAGAAAGCTTATCTGGATGAAGCGCATTTTCATGATGTGACAGGATTTACCAATCCGAAAGAGAGTGAACATGATATGTTCATCGTCGGACACACCTCTACGTCTGTGTCACTTGCGCTCGGACTGGCGAAAGGCAGAGATCTGAACGGAAGAAGCGAAAATGTAATTGCACTGATCGGAGATGGCTCCCTGTCTGGCGGAGAAGCACTTGAAGCTCTTGATTACGCAGGAGAGTATGACAGAAATCTCATTATAATTGTAAATGACAATGATCAGAGCATCGCAGAAAATCACGGCGGACTCTACAAGACGCTGAAAAAACTCCGTGATACAAACGGCAATGCCGAAGATAATCTGTTTCGTGCCATGGGATTGGATTATCGTTATCTTGAAGATGGACATGACACTGTTAAGCTTGTGGAACTGTTTGAAAGTGTTAAAAACATTGATCATCCTATTGTGCTCCATATCCATACGATCAAGGGTAAAGGTCTTCATTATGCAGAAAAAGACCGCGAACGCTGGCACGCAGGCGGCCCGTTCAATATCGATGACGGCTCTCCGCTATACCCGTATCAGGGTGAAGAAAACGTTGTATTCAAATGTCTGAAAGAACTGCTTGACACAAATGAGAATGCTATAGTCCTGAATGCCGCTACACCTATGGGACTTGGTTTTGTGCAGGGCGTACGTGAGGAATATGTAAAGCGCGGGCAGTTCATTGATGTAGGTATTGCAGAAGAAAATGCTGTTGCTATGACAAGCGGTATAGCCAAAAACGGAGGCACGGCGGTGTTCGGCACATTTGCACCGTTTTTCCAGCGTACATATGACCAGATGTCGCACGACGTCTGCCTGAACGACAGTCCTGCAACATTTCTCATCATGAGTCCCGGCGTATTCGGTTCAGATTCAAATACACATATTGCATTGTGCGATATCCAGATATTCGCACATATCCCGAATCTGATATATCTTGCACCTTCAAGCAATGAAGAATTTGTGCAGATGTTCAGGTATGCAACGACTCAGAAGCAGCATCCTGTTGCGATAAGAGTGGTAAATACGCTCAGAACGACCGGCGTTGCTGATAATACGGATTATTCCGATCTGAAAAGCAAGATCGAACACAGTGGAAGCAAGATCGCACTGATCGCAGTCAGCGGATTGCTCACAATGGCACTTGAAGTCGCTGACAATGTCAAAGAAAAGACCGGAAATGATATCACCGTCATAAATCCAAGGTTTGTCAGCGGTGTTGATGAAGAACTGCTTATTTCACTGAAAAAAGACCACCGTCTTGTGATAACTATTGAGGACGGTGAACTCATGGGCGGTTACGGTCAAAACATAGCAGCCTTCTACGGAGAATCAGATATGCGTGTAAGATGTTACGGTATTTCAAAAGCATTTCATACTGAATTCAAGGCTGAGGAACTACTTGACCAGCATGGTATCGCGGCTGAAAAACTAACAAAAGAAATCATTGCTGCTCTTAGATCAGAATAAAAACTACAATCAGGAGGTTATTTATGAAAATGCTCAATATTGTAAACGGACCGCAGAATGTATCTGCAATCATACAGGGATGCATGAGAATGCCTGCTTTATCGAAGGAAGATGCAGCAAATGTAATCCGCACTGCTTATGACTGCGGTATCAACTTTTTCGATCACGCTACCTGCTACGGAAACGGCGAAGCAGAGGAACGCTTTTCACAGGCTCTTCCGCTGACAGGTATCAAACGTGAAGATATATATATCCAAAGCAAGTGCGGACTTTGCTTTGACAGAAATGAATTTGACTGGACTAAGGAGAATATCCTCTCCAGTGTCGATGACAGTCTTCGTCGCTTGAATGTCGAGTACCTTGACGCTCTGCTGCTGCACAGACCTGATCTGCTATTTGATCCGGAAGAGGTCGCAGAGGCTTTTGATACACTTGAAAGAGAAGGAAAGGTTCGATGTTTCGGTATCAGTAATCTTATGCCCATGCAAATCGAATTGCTGAAAAAATATGTGAAGCAGCCGCTTGTTTTCAATCAGGTACAGTTTTCTCTGGAGCAGTCACAACTGATCGATCAGGCTCTTTACATGAATAACAAGACTACAGAATTTTCCATTAATCGTGATGGCTCTGCACTTGATTACTGTCGTTTGAATGATATCACGATCCAGGCGTGGTCACCGCTGCAATTTGGAATGTTCGGCGGCACGTTCATTGATAACCCTGATTTCCTTGAATTGAACAAAGCACTTGCCGAAATTGCAGAGCGTGAGAACGTTTCCAAGGCGGCAGTTGCTATTGCATGGATATTGCGTCATCCTGCGAAAATGCAAGCTATTATCGGAACTATGAATCCAGAGCATATCAAGGATACCTGTGATGCTGTGAAAGTCAAATTGTCTCATCATGACTGGTATGAACTGTACTTGGCATCAGGAAAGTTTTTACCTTGATATCGAGTGCGATGTGAATATTTTCAATTTTGTCTCAATAAGCAGTATTCTATTGAAAGTTTAAGTTTATTTGAAGTGTCAGGTGCTGCACAGCGTATCTTATTAAGTAAAAACGGAGGAAAAACAAATGGAATTCAATGAAGTAGTTAAAAATCGTTATTCATGCAAGAAATATAGCAATAAACAAGTCGAAAAAGAGAAGCTTACTTCTATTCTCGAGGCAGGACGTCTTGCGCCGACAGCCAAGAATCTTCAGGAGCAGCATATATATGTGGTACAGTCTGCGGAGTTTCTCGCAAGGATAGACGAGCTGACGCCGTGCCGCTATGGTGCGCCGACAGTGCTTGTTGTTGCCTTCAATAAGAACGAGGTATTTACATACCCCGGCGGCAAGCGCGATTCAGGTGTAGAGGACGCAGCTATCGTTGCAACACATCTTACTCTTGCGGCTGCAAACGAGGGTGTTGACAGCTGCTGGCTAAACTTTTTTGATCCCGACAAGGCAGCGTCTTTGCTTGGATTGCCTGAGAATGAGGAAGTACTTATGCTGCTTGATCTTGGCTATGCGGCTGAAGGAGCAGGTCCGCTGCCGAACCATGAAAGCAGAAAGCCCCTCTCCGAAACAGTAACTTATCTGTGATAATGTGAATGCTTTTATGAAAATGCTGAACATGATCAACGGACTATCAAAGCTGTATGAGCAGATATAATATAATGGAGGACGATTTATGTTTGACAAAAAAGGAACCGTAAAATGGGGCGTCATGGGTACCGCAGGCATCGCGTCATGGGGTACGATACCGGGTATGCAAAAGGCAAATAGCTGTGAGCTGTATGCGATAGCAGGCAGAAGTCTTGAAAAAGCTCAGGCTTATAAGGAGCGTTTCGGATTTAAAAAGGCATATAAGGGATATGATGCCATGCTGGCTGATCCCGAAGTTGAGGCGGTATATATCCCGTTGCCAAATAATATCCACTGTGAATGGGTAATAAAGGCTCTTAACGCTCATAAGCACGTACTGTGTGAAAAGCCTCTTGCCATGAATGAGGGCGAGCTTCGCCATATGTTTGCAGCTGCAAGGGATAACGGAGTTATACTTATGGAGGCTTATGCGTATTTACATAGTCCATATATATGCAGACTCAAGGAGATCATCACATCAGGTGAGATAGGAAAGATAGATTACGTTGACACTGCGTTCCTGACACAGAATTACTCCGAAGATATCAGACTTCATAAGGAACAGGGCGGAGGCGGAATATATGACGTAGGCTGTTACTGTACGTCTATGATACTTTCGCTGATAGATTCACCTGTAAAGTATGTAAAGGCAGACGCTGAATTCGGCAGTACGGGAGTCGATCATTTGGCTTCTGTGATGTTAGGCTTTGAGGATGATTCAAGAGCTTCCTTCAATGCAGGCATGATACTTGGTACTGACTCCTGTGACAGATATGACAGGCTGTTCATACACGGTTCCAAGGGGTATATTCGTTCCGATGTTGAGTATAACGGTGAAGGAGAGTTGTCATTTGAGGTCACTGTTAAGGATACAAACGGTGAAAGAATTACGCGAACTGAAACTGTTTCAGCTGAATCCAATTACAGTATGGAAATGGAGCAGATGAATGAATGTATAAAAGAAAAAGCAGTACCATATATCATAGAGGTGTTTTCCGTTAAAAATATGCGCATCCTCGATAGTATACTTGATGCAGTCGGATATAATGACTCAAAAAAACAGTTTATTTTAACTAACGGAGTCACGATCCCAGCAGTAGGCTACGGTTCATACCTTTCCACGGAAAAAGGCGGAGTTCAAACTATCATGGATGCAATTGATGTTGGATACCGCTATATAGATACGGCACAGTTCTACGGAAATGAGGAACAGATCGGTGAAGCTATAGAAAAGTCGGATATTCCGAGAGATGAAATATTCCTGTGCAGCAAGGTATGGCATACTGATCTTGGCAGAGAAAAAACGCTGAAAGCTTTTGAGGAGTCCTGTCGTAAGCTGAAAACCGATCACCTTGATATGTATCTGATACACTGGCCTAAGTGTGACGGTAATGATGATGAATGGTTTGAAAAAGTCAGCGGCTCATGGGCTGTAATGGAGGAGTTATATGTGCAGGGAAGAGTAAAAGTGATAGGACTGTCTAATTTTCTTCCGCATCATATCAGACCTCTTTTGGAAACTGCACGGATCCGTCCTATGGTAGACCAGCTTGAACTTCATGTGGGCTATATGCAGGAATATGCCCTTTCGTACCTAAAAAAAGAGGGGATACTTCCGCAGGCATGGGGCCCTCTTGGCAGAGCGAAGCTCATAAACGATGATAATGTATCGAAAATAGCTGCAAAATACGGCTGTACAAATGCCGCGCTGTTACTCAGATATCTTAATCAGAGAGGCATTCCTGTTATCCCGAAATCTTCATCAAAGGAAAGAATGAAGGATAACCTTGATATATTCGGTTTCAGCATTTCTGAGGACGATATGTCATACTTATCATGTCTGCCTGAGAGAGGCTGGTCAGGTGAGCATCCTGATAAAGTATCGACATTTTTATAATATTTTCTACACCAATTTAAGGTAACATTGATTGTTTCTATGATGTGATAAAAGTACCTGTTGGTTTACAAATATGCAGAATACTCACGACTAAAAGGCAGTATGACGATACGAAATAAGCCAACTCCCGATAGGTAACTGTAAATATTTCAAAAAGATGATTATACTAAATGTATTTTATTGGTAGGTCCATATTACCTGTTATCAAAACCTAAATAAATTGTAAATGTTTGGAATAGGCTATTGACTGACGATATGACCGGTGATATAATATCTGTAAGAAGAATACATTGCGTATATGAAATGTGTGGGAGGGGTATATAAATGTTGCATAATACATTTTATCCTGCCGAGGACGGCAATACGGAGACGATAGTTCTGCTGCATGGTTTCGGAGGCAATTCACGTATTTGGAAATATCAGCTGCCGCTGCTCTCAAAGCATTACAACGTTCTTACAATTGATCTTCCAAGTCATAATGAAGGCAATTTACAGCTTTCACAGCTTGAGGTAACTTTGGATGCCATAAGCAGGGAAATACTTGCAGTATGCGATCAGTATTCTGTACGTCATGCTATTTTCATGGGAGTATCCCTTGGTACAATTTTTGTAAAGTATATTCAAGCGTTTTATCCGGAATATGTTGACTTCGGAATTCTTGTCGGAGCGGTGGCTACAGTAAATGCTTTGCTTCACGGATGTGCTCATCTTTTTTCAAAAATAGGTGACAAGCTTCCCTTTGCGGCAGTTTACCATGTTTTCAGCTGGATCATTATGCCTGGTAAGCGTAATGAGGAGAGCAGAAGCATTTTTCGTAAATGTGCTATTGCACTGAATAAAAAGGAATTCAGGTTATATATGCATATTTTCAATCAGGCTTTTCGTTTCAGCAAGATATTTGAAAAGGAACATCATCCGGAAAACATATATATTTCCGGTAAGCTTGACTCATGTTTTCTGCGCCGAACAGTACGTGAAGCTAAAAGTACCTGCGGTAGGATGATACAGATGGCTTCATGCGGTCACGTATGCAATATTGTACAGAAAGAACGCTTTAATGAGCTTATGCTGAGGGTACTTGACAGAGATATTACTGTTACGGCAGAATGATGTCATTAGGAAACTGTAAAAATAGAAAGTAGTTTAAGTCGCATTTTTGCATTCTAATGTGTAGTAAAAAGGAAATAGGCTCTCGATTAAAAGTGAGATAACGATAAGAAAGAAGCAACTCCCGTGAGGGAGTTGCTGTTCTATATTAAGTATTATACACGTTTAAACACATCGTATCTTGCAACCTGTTTCTTCAGCTCAGGAAGGAAATACTGAAAGTCCCATTCAACATCTTCCGGAACGTCTTCGAAACCGTTGCGGGCATCTACAATGAATAGACTGCCTTTATGCTCACGCAGCATTTCAAGTGAAGCAGATACAGTCTTTTTGTAATCATCGAAGTGTGCTTCTTTCTTCCAGATATGAAAAACACTATTATCTTTTGCTATATAATCGATTTTTGCAAATTCGCTCTAAAACATTATGTTTTCCTTTCATAATCATAATCCCAGACCGTACCCTGCACCTAACCCTATCACCGCAGACAGCAGAATGATCTTGATTGGGTGAACCTTTTTGAATGCAAGTACGGCAGTAGCGGCGGTGTGGTCAACAACTACTACAACAGCGACAACAGCCGGACAGTCAACCAGACGAATAATTCGCCTAAGTCGCTGTCACGGCTGGAGATTTATCGTATGACGCGAAATGCATTGAATGTTTAGTCAGATTTGTTTAAACTAATCCAAGTCCTGCTTGTTGCATCAATTCCGATTGCACCAAGTGGGGCTGTAATCAGTATTGCAAGAACTGCAACAGAAAGTATGATTTTTCCGCAGGGTAAGCCCAGTGATAACGGAACGGAGCCGATTGCTGCCTGAACCGTTGCTTTCGGAAGGTATGCTATTATGCAGAACAGCCTTTCTTTTAAAGAAAGATTTGTTCCGATCATACAGAAACACACGCCAATTGCGCGAAAGGCAAGCGCAATGAAAATCATAATAATGGCTGAAATACCTGCTGTCAATGTATAACGAATATCCACAGCAGCGCCGACCAGAACAAATAACATGATCTCGGCGGCAATCCAAAGCTTTCCGAATTTCTGAGAAAGTCTCTCAGATACAGATTTGTCTGTTTTTATTTTAATGACAAAAGCCATTGCAACTACTGCGAGAAGTCCAGAAACAGAAATATGGGTTTTGAGAGCCGTTTCAACGGACATCAGTACAAAAGCAGTTGCAAGCAGAATGAGCGCTTTTGTGCTGTTTCGTATTTTATGTTGCGTCTGGTAGCATTTTTCAAACAGAATGAATAACACAGCTCCCGTGATGATACCGAGAGCAATGCCGAGGATTATTGAAATGGGAATATTAAGGAAATCAGTAATCTGAGCTGAACCGCCCTGTGCCATCGTTACAAACGTACTGAAAAGAACAATTACAAAGATATCATCACAGGAAGCTCCGGCGAGAATCATTTGCGGTATGCTTTTATTTGTTCCGCGTTTTTCCTCTATAAGTTTTACCATTCTTGGTACTACTACAGCAGGAGAAACGGCACTCAATACAGCACCCATTACAGCAGCTTCGATTTTGCTGACATTCAGAAGAATTGGTGCAAAGCAAAGATATCCAAGTATTTCAAAGCAAGCCGGAACAAATGACATCATTACAGCAGGTCTGCCGACCTTTTTTAAATCAGACAAATCAAGTGACAATCCCGCTTTAATCAGAATGATAATAAGTGCAATCTGGCGTAATTCTGAAGAGATACCGAGTATAGACGGATCAAGCAGGTCAAGCACATATGGTCCGGTAATGATTCCGACTGCAAGCATACCTATAATTCGCGGAAGTTTAAGTTGCTGTACGATCGCAGAAACAGAAAGACCAACAAGAAAAACAATAGCAAGTGATAATAACATTATATTTCCTCCTGATATAACAAAAAAGCTGACAACATCTGCGTAAAATGCAGACGTCATCAGCTTAATTAGCGGTTTAGTTTTCACAAGGGAGAACATCATTCCCTGAATATTCATTTTCTATATTATAGCACTTTCCCAGCGTGTTGTCAATATAAAGAACGGAGGTGTAACCATGTTTTCCAAACTTATCCTTGAAAATGCCAACGGCGACTCGCCACAGTTTTGCTTGGCAAATTCACTGTCAGCGGCTGTTTGAATAATTATACCATAGAAGAATCCATATAGCAAGTACTAAATACTATCAAAATGCACCGCAGTAGCTCTCGTAGACTTCTTCACCACAGATATACTTCACATCCTTGAGAGCTTCTCGGAGCAGGCTGTGATCTGTGAGCATATCTTCAATCTCGTCGCAGGTGTAGCCGTACTCAAGCAAGAGCTCTACATCTGAACTGTCAACAACACCATAGCAACCGCAGTAGGCGAGAAGTATCTCCTCATGCATATTAAAGTATGAAGAGTCATCATAATCGTACCAGCTCATATACTTGGATCTATATATTTTAGGCTCGTATCGTGAGCGTGTGATTTTACCGTTTCTGTCAATACGCAGAATATCTCCCTCTTATAGTTTTTGGTGAGTTCGGCGTAGTTTTTCATGGCGATGTCCATAATCACTATTGATGTCCCACAGACAAATTTCTGCGGACCGAATACGACGCTGCACCCGTTTTCACCGCATAGCGGATTGGTAACGTCGCAGGCAACATGAAAACGACATTCCTTTAGTTCAGGTATAACATTGTCGTCGGTTATGCGGACGAGCTGCATAAGTCCTTTTGTACCAAAGCCGACCTGCCGTCCGTTATCGTCGAGCATACCGAAACCGAGAGCCTGCAAACAGCCGATACCGCCGTCGTTGGTGGCGCTTCCGCCTATACCGATGATAAAGTTACGGCAGCCGCGCTTTATGGCGTCGAGTATGAGCTCGCCTGTGCCGTAAGTGGTGGTGTGCATCGGAGCGTCCACAAAGGGGGGGATAAGAGTAAGCCCCGAAGCGGCAGCCATTTCAATGACGGCAGTATTGTCGGGAAGTATGCCGTATTTTGTGGTGATAGGCTTGCCCAAGGGATTAGAGACCTCAGCTTCGCATAATTCTCCGTTCATTCCGCTTACGAGAGCTTCAACAGTTCCTTCGCCGCCGTCGGCAACAGGTTTTATTATGGTATCAGCGTCGGGAAAAACGCGGCGTATTCCCTCTGATACAGCATTTCCTGCTTCGATTGAGGAAATGCTGCCTTTGAATGAATCCATTGCGATAACTGCTTTCATTTTGCTCCTCCGATGTTTTTGTTGATTATATTATAACATTTTTCAAATGTGTTGTAAATAGAGTATCGGTGTGCTATAATATGTTATGAAAAGTGATCTTAGGAGCAGGTTTTGCGTGATAAGCGGCAGAAAGGCGGCGTTTATGGATAAAAAGAAAATCGGAAAAAACATTGGCAAAGCTGTCGATATACTCATGTATGTGATACTGTTTGTGCAGATGATATATGTATTTACGGGAAATGTAGTCCATGAGGTGCTGGGCGTTGGCTTTTTCGTATGCCTCGTGGCTCATCTTGTGATAAAGAGAAAATACCTGCTCGGTCTGTGGAGGTTCAGAAACAAGTCCGCAGTCCGAAAAACAGCGGATATTGCGACTATTCTTCTGACAATTGTCTCAGCTGTTATGATATTCAGCAGTATGGGTGTTTCGAGAACTCTGTTCCCGTGGTTCAGACTCATGGGATACACTGACCTGCACGTTTATCTTGCAACGGCAGTTCTTGCACTGGCGGTATTTCACGGTGGAATGAAAGGCTATATGATGGCAAAGAAAAAGAAACGCGCTGCGGTGTTTATCGCCCTTGGCTGTATAGCTTCGGCCGCTGTGGGACTTGCTCTTGTGCCTTATCTTAACCGCCATTTCAAGATAGTCAGCATAAGCCGCAGCGAAGCCGTAAACGGCGAAAAGGTTGAGTGGAAGGGCAGCAAGCCGCTTGTCGTATACTTCACCCGAATGGGAAATACTGATTTTGAGGATAATGTCGACGCGGTTTCAGGAGCTTCTTTACTGCTTGCAGACGGCGAGCTGACGGGAAGCAACAAGCTTCTTGCGGATATGATAGAGAATACCATAGACTGCGATGTAAATGCGATAACTCTGACAGGGGAGAAGTACCCGTCAAGCTACGGAGATACAGTTTCCGTGGCAGGCAGGGAGCTCCGTCAGAAAGCACGTCCTGCTATAGAGCCCATTGATGCAAGCGGCTATGATACGGTGATCTTGATTTATCCGCTCTGGTGGGGAACAGTTCCCATGCCTGTAGCGACATTCCTTGAAAGCAGCGATCTCGGCGGCAAGGAGCTGTATCTTATTGCAACTCAGGGCAGCAGCGGTTACGGCAGCAGTGTTGATGATATCGAGAACATGGCTAAGGAAGCCAATGTCCATAAGGTCATGAGCATATACTGTGACGATATCCCGAATTCAAGAGAAGCTATCGCAGAATGGCTTAAAGAGGCAAATAAATAAAATGCAGAAGGACGGCATATGCCGTCCTTTGCAGTATTATCTTCTGTATTGGTTTTTATGAATAAAATGGTGCTTTTTCAGAAAGATAGTAATGATTCAAGTAGTTGTCTACTTTTACAATTACCAGCGAATCCGACTTAAAACAAAACTGACTTCGCTTGAGTTGCGAAGCCAGTTTATTGCTTGATTCAAATTGTTATAGTTTTTTGTGCTGTACGTATGATATTGAGCAAGTCAAATTGGTGGAACTTCTGCTGTTATTTTTCTTTTCTAAGCTGCTTGAACTCTTTTGTTACAGCCTTTCTACTGGATGTTGCACCGCGGAAGAATCTGAAAATGTATGCAGCAGGGATAAGAAGCTTGCTCTTTTTCACCCATGGAACAGAATTTTCAAGATATTTGATTTGAGGGAAAAACCTGTATCGGAGATAGCCTAATTTAGTACCGTTACCGCGTAATTCTATTCCGTTCTTAATAACATTATCTATATTACCATAGATTTCAGACATAACATAGTAATCAAGGAGCTTTTTATCTTCCTCATTCAGTTGTTGTGTTGAAAAAACTTTCATTGCAAGTTCACGATTATCTCGTTCAAAAACTGCAATTCCCAGTTTTTCAAGCTCAGTATTGAGGTAGCTCCAATCCAGAGAATCATTGAACTTATTAAGATATACATATGTATCAACCAAAGAGCGGACTCCTGTACCGCCGCGTGTATAATGCCTGTATTCGTGAGCAATCATATAGATGTAAAAATCTTCATCGCTGAAGTGATATCCATATTCATTGCCATCATCTTTGATAAGCCTATTTTTCACATCATCATAGTATTCATGAAGTTCGCCTATACTTGCACTTGTGAAAAGTTCGTTGTGCATTTCAAAATTGCAAACAGGCGGCTTAAAATAAGCGTCATCATTGTTTTTTCCAAAATGCTCGCAGGTAAAGCCTATATCAAGCATGAGCTCTTTAATATACGCACGTTTGGTACCGTCACAAAGAATATCATTATCTGACATTTGACGCATACCGAGCTTAGGATACCAATTATGGAGCAAAGCGCCTTTCAGCGGCATATACCATATCTTTTCCTCTTCAAGTCTGCGGAGAATTGTTCTGCGCTCAGTATCAAGGAGAATATTCTTGCGGATTGCCTTCTCTTTTGCCTGAATGAAAGCACTATCTTTGATACCTGCTGATTCAAGAGCATAAGCTACGCAAGCTGTGAGGATATGCTTCTGGCATACTTCAAACAATTCAGGCAAATTGAGTTTTTCTATACGCTCCTGCTTTGGCTTTTCATTGTTTATTGCACAAGTAGTCAGATATATCATATCTGCCGCATTCTTACGAAATTCTGCTTGTTCCATTTTCTATCACTCCGTTTTCGGTAAATTGCAGTATCCTGTCGCAGATATCCAGTGCGGCAGGGCGGTGAGTAACTATTACTACTGTTTTATCTGTCATTTTTCTAAGGTTTTCAAGGACTTTTCGCTCAGTAGCTTCGTCAAGAGCGCTTGTAGCTTCATCAAGTAGAAGTATCGGACACTCAGAGTATACAGCTCTCGCAATGGCGATACGCTGCATTTGTCCCTCTGAGAGACCTGTTCCGTGCTCACCGAGAAGAGTATCAACTCCGCCATCAAGCTCGTGGACGAACTCGTCAGCACAGGCTATTTTCAGAGCATTGCTGATACGCTCGTCATCATGCAGACCGCTTTTATCCGCAAAGCATACAACATCGCGGATCGACCCGCTCATAAGCTGATTGCCCTGCGGAACATATGCAAATAGACGGTGATATTTTGCGGAAAGTTCTTCTGTATTTCCACTGTTATCGGTAATATAACGTCTGCCGCCGTCAAGTTTGTAAATGCACATGAGAAGCTTGAGAACGGTGCTTTTTCCACAGCCGCTGTGACCTGTAAAAGCCACATACTGTCCCTTTTTTATTTTAACGCTGATGTTTTTCAGAACAACAGGCATTGTTTCTTTGTTTAGCTTACTAACGCTGTCTCCGGACGGATAATAGGCAAACTCAGCGTTATCAAGTCCCATAGCCGCAAAGTCGGTTCTGTAAAAGGCGAGTGTTTCGCCTATCTCCATAGGCACAACGTCGGAATCGTTCTCAAATTCCTCTATTTCCATAAGTCTTTCCGCACTTGCAATCATTGCAAAATACTTGGGAAGATATGCCGTGATATTGGCAAAAGGGGATTGTATCTGTGAGATAAGCTGTGTAATAGCAGTGAGCGTTCCATAGCTTATCGCGCCTGTAAGGATACCATATCCGCAGTAGATTACACCGCCAACGTACATTCCCTGCATACCTGTCTGAAAACCGATATTGCAGAAATTAGAGAAACGGACGCGCTTCATTCGAACTTTTTTATGGTCGGACATTTTTATATCGGCTTCGTCCTCGGTCTCTTTTTCAGCTGCAAAGGAGCGTATCATCATCATACTTCCGAGACGTTCCTGCAAAAATACACGGAGCTTTCCGTCACGTTCCTGTATGTTCTTATGAAGCCTTTTCAGCACCTTTCGGAAGCCATATGTAGCAAAAAATAGGACTATTCCCACAGGAAGCAGTATAACCGCGAATCTATAATCGAGTACGATCATCATTGCTATCGCACTGACCATTTTAACTATCATACCGACAAGTCCGGGGAGTATCTCAACACTGTTCTGCGACACTACCACTGTATCGTTTGTAAGACGGTTCAGCCATTCACCCGAATGTACTGCACTTACAGTTCCGAAGTCTTTTGACAGGATATTCCTGAGAAGCCGCTGTTTAAAGAGATTTTCAAGGGAGGCACGGGAAAGCTCCTCCAGCCAGCGTATCACAGCTCTCATGGCTACCTGAGCAAGTACAAGCAGAACTATCATCAGAACATTGAACCAGAAGCCGCTTCGGTCGCTGTCAACTGCGCTATCAACGATATTACGCAGCAGCAGCGCATAGAGGACTCCGCTTGCACCATGAAGTGCCTGTACTATGATAAGCCACAGGATATTCCATTTTTTTCGTTCTGTAACGGCGTAAAGCCATTTAACTGCATTATTCTTCATCAGGCAAATATCCCCATAACGTATAGCGCTGAGGACAATGATACATATATAGTCCGTGACTCTTTAATATCCAATCGCGCCTAATTTGCGACCAGCCCTTTCTGTTTTCAAGGTAAGCACCGCTTTGCGTATCCCACCAATAGAAAAGCAGGATCTTGTGTGTCAGTTTTTCTTCAAGCTGATCTATGAATTTATAAAACGTTTCTGTTTCAAAGGGCCTGCCCATAAACAGAACGGTATATTCATTGTAATCAAGCTCAAAGGCGTTTCCGTTAAGTATCGTTATATTGTCATATCGCTCTGCCCATTTCTGAGCATATTCGGCAACGTCCTTATTAAGCTCTATACCCGTCAGTCTGCATGGATAGCCCTTGCTTTGCATATACGCAAGAACTCTGCCCTTTCCGCAGCCTACGTCGATAAATGAATCGTTTTCATCAAATATGCTGTCTCCGATTATCTTATCGAGAGCCCAGTAACAAGTGGCTTCACTGCCTGTTGCTCCCATTGTTTCTCTGTAAAGAGAGGGGACATACTTTACAAGTGAACAGCCGCATATCTTCTTATCTTTTCTTCCGTCGAAGAAATACACAATTTTTTTTTGAGCGCTTCGATATTTGCGTTTGATTATTTTTAATATATATTTCTTTTTCTGTTCGCTCATTGACTTACCGCCTTATGATTCGCTTGATTTTATTGACAGCGTGGACTATAAACGCTCTGATAGGGAACATATCACACCAAAGATGAACATACAGCTTGTACTTCCAATTGTTGACAGATATTTCCTTGCCGTCGCGGACAACTGCTGTCAGTACACCTATAATATGCCTGTCCTGTATGCCGTACTCTTTTACCCAGCGATTATCTCCGCATATCACATAGTCATCCTCACGGACTTTGAGTATGCGGTGCAGTACATACTGTCCACTGTCGCGCTTATACAGCGGAACATCGTACTTTTTGAGCCTGCCATTGGCAGGCTCAATGATGAGCAGGTCTCTGTCCTGCTTGATAAGCGGCATCATGCTGTCGCCTTTGTTGGTGTAGATGAGTTTACCGTTTTGGGCAAGCTGTTCCTCAAATGTGGATTTATTCATCAATAGCTCCGATTTTTCTGAGCTGATCGATGATCTTCTTTACATCGCGTTCCATAGCCTCTTTTGGACCGTCGTACTGCTGCTGCATCTTAGCGACTATCTCAGCCTCGGTAGTATCATTGTCAAGACAGCTTATAATGAATCCTGCTGTTTCATTGCTGCGGACAAGTCCTGAAAACTTGCTTGCTCCTGTAGAAACAAGGAGCTTCTGGTCGCCGTCATCGTGAGTTAAAAATGCACTGTTGAGTTTCATAGTAATTATCCTTTCATTGCGTTATAAGCGACTTCCGCCGCTTCAATTTCCATATTGCAGGCAAGCTTGTATAGCTCAACACTCGCTGCCAGCTTGTCCACAAGTTTAAGAGTTTTTGCCATTTGCACTGGATCCTGCGGACGGTAGACCTGCTGCAAAAGCATTGCGTAAGCTTCTGATTTATCAATGCGGACGATGCTGTTTTTCTCGTCGCGGATAATTATACATATAGCTTTTAATGGCACCGACATATTGCAGCCGAGGTGATGTTTTCCGTTGTAAGGGGTACCATAGGCAACAACTCTGTTGTCTGTGATTTTCAGCATGGGCTTATCATCATTGACCATTACTGTCTTTTCTCCGAGATATTCCCGCCACAGAGCCGTATGCGTGGACTTTCCTGTGCCCGATTTAGCAGTGAACAGGAATCCCTGTCCGTCAACTGCTATGACCGAACCGTGGAATATTACCGTATCATAGTTCGGCATCTTTTCTCCGATTTTTCGATAAACAGCAGTTTCTTCAAGAGTCCCTTGCGAAAAATTAGGCAATGGTAAGCCCTCGTAAGCATACTCCGAATCTGTTTTCTGTTTTTCGTAGACAATGTCATCAGCAGTTGTCATCACCGAAAAATCTGCCTGCTCATCTGTTTCATAGTCCTTGCAGTAGTCGTGGACTTTCTCGTATATAGAAGTCACTTCAATGACCTTATCTGCTATTTTATATTTCTTCGTCATCATCTTCGGTTTCTATAGTCACTCCCTTTAACAGATTATGCATAGCGTGTTCTGTTTTCATACAATGATACTCATAGCACTTCTCAAACCAGCCTGGACAGCCGTTCTTGAAAAATGCCGTACATTCAGGTAGGAACGGACACTTTGCGCACTTTTCATCGACTTTTGCAGGCTGATTCAGTTCATCGAACTTTGCTTTATCAGTTACTCCGTCAAAGATATTGCCCCATGTCTGTGCCCCAGGTAAATGCTCACAGTTATTGAATACACCATCGGGAGTAATCACGATGCTTTTATCCATGCTGTCTGCCATGCAGTAATTCACACGGATGCGCACACTTTCATGATCTCTGCCGCTTTGCAATAAGCCAACTGCTTTCATCTCATCTTCGAGTGCAAACATTCTTTGATAAAGCTCAGTTATACTGTCTTTATGCTGAGCCTGAAACAGCGGAGCTATGTACATCGTGATTTTCTTCATATCCCCGAATTCTGTTTTTATGTCCTTGAAGAATCCGCTCAGCCTGTCGATATTGTCCCAGTCAAAGTTACATCTCAGATTCACCTTAATGCCTTCATCGACAAAATAGTGTATCGCTTTCATAACAACATCATAGTTGTGTTTTTCGGGATTATAGTAATTCTTTCGCAGAGTATAGTCCTCTTTCGCACCGTCAAGCGAGACCTGCACCTTTTTCAAATGCCAAAGTTCACTTGCTTCATGAGCAAGCTCCTTCGTCAGCAGACTTGCATTCGTAACCATTGAGGATTTGTACGGCACTCCACGTTCCTGCAAAGCAGTACATATCCTACGAATGATATTTGCAGCCGCAAGCGGCTCTCCGCCAAACCAACGAAACTTTACTGTATCATTATACCTTGTTTCGCAGATAAAGTCAACCAGACGGTCTGCTATTTCAGGAGTCATAGTTTTGACAGCATAGCCTTCCTCGTAGCAGTAAACACACCTTGCATTACAGCCTGTAGTAGGAAGAATAGTATAGCCGCTCAGCCCCTTCTTGTTTCCAGCCATAGTTTTCAGCAAGAAGCAGACGTTCTGATATTTTGCAATATCGTCATAGTCGCTCTCGACAATATATCGGGATATCGCAAGCTGTTCAAGACCATTTTCAGCAATAAAGCCATAGCTGACAGGATTATTTCTAATTTTCTGAACAGCATTCCACTCCTGCTCGATCAGCTCTGCTATTTCCGCTGTAAGAGTATTCTGTATGAGATATCTGCCGTTTTTAGAATAGAGATATGTGAAAAGTGAGAGACGGAATACCGCCTCATTGCTAAGTTTTTTTCTGTCTATAATCTTGGCAACTCTTTCGTCGCCTTTTTTCAATATTATCATTTTATCACCTTTTCAGAATACTGGCAAAAGGCTGCACAGCCATAATAGCCGTACAGCCTTTACTGTTTTACCAAACCAGTTGATTATTCGCCAAATTCATCAGGATTGCAGGAAGTAGTAATAACATCCTCTGCATCAAAAGTGATGATCTCAAGCTCAGCCTCTACATACTTTGCCATTTGGAAAACACCTCCATTCAAAAATAGATCGATCTATGTAATGAATCCAGTGAAAACCAGACTATTACCTAAATTGTTAATTAGCAGATGCAGCTTCTTCATAAGTGCTTGATACAACTTCACTGTAGATGTATTCGCCATTTACTACAACAAATCCAACTGCTGTTGTACCATTACCAGTATCAGGAACTGCAATGCCAACTGTACCGTTCTTAACCGTTGTTTCTACAGTCTTGACCGTTGCACCTGCTGTTTCAACAGTCAGCTTATCAATAGTATCCTTTATGTATACATAGCCTGCTGCGCTGATCTCAACATCGTCAGCAACATTTCTTTCAAATGTATACTTGACATACTTTACATCAGGCTTGTTAGGGTTCGTAGCAGTTGTAATACCAGCTACATTAACAGCAACTTTTTCAGCAAGTACTGCTTCATTATATGTCTTGGAAACAACATCGCTGTAGATATATACGCCGTTTACTACAACAAATCCAACAGCTGTTGTACCATTACCCTCATCAGGAACTGCAATGCCCACTGTGCCGTTCTTAACTGTTGTTTCAACAGTCTTGACCGTTGCACCTGCTGTATGGACATTCAACTCGTTAACAGTACCCTTTACATATACATATCCTGCTGCGCTGATCTCAACATCGTCTGCAACATTTCTTTCAAATGTATACTTGACATACTTTACATCAGGCTTGTTAGGATTCTTTGCAGTGCAAACTCCAGATAACTTAACATTTGATTTTTCAGCAATTACATCTGCGTATGTCTTTGAAATAACATCGCTGTATACGTATTCGCCGTTTACTACAACAAATCCAACAGCTGTTGTACCATTGCCCTCATCAGGAACTGATATGCTTACTGTACCGTTCTTAGCCGTTGTTGCAACAGTCTTGAACTTTGCACCAACTGTGTTGATATTCAGCTCATCAACAGTATCCTTTACATATACATATCCTGCTGCGCTGATCTCAGCATCGTCTGCAATGTTTCTTTCAAATGTATACTTGACATACTTTGTATCAGGCTTGTTAGGATTTACAGCAATATCAACATTTGTTGTAAACTTTGTCGCATTCTGAGCCTCTGTGATAGCCTTAAACTGTATCTTGCGAACACCGCGGTAGTTGTTCTTGCCGATGAGCTCGAGAGTATAAACACCTTCTGTAGCAGTGCTTTCAACTGTAAGCTCATAATCAGCTGTTGCTGCGTTGTTCTCACCAAGTTCGGTAAGCTCAGTAGGCATGCCGTCCTGACCGAGGATAGCGGTATCATAAACCTTTATAGCACTCTCAGAAGCGAAAGTGCCGTCTGGATTGATGACAGCTGTATCGCCCTCTGTGAACTCTACATTTATGCTGCTGTCCTTGATAGACTTAGCCTTCTCTGTGACATTCCAGTAGAAATTAGCAGTATTATAATTATATACGACATTACGGAATGCACTGATCTCTTCTTCCGTCGAGATAATAGGAATAATCTGAATCTTATTGTTGTCGTAAGTATTTTCACCTGTCTGCAGATATCTGAACTTCAGCTTGCCTTCTGTAAAGAATTTCTGGAAGTATGCGCTGTCATCATCGGTAAGACCTACGATAGCGTCAATATCAGCCTGAGTTACTGCGGGAAGATCATCACCGTAGGTTATGTTCTTAGCCGCTGCATTTACAGTGAGGTCAATCGGGGCGATGTGAACTGTCTTTACAAGTACCTGATCAGCGTAGCCGTCACAAGTGATAGTTGCTACAACAGTATACTCACCAGCATGAGGATAATAGTTATCTCCGGCAGGATTAGGATAATAAGCATTTACAGGTGCATCAATTGCAGCTGCATTAAAGTCAGCCGCTGTTACCTGTTCCTTGGTATACCTACCCCGATAATACTTATACTCGACCTCAGCGTCTACAGCGTAATCGGAAGCAGGATCGGTAAATGTAACCGCGCCTGTTACAGCCTTGCCGTCGTATACCTTGGTGTAATCGTAACTACCACTACTATCAGTAGTAGCACCGCTGAGCGTCAGAGCAGCCTCGCCAGCCTCAGCAGTAACGATCTCCCATGGAGCCTTAGCAACGCCTGTATAGTTGCCCTTACCCATTACCTGAACTTCGTGTGTACCTGCGGAAGCTCTCTTTGTTGCACCGCCTACGATGTAGTCGGTGTCGCGAGAGAGAACAAACACATCATCGTCGCCATATGTTATTTCAACTGAAGAGATAGTAAGTTTATAGCCATTCATGGCTGATAATGTGAAAGTATCGCTCTCTATATCATTGAATATCAGCTTGTTTGTATCGGGATCAAAAACGCCACCTTCATTTGATACGATGTCAGCCGCTGTCGTTCCCTCTGCTAAAGGAGCGTTATTTTGGCGACCAAAGTTTTCAATTCCAAATGAAACACTCTTAATAACTTTGCCCGAATTAGCTGTGAGTATGGCATTCAAATCATTATAGCCATCGTTAGAAACCGTTATAGTACCAGTGTTGCTATTCATAGAGCGGTAAGCAAGTTTTACATCTTCTTTTTCTACAGCAAAATTTCGAGATTCTGTTCGTACCCACTCACTATCAATAACTACAGTTGATAAAGCTGTATTTTCAGCCGCCTTAGCAACCTTCTTGACCTCAACCGCCTTAGTTGTGCCGTCGTAGGTGTAAGAACCGCTGTTACCGTTCTGTGTCCAGCCTGGTGTAACGCCGTTGAGCACGATCTGGAGATCTGCAATATTGTTGAGGTTCAGCGGAGCAACAGTGAATGTAGGAGCTGTGTATTCCTCGATTCCCTGTGCCTCGTCAGCTGCAATATCAACAGGAAGAACGATGTTGTAGTTATCAAACTTAGCGTCGTTTATAACTGCATATTTGTAGCTGCCTGCGTTGTTGAGACCTGCTGTTGTGTAGTCGGTAGCATTATTCTCATCGAGTGCGTAAACGAAATTAACAGCAGCTGCTGTAGTATCTTCCTGTACAAGCTCATCTACATAGATAGCGCCTGTATTAGTTGTAACAGCATCTGCGCCTTCGCCTGTTGTCTTCTGGAACAGTGCCTTATCAGCAGCCACAACACCTGTGAGACCGTCAGCCTTTGCGTCCTCGATAGAGTAGGTCAGGTCGGGCATTGCGGTATCGCGGTATGTCATTGACAGATCTTCATCGGGTGTCAGGGTGACATCACGCTTTGCGATCTCAACGTCAACACCTTCGATCTTAACTGACTTGAAGTTGCTGTTTGATACTGTTACGTTAGCCTTCTTGACTTCGCCGTCCTTGTTTGCGTCGATGACGTTAGCGTCTGTGAGTGAGGTTGTGGAAGCAGGAACGCCCTTAAATGTTATGTCATATCCCTTGCGATCACTATCAGCTCCTGCGTTTTCTACTAATTCAATATTGTCAATAGCAAGTAAATATCCTTCATTAGCGGAAACTCCGAGATCATAACCCGATAAAGAATTGTTACTATAAGATAAAGTATAAGTTTCTCCAGTTAGTGGTTTACCAATAATATTAGTTGTTTTTCTCACATTTCCATTGAAATAAAATCTTATCCAACCTTTTTGAGTGTCTCTTGCACTAAGATTAAGATTACCGTTAACGATCTTGCCAATAAAGCTCGTATAATTGTTCTCATCTAATGTCACACCGTTATCACCGGTATAGTCAGATGCTTCGTACTCTGTTTCGGTCGTCTTTTCAACCTTAGCCGGAGCAACATCAACAGTTGTCTTCGCAGCAACAGCCGGAGTTGTTTCAGTTGCAGGAGCAGCTGTCAGCTGTGCGATAAACTCGTCAACGAGCTTCTTTACAGGTGAATCTGCTGCAAGCTGTGTATATGCTTCATTAGTCGATACCACGAAGTCACTTCCGTCAAGAACTGCACCGTCATAAACAACAGCTTCGAGAGTCTCCTTATTGCCGTCGGTATCAGCGTTGTTCTTAGGAGCAACTGTGATGTAATCGCTTATGTCAGCCTTTCCGATAGTCCACTTAACTGTCACGCTGTCGGAGTAGTTGCCGTTTGCCTCTGCTGTGAGCGCATAGCTGTAGCTGCCTGCGTCAGTTTTCTCTGCAACTGCGTTGTTATAGTCCTTAGCAACAGCTGCTACAGGAGGAGTTGCTGTCTCGTTAGCTGCAACTGCTGTATCAGCAAGCACGATGCTATTATCGCCGCCGTTCTTTACAACGATAACGGGCTTCTGAGCCTTGCTGTTGTAAACGAATGTGGACTTCTTTGTACAATTGAATATAGCATTTATTGCTTCATCAGGTTCTTCCGTCCTGATATATGAATTAGAACCGCCCTCAATTAGTGTACATACCCAGTAATTCTCGGGAACAGTAACTGTGCCGTCTGATACTTCCAGCGGAACTAAGCCGTCCTCGGTCTGGAGGAAGTAGTCGTTCTTATTCATTGGACGAGCCTTGAAGGTTATCGTCTGCTTGAGGTATACGGTGTTGCCGCTTGTGTCATCATCAGTCTTATCGCCGCTGGTATCAGTAGTTACTTTTGCCGTAAGAACGTAAGTACCGTTAAGTGTAAGATTGTCGATATTAACTCTGCCACCGCCGTTAGCAACTGTATTTGCGATGTAGATCTCATCAACATTTACAATGTTGCTGTAGCCGCCGGCGATAGTAACAAGCTCCTCAGCATCGAGCTGGTCGCCGTAGTAGATAACACCGTCCGCATTGAGAGTAACAACGTCCTCTGTAGTAACGCCGTCCTCCTGAATGTTCATGACATTCGCCTTGCCCACTTCGGTGCTTACCTTGCCGACGTAGTTATTTGTGTGAGAGAGGATATAGCCGCCCTCGGCAGGAGTTGTGGGAACCTCTATCTCATAACGGTAGCTATATGTATTACCGCCGAAAGTCTTATTGGAGCTCTTGGAAGTCAGGTCAAGAGCTGTAGCTGCTGTACTGTCAGCGATAGACTTATTTGTATAGATGTTGTACTTCTTAGTACCTGCGAGCGTATATACGCCGTCTGTTGCCTCAAGAGCCTCAGTAGCGCCGTTTTCAACGATAACTGCGCCTGTCAGAGACGGACTGAGTGTAAGAGAGGCTGTAGCGTATTCGATAGTAGAAGTAACAAACGCAGGAGCAGTATCGTTGTGGTTAGCGTCGCCCTTTACATAGTAGTAAACGCTATAATCGCCGATTTCCTTTGCCTTGGGAACGTCGTTTGCCCACTCTGTAGGAATCAGATCGGCTGTATTGATACCGGAAATCGAAAGCATGCCGTTATCATCAATTGAGTCTATACGAATTGCGTTAATTCCGGATATAAAGTAACCGCTCGACCGATAGTCGTCGCCGGCGTGGGCATAGATGAAATCCATCTTGCAACTACCATCTTCCCACATAAGTTTAAAGGATCTCTTGGGCGAAGCAAGGGTATCTTCCTTTACTACAACATTTTCCGGGAATGTGAATCCTGTTTCAGTGGTCGGCTGTAATATAGTGCCTACTTTTAATTCATCAGTCGTAAGAACACGCTCATTAGTATCGATATGTGGACCGATTGCATACTGCATCGTACCAACAGGCTCACCGGTATTGCTGTCAACAGTAACTGAGCCGGTATTGCCGTCTTCAAGAAGTGCAATTTCATTGCCGGTGTAGTTCAAGTTACTGCCGGTGGGGGCGGTGTAGTCTGTGCCTGCTGTGAGGTCAGTAGGAATAGGCACTATCTCTACCGAATTAACCTTTTTATTATTTTCATCAGCGTAATCTGTATACAATGCACTTGTAAATGTGACCGTACCTTCAGTAGGTTCAATATCATTAGTTGTATTATCCGAATAAGTCAGGCGCACTTTCTTTCCGGATTCGATATTTGAAATTGTAACATTACAATTATCAGACATATGATTTTCTACCTTTGTAACATCACAGCCATCGATAGTATCGCCGTATAAATTTATTTCATCAACCGATGTCACTCCGGTAAAAGCGTTACAGCGAGCAAGTGCACATAAATACCAGCCAGAGTAGTTATCATATTCAATTATGCAAAGCTGGTCTGTGCTACTTTCGAGTTTAGGATAAGTAAAATTCTGCTTAACCCCATCAAGCTTGAGAGCACCGTCATCACCACGGACAACAGTTATGGTGCGAGCCTGTGTACCAATGTCATAAGTAGATCTATCCCAAAGAATCATATTTCCGGAACCATATTGACTAGTGGATTCAGGAATCACAAAGCTGTCGCCAACATTGAGCTTTAATCCAACATGATTTTCTGCAGCTGTATATGCTGTTTCCGCATGAGCAACAATACCCTTGCCTCCTGTCAAAAAGCCTCCTACGTTCGCAGGCATAGCGCCTGCTACAAGAGCCATGGACAGCGCACCTGCTGCCACTCTCTTATACATATTTTTTGTCTTCTTAGAGTTTTTCATAAAGCTCATTTCCTCCTTATTAAGAAATTTAATAATTTTTCATGCAACAGCACGTCAATTAACCCCCTATGACATTTGCCGCTGCAAATATAAAAAGCGCACCAATGGGCATAATTAGCCTGTCAGTACGCTTTTAGATCATTAAATTGTGAAAGGGCGTAGTTATAGCATCTGTCTTCTTTTAAAGACATATACTTCTTATAGTTACATACCTTTTGCATTTTAACTTCAGCCCCTAAAACATGATTTTGTCCGTTTTGATTCTTTTTCTCTTTCTGTCCATATTTTTTCTTTCTGAACATAGTCGTATTATATCACACAAGTAAAAAAATGTCACGGCTTATTCTTTGAAGTTCATAATTAGTTAATATAAATTAGCAATACTCACAAACCACGACTGTTCGTTTAGTATAATTTTACTCTTTCCGAGTAGATAATCAAACCCAAAAACTATACATAATGTATAGATAAATCGCGTTTTTACTGTACAGGGACGTTTGTGGAACAATTCAAGATTATTACTTCCCAATTAGGATATGACAACGAAGCTATTAACAATAATTCTGATATCGAATTGTTCAGCGAGTGGAACAGCTATACAGTACAGCAGGCGATAAACGAAGACGCTGCAAAGGTGGGTGCAAAAACGATTAAAGAAGGCGTTCATTTTATATAAATGTCCGGATAGTGTTGCGGCTGTGGCGGGAGCTCATCATGGTGTTCCTGCTGAATTATGCGATTTGTGCGATCAGGATCTTGATAAAAAAGATATGGTCGGATATGTGAATTATTTCGGGATTAATGATAATACCAGGTCACTCCTTGAAGAAGCATGGAAAAGTATTATAGAAAATGCTTTAAATATGGCTGAACTTGATTCAGTAGGTGAACTGCCGGTTTTATCATCAAAAGCACAGCTCCTGTTAAGCGGACTTTTGATAGCTGCTGACTGGATAGCAAGTAATACAAAATATTTTCCGCTTATCAGCGTGGACAGTATTGGTGAAGAGGTATGTTGTTCTCGCCGTGTAGAAACGGCATGGGAAAATATTGAATTTCCTGAAATGTGGACTTCAATACATGATACTTACAGCGATGAGGTGTTTAAGGATAGCTTTGATTTCCCGCCAAGAATAACTCAGCGAGCAATGCTTGACATTGTTGAAAAAGCAAATATCCCCGGAATTTTTATTCTGGAAGCACCAATGGGTATCGGAAAGACAGAAGCTGCTCTTGCATCGGCAGAAATTCTTTCCTCAAAAGCAAAGAAGAACGGTTTGTTTTTCGGACTCCCTACACAGGCAACTGCAAACGGACTTTTCCCACGTATTGTAAACTGGGCAGAAAAACAGTCGGAAGAATTTTATCATTCAATTCATCTGAAACACGGAAGTGCAGAATTGAATAAAGTATTCAAAAACATACATAAAGGTATTCCGGAAGAAGAATCTGACAGCGGACTTATCGTACATTCATGGTTCTGCGATAATAAAAAAGCCTGCCTTGCTGACTTTGTAGTCGCAACTGTCGATCAGATGCTTATGTTAGCTCTCAAACGGAAACACGTTATGCTGCTGCATTTATGATATTGCCGATCTGTATAAAGCTGAGATCACAATTCCTATAGCATTTAAACTGGCGGGTGAAGAAGTATCGGATCTCCCAAATGCTGTAAGACGTAAGGTCAGAGATGAATTTGTCAGAACCCATATCCTTGAAAGAATGGTAAAAGATATAAAATATCTTCTCGATGATTCGGAAGGTGAACAGGATATAAATATCGCTTTATGGGACGATCATCATAAAATAGTCGAAAACGGAGTTATGTACGGTAAAGGCGGCGATGAGCAATGATAGTTGTAAGCATGACGAATTGTCCGCCAAAGCTTCGCGGAGACCTTTCAAAGTGGCTTCTGGAGGTAAATACTGGGGTGTATGTAGGTCACGTAAATGCGAGAGTAAGAGATGCGTTGTGGAAGCGTATATGTGATAATATCCGTGACGGACAGGCAACAATGGTATTTACGACGAATAATGAACAGCATATTGACTTCTATGTTCATAATACTTCCTGGAAACCTGTTGATTTTGATGGTATAAAGCTTATGAAGCATCCTGATAAGATGACTTGTATGTCAAAAGGCGAGCTTCCTCACGGGTACAGTGACGAAGCAAAAAGGCTTATGGGCAAGCGTCGGAGAAGAAATGTATCATGCGGTAAAGTCATACTTGATATTGAAACAACGGGTCTGTCATCTGAAAAGGATAATATCATTGAAGTCGGAGCAATAGAGGTAAAAAACGGAGAAATAATAAGAGAGTATGGCAAACTTATAAAGTATGACGGTACTATTCCTGAAATAGTAAAGGATATGACAGGAATAAATGAAAATATGTTAAAAGAGAAAGGATATGATATAAGTGAGGTATTGAAAGAGCTTTTTGAATTTATTTCGGGAAAGGTTGTGATGATATATAATGCGTCTTTTGATCTTGGATTCCTTAAAAAAGAAGCAGAGCGAAATGAAATAGAATTTCCTTATATAAATTCAAAAGATTTGCTTTTAGAAGCGAGAAATAAGATTGACGATCTGGATAATTATAAGCTGGATACAGTGGCAGAATATCTTGGCATATGTGGCAGACAAATGCACAGAGCTGTTGAAGACTGCAAATATTTGCATGAGGTTTATATAAAACTGAATGAAATTTAGGATTTGTCGGAATACGAGTGGCTGTTTTACGAGGATTTTTTAGTCTTTTCCCTGCACACGCAGGGGTGATCCTATATAAGAATACACCTGCTCCGAGACCGATTAACTTTTCCCTGCACACGCAGGGGTGATCCTATTCTCTCTCACTGTCCGACAGCCAATATTTACTTTTCCCTGCACACGCAGGGGTGATCCTGTTGATATCGTGACCGATACGGATTTTATAAACTTTTCCCTGCACACGCAGGGGTGATCCTTACATTTGTGATATAGTCCGGCAGATATCCATCTTTTCCCTGCACACGCAGGGGTGATCCCCATACATCGGAGTGGTTACAGGAACATAAATTCTTTTCCCTGCACACGCAGGGGTGATCCCAAGACGCTCACGACAGTTTTGTGCGTTGATTACTTTTCCCTGCACACGCAGGGGTGATCCTATTAACTATGATATATTCGGAACGCCGGAACACTTTTCCCTGCACACGCAGGGGTGATCCGAGAGTTGTCCTCTGTAAGAGTGTGGAATGAAACTTTTCCCTGCACACGCAGGGGTGATCCTTATGTGCAACGCACGTGTTTTTTCCAATTCAACTTTTCCCTGCACACGCAGGGGTGATCCTAAAAGGCGATGAAGCCGCGATCAGAAAAGCAACTTTTCCCTGCACACGCAGGGGTGATCCTACGGTCGAGGACTTTTTTCATTTCAGGGCGGTCTTTTCCCTGCACACGCAGGGGTGATCCTACCTTGACATGGTAAGAACCAAGCGTAAGCAGCTTTTCCCTGCACACGCAGGGGTGATCCTTGCTCTTGATATACCTGTATCAACGGTATAAACTTTTCCCTGCACACGCAGGGGTGATCCTGTTGAATACATAATGCGCGGCGCGGCGGCTTACTTTTCCCTGCACACGCAGGGGTGATCCTACAACACTTTGTCGATTTCATCTTGTCTTTTTCTTTTCCCTGCACACGCAGGGGTGATCCTATGTCACTTGAAAAGCTTGCCGAAAGTTACGGCTTTTCCCTGCACACGCAGGGGTGATCCTATATGAAATTGCTTTATCCATGTTATCAAAAGCTTTTCCCTGCACACGCAGGGGTGATCCTTTTATATTCCGCACCTTTGCACCTCTTTTTATCTTTTCCCTGCACACGCAGGGGTGATCCTAAGGTAAACAAAAAGCGGCAATTAATTTATGACTTTTCCCTGCACACGCAGGGGTGATCCCTTTGCAAGCAGTATCAGTTTAGAATCATTCGACTTTTCCCTGCACACGCAGGGGTGATCCTACCGGTGCAAGCTGTGATATTGTTGAGAGTGGCTTTTCCCTGCACACGCAGGGGTGATCCTACCTTGCAGCTTGTCGATTAATGAGCTTTTAACTTTTCCCTGCACACGCAGGGGTGATCCTAATTGATCTGTATAATCGTTATTCGGGTTTAGCTTTTCCCTGCACACGCAGGGGTGATCCTCCACCCATCGCTCGGAATCACCGGTATCACGTCTTTTCCCTGCACA
>JAEEGJ010007289.1_pt1 | contig 31942 bp, 27 predicted proteins | sample 8958761 | NCBI WGS metagenome assembly JAEEGJ01 (sample SAMN16246546, study PRJNA631951) | gut metagenome | biome: gut microbiome; feature: rumen; material: RS-attached | host: Bos | place: Iran: Karaj | collected 2018-10
GGACGGGGTTAGGGGGTCATTTTGAGATACTATCCTTCGAGAAATGAACCATGAACCCCGTCCCCGGGGTTCACGTATATTACAGTACTTTTGAAAGGAATTCCTTAAGTCGCGGATTCTTGGGCGCAGCAAAGAATTCCTCGGGTGGAGCCTCCTCCAGTATTTTGCCGTCGGCTATGAAGATGACGCGGTTGGCAACTTCTCTTGCGAAGCCCATCTCATGCGTCACAACGATCATGGTCATACCACTGTTGGCCAGATCCTTCATCAGATCGAGAACCTCGCCTACCATCTCCGGATCAAGTGCTGAAGTAGGTTCATCGAAGAGGATCACTTTCGGATCCATCGCAAGACTGCGGACTATCGCAACTCGCTGCTTCTGTCCACCGGAGAGCGTTGAAGGATAAACATCTGCTTTGTCTTCAAGCCCTATCCTCTTTAAGAGTTCTATCGCTTTTTCTCTTGCTTCCTTAACGATCTTTTTCTTCTCGCCGGCCGGTACAAAAAGAGATTTATGCTTCTTTCTGTACTCCTCGCTTTTGGTCTGCACGGGAGCAAGCATTATATTCTCGATAACGGTCTTGTTGTTAAAAAGATTGAAGTGCTGGAACACCATGCCCATATGGCGTCTGTGTTCATTGATATCAACCTTCATATCGGCCAGATCAACGCCGTCAAAAAATATCTGTCCGCCTGTCGGATCTTCCATACAGTTTAAGCATCTTAAGAAGGTGCTCTTTCCCGAGCCTGACGGTCCAATGACGCAGACTATGTCGCCTTTTTTAATCTGCACATCAATTCCTGTAAGAACATCCTGCTCTCCGAAACTTTTGCGGAGGCCTTTTACATCTATCATTATTTCTTTATCCATAGATCGTTATTTCCTCCGGTCACTCTTTGCAAACTGTATTTCCATCAAACGTATCATCAGGCTGATGAGAAGTACCAGCACAATGTAGATGATCGCCATCACAAGGTAAGGCACCATGAATTCGTAACTGTTGCTGCCGATATAGTTGAATGCAACATAAAGATCAGCAGCTCCTACAAAGCTGACTACCGAAGTTTCCTTTATGAGCGCTATGAATTCATTTCCAAGTGTGGGAAGTATGTTCTTGATCGCCTGCGGGATCACGATAAGTCTCATCGTTGTAGCGAAAGAAAGACCGACTGCTCTGCCGGCTTCCATCTGTCCGGGATCCACAGACTGTATACCGCTTCGCATAATCTCAGAGATATATGCTCCGGAATTGAGACCGAATACCCAGATAGAGACTTCCACTCCGGTCATCTTGATACCCAGAAGCGGAAGAAGAACATAATAGAATATCAGCAGCTGCACCACCATGGGTGTGCCTCTGAACAATTCAACATAAAAAGTACATATCGCGTTAAGCACGCGGGGAAGCCTTTTATATTTAGGCACCACGCGCACTGTTGCGATCAGCGTTCCTATAAGTATGCCTATGAGAAGACCCACGATGGAAATGATCAGGGTATTCTCAAGACCTTCAAGCACACGCTTATAACCGCCTGAGTTTATAAACACTTCAAGAAAGCGGTCTATCTTTTTATCAAATCCTGACATAGTCCGGTAACCGCCTCACATTACTGCATAGCGTTGATAGCCTTGGTTATTGCATCAGCAGGAGCAGAATCTATAACAACGTAATCAAGGTTCTTGTTAAGAAGATCCTGTACGGCAAGAGAGCCGTTCTTGTATCCTGTGCATGTCATCTTGAAACCTGCAAAACCCCACTCCTCATCACCTTCGCAATAGAACTGGCCTGTAGTACCTGTCTGTACACCAACCCTGGCACTCTCACCCTTTGAATTGAAGATTGCCTCTACTGCTGCAGCATCGCTGCAATTATCAAACTCGTGGTTATCTGACCTTACGATAAGCTTCTGTGATGCTTCATAGTAAGGATCTGTGAATGTTACATATTCCTCACGCTCGGGCTTGATCGTAAGTCCGCTCATTGCAATATCACTCTTGTGCTGACCGATTGAAAGACATACGGAATCAAAATCCATATTCTGAATTACAAGCTCCTGTCCGAGATAATCGGCAAGCCCCTTTGCGATCTCCATATCAACACCGACATAATTCTCACCGTCCATATACTCGAAAGGCTCGAATGCCGCATTTGTTGCTACAAGAAGCTGATCCTTTGATCCATCAAGTTCTGCACTTGTTACGGGAACCGGTGTACCATCTCCGAAATAATGACTGCAGATCTCTTCAAATGTACCGTCAGACATGATCTTGGCGATATATTCATTAGTTTTTGAAAGAAGTTCCGGCTGATCCTTATCAACACCGAAAGCATACTGTTCCTCTGTAAGGTTAACATCTATAACCTTTGCGGTAATAACTTCTTCCTTCTTTTCGGAAGCAGGACTGCTCTGTCCCTCTGACTGACTGCTTGTGCATGCAGCAAGGCTGCCTACTGCAAGTACCATGCACATTGAAAGTGTAAGAATCCTTTTTTTCATAGTTGTACCTCCTGATAACTAAGTGCCCCCACTCAATTTATCATGTTTATTCAAACCGCAATCCGCTGACATAACAATATCAGTATCATGTGGCGATCAACCGCCGAGATATGCCTGCCTTACCGAATCATCATGAAGAAGCTCTTCACCTGTTCCATGATTAACGATCTTGCCCGTCTCAAGTACGTAAGCTCTGTTTGCGATCGAAAGCGCCATCTGCGCATTCTGTTCAACCAGAAGTATAGTTGTACCAGCCTTGTTGAGTTTTACAATGATATCAAATATCTGATCAACAAGTATGGGGGCAAGTCCCATTGAAGGTTCATCAAGCATCATAAGCTTCGGCTTACTCATAAGCGCGCGTCCCATCGCGAGCATCTGCTGCTCGCCACCCGAAAGAGTTCCGGCCACTTGCTTCACTCTTTCCTTAAGTCTCGGAAACTGCTCGTAGACCTGTTCTATGGTTTCATCAGCTTCCGCCTTATTTCTAGTAAACGCTCCCATCTCAAGGTTTTCTTTAACCGTAAGCTGCTGGAATATCCTTCTGCCTTCGGGGCAGAGCGCCATGCCTTCCTTTACAACCTTATGCGCGGGAGTGCCGCCTATATTTCTTCCTTCGAATTCAATGGTTCCGCTCTTGGCTTTCAGCAGTCCACCGATAGTATTAAGCGTTGTAGATTTTCCGGCACCGTTTGCGCCGATGAGAGTTACTATCTCACCGCTCTTTACTTCAAAGGAGATTCCTTTTATCGCATGTATGCTTCCGTAGTAAACGTTAAGATCGTCTACCTTCAGCATTGTCTCACTCATTTTTCTACCTCCACAAGAGAACTTTCAGGCATTTTCCTTTTTGGTTCCAAGATATGCCTCGATAACCTGAGGATTGCTCTGTATTTCAGAAGGGCTGCCCTTGGCAATGACCTTTCCGAAATTCAGCACGGCTATGTTTTCACAGATACCCATGACAAGTTTCATATCATGCTCAATAAGCATTACGGCTATGCCGAAATCATCACGTATCTTTTTGATATTCTTCATCAGTTCCTCAGTTTCCGAAGGATTCATACCTGCAGCAGGTTCATCTAACAGAAGTATCTTGGGGCCTGTGGCAAGAGCTCTTACTATCTCAAGTCTGCGCTGGGCTCCGTAAGGAAGTGAATCCGCTCTTACGTCTGCCTGATCTGCCATTCCAAATATATCAAGCAGTTCAAGAGCTTTCTCGTGTGCCTTCTTTTCCTCACTCCAGTATTTCGGAAGTCGGAACACACCGGTAAACAGTCCGTAATTGATGTGATTGTGAAGACCTATCTTTACATTGTCCTCAACAGAAAGCTTGTCAAAAAGCCTTATGTTCTGGAAAGTTCTTGCAATGCCCGCCTGATTGACTGCAGCAGGATTCATTCCGTGTGTATCCTTTCCGTCAAGGATTATATTACCTCTCGTAGGCTCATAAACTTTGGTGAGCAGGTTAAATATCGTGGTCTTGCCGGCTCCGTTAGGGCCTATAAGTCCCATTATCTCCGTCTTTCCGATCCCGATATTGAATTCATCAACTGCGGTAAGTCCGCCAAAATCTATTCCAAGATGATTTGTCTCGAGAACAAATTCCTTTTCCTTCTTTTCGCTCATGGGTCAGGCCTCCTTTCCGGCTTTCTTTTTGAACACACGGCCTGCAAGCGCTCTTATTTTTTCATTGTTCGTAATAAGCATAACCGCAATGAGAAGCACTGCATAAATGAGCATGCGGTATTTCTGCACATCAAGTTCTCTGAGCATCTCGGGAAGTATGTAGAGAAGCGCAGCTGCTATCATTGAGCCGGTCATGTTTCCTATACCACCGAGAACCACAAATACAAGGATAAGTATCGAAGCGTTGAAATCAAACTGCTTCGGTGTTATGCCTGTGGAATTCAGCGCAAACAGTGCACCGCCCGCGCCGGCTATGGCAGCACTTATAGTGAATGCCATAAGCTTGTATTTCTTTATCGGAAGTCCCGAACTTTCAGCAGCGATACGGTTATCACGCATAGCCATGATCGCACGTCCGGCTTTTGAATTAACAAGATTCTGCACTATTATAAGAACCAACAGCAGAAGTATTATGCCTGCCGCAAAGATCGATACTTTCTTTATTACAGAACCCTGAGGTCCCTCCAGTATCATCTTGCCTGCAAAGCTTGCATCAAGTGACGGGTTCTTATCGGATATGTGCACTCCTGTTTCATCTATGGAAATATAGATGCAGTTGAAAATGTTCTTTATGATCTCACCAAAAGCAAGTGTTACGATCGCAAGATAGTCACCGTTTAATCGCAGCACCGGAATACCGATAAGGAAACCTGCTATGGCTGCAAACACTGCAGCAACTATAACAGAAATAACAAATATAAGTATCTGTACACCAAGATTCTTGGAAAGAGGTCCTTCCATCTTGATATTGTTCAGTATCACACCTTCAACAAACGCTGCCGTGAACGCTCCTATCGACATGAAACCTGCATGTCCGAGACTGAGCTCACCGGAGATACCTACAACAAGGTTCAGAGAGATCGCCAATATCATATATGCCGTCATGGGTACAAGCAGACCCTTCAAAAGGCTTGAGATATTACCTGTTGAAAGCAGAGCCTGGAAAACAACAAAAAATACGATCACCAATCCGTAGTTTAAGAAAGCGTTTTTAGATTTATTATTCATCATGCACCTCCTTAAACCTTCTCACGAACGGTCTTACCGAACAGACCACTCGGTTTTACAAGCAGCACGATGATCAGTACCGCAAAAACAAAGATATCAGAAGGCACAGTAGGAACAAGTGCTCTTGCAGTGATCTCTATCACGCCCAAAAGAATGCCGCCGATCATCGCACCGGGTATGGAACCTATACCGCCAAATACCGCTGCAACGAATGCCTTGATACCCGGCATCGATCCTGTTGTAGGAACAAGATTCGGATATGTGGCACAGAGAAGCACGCCGGCAATAGCCGCAAGTCCCGAACCGATCGCAAATGTCATAGAGATCGTACGGTTCACATTTATTCCCATGAGTGTCGCGGCGCCTCTGTCTTCCGAAACAGCACGCATTGCCTTACCCATCTTTGTCTTGCTGGTAAAAAGAGTAAGACCTGCCATTATGATGAGATTCACAACTATCGTGATAAGAGTTCCTCTCTGCTTAACAGAGAAAACACCGCTTGAAGCCGTATCTGCCGCAGCAGCATCGGCTGAAACAGATGCTGCAGATGCTGTCACGCCCTGGAAGAAAGGCATATTAAAGATATTGGGGAATACCTTGGGGTTTGATGACCAGATAAGCAATGCCGCATTCTGCAGAAAATACGAAACACCGATAGCAGTAATAAGTACTGCCAGGTTAGATGCATTTCTGAGCGGCTTATAGGCAAGCCTCTCAACAAGAACACCGAGCACCGTGCATATTGCCATCGAAAACAAAAGTGCTGCAGCCGGTGGCCAGCCCAGATACATCATAGTACAGTAGGACGCATATCCGCCTACCATGATCACATCTCCATGTGCGAAATTCAGCATTTTGGCGATGCCGTATACCATCGTATAACCCAGCGCTATGATAGCATACACACTGCCAAGTCCTATGCCGTTAAACAGATTAGTCAGCATTATATTCCCCTTCTTTACCTATTATAAGTACATACGATTCAGATTCTACAACATTTCATGCATCAATGGCAAGTTAAAGCGGCGTCTGTACTTAGTTTAAAACAGTCTTAAAAATGCAAAAAGGAGGTCATCATATCGACGACCTCCTTTGATCAAGTAATAAGAATTATGTTAAACGATCGTCCGTATTACATACCTACGTATACACCGTTTGTAATGACTACAGCCTTGGGAGCCTTATTAACCTCACCGTTAGCATCCCATACCATTCCCTGGCCTGTGATACCGTCAACGCTGAAGTCAGGATCTGTAAATACGCTGATAAGGATCTCACAGATCTCATCATAGCTCATGCCTGTTACATCAAGACCACCGTTCTTGTCAGCATAGAACTGAAGTGCCTTGTAGATTGCGTAAGGGCAGTCATAACCGTCAGCTGCGAACTGTGAAGGTGTCTCACCGAACTGATCGTTGTACTTGCCAACGAAGCTCTGTGTTGCAGCATCCTCAGCATCAGCTGAGAAAGGTGTAAGAAGGATAACGCCCTCTGCCTTGCTTGTATCAAAACCTTCAAGTGTAAGGATACCATCCATACCGTCTACACCGAAGAACTTGGGAGTATATCCCATATCATATGCCTGACCTAAGATAAGTGAAGCAGGAGTGTAGTAAATAGGAAGGAAGATAAGATCAGCACCTGCATCCTTTGCCTGACCTACCTGTACAGAGAAGTCGTTTGCTGTATCATCTGTGAATGTTGTCTCGCTAACGATATCAAGACCGAGCTCATCAGCCTTAGCCTTGAATGTCTGGTAAATACCTGATGAATAAGCATCTGCATTGTTGTAGATAACAGCAACCTTTGTTGCAAGCTGGTTATCATAGATGTACTGTGCTGAAGCTGAACCCTGGTTAGGATCAGCGAAGCAAAGCTGGAAGATATTGTCCTTGTCAGCTGTTACGTCAGTTGATGAAGCTGAAGGTGTGAGCATGAACATTCTGTCATTGTAAGCTTCCTCACCAACTGCGATGCAGGGAGCGGTTGTAACTGTTCCTACGATAACCTGTGTGTCTGCATCCTTAAGAGTGTTGTAGCAGTTAACTGACTTCTGAGCATCATGCTCATCGTCCTGTACGTTAAGTGTCATCTGGAAATCGCTTCCAAGGGCATTGATCTCATCAACAGCGATCTTTGCGCCGTTCTGAACAGCGTTACCATAAATAGCTGCGCCGCCTGTCATGGGTCCGATGCATCCTACATTAAGAGTACCTGTAAGTGCGCCGCCTTCAGAAGTCTCGGGAGCCTCAGCCTCTTCACCCTCTTCTGTTTCTGTTACTTCTTCTGTCTCTGCTGCAGCTTCCTCTGTCTCTCCGGCATCAGGATTTGTAGCTGCTGTGCTGCCGCTTTCTGTGTTTCCGCAGGCTGTGAAAGCCGATACAGCCATAACACCTGCAAGAAGCATACCTAAAACTCTCTTCTTCATAATTTTTTCCTCCTTTTTGTGTAAAACAAAACAGCTGTAAAAACAAAAATTCAGGAACGGCCCCGCAACGGACCTCCTGAAACCCCTTTGTTTCAACTTTTGTACTGTTTGATGAACATATTATCACGCAAAATATCAAATTTCAACGAAATGGGGCTGTGCAAATTTACCGAAAAAAGCGTATACAACTCGCTGATTTATTGTAATACTATCTGATTTTTTACGTTTTCCTGTTTTTCTGATGACCATCAAGGCAAAAAAAGATATGATAGGTTACGAAAAAAGCAGCTATTCATTATAGAAAGGACAGACATGATAAAGAATGTAGTCTTTGACATCGGTATGGTCCTCGCCGATTTCAGATGGAGAAAATACCTGAGTGATGACCTGAAATTTCCACCCGAAGTCTGCCGCGAGATCGGAGAAAAGATCGTTCAGACAACAATGTGGGATGATCTGGATCTGGGAGTACGTGATGCCGATGAAGTGATAGAGGAAATGAAATCAAAGCTTCCACAGTACCGTAAAGAGACAGATATATTTTTTAACGGCATTGAAAATATTGCCAGAGCCTATCCCTACAGCACCCCATGGATCCAAGACCTTAAATCAAGAGGATACATGGTTTATCTTCTTTCAAATTATCCAAGGGACTATTTTAAGCTCCACGAGAAAAAAAGCTTTGACTTTGTGAAATATACTGATGGAAAGATCGTTTCAGGTTTTGAAAAACTTGCAAAACCCGATCCGCGTATATATAAACTGCTTTTTGAAAGATATTCGCTTGACCCGACAGAATGTGTATTTATTGATGACAGGCAGATAAATATAGATGCTGCCATGAAACTCGGTATGAAGACAATACTATTCACCGATCATGACAGCGTCAGAAAAAAACTTGATGAGATGCTTGGCTGAAACAGGAATTACTGTTCCTGATTTCCGCCGCCAAGCATGGGATCTACAAACCCGCCACCGGGTATATGCTCTTTAAGACCGTTTCCGGTTATGGTCTTGGGTGTCTGCGCAGTGTCACCGAACATAAAGGCGGCTGCAGATATATTTGTATGAGCATGTCCTGGATCCACATTTCCGAATCCTCCTCCAAGTGCAGGATCCATATTCACATTGGAAGATTCATTTATCTTAACATCCTCTTTTACAATTTTATTTCCGCCAAGCATGGGATTGTCATTAAGAAGGACATCCGGTGTATGTATCTGTTCTGTCTGTGGTGTATAATGCTCAGCCTTGGCTCCGTATGCTGTAACCTTTCCTGCCTGTGAAGCAGGTGCAAAACCGTCATTAGCTCTTTCAGCTGCTGCAGCTCTTTGTGTACCGCCGGCAAAAGCAGAATTCACAAGATTCTTATTGAAGCCATCATCCTCTGCACCCTCGGGTCCGTAGTACTCATTCTCCCTGCTGCTGCGGGCGCTCATCGGGATCTGTCTTGCCTTACGATAATCATTTTCTGCCTTGATATGCAGAAGAATGATCACTACACCTATAACTATAAACAGACCCGCAATAATAAATGCCTCGATCGGTGAGAACTTTCCAATGACCGGTATCAATGGTTCAAAAGGAAAATCAAAAATTCCGAGAACTATAAAGATCGCTCCTATAATAAACAGTGTGATAGAAATACTAACTTTTTTATCCATGATGCCCCCTATTTCGAGTATTTTTTATGAAAGTATTTTATAAAAGTTTATTTTATGAAAGTTTCATATCTCCGTCTTTAACCCAGCCCAGCTTCTTTAATCCCATATTTATGATCGGGCAGAGTATTGCCGGAAGCACGATCGAAATAAGTATAAGTCCGGCCCACTCCCATGCACCGGGTGTTATCGCAGCAGCACCCTGAGAAAGCGCTGCTTCACTGGGATTTGTCCATCCTGTATAAACACCTATCTGGCCGACAAGACCGCAGGTACCCATTCCTGACGAAACAGGAGCACCGTTCATCTCAAGCTTGAAAAGGCATGTCGCAATAGGCCCTGTAATAGCGCTTGTAAGTATTGGTGCGATCCATATGCGGGGATTCTTTACTATATTGCCCATCTGAAGCATGGATGTTCCCAGGCCCTGACTGACAAGACCTCCCCACTTATTCTCCTTAAAACTCATTACCGCAAATCCGACCATCTGTGCAGAACAGCCTGCTACAGCAGCTCCGCCGGCAAGACCGGTAAGAGAAAGTGCAGCACAAATAGCCGCCGATGATATGGGCAGCGTAAGAGCCACACCGACAAGTACCGAAACAAGGATACCCATAAGGAAAGGCTGAAGCTTTGTTGCCCACATGATGGCTCCGCCTGTCCACAATGCAAAGTCTCCGAGCGGCTTAGCGATAAGAGCTGAAAGTCCGATGCCCACACCAAGCGTTACTAAAGGTGTTACAAGGATATCAACCTTTGTTTCCTTTGATATAAGCTTTCCGCATTCGGAAGCGATTATTGCCACGATAAGTACCGCAAGAGGACCGCCTGCCCCGCCAAGTGCGTTGCACGCAAATCCTACTGCTATAAGCGAAAACAGAACGAGGGGCGGACATTTGAGGGCATAGCCTATTGCTGCTGCCATTGCAGGTCCGCTCATAGCACTTGCTATCCCGCCTGCCGTATATTCTTTTCCCGCTACGGTTGCTACAGTCTGTGTCAGAAATCCAATACCAAACTGTTTTCCGACAGTATCGATTATAGTTCCTATGAGCAGTGAACAGAAAAGTCCCTGTGCCATTGCTCCCAGCGCATCTATACCATATCTCTTTAATGAGATCTCAACATCTTTCTTCTTTAAAAATGCTGCTATTTTGTTATCCGGTGTGCTGTCTGTTTTTTCTTTGGTTTCGTTTTTGGTTTCGTTTTTTGTCTCTGTTTTAGTTTCTTCTTTGATCTCTTCTTTTGTTACTTCGGTTACTTCTGTTGTTACTTCTTTGTTTGCTTCTTTGTTTACTTTACTCATCTTGTCTCTCTACTTTATTGATATAAGTTTGTCATATGGTGCAGTCCAAAGCTGATGCCAGGCAGTCGGACCTGTGGCTGTGAGATTGCCTACCGTAAGATCCTTATTTCCCGTCATATCGGTATAGGTGATCCACATAGCAAGAGGATTATCCGCTGTACCCTTATACTGAACATATATATAACTGTTCGCTGTATGTCCGGAACGCAGCTCATCAATATACTGAGACTGGGCAAATGAGGTCCATCCCAATGTATCAAGCACTTCCTGTCCAAAAAGCGTTGTGTCATCTATACTATCCAGCCTCACGGGTCCATTCTTCAGGTTATCGATTTCAACCATTGAAGCATGATCCTGTACCACATTCGGATCTTCAGTCGCATACGTGATCGCAACATATACACGGTTTAGTAACTGCTGATCAACTGCTGCTTTGGATTTCTCGATATATTTTATCAGCTGTGGTGCTAAAAGTCCAACCAATACCGCGATCACAGCCATAACAACTATCAATTCGACCAGTGAATAGCCTTTATTTTTTTTAATTTTCACAGTAAAAACCTCCCACTTTACCCCAACAAATCTATGTTTTGCCCCCACTTTTTCATAAAATTTGCCCGTTTGTTTGTATTATTTACCCTTTTGTGCTTAAGATATTTTATCACTTTTGTTTGATATACAAAACAATCTCCGTGTCTTATTTTTCTTGACTCATTTAATCTGTCCATTTAAAATTTAAGAAAAAATTCTGAAAGGAACACTTATATTATGTATATCACATGTCTTGATCTTGAGGGCGTACTCGTACCCGAAATATGGATTGCTTTTTCAGAGGCCAGCGGGATCCCCGAACTGAAACGCACCACCAGGGACGAGCCGGATTATGACAAGCTCATGAATTGGCGTCTCGGAATACTTAAGGAACACGGGCTCGGACTTAAGGAGATACAGGACACGATAAGCAAGATAGATCCGCTTCCCGGTGCAAAGAAATTTCTTGATGAACTCAGATCATTCACACAGGTGATCATCATCAGCGATACCTTCACGCAGTTTGCTTCACCTCTTATGGAAAAGCTCGGATGGCCCACTATCTTCTGCAATTCACTTGAGGTTGCAGATGACGGAATGATCACAGGCTTCAAGATGAGGATCAAAGATTCAAAACTGACAACAGTTAAAGCCCTTCAGTCTATAGGCTATGACACTATAGCAAGCGGTGACAGTTACAACGATCTGGCAATGATAAAAGCAGGCAAAGCCGGCTTCCTTTTCAGAACAACTGATAAGATAAAGGCTGACTACCCCGAGCTCCCCGCATTTACGGAATATGACGAGCTGCTCGAGGCGATCAAAAAAGCAATGGTTTAAGATTTTCTTCTAAGAACATATTTGAATATGGGATTTCCCATAGATGAGAATTTTTCTTCATATTCAGTCATCACATTCCCCTGCATCATCTTCTCATCATGATGCAGGTCATATGTGATCTCAGCTATCTCAAACGGACTTTCAGCAACTTCCTCTACAGCAAAATCAAACAGTAAACGGTTATCTGTCTTAAATTCGATCAGACCGTCTTTTTTCAATATCCTGTCATATCTTGCCAGAAACTGTCTGCTTTCAAGACGTCTTTTTGCATGTCTGTCCTTGGGCCAGGGGTCCGAAAAATTCAGATAGAGTCGATCCACCTCATCCTCTGCAAAACAGTCACATATATTTTCGGCATCCATGCGCATAAAAAAAATATTCACATCCTCTTCGTCAAGTTTCTCCAAAGCACGAATAAGGACTGAAGAATACTTCTCTACACCTACATAATTGATATCTCTGTTTTCACGGGAGAGATCTGTTAAAAACCTTCCCTTGCCGCATCCGATCTCAAGTCTTACAGGGTTGTTATTTCCGAATACATCCTTCCAGCTTCCCTTGTGAGCTTCAGGATCATGAATGACTCCCGGATGGGCCGCAATGGCCTCCCGGGAGCCTTTTACATTTTTAAGTCTCATTTAATTAAATCCATCCGTACTTCCGCCTGTCGATCCGCCCATCATCTCGTCAGACATTGATATTCCGCCATTAGCTGCGACCTGTACACGTCCGGTTTCGGAAGATCCGTTCCCGAACACTCCGCCGCCTGTTGCCGCAACCTGAACACCGCCATATGAAGGCTGTGATGTTCCCACTCCGCCAAAGCTAAAGCCCTGTGATTTTCTGATATGAGGTTCATCAGGGGATTCTACGACAGCCGGCTTATCATATGCATGTGTGGGAGCACCGAAAAGTCCGCCCGCATTTGCATTTGAAGGATGTCCGAGAACACCGCTGGAGCTGTCACTTGTGGGCTGCGTATTATATGAATAGCCACTGTTAGTCAGATCCTGTGTAAGCGTTGAAGACTTATCTGAATAACTACTTCCTATTCCTGCCTGTGAGGGCTGTGAGTTAAATGAGTAGCTGCTGCTTCCTGCTCCTGCCTGTGAAGGCTGTGAGTTAAATGAGTAGCTGCTGCTTCCTGCTCCTGCCTGCGAAGGCTGTGAACTAAATGAGTAACTGCTGCTTCCCATTCCTGCCTGGGAGGTTGCTGATGATGCACCATATGACGAAGCTGCGCCATATGATGATGCCGCAGGTGCTGCTTCCTGTGTGGCTGCCTGTCCACTGTAGGATACAGGATCTGCTGTCTGCGCAGCTGCCTGTCCACCGTAGGAATAAGGATTAGCGGACTGTGAACCATATGAGTAGCTGCTTCCCGTTCCTGCCTGGGAGGTTGCTGTTGATGCACCAAATGATGATGTTGTTGCAGATGATGCACCGTATGATGATGCTGCGCCATATGATGTTGCCGCAGGCGCTACTTCCTGTGTGGCTGCCTGTCCACTGTATGATGCAGGATCCGCTGTCTGCGTAGCTGCTGATCCACTGTAAGAATAAGGATTAGCAGACTGTGAACCATATGAATAGCTGCTTCCCGTTCCTGCCTGTGAAGGCTGCGATGTTAACGATGAGGCACCATATGATGATATTGTTGCAGATGATGCGCCGTATGATGTTGCCGCAGGCGCTGCTTCCTGTGTGGCTGTCTGTCCACTGTAGGATACAGGATCCGCTGTCTGCGTAGCTGCTGATCCACCGTAGGAATAAGTATTAGCAGTCTGTGTAGCGGTTGATCCGTTATAAGATATAGGATCTGCTGCCTGTGCAGTCGACCCGTTGTAAGATATAGGATCTACAGACTGTGCATTATATGAGTAGCTGCTTCCTGCTCCTACCTGAGAAGCCTGTGAGGTTGCAGATGCTGCACCATATGATGACGTTGTTGCCGCTGATGTCGCAGGCGCTTCAGCCTGTGCCGCAGGGGCACTCTCTCCGATCTTAGGCTTCAGGAAATCAAGTTCCCCGTTCGGATCGGGTTCCGATGAACTACCGAAAGAAACAGATCCGGCAGAGGGATTACCTCCATTAAAGGGTTCCGAAACAGTATTATTCGTAACTGTAGACGGTCCGAGATTCACATAAGCCGCCTCAGATTTTTTACCTGCAAATACGATTATGAGTGGAACTGCACCAACTACCATAAGGATGATCCCGAAAACTATAAGTATTACAGGATTTCCACTTGTAGTGGTCATATAGCAGGGCGTGAAATATGCTTTCACATCCATATCTGAAATGCTCTGACCTTCGCCCAGATACTGTCTTAATATTCCGATCTCTTCCTTATCAAAAGCAACAAACTTTCCTTCTAAGGTCTTAACCTTTGCCGGAAGCATTTCATAAGTTGCGTTTTCATCATTATTCCACTCTTCTGTAAGAGCCATCTGCTGCTCCATCATAGCAAAATTATCTTTATTGACTCTCACTATGACAGAGTGATCCCAGCATATTTCACCTGCAGAATTCTGATAAAAGATCGGCACTTCATAATATCTTGCCGATTCATAGGACCTGGTAGTAACACCATAGGTCTTTTCCGTAGTGGTTTCCTGGATAGGCTGCCCCCAGACAGGACCAACATCTATCTGTACATGTGTATTCTTTTTTAGTTTTCGGAATCCTTCTTCATCGATATGTGTAAGATCAACAACGGGGGAAGCCATGATTACTGAATCTCTGATACCCATAACCAAAGAAACAACACCTAAAACTCCGATCGTTATTAGTACGATGATCACCCTGAAATTTTTCATATGATGCCCCTCCCCATGTCGGCATTGATTGCATATTGAGCACATCTATTGTAAATGTTATAATCGCATTATGTCAACAAGGTCCGCATACACAAACATAAAACTGTCTTCAATACGAATACTGTCTGCTTTACTCACGGTATTCATTCTTCTTTCCACAGATATCATTAAAGTACATGCAACCCAGGATGAGCTTAATGCTGCTGCAGACCAGAGAAGAACGGAAGAGCCCGACTCAAATTCAATTCCATCATGGCCGCAGGGGCCTCATGTAAGTGCCGAAGGCGCTATCGTAATGGAAGCTGATACCGGCACCATCCTTTATTCCAAGCATGCAGACGAGAAACTCTACCCTGCATCCATCACAAAGCTTATGTGCTGTCTGGTCGCAGTCGAAAACTGCAGCCTTGACGAAACCATATCCGTAAACCAGTCCGCAATAGATGCCAACCAGTCCGATGGCTCAAATATGGGACTTAAGGCAGGCGAGAGTTTTACTCTGGAGGAACTGCTCTACGGAATACTGATCAATTCGGCAAACGAAGCATGTAATGCTGTCGCCGAACATATTGCCGGTTCGATAGACGACTATGTTGTTATGATGAACGAGCGCGCCGCAGAACTCGGCTGCACGGGAACGCACTTTGTTACTCCCAACGGACTTTATGACAAGGAGCATTACACCACTCCTCATGATATGGCTCTTATAGGAAGAGCATTTTTTTCTCACAGCATACTCTGCAATATATCGAGCACGCCCAGATATACTATATCTGCAAATGGAGCGCATGAAGAGCATCCTCTTCATTCCAAGAATAAACTCTACAAAGGCGGAGAATACGAATACCCTGATCTGGTCGGATCCAAGACAGGTTTTACATCAGAGGCCAGACAGACTCTTGTCTCCTGCGCAGAACGCGGAGGCTTAAGACTTATCGCAGTTGTAATGATGGAAGAAAGCCCCACACAGTTCACCGATACAAGAGAGCTGTTTGAGTACGGCTTCTCCTCATTCTCACTTATCGACCCGGCTGAATATGAAACCGGCTATGCTGTAAGCAACTCCAGTTTCTTCAATTCAACGAACGGCATCTTCGGAAGCACCGCTCCTCTGCTCCGTACGGCACCGTCATCGATAGTCGTGATCCCCAACACCCTCAAATTCTCCGATCTGTCCTCAGATATCGGATATGACAATCTTAATGAGGGAGCACTTGCAAGGATAAATTATTCATATGAAGGAATACCTCTCGGAAGCACCGATATAATCCTCAACGCTTCAAACACACCTTCCTTTGATTTCGAGATGGCACTCTCCGATGGTTCACCCATCGTATCAGGCGGAAGCGTATCGGCGGCACTGGCAGCTAAAGCTTCCGGCGATGCTTCCGTATCTGCAAATTCGGTTCCTGAGAAAAAAATCTATCTTAATATTTACAATGTACTTAAAATGATAGGAATAGGTATCGCTGCAGCAGCTCTGCTGTACGTTCTTTCAATATTCCTCAGGAAATTCTTTATAAGACGCCGCAGACTTTCCGAAATAAAGAAAAGCCGCAGCAATGTCATTAAAAACAGACGTCTCCTCAGGAAGAATTTCAAACGCGGCAGACATGAAGGTCCTTCAATACTTTCCAGAAAGAGCAGCAAGAACACTCGCCGCAGACCGGATCGTGACCGTCGTCCTTATAACAAAAGCCAAAAAAATGACGCGCCTATGAAAAAGCGCGCCGGTGAAAAGAAAAATAACAGGGATAATTTCAAATTCCCTTATTGAGATTAATTTTTGAATTTTCCGCAGAAGTTTTCGATCATTGTCTGCGATCTTGAGAAACAGTCTAAGAGCCTATCAGAGAAAGCTCCTGCCTCGCCTCTCATGATCATCTGATAAGCTTTTTTCATATCATATGCATCACGATAGGTTCTGTCACTTATCAGTGAATCATAGGAATCAGCAAGACCTACGATCTGAGCTTCTATAGGTATATTTTCGCCCTTCAGATGATCGGGATAGCCTGATCCGTCATATCTTTCATGATGATATCTGCATATGTTGTAGCTTGTCTTATCATATGCATCACTCTTAAGCTCATCTATCTGTTTAAGAACTTCACACCCAAGAGTAGTATGTGATTTTACAACTTCAAATTCATCTGAAGTAAGCTTACCGGGCTTTAAAAGTATTGAATCAGGTATTGCGATCATTCCTATATCATGAAGCGCAGCTGAACCCTCTATTACATCAAGCTGTTCCTTCGAAATCTGATAATCATCAGGATAGATTACCGAGAGTGTCTCTGCGAGCATTCTCGACATTCCCTTTATCTTCTTTATATGCGAGCTTGTCTCAAGATTTCTGAACTCGACTATCGTACTCATAACCTCAATGATGCGGTTATTAAACTCCCAGAGTTCTTTGTTCTTTTCCTGTATCTGTGCAGTCTGCTGATTTATGACTGCTTCAAGCTGGCTCCTGCTTCTGGAAAGAGCAATGATGTTGTTTATGCGTCCCCGCAATATGCTTGGCACAAAAGGTTTCCGGACCACATCTCTGGCACCGTTTTCAAAACATTCGTCAACAAATTCAATATCGGCATTTTCAGCTGTCATAAGCACAGGTATCCGTTTGGTTATACCCTTGAGCTTCAGGACCTTAAGAAGAGCTCTTCCGTCTATGACAGGCATGCTCATATCAAGTATAAGGATTGCCACATCCTTGTGATGTGACATGAGATATTCCATAGCTTCACGGCCGTTGGAAACACTTTCCACATTATATTTATTCGCAAAGATCTCCTTAATGATCTCTCTGCTCTCCCTGTCATCATCTGCAACAAGTATAGTGTTTCTCATACTACCTCCGATGCCTCAATCTATTCCGTAATGATCTGTCTTCCCTGTGAATAGAAGCGTACATTCTTCTTCTCTTCATCCACTATCAAACTGTTCACGCTGACTTTAATATGTGTATTATCATAAACCGAACCGTTGATCAGGATAAACATATTTTTACTGCCTTCCAGCTCTTTGTGAAGAGCTTCCTGCTCTTTATTGAGCTCTATAAGTTCCTCACTCTGTTTTTCATACACATCCTCAAATTTGAGATATATGCTGTTCGTGCGGCCGGTCAGCGCTCCGACCTTTTGGAGAACGGTTTTCATGGCTTCTCTTATCTGTTCCATCTCATCCTCAAGCCTGCGCTTGCGTCTTACGAGCTCGGACATCTTTTCTCCGTAATCCTCTTTTGCGGCTAATTCAAGTTCAGTACGCACGTGCGATTTGTTTCCGACATTCATTGTCTGTATCGTCCTGCCAGCTTTAACCTTGCCACCGCAGATAACAGCCTTTCTGCCTGCAACCTTCACATCACCTTTGCAGGAAGCCATGCTGTCCATGATATAACCGGCTTCTATATTTTCACCGGCATTTATCGTTGTATGTTCAAAGAAAGCTGCCACAACATTTCGGCCGGCCTCTATCACACCCTTGCTGTTTCCGTTGACACCGCGTCTTATCGTAATATCCCTGCCGGCTTTAAGCTTTGCGCCTTCAACAAAACCGTCTACAGTAATATCACCGCTCACTTCAACTATTGCATTTTCCGTTACGGAACCTGTGATATGTACTGAACCGTCAAACTTAATATTGCCCTTACCGTATGCAACATCACCACGGATCTCCATCAGCTCCTGTATCATAAGTGAATCGTTGCTCTGTATAAGGAAACCTTCTTTATCAGCTATGTAAGTGTTCTTCTCCGGATCGTAATGTATGCCGTTAACCTGAAGTGCCGGCAGATCCTTGCCGCTATAGCCTGCAATTTCTATTCCGGATATGCACATCCCGTTTTCACCAAACTTTGCCGGATGATATACTGCAACAACATTTCCCGGCTTTGCGGATACATATTCCCTCTGGGCCCTGTAATCAATGGAACCATCTTCCTTTATACGCGGAGGCTCATCCATCAATTCGGTGAAATATTCATAATATCCGTCAACTCCGTCGCAAGGAAGCGTTCCTACCGCAACTTCATATTCGGTATCCGTTTCAAGATGCTCCAGATCCAGTTTATCAATACACAATCCGGCACTGATGCCATATGCATTCAGAAGTGATCTGAGCGCAGTCTCTCCAAAATCTTCCGGAAGAGGTTTTGTCAGCTGTATCACTGCACGCATCATTCCATCCTCGGTACGGATCTGTAATCCTATTTCCGGATCATACAGATCAAAGTCCAGAGATGACGGATCTTTTGAATACTTTTCTTTGAACTGCTCTGCTCGCTTATTCTGCATATCTGTCAGACTGTAGACAAGACGGGCATATGCGAGCACATCCAGACGTTCCATCAGGCCAAGCCGTATCTCGCGCATCTGTTTGTCACGGTAATACTTATTGGCGTAGAATGATACATCCAGTTTCTGTTCAAGACCTATACGTATCTCGCGCATCTGTCTGAATGTCATATCAGCATTGTCATAGAACGAAACATCCACTCCATGATCTATGCCAATGCGTATCTGATTAAGCTGTGGCGGGGAAAAGATCTCTACGTCATAATCTTCGATCGACTTATTTCTTACAACGGTCCCACCGACCAGTTCCATTTCTTCTTCGGAAAGGCCGTCCATAAGTTCCCTGTAAACACTGGAACTTGTAGAAGCCATGGCCTCGGCATTTTCCCTGGCAATCCCGGTAATATCCGCAGAGTCCCCATTCACATCCTTGCCGGATGCTGAATCAGCTAGACTTTGTTCTGTTTTTTTATCCTGTGCCTCCTGAACATCATCCAGAAGGCTTATGAGATCCTCTTCACCAAAGAGCTCATCAAGATCATCGAACCCGCTGTCTGTCAAACCACAAGTCCTCCTATGCTTCTTCCTCCGGGAATAATTCCTTACCGGTCTTTTGGTTTAAAAATTTTTTGAAACCCTCAACGCCACCCTCTTCCTTAAATGCAGGCTTGAAGAGCAGTTGTCCGTGAGCCGTCATCCCCGGCGCCTTAAGCAGCAGGATAATGGAATCCTCCGTCTCATAGGCACTGTCGATCGTTGAGTATTTAAAATATAATTCAGTCTTATTTACCTTAACCTTTACTCTGTCAGAAAAAAAACTTACTATGGTAACCAGAACATCACCATGTTCATCTGTCAATCTTCTGTAATCGATCCACTGTCTGAAAGTGTAACCGAAAAAAATCATGAAAATAAAATAGAGTGAGAGTACTGCAAACAGCGAAGTGAAAAGAACGTTTCTAAAAAAGATCATTACCACTGCTGACGCGGCCAAAGACAGGATCGCAAGTATCAAAGAAATGATCTGTGTCTCTTTCTGAAGCTTTTTAAAACAATGTCTGAAATATTCGGCATGAAGCTTACCAGTCAATATAAACTTGTTTTCATAAAAAAGCTTTGCCATAAATATGAAGCCACCCTCGAGAAAATAATATCATATACAGAACCTGAGAACAACGCAGGATATACTATTTTGAGTTCTTATCACGCCTTTCCTTAAGTTCGTTGAACTCCTCTTCCGTAACGAGTTTTACGTTCTTTTCGGCAAAGTATCCGCCGGTCTCACCCTGCCTTATCTTAAGAACGCCTGCCACATATCCGTGTTCCGGACATACAGCGCCTGAATGAAGCGGTCTTCCGGCATGGCCAAACCACTTAATCTTGCGCTTGAGCGTTGCTCCGCAGACAGGACATTTAACCGCAAGGATCTTCTGCTTCTTCAGAATGTCTTCTTTGGCTTCATAACGTCTGGAATAATAGGTATACGAATCCTCATCTCTGATATGCAGTTCTTCTTTATCTTCCACCGGAAGACTGTAAAGATCATAGGCGTATACGCTGTTTATGATCTGCGCGGGAATGAGTGCCAGTATCTTCGAAGTGTAATATGCATCGCTGAACGCCCTGTGAAAAGGTACATCCTTTACTATACCGAGCGCATCTACTGCTGTCTCAAGGGATATCTGATTCCTGACTCCGTTCATGCGTGCGTAGATCTTCTGCACATCCAGATATTTTATAGGCCTTTCCGATAACGGCGGCATGTCAAAATAAGCCATGTTGCGTTGCAGCTCCGTCAGGTCCTGGCCTCCCCATGTGCAGAATATATAATCATCACCGCACCACTCAAGGAATTCTTCCGCAGTCTCTTTAAAACTCTTTCCGCTTTCGAGTTCACCGGGTTTTAACTGCAGCATCTTCTTTATGCGCCAGTTTATCCTGTCATAAACAACAGGCTTTATCAGCCTGCTGAATTTGGAGACAAGCTTACCCTCGGCATTCAGCTTGACTGCGCCTATCTCTATTATCTCAAAAGGAAGTTTCACCCTCTCTTCCTTGGGGATTCCTTCCGGTTGATTCCATTCCAGATCAAATACAATAAAATTCATACTATTCATAAAAGGGGACAGGCCCTTTAAGGTCTGTCCCCCTGGTCAACTGTTCATCAAACCTTATCGTTATCGTCGAAAATATCGCCGCACTCAGGGCAGAATTTAGGAGGATGATAAGGATCCTCGGGTTCCCATCCGCACTTATCGCACTTATAAAGCGGTGCTCCTGCAGGCTTGGGTTTGCCACAGTTCTGGCAGAACTTACCCTGGTTCTTTGCTCCACATTCACATGTCCATGCAGAATCTTCTTCCGGTCTCTTCTCACCGCATTCTGCGCAGAACTTTCCGGTATTGCCGGACTTTCCGCATTTAGGACATGTCCATCCTGTTGCTGCACCTGCTACATCAGCGGCTCCTGTAGGTGCTACAGGCGCTGTAGGAGGAACAGGCGGTGTCTGCTGCTGCTGTTGCATAGACATCGCTGCAAGGTTATTTACTGTAGGTGCACCGGCCTGCTGTGCAAATCCCATACCCATGAATCCTGTCATGGCGCCTGCGGAATTCTTTGCTGCGTCCTGCATAGCAGCTGCTGTAGCGGCTGTCATTGTACCGGCCATCATAGCAGCGTTTCCACCAAGTGTAGCAGCACTCTGCATATCCTGCAGCTTCTGCAGATCCTCGGGTGTAAGCGAAGGAGGATTCATCTGGATAGATTCTATCGTGATACCTCTCTGCGTAGCCCACTTATCGGTAAGCATGGAGTTCATTGCTTCCTTAAGCTCAGGTGTGTGGAACGGGATCTCATCGGGAAGCATATCGATCTTTGCAAGAACCGAAAGGCTGGGACCGAGTGCATCTATGAAATCATTCTTAAGCTGCTGATCTATCTCGCTTCTTCTGTATTCGCCCTTGATATTTCCGGCGAGATTTATGTAGAAAGCTATAGGATCAGTGATCCTGTAAGTATACGTACCGTTGATACGAAGCTTGCAGGTCATGCTGATATTGTACTCCTTGTCCCTTGCCCTGAACATTACAGGGTTGGGAGTACCATACATGTTATTAAGTATCTCCTTGGTGTTGAAGTAGTAAACCTTCTGAACACCGGGTACTTCACCGCCGAATGCAAACCTGTCGGCAAAGTTGTGGAAAGAATCAACAAGTCCCTTTCCGAGGCCGCCATAGAAAATCGATGACTGCTTTCCGGAATCATATGTATATTCTCCCGATTCAGCACATACTTCCTTGACCTTGCCTCCATCCATAACGATCATACACTGGCCATCAGCCACTGCAATCCTGGATCCGTTCTGGATGATGTTCGCATCACCCTTTGTGTTGCTGTTGCGATTTGATGTCTTCTTCTGTGCTTCCTTCATAAGAACTTCCGGAGGAAGTGAATCACAGTAGTAGTACTCAAGCCACTGATTGGCGAGAGTTCCGCTAACAGCATCTCCTAATACTTTAATAAGCCCCATCTCATAATCTCCTTTCATTTATAGGTATTTAACTATACCGAAGGATATTTTATCATATTGCAGAAAAATCTGCATTGATAATCGCAATAATCGTCAATCCAGGATCGATGCCTTTACACCTATCTGATAATAATCGAAGCCGTACTTGGCTGCGGTCTTTTCTCCGTAGATATTTCTTCCGTCAAAGATAACAGGTGTTTTAAGTGCTCCCTTTATCTCATCAAAATCGGGACTGCGGAATTCCTTCCACTCCGTAACGAGTATAAGCGCATCCGCACCGTGAAGGGCATCGTATTTATGCTCCACATATTCGACATTCGCATTGTCTTTCAGATAGCACTTCTTTGCCTCATCCATGGCCTTGGGATCATATGCCTTTATCTTTGCGCCGACAGCCGTAAGATCATTGATGATCGTAATTGCGGATGCCTCACGCATATCATCGGTATCGGGCTTGAATGACAGTCCCCATACCGCAAAAGTCTTTCCGTTCAGGTCGTTTCCGAAACGTTCCTTTACCTTATCGGCGATCACATGTTTCTGTGCCTTATTAACATCTTCAACCGCATGAAGAAGTTTTGCTTCATAACCATATTCACCTGCCGATTTGATAAGAGCCTTAACATCCTTAGGGAAGCAGCTTCCGCCATATCCGCAGCCGGGATAGATAAAGCTGTAGCCTATACGTTTGTCTGAACCTATTCCCTTTCTTACCTCATTTACATCAGCTCCGACCTGCTCGCAGATCATCGAGATCTCATTCATAAACGAGATCTTGGTTGCCAGAAGTGAATTCGCCGCGTACTTTGTCATCTCGGCACTTGCAATATCCATAAGTATAAAGTTATCTGTATTGAGCACATAATGTCTGTAAAGCTCACGCATCACTTCTGCGGCATTGTCATTGTCTACACCAATAACTATCCTGTCGGGACGCATGCAGTCGGAAACAGCGGTACCTTCCTTAAGGAATTCGGGATTGGAGATCACATCAAAGGTCAGATCCGATCCTCTCTCATCAAGCATCTCCTGTATCTTTGCTCTTACCTTGCGCGCTGTTCCAACGGGAACCGTAGACTTGTCCACAACATACATATGATGTGACATGAACTTTCCTATGCTCTCGGCAACTCCAAGTACATAGTGAAGATCTGCAGAGCCGTCCTCACCCATAGGTGTTCCGACAGCTATGAAGCAGATATCACAATTATCAAGAGCTTCTTTTATCTCGGTAGTAAATTTAAGCCCGCCTGCCTCATGGTTTTTAAGCACCATATCCGAAAGGCCCGGTTCATATATGGGGATGATCCCCTTCTTAAGTCTTTCTATCTTTTCTTTGTCTACATCAACACACCATACATTGTTGCCCATATCGGCAAAACATGTGCCTGTAACAAGACCAACATAACCTGTTCCTATAACAGCTACTTTCATTTTGACCCTCCTTTGGATCAGAATATTATTGAACTAAAATCATAACATATATACGGATAAATGCAATGATACAGCAAGTGCGCGATCCGACTATGAACAGTAACTTAATCTTATCGGTTATTTCTGTCACGCATCTTCTTAAGGAGCGCTGCTGTATCAAGATTATCATCTGCGGGCGCCTCCTGCTTCTTAGCCGGCTTCGCCTTATTCCGGGCTGAATTCGCAGTTGCTGCAGTCGCTGTTGCCTCAGGAGCATTCGACATGACTGCACCGGCCCCCTGATCAAATATCTGAGGTGTCTGTGAAATGACCGCATCTCCTGCCATTTCCTGCACAGGCTGTTCCATACCGGCTTTCTCTGCTTTCTTCTTTTCTTTCTTAAGTGATCTGAAGTCAGGATCAAATCCGAAGCGTCTGCCGGCTATATCTGCAATGAAAAGCAATACCGCAAGCACTAAGAACAGATTTGTAAGATCATATCTTCCCATCGCATTGGTATTAAGCTTCTTCCAGATATTTTCTTCAGGATCTACCCAGCTGCCATATTTATCAATAAAGAATCTGAACTTCTCATCCGTTACATCAAAACGGTATTCGTCACTGTACTGAACCGCGGACGCGGTTGTGAGTGCGCCGGTGACCTCTCCGTTATCACTTCTTCTAATATTGAAGTTATAGATTCCCGGCTTATCACTTTCTACAACAGCAGTATATACTCCGGGTTTTGACGGGGAAAGCGTAACCTCTCCTACCTCGCCGTCAGGCCTTGAGTATACTGCCTCCACTCCTGTTCCGTCATCATATTCATCCGTATGATACTCGAGCACAGTGTGTCCGTTCTCGCTCTTAACATCGACACGGTCTTCGCCTATCGTATTGGCTCCACAGGCATAATCAAGCATACGTTTCCACAGCTCCGCGTAATCATTCTCACCCGAATATCCGCTTGTCCATGCTCCGCTTACATCCGTGTTCCATGCAATGGTTTTTCCAAGACCATACTGCCATACCGTAAGTATCGGATCGCCCTCATTGCTCACAATAAGCTGTGTTGCACTTGATTTGGGCGATGCGGCAACATATCCGAGAATATTCGGCCAGCCGTCAGGGAACAGATTATTTGTTATCTCTCCGTTTGCTATAGACAGATTATAATCACCGTTCTTGATATAGGTATTTCCTCCAAGGAACACCTCACGCGCAAAGATCCTCGGTATATCAGTATTGAAATCCGCATAATAATAGCGACCGCCGCATGCTGCAGCCATATTCATCATAAGACGCACATCCGCACCCGAACCTACCGCAACTGTCGAAAGCGTTACACCGTCATCATTGATCTTGTCGGTCACGGGCTTGAAATCCTGTGTTTCACCGCAGCCATCCGTCAGAAGGATTATATGCTTGATAGCAGCATCGCTACCGCGAAGCTTCTCTCTTGCCTCTTCAACCGAAGGCATTATCACTGTGCCTCCGCCTGACGGTATATCGTCTATATCACTCTTAACTCCATCCTTATCCGAAGCATCGGAGATCTCATGATACCATTCAAACTGATCATCAAATGCGATAACGCCTATCTCGTCAGTATCTCTCAGATTGTCCACACCGCGCTTTGCCGCTTCGATCGCAATATCAAGGTAGGTAACTCCATTGCCCGCATAACTGTCCATAGATCCGGAATGGTCTATTACCATTACGATAGCCGTTTTCGGAACCTCCACATCATTCCTGAGTTCCATATTCACGGGAAGGATCTTTTCAATGGTTGTCTCATTATAGCCGCCGAGCATGAAGCTGTCCTCACCGCCCGTCATAATAAAGCCTCTGCCGTAATCCTTCACGTATGTTTCAATAACATCCATAAACTTCGGACTGAGTTCTTCTTTATAGGCATTCTCAAGTATCACAGCCCTATACTCAAGAAGTTCATTAAGTGTTTCCGGAGCTTCTGAAGGTTTCACCACTACAGCGCTTGCATTGATATTTTCAAGCATGCTGTCAAAGGCCTCGCCTCTTTCAGACTTGTTTCTGATGATCAGCACCTTGGGTGCATCCGTCACCTCGGCATAAGCGTTAACACTGTTATTTTCTTCACATGTATCACCCTCTGCCGAAACCTTAACCTCAAAGACTTCAAGGGCAGAGCCCGTCACATTTTCCTCAAAAACAAATTCATTATGTCCCTTGCGAAGATGCACTCTTTCTTCTGTAACTACCTTTTCGTCAGATATCACGGAGATCACCGCGTCTGTTTCATAATTGCTTTCAAGTGCAACAGTCATATAGTATTTGTCGCCGGGATGAAGTATCTTAGGCATATCAACCGACTCTACGTAACAGTCATCGCCTGTTTCGCTCGAAAGTTCATATGCTTCAAGACTTATATTTGAAGCCTTGATCATTGAAGCGGCATTTTCTATATCGCCTGAGGTTTCCTCACCGTCTGTAAGGATCACTATCCTGCCCACGGAATCATCAGGTATCATTGAAACCGCTCTCTGCAGAGCCTTTTCAAAGTCTGTTGCCGTAGTATCATTTACGGCTTTGATACCCATAAACATATCTTTGTCGGTAACGAACTGATCTATTGCCGTGTCACGTCCGAATGTAACTATGCCGTACTTGTTTCCTTTGGGCATTTTCTGCAAAGACTCATCTATATATTTTTCAAATGTTTTTATATTTAACTCATCACTTACCGAAGTATCCACAAGAAAAATGGTCGTTGTATTCTTTGCTATCTTCGGGATCCTTATCCCAAGCATTGCAAGAATGACCAAAAGCAAAATCACCGCTCTGGAGATAAGATAAAACTTTTTCCTGTAGTTCATCCTTCTCACATAGAAGATCCACTCGACGACAAGAAGCACTATGGCGAGAATCAGGAATATATTCCTTATACTCTTCTTCGCCAGAACCTCTGCCCCGATGCCGCCGGATACCAGATCATCGGAAATGATGCGTCCGTCTCTTCCGGCAAGCGGAGCCGTAACGCAATAATATTCTGTCCGCTCCCCTGCTTTTACAGAGAATATACCGGCCTTTATAAGCTTCCCATCCGGAACTCCGGTCATCTGAATATACTCAGGCTGCGGATTTAATTCGATGCTCTCGCCTGCCTCATAAAGATTTCTTGAAAGCATTCCCAGGTCCGAAAGGTAGGAGACCGTCTCTGCCATGAATACGGGGAACTCTGCCTTAAGAGCAAAATCACTTTCCCTGATATCAAAGCCTAAAACAACTCTCTTTACGCCTTCATCTATACCATAATAACCAACACACTTTCCGTCTGCTTCCATAAATGATTCCGCCCATTCAGGACAGTCATAATAAAGCACTTCATTGGCACCTATCTTAAAATCCGAAAGTCCTTCGGTAAGTTCCGTGTCTTTTTTCACGGATATATTCATATGACTTAATCTTCCGGCAGATCCGTCAGCCATAAATTCCAGGGAATTAACCTTGGTCTCGGCTCTTCCGTAACCCGCATCGTACACAGCCATATTTGCGCCCTGCGCAACAACAGCATTATCGGATTCACTTCTCACAAGATCATTGCCTGTGCAAGCATAAAACGCTCTTTCAATAAAAGTATTGCCGCTTCCGATGAGCATTCCCTTTGCATTTTTTTCATCATCATTCACAGCATATGAAATATTATCGGCAGAAAGACTGTCCTTCGCATTTCCGTCACCAAAGCGTATGCCCGAGAGCTCTGCCCTGTAATATCTTCCGTCATTCAAAACATCATCAAAAAGAACCGAGGCACTCTTTCCGGACTCGGCATCAACACTTTTTACACCAAGAAGTTTTCCATCATCGCCGTAAATAGAAATATCAAGAGACACGGGGAATTCGGAATAATCAGTGATCCTTACCGACACTTCATTTCTTCCGTCATTCTTCCCGGCATAGACATAATCAAGAGATACGTTTGCAGACTTTTCGCCCATATCATAAACATCTGCCTTAAGGCTCGATGCATACTGTGAAAGCGCAGTACAGCCGTATCCGTCAGTATATACAACTACCCTGTCGGCACCAACACTTTCGATCATGCCGGTGATATCTGTCATATCAGCTTCAGTATCTTCAGGCTGTATGGCATCTATCGCAGCTCTTAACACATTCCTGTCACCGGTCGCCGATACCAGGATCTTTGCGCTGTCAGAATATGATATGAGTGTTACATTTCCTCCCGCTGATGAGATATATTCCTTCGCCTGTTTCTTCGCTTCCTCAAGCCTTGTTTTTCCATTTCCGTTTACGTGGCTCATGCTGAATGAATTGTCGATCACCACGCAGGTGCTCGCATTCAGCACAGAATTTGTCATTATAAACGGGGCCATAAGAGAAAGGATCAGAAACAGCATTGCCGCGATCTGCAGATACATGAGCAGTTCATGAATGAACTTTTCAAAAAAAGTCCTGGATTGCTGATTCTTGAATATTTTTTTCCAAAGGAGATTTGAGGAGACGACCACATCGTTTCCTCTTGGCTTTAAGATATATAAGATTACAATGACAGGTATAGCCGCTATAAACGCAAGCGGCCAGAGGCTTGCAAATGACATATTCTACCGCCTATCTAAGATAAAGATCTCTGAGTTCCTCAAAAATGATCTTATCAAAGGAGACAGCCGTACTGCACATATGGTACGTCGCACCATTCTTTTCGCACACATGCCTTATCTCCCCCGTAAAAGCATTGAGTCCTTTTTTGTACATTTCAATAGTCTGCGAATCCATTGTCACACGTATCTTGGAATTCTCGTCTTCAGAATCTATAAGATTGCAGGTACCTGTAAGTTCAATGTCGAGTTCTTCTTTTGCAAGTACCTGTATGACAACCGGCTTCTGTTTCATAAACCTTAAGTATTTAAGCATCTGTGAAAACTCTTCGGTATCACCGGACGTAAGAGCTTCATTCATAAAATCGGATACTATCACCGTCATACCCGGATCCATACGGCCAAAACCTTTGATCGCACCGTAAATATCAGCAGGCTCGGAACTTCCTGTCTTTTCAAGAAAAGATTCCAGATTTCTGAAACCGGTCTTTCCACCGGAAGCCTTATGACGTCTGGAGGGATTCCCTGCATCTGTCACTATGACCCTGTCCTGATTCAGAAGAGAAATGTATGAAAGCGCCGCAGTAAGTTCGCCTGCCAGTTCGGACTTTTTCTTACCCTCTCCGTAATCCATGGACTTTGACAGATCAAGAAAAAAATGGAGGGTACTTTCCTTCTCCTCCATGTATTCCTTGATATACAGGCGGTCGAGTCTCGCATATGCGTTCCAGTCTATAGCGCGCATATCATCACCGGGCATATACTCGCGGAAATCAGAGAATTCCGCGCTGCTGCCCTTTCTGTTACTCTTCCTTGAGCCCTGCATATATGCCGAGCTCTTTTTGTCTATCGCTATCTTAAGACGCGACAGCCTGTCATAATATGATTTATCAAACATAAACAGCTCAGCCTATTTCGTCAGCACCAAGTGTTTTAACATCTGCCGCTTCAAGTATGGAAGCCGCTTTTTCGTTGTCATCAGTCTTGATCGCTATAGGCGCTCCGTCGCCGTTTATTGAAAGTCCGTAAATGTAGCTTATATTTATACCACCCTTGTGAAGCATGGATATAACCTTTGCAAGACTTCCCACAGCGTCAGGAACGACAACTGCTATAACTTCATCTATACGTGCAGTGAAACCGGCTGTCTTAAGGATATCCTTTGCCTTGTCCGGCTCAGCTGCGATAAGTCTCAGCACACCGTAATCTGTAGTATCGGCAAGTGAAGCCGAAAGCAGATTTACGCCTCCTTCAGAAAGGTTATTCAGTACTTCATCAAGTCTGCCTTCCTTGTTCTCGATAAAAACAGAAAGCTGTTTAATAAACATGTGCAGCCCCTCCTTACTGTTTGTAAAGCTTACGTTTGTCAGTTACATGCTTTGACTTTCCATCAAAATGCTCAAGCCCGTTAGGCTCAACCAGCTTAACCTTTGCATTGAGGCCGATGGCAGCTTTGAGCTTGGCATGTACTGCAGCAGAAAGCTTCTCAAGACTCTTCACTTCATCGGTGAATGCATTCTCGGCTACCTCAACCTGTACTTCAAGTGTATCTTCATTATCAACACGATCGACAACCATCATGTAATGAGGAGTCGTTCCTTCAACGGTAAGAAGTGCTGCTTCAACCTGTGAAGGGAAAACGTTAACGCCGCGGATAATGAGCATATCATCGGATCTGCCTCTGAAACGCTGTATGCGGGCCATTGTTCTTCCGCATTCGCATTTGTCATACTCAAGACTTGTGAGATCCTTTGTCCTGTAACGGATAAGAGGCATACCTTCCTTCGTGAGGTTGGTGATGACAAGTTCTCCGTCGGAACCGCCGGGCTGCTGCTCGAAGGTTACAGGATTGATTATCTCGGGAAGGAAGTGATCCTCCCAGATATGAAGACCTCTGTGATACTCGCAGTCGCAGGCAACGCCGGGACCGCAGATTTCCGTAAGGCCGTATATATCATATGCTTTGATATGGAGACGTGCTTCCATCTGGTCTCTCATTTCATCTGTCCAGGGCTCAGCTCCGCAGATGGCAGTCTTTAAATGTATCTGATCAATGAGTCCGAGTTTTTCGAGATCCTCGGCAACATGAAGAAGATAGGAAGGCGTGCAGGCAATTGCCGTAGCTTTGCAGTCTATCATCATATCGATCAGTTTCTTTGTATTACCTGTGGACATAGGGATTACAAGAGCTCCAAGATATTCAGCCCCGTAATGAGCTCCGAGTCCGCCGGTGAAAAGTCCGTAACCGTACCCTATCTGTATGATATCGTCTCTGGTGATCCCTGCCGTTGAAAGGCAGCGTGCAACGCACTCAGCCCAGGTATCTATATCATGCCTTGTATAAACACCGATCTTGGGCTTTCCTGTGGTTCCGCTGGAAGCATGAACTCTGACAAGTTCTGAGACCGGCACAGCCGCAAGTCCGAAAGGATATGCCTTGTTGAGATCCTCATAAGTCGTAAACGGAAGTTTTGAAAGATCCTCAAGCCCCTTTATATCCCCGGGTTCAAGACCTTTCTCCTGCATCTTTTTCCTGTAGTATTCAACGTTGTGATAAACCTTGTTAACAACCTTCACAAGCCTTGCACTCTGAAGTGTCTCAATCTCATCACGTGACATGCATTCTTTAGTTTCGTTCCAGATCACCTTTCTGTCCTCCTAGAAGTTACTGGCTCCGGCAGATCATTTACTCGTTTTGAAACCGTTTGTGATCGCGATCGCAAGCAGTGTCCCGTCTTCCGAAGTCATCTTTACCTCATAAACACAAATACTTTTTCCATCCTTTATTATATCAGCGCTGCATAACACTTTTCCGCCGCGATAGCCTTTAAGAAAGCTTATCTCGCTGCTCTGTGTAACTGTCAGACTGTCAGGATCAAGTCCGCAGTTCTCCGCGACGGCGAATGCAAAATCCGCCATCGTGTAATAAACTGCACCCATAAGGCCGCCCACAGCGTTCTTATGTATATCACCCGGCATAAGCGATACTACGGCATGGCCCTTTTCCGCCTTTTCTATTACCAGTCCCGTAGCGTCTGTAGCATATCTGTCGCCTTTAAAAAATTCTCTTACCTGTTCTAAAGTTGCCATATTATGCGTTCATACCCATTTCAAAAGCTTTTCTGTTAAGTTCAAGGAATTTTGCGGGAACACAGGCTTCAACCGCCTTAAGCCATTCATCCTTACTGATCTCCTTAATGTACTTGGCAAATCTTCCCATAAGAACGATATTGGCTGCCTTCGCAGAACCTGCTTCCTCGGCAACGGTAAGCGCATCAAATGCATCAACCTTTGCTCCCGAAGCTTCCATCTTTTCGATAAGTCCC
>JAEEGJ010007291.1_pt1 | contig 31936 bp, 24 predicted proteins | sample 8958761 | NCBI WGS metagenome assembly JAEEGJ01 (sample SAMN16246546, study PRJNA631951) | gut metagenome | biome: gut microbiome; feature: rumen; material: RS-attached | host: Bos | place: Iran: Karaj | collected 2018-10
CAGCCAGTCGTCGTCCATCACGTTCACCTATATCGTCGTGGCCGTCAAGAACGGTACGTTCACCATTCCCGCTGCCCATGTCACGGCTGAGGGGAAGAACGTCGCCTCCAGTTCGCTGAAGATTACGGTCTCCGGCCAGGCCCAGGCAGGACAGGGGGGGGGGGCCAGCGCCAGCAACAGCAGATGCAGCCGCAGCCCCGTGCCGCCGGTTCGCCCATCTCGGGCTCCGACCTCTTTATCAAGGTCAGCGCCAACAAGAAGCGCGTCTACGAGCAGGAACCCATCCTGCTGACTTATAAGGTATATACGCTCGTCGACCTGACGCAGCTTGAGGGAAAAATGCCTGAGCTGAACGGCTTCCACACCCAGGAGGTGCCGTTGCCCCAGCAGAAGAGTTTCAAGATTGAGCAGGTCAACGGTCGTCCCTATCGCACGGTGACGTGGTCGCAGTACGTGATGTTCCCGCAGATAACGGGTAAGCTGAAGATTCCCGGCATCACGTTCAATGGCATCGTCATCCAGCAGAACCGCAATATCGACCCCTTCGAGGCCTTCTTCAACGGTGGCTCCGGCTATGTCGAGGTGAAGAAGCAGATACAGGCTCCCGGCATCGAGATACAGGTTGACCCGCTGCCCCAACGTCCCGCCAACTTCTCGGGCGGTGTGGGCCACTTCAACGTCTCTGCCCAGCTGGAAGGCTCTGAGGTAAAGGCCAACGAGCCGGTCAAGATGCGTGTCACCGTCAGCGGCGTGGGCAACCTGAAGCTCATCAAGCAGCCCGTCGTAGAATTCCCCAAGGACTTCGACAAGTACGATGCCAAGGTGACCGACAAGTCAAAGCTGACGGTCAACGGCGTCGAGGGTTCTATGATTTACGACTTCCTTGCCGTACCCCGCCATCCGGGCAAGTTCGAGATTCCGCCCGTGGAGTTCACCTACTACGACACGGGGTCGAACAGCTACAAGACCGCCAAGACCGAAGCCTTCACGCTCGATGTGCAGAAGGGCGACGGCAGCGCTGCATCCGTCAGCGACTACACAGGTCAGGAAGACCTAAAACTGCTGAACAAGGACATCCGCTATATCAAGACTGCCGACAGCGCAGTCAGCGACTCCCTTACCGACACCTTCTTCGGCAGCACGGGCTACTGGACGTCGTTAGCCGTCCTGGCTCTCATCTTCATCTCGCTGTTCGTCATCTTCCGCCAGCGCGCCATTGCCGGTGCCGACATTGTCGGCCAGCGTGCCGGTCGTGCCAACAAGGTGGCCACGAAGCGCCTGAAGAAGGCATCGCGCCTGATGAAGGACAATAAGCCCTCAGACTTCTACGACGAGGTGCTGCGCGCTCTCTGGGGCTACGTCGGTGACAAGCTGAACATCCCTGTCGAGCAGCTCTCGCGCGAGAATATCAGTCAGCAGCGTGACAGCCACAACGTCAGCGCCGACACCATCCAGCAGTTTATCGGGGCCATCGACGAGTGCGAGTATGCCCGTTATGCCCCAGGCGACCCGACAGGAAATATGAATAAGGTATTCGAAGCCGCCATGACGGCGATAACGACTATTGAGAATAACGTCAGGAAGCGCCGTCCCGCCAAGTCGGCTACGCTCCTGCTGTTGGCATTGCTGCTGCCGCTCTCGGCTTCTGCCGTGACTAAGGCCGAGGCCGACAGCGCTTACGCCCAGGGACACTACCAGCAGGCCGTCAACGACTACGAGGCTCTGCTGAAGCAGGGCGTCAGCAGCGACCTCTACTACAACTTGGGCAATGCCTACTACCGTATGGACGAGATGCCGCGTGCCGTCCTCAACTACGAGCGCGCCCTGCTGCTCTCGCCCGGCGACCGCGACGTACGCTTCAACCTGCAGATGGCCCGCTCGAAGACCATCGACAAGATTACGCCCGAGTCGGAGATGTTCTTCGTCACCTGGTACCACTCGTTGGTCAACATGACCAGCGTCGACGGCTGGGCACGGCTGGCACTTGTCGCCCTGGCGCTGGCTATTGTGCTGGCACTGGTCTATCTCTTCGCCTCGCCCGTGTGGCTGCGCAAGTTGGGCTTCTTCGGCGCCCTCTTCCTGTTGGTGTTCTTCGTCTGCTCCAACTTCTTTGCCTATGCTCAGAAGCAGAGCCTCACCAACCGTAGCGGTGCCATCATCATGGCGCCTGCGGCAACCGTCAAGAGTACGCCAGCCAAGCAGGGCACCGACCTCTTCATCCTCCACGAGGGTACGAAGGTCGATATTACCGATGGCACCATGCGCCAGTGGAAGCGCATCCGCGTGGCCGACGGCAAGGAGGGCTGGATAGAAACCTCACAGATGGAAATTATTTAAGCAGTATGCTGGAACAACTGATTGACTTCGACCGATGGCTGCTCTTGGCCGTGAACGGCAGCGACTCGCTCTACTTCGATGGAGTAGTGCGCACGCTGACGACGGCTGCCACGTGGATACCACTCTACATAGCGCTGTTCTATCTGGTGATGAAGAACAACAACTCGATGCGCAAGATACTGACCATCGTCCTCTGTGCCGGCCTGTGCTACCTCTTGGCCGGTGCTGTCGACGACGGCATCGTCAAACCGCTCGTTGCCCGCTGGCGGCCTACCCACGACCCCGTTATCGGGTGGCAGGTCGATGTGGTCGACGGCTATCGTGGCGGCCGTTACGGATTCTTCTCGGCCCACGCCTGCAACACGTTCAGCCTGGCTGTCTTCTTCAGTCTGCTGGTGCGCAGCCGTATGCTGACGGTCGCCCTCGTGCTGTGGTCGCTCGTCAACTGCTGGACGCGTCTTTATCTGGGCGTACACTTCCCTGGCGACATCCTTGTGGGCGTGCTATGGGGTGCGGTCGTCGGAACAGCCGTCTATTTCTTGTTTATGCGCATGGAGCGCCGCTTCTCAGACGGCATGAGGTTCATTTCGTCTCAATACACTTCTGCAGGCTATCAGTATGTTGATGTCGACGTGGTCGTTTCCGTTCTGGTGTTCACGTTTGTCTATGCCCTGCTCCGCGGCTGTCTGATGCTTTATAGCCAGTAAATGGTTTAGAGAAAGATGAATACAAAGGAAATCCAAATCAGCGATTATAACTACCCGCTCCCCGACGAGCGAATTGCCAAGTACCCGTTGGCCCGCCGCGACCAGTCGAAACTGCTGGTCTACGATAAGGGCGAGGTCAGCGACGACGTGTTCTGTAACCTGCCCCAGCACTTGCCCCAAGGTGCCCTGATGGTGTTCAACAACACCCGCGTCATTCAGGCGCGTATGCACTTCCGCAAGTCGACCGGCGCGCTTATCGAGATATTCCTGCTCGAACCGGCCCAGCCTGCCGACTACGAGCAGATGTTCCAGACGCGCGAAAGCTGCCAGTGGCTCTGCCTCGTTGGCAACCTGAAGAAGTGGAAGGAGGGCACGCTGGTGCGCGAATTGGAAATCAAGGGTGAGCATATAGAAATCCGTGCAATGCGCAAGGGTGAGGCCGGCACGAGCCATTTGGTCGTGTTCGAGTGGGACAACAGTTCGGTATCGTTCGCCGAGATTCTTGATGCCGTAGGCGAACTGCCCATTCCGCCCTACCTGAACCGCGAAACCGAGGAGAGCGACAAGACCACCTACCAGACCGTCTACTCCAAGATCAAGGGCAGCGTGGCGGCACCCACCGCCGGACTCCACTTCACGCCCGAGGTGCTGAGCGCCCTCGACGCTCATGGCATCGACCGCGAGGAGGTGACGCTCCACGTCGGAGCCGGCACGTTCAAACCCGTGAAGTCTGCCGACATCGGCCACCACGAAATGCACACCGAGTACATTGCCGTCCACCGCCGTACACTCGAAAAACTGCTGGCCCACGACTGTCAGGCCATTGCCGTCGGCACCACCAGCGTCCGCACGCTCGAGAGCCTCTACTACATGGGGCTGAAAGTGCTACGCAATCCCGATATCAGCGAAGAGGAACTGCACGTCTGCCAGTGGGAACCGTATAGGGAAGTGAAGAGTGAGGAAGTGAAAAGTGAGCAGTCGCTCCGTGCCCTGCTCGACTGGATGGACCGCCGCCAGCTCACCGTGCTCCACTCAAGCACGCAGATCATCATAGCCCCGGGCTACGACTATAAGATTGTGCGCATGCTGGTGACCAACTTCCACCAGCCGCAGTCGACGCTGCTCTTGCTGGTCAGCGCCTTCGTTCATGGCGACTGGCACCGCATCTACGACTACGCCCTCAGCCACGACTTCCGCTTCCTGAGCTACGGCGACTCGTCGCTGCTCATACCATAGCCATGAGCGTGGAAAAGGGTACTAATTGTTAATCACAGAAAACATCCTACACTTCCAACACTTCTTACACTGGACAGGTGTAGGAAGTGTTGGAAGTGTAGGATAAAAAGTGCAAATGGCAATCATGACAGCAAAAAAGCCGTATCCATCGGGCAAAGACAGGTGAAGCGGGGCAGCTCAAAAGCATGAACCTACACCCTAACCAACACCTCGGGCAAGACGTGGCGGTTTCTTCTCATAAACCGCCGGGTTTTTCTCAAAAGGCGCCGGGTTTTTCTCAAAAGGCGCCGGGTTTTGGACAAAAGGCGGCGGGTTTTGCGCAAAAGTGGGCCTGAAATGGGAATTGACTTACATCAAGAATATTTACGATTTGGCTAAAAAAGCCTAAATATCAGTCAGTTGTAAAAAAAGTTGGAGTACCTTTGCACCGTCAAAAACAAAGAAGAAGACAATTACTTCAATACGTGTATTAATATTTTAAGCATTATGGCAGAAAAGAAAGCAACAACAAAGAAGGCTACTGAGACTAAGGCCACAGCAGCAAAAAAGACAGAAACCGTGAAGAAGACTGCAACAAAGGCAGCTAAGGCTACTCTCGCAGTGAATGCTGAGAATATCGGTTTCAAGGCAGGAGATGTTTATCAGGCACTGGCAGCAGCAGAGAACGCTCTCTCGGTTAAGGAGATTGCAAAGGCTGCAAAGATTTCTGAGGAGGAGACTCTGCTCGGTCTTGGCTGGCTCTTCAAGGAGGGCAAGCTCGCAAGCGCTGAGGACAAGATTACATTGGCCTAAAGATATTAAACAACAATACAAAGAGGTCGGTAAGCATACGAGTTTGCCGACCTTTTTTATCAATGAAATACAACAAGCAAATCATCCAGATTCTGTCTGACGTGGGCGAGCAGGGTATAGGCGTGAAGCTGTTGGCCAAACATGTCTATAACCTGTCGTGTACGCTGTTCGTACAACCCGACCTGCACGAGATACACCAGTACGTGCAAGGGTATTTGCTTCGCAACTCCAAGACACCCCAGTCGCTGATAGAGCGGACGGGGCGTCGTGGTTATTATCGGCTTAATACGCGGAACAATGCTGAAGCCCGTCTTATGATGAATGAGTTCCGGAAGCGCAACAAGGCCGGGGCTGACGAGCAAACGGACGATACGCCACAGGTAGACTTGTCGCTGAGTTTGTTTGATTGAACAAAAACCAATTGGAAAAAGTAATAATTATTATGAAACTGAAGACAATGATGACAATGGTGGCACTATCTGCTATTTCACTTGCCGCCTCGGCAGACGAGCCCCTGAAGTCGGGACTGAACCCTGCCGACATGAACACCAGCGTGAAGGCCGGTGATGATTTCTATGAGTATGCCTGTGGCGGATGGATGAAGGCCAACCCGCTGCCGCCTGCCTATTCGCGCTTTGGCTCGTTCGACCGGCTTGGTGAGGATAACAACAAGCGTATCAACGACATACTGAAGGAACTTGGAAGTAACACTTATACTCAGGGAACCATCGAGCAGAAGCTCTCCGACTACTACAAGCTGGCTATGGACTCTGCCCGTCGTGAGCAGGAGGGCATACAGCCCGTCATGCCTGTCATCAAGAAGATGGAGGCTGCCAAGACGATGAAGCAGCTCTTCGACGTGCAGCTGGAGCTGGCCAAGTTTGGCGACTCGGAGTTCTACAATGCCGGTATGGGTGCCGACGAGAAGAACGCCTCGCAGAACATCCTGAGTGTGAATCAGGGCGGTCTGACGCTCGGCCAGAAGGACTACTACCTGGAGACCGACGAGGCTACGACGAAGATTCGCGAGGCTTACAAGAAGCACATCGTCCGCATGTTCCAGCTGTTCGGATTCTCGAAGGGGCAGGCCACGAAGAAGATGCAGAACGTCTTCCGCCTGGAGCTGGAGCTGGCCAAGGTGTCGAAGAGCCGCACCGAACTGCGCGACCCTCAGGCCAACTACAACAAGATGACGCTCACGGAGTTCAATACGAAGTACCCCAATCTGAAGCTGGAGCAAGTCATGAACGCACAGGGCCTGCAGAGCAAGTACATGCAGGAGCTCGTCGTCGGACAGCCCCGCTTTATGGAGGGAACCAATGCGCTGCTGGCCAAGATGAAGCCCGCCGAATACCGCGACTATATGGAGTGGGGCTACATCGTCGGTGCTGCCAGCTACCTGAACGACGAGGTGCGCGAGGCCAACTTCGACTTCTTCGGCAAAACGATGTCGGGCCGCAAGGAGGACCACCCGCTGTGGCGCCGCGCCACCAGTCAGGTGCAGAGTGCTATGGGCCAGGCTCTTGGCCGCATCTATGTGCAGAAGTATTTCCCCGCAGCCTCGAAGGAGCGCATGCTGAAGCTGGTGAAGAACCTGCAGATTGCCCTCGGCGAGCGCATTGCCGCTCAGGACTGGATGGACGACTCGACGAAGGTGAACGCCTTGCTGAAGCTCAGCACGTTCTACGTGAAGGTGGGCTATCCCGACAAGTGGATTGACATGACCAAGCTGGCCATCGACCCGAAGAAATCGTTCTACGAGAACCACGAGGCCTGCCTGAAGTTCTGGAACGACTACTACATCGACCACACTGCCGGCAAGCCCGTCGACATCGACGACTGGTACATGACGCCGCAGACGGTGAACGCCTACTACAATCCGACGACCAACGAGATTTGCTTCCCCGCAGGCATCCTGCAGGTTCCCTTCTTCGACATGACTGCCGACGATGCCTTTAACTACGGTGCCATCGGCGTGGTCATCGGTCACGAGATGACTCACGGCTTCGACGATCAGGGCCGTCAGTTCGACAAGGACGGCAACATGCACGACTGGTGGAAGGCCTCCGACGGCAAGAACTTCACCGAGCGCACCGACAAGTATGCCGACTTCTTCTCGGCTATCAACGTGCTGCCCGACCTGAAGGCTAACGGACGACTGACGCTCGGCGAGAATCTGGCCGATCACGGTGGACTGCAGGTGGCCTACGCTGCCTTCAAGAACGCTACGAAGAACCAGCAGCTGCCCGTCATCAACGGTCTGACGCCCGACCAGCGCTTCTTCCTGGCCTACGCCGGTGTGTGGGCAGGCAACATCACCGAGGCTGAAATCCGCAACCGCACCAAGAGCGACCCCCACGCACTGGGACGCTGGCGCGTGAACGGCGCTCTGCCCCACATCGATGCCTGGTACGAGGCCTTTGGCATCAAGGAGGGCGACAAGATGTTCATCCCCAAGGAGAAGCGTCTGCAACTCTGGTAAATAGTAAATCGGAAATCGTTAAATCGAAAACAGAAACATGCCTTTAAGACTACCTGACCGGCTTCCGGCCATCGACTTGCTGAAGGAGGAGAACATCTTCGTGATGGACGACACGCGCGCCCACTCACAGGACATACGCCCGCTGAAGATTGTCATCCTGAACCTGATGCCGCTGAAGATAACCACTGAGACCGACCTCATCAGGCTCTTGTCGAACACGCCGCTTCAGCTCGACATCAACTTTATGAAGCTGAAGAGTCATACGCCGAAGAACACGCCGATAGAGCACATGATGATGTTCTACCGCGACTTTGCCGAGATGCGGAACGAGAAGTACGACGGCATGATCATCACCGGTGCGCCAGTAGAGCAGCTGGAGTTCGAGGAGGTCAGCTACTGGGACGAGATACAGGAGATTTTCTCGTGGGCCCGCACCCACGTCACCAGTACGCTTTATATCTGCTGGGCAGCCCAGGCAGGACTCTACTACCATTATGGCGTGCCGAAGTACCCGCTGCCCATGAAGATGTTCGGCATCTTCCCGCAGCAGATTCTCTACCCCCGACTGCCCATCTTCCGCGGGTTCGACGATGAGTTTATGATGCCTCACAGCCGGCATACGGAGCTGCATCGTGATGATATTCTCAGCAATCCCGACCTCACGCTACTCGCCGAGTCTGAGGAGAGCGGCGTGAGCATTGTGATGGCTCGCGGCGGACGTGAGTTCTTCATCACGGGACACCTGGAGTATGCGCCCGACACGCTCGACAAGGAGTATCGGCGCGACAAGGACATTCGCAAGGATGTTGACATTCCCATCAACTATTATCGTAACAACAACCCCAAGAACGGGCCGCACGTCACGTGGCGCTCGCATGCGAACCTGTTCTATACCAATTGGGTCAACTACTACGTCTATCAGGAAACGCCGTATAACATAGAGGAAATCGAGTGATACGCCCGTTGGAACTGTTGGCTCCAGCCAAGAATCTGGAGTGTGGCATAGCGGCCATTGATCATGGCGCCGATGCCGTCTACATCGGGGCACAGCGCTTCGGCGCCCGTGCCTCGGCTGGCAACAGTGTCGACGACATTGCCCGACTGTGCGACTATGCCCACCAGTTCCAGGCGAAGGTCTACGTGACGGTCAACACCATTATCTACGACGACGAGCTCGACGATACGCGCCAGCTGCTGGCCGAACTGGCCGGCGCTCACGTCGATGCCATTCTGGTGCAGGACATGTCACTTTTCACTTTTCACTCTTCACTTCCGCTCCACGCTTCTACACAAACTGATAATCGCACGACAGAGAAGGTAGCTTGGCTGCGCGACTTGGGCTTCAGCCGCGTGGTGCTGGCCCGCGAACTCTCCATCGACGAGATAAGCGCCATTCACGAGTCTGTGCCCGACGTCGAGCTGGAGGTCTTCGTTCACGGAGCCCTCTGTGTGAGCTACAGCGGACAGTGCTACGCCTCGCAGTATTGCTTCCGCCGTTCGGCCAATCGTGGCGAGTGTGCCCAGTTCTGCCGCATGCAGTTCGACCTCGTCGATGCCGACGGCCGGGTCATCGAGCACGACCGCCACCTGCTGTCGCTGAAGGATATGTGCCAGATTGACAACCTTGAAGCGCTGGCCGAGGCGGGGGCCACATCGTTCAAGATTGAAGGCCGGTTGAAGGATGTCGGCTACGTGAAGAACGTCACGGCGGCCTACAGCGAGCGGCTCAACCAGCTGGTGCGTCGCCATCCCGACCGCTACCGTCGTGCCTCCTTGGGCCATTGCCGCTACACGTTTACGCCCAATCTGCAGAAGACGTTCAATCGCGGCTATACTGACTACTTCGCCCATGGCCGCCGACCTGACATTGCCTCCTTCGATACGCCGAAGGCTATGGGCGAGTTCGTGGGAACGGTCAAGGAACTCAGCCGCAACGCTCTCACCGTAGCCGGTACGGCCCGCTTTGCCAACGGCGACGGGCTTTGCTTCCTGAACGGCGAGCGCCAGCTGGAAGGATTCCGCGTGAATAGGGTAGAGGGGAACCGCCTCTTCCCGCAGCAGATGCCCGCTGGTCTGCACCCAGGACAGCGACTCTACCGCAACAGCGACCAGGAGTTCGAGCGTTTGCTGGCTAAGCCCAGTGCCGAGCGCAAGATTCCCATCACGCTGTCGCTGCAGCCCACGCCTGACGGCTTCCGCCTGTCATCGGGCGACGCCTCTGTGGAAATGGCCATCGCGCACCAGACGGCCGAGAAGCCCCAGCGCGACAACATCGTCCGCCAGCTCACCAAGCTTGGCAACACGCCCTATGAGTGCCGCGAGGTCGACCTGCCTGCCGACTTCAACTACTTCATCCCCAGCAGCCAGCTCGCCGAGTTGCGCCGCCAGCTGGTAGCAGTTCTCTCCTCACATCCCCATTCATCCCATTCATCCCATCCTGCCCAACTTGCCCATACTGCCCATCCAACCTCCGCGCCCCATTACCCCCAGCCTCATCTCTACAACATCGCCAACATTGAGGCTGCCCGCTTCTACGGCGTCGACCAGCTGACGGCCTACGAGCTTCATCCCGCTCACGATGCCGTCCTCATGCAGTGTCGTCACTGTCTGCGCTTTGCCTTGGGCTTCTGCGTCCGCAATGGTGGCCGCCGACCTACCTGGCGCGAACCGCTCTCACTGCGTCTCGGCGATGGCCGGACGTTCCGTCTGGAATTTGATTGTCGTAACTGTCAAATGAATGTGTATGCGTAAACTCATTGGCTTTGTGCTCACGCTACTGCTGCTCGCCTCCTGTTATAATCAGGGCCAGCAGACGCCCGACGCCTGGGACCTCACCCAGAAGCAGCTGGACAGCATATCGTTCTACACCACCCACCACTACACGCAGGACTACAACTTCCTGGTCCGCGCCGACTCGATGGCCATCATCAAGCAGCTGCCTGCCGAAGCCCTCAGCGATATGCCCGTCGACACGCTGATGGTCTACAGGGGCCAGCACCTCGTCGTAGCCGACATCACAACCGTACCTGCCGACACCATCGACTCTATCTGGGTGAAGGTAGCCCGCGATCAGGACACCTTCGGCTGGATTCACGAGCACGACATGCTGACGGCCGTCTCGCCCGACGACCCCATCTCTGAGTTCATCGACTTCTTCTCTGATGCTCACCTTCTTATATTCCTGGGTGTGGTTGTCCTTGTTGGTGCTGTCTATGTGATACGCAAACTGAACAACCGACAGGCCAAGCTCGTCCATTTCAACGACATTCCCTCGTTCTATCCCACGCTGCTCTGCCTGCTGGTGGCTACGGCCGCTATGCTCTACAGCAGCATCCAGCTCTTCGACCCTGAGAAGTGGCGACACTTCTACTACCATCCGACGCTCAACCCCTACGCCGTTCCGCCTATCCTCGGCTTCTTCCTCGTCTCGCTCTGGACCATGCTCATCGTGGCCATCGCCGTAGTCGACGACGTTCGCCGACTCCTGCCGTTTGCCGACGCTCTGCTTTATCTCTTGGGCTTGGGGGCCATGTGTGCAGTCGTTTATATCATCTTCAGCGTCTTCACCTTATATTATATAGGTTATCCGTTGTATGTGGCTTACGTCGTCTTTGCCCTTTGGTGCTACTTCCGTCGTCCCCGTCCCCGCTTTCAGTGCGGCCGCTGTGGCGCCCTGCTCTACGACAAAGGCACCTGCCCCCATTGTGGCGCACTGAACGAGTAAAAAAAAGCTGGAAGTCCTGATGGCTCCCAGCTTAAATATGTTTTGAACTCCTTGCGCTCGACCTTGGTCGCTTCGCTTGCGAAGAACTCCCTGAACTCAGTCGATAATCTCGAAACCGGTGTAGGGAACGAGCGCCTTCGGAATGCGGATGCCCTCGGGCGTCTGGTTGTTCTCAAGCAGGGCGGCTACGATGCGGGGCAGAGCAAGCGCCGAGCCGTTCAGCGTGTGGCAGAGCTCAGTCTTCTTGGTGTCGCTGCGACGGTAGCGGCACTTCAGACGGTTGGCCTGATAGGTGTCGAAGTTCGAGACCGACGATACCTCGAGCCAGCGTCCCTGAGCCTCTGAGTAGACCTCGAAGTCGTAGCAGATGGCGCTTGTAAACGACTGGTCGCCACCACATAACAGCAAAATGCGGTAGGGAAGCTCGAGCTTCTTCAGCAGACCTTCAACGTGCTCCAGCATCTCGCGATGGCTCTCCTTAGAGTGCTCGGGCTTGTCGATGCGCACAATCTCAATCTTCGAGAACTCATGCAGTCGGTTCAGTCCGCGCACGTCCTTGCCGTAGCTGCCGGCCTCGCGACGGAAGCACTCCGTGTAGGCGCAGTTCTTGATAGGCAGCTGGGCCTCGTCGAGGATGACGTCGCGGTAGATGTTCGTGACGGGAACCTCAGCAGTGGGGATGAGGTAGAAGTCGTCCACCTCGCAGTGGTACATCTGGCCCTCCTTGTCGGGCAGCTGACCTGTGCCGTAGCCTGATGCGGCGTTCACCACCGTCGGCGGCATAATCTCCGTGTAGCCGCTCTTGGCAGCCTCGGCCAGGAAGAAGTTGATGAGCGCGCGCTGCAGCTGGGCACCCTTCCCGATGTAGACGGGGAATCCGGCTCCCGTAATCTTCACGCCCAGGTCGAAGTCGATGAGGTTATACTTCTTGGCCAGTTCCCAGTGGGGCAGGGGGTTGTCGATGCCCAGCTTGGGGTTCACGTCCCAGTTGCCTACAGTGTCGGTGGGCTTACACTCGCGCAGGTTCGACTTCACCACGCGGTTGTCCTCGGCGGCAGCACCTTCGGGCACTTCGTCGTAGGGAATGTTGGGAATCTGGCAGAGCAGCGTGGTCATCTCCTCCTGAGCCTGACTCATGGTCTCGTCAAGCTGGTGGTTGGTCTCTTTCATGGTGGCCACTTGCTGTTTGATGGCTTCGGCTTCGTCGCGCTTGCCTTCCTTCATAAGTGCACCTATCTGGGCAGCCATCTTCTTGGCTTCTGACAGGTTCTGATCCAGCTGCTGCTGGGCCTCGCGACGACGCTTGTCTGTGGCAAGTACTTGTTCAATGGCTTCACGCGCACCCTTGAAGTGCTTCTTTTCGAGACCCTGAATGACGCGTTCAGTTTCCTCGCTGATGAGTTTGAGTGTTAACATAAACTGATTTCTGTTTACGGATTTACTATTTACTATTTGGTTTGGGGATGCAAAAGTACAAAAAAACGTGCTAACAGCAAAGAAAATGTGTCTGAATTTGCCGTTTTATGATTTTTTTCTTATCTTTGCAGGCAAAACTACAATATCAATTTAAAAAATTTAGAACTATGAAACTAACAGGAAGAAGAGAAAGCTCGAACGTGGAAGACCGCCGCGGAATGAGCACTGGAGCAAAAGTCGGTCTTGGTGGTATCGGTGGCATCCTGGTGGCTGCCTTGTTTGCATGGATGAGCGGCGGCGACCCGATGCAGGCTGTCGTCCAGGGTGTTCAGGAGCAGATGGCCCAGCGCACGGAGACTGTCGACGAACAGAACTTCACCGAGGAGGAGCAGGAGCTGGCCAGCGACTGCAAGAAGATTCTGGCCTCGACCGAGGACGTCTGGTCGGCCGTGTTCCAGCAGATGGGACGTACCTACACGTCGCCCACGCTCGTGCTGTTCACCAATCAGGTACAGTCGGCCTGTGGCTCTGCTTCGGCAGCCGTCGGCCCCTTCTATTGCTCAGGCGACCAGAAGCTGTATGTCGACCTGTCGTTCTTCACCCAGATGAAGCGCCAGCTCGGCGTCGAGGGTAACACCTTCGCCTATGCCTACGTGATTGCCCACGAGATTGGCCACCACGTGGAGTATCTGACGGGAACGCTGAACAAAGCCCATCAGGCCATGAGCCAGACCGACAAGGTGCGCGCCAACCAGCTCAGCGTGCGCCTGGAGCTGCTGGCCGACTACTATGCCGGCGTGTGGGCTCACTATGAGGACGCCATGAACCACTCAATGGAGTACGGCGACCTGGAGAAGGGCCTGGAGCTGGCAAAGGCTATCGGCGACGACTGGCTGCAGAAGAAGGCTCAGGGCCGCGCCACGCCCGAGTCGTTCACCCACGGCACCAGCGACCAGCGCAAGCGTTGGCTCCGTCGCGGCTTTGAGACGGGCGACATGAACACCTCAACGTTCAGCGTGCAGAACTATAATGACCTGTAAGGTCGAGGAGTTGAGGAGTAAGGAGTTGAGGAGGTAAAGTAGATTAGACTTTCCCCTCAACTCCTCAACTCCTTTACCTCCTCACTCCTTACCTCCTTACTCCTCATCTCCTTACTCCTCACTTTCACTTTTCACTTTTCACTCCTCATCTCCTCAACTCCTTACTCCTCATCTCCTCATTCATGATGATACGGCTCCCCTTTTATTATAGTACAGGCGCGATAGACCTGCTCAGTGAAGACGAGGCGTATCATCTGATGCGAGAACGTCATCAGCGACAGCGACAACTGCTCGTTCGCTCGCGCATAGACCTCTTTCGAGAAACCGTACGGTCCGCCAATGACAAACACCAGTCGGCGGGCCGTATTCCGTTTCTGCTCCAGCCAGCGGGCAAACTCCAGACTGCGCAGCTGGCGGCCGTGCTCGTCGAGCAGCACGACGGTGTCCGACGCCTGCAGCTGCTTCAGTATCTGCTCGCCCTCAAGGGTTTTCTGCTGCTCTTCGGTCAGGCTTTTCGTGTTTTTCAGCTCAGGGATGGTCACCTGCTCAAAGGGCATGTAGTGGCCTATGCGCCCCACGTAGTCGTTGATGCCTGCCTGGAAATGCTTGTCGGTGGTCTTGCCTACGAGAATCAACAGCGTCTTCATAGTCGTTCTTATTTGATGGTTGCCGTCTCCAGGAACTCATCCCATTGGGTGCGGTAGCCGTTAAACACATTGATGTCTACTTCGCCGTGAATGCCAGTCACCCTGCCGTTGGGCGACAGCTGCCAGACGGCCAGCCTCACGTCGGGCTTGTATTCACTGTAGCGCGCAATCCATACGTGGTAGTCGCGTTTCAGGTCGGGAGCCTCGGGCAGGTAGCGGTTCACAAACATCTGGCTGACATACAGTATGGGCTTTACGCCTGTGCGCCGCTCAACGGCCTGCAGCCAAGCCCTGACGTGCCTGAACAGCACCTGCGGGCCGCCCATCGCCGCCACCTGACTGTGGCTGGGCTCGATGTCGAGCACCGGGGGCAGGTCGCCCTGACGGAAGAGCGTGTTCTGGATGAAATACTGGGCCTGTGCGCTGCCCGACGTCTTGTACGAGAAGAAGTGGTAGGCGCCTATCGGAATGCCGTGCTGGCGCGCTCTCAAGTAGTCCTGGGCGTAGAAGGGGTTGCGTATGCTCGTGCTCTCGGTCGACTTGATGAATATGAACGATACGGGGTAGTCCACCGTTCCAGCCGCATTCTTCTGGTTGTTCCCCAGATGGGCTATGCGCAGCCTGTTCCACACTATAGGGTATTTCTTCTTGCCCTTCCCGTGCTGGTAGCGTGAAATGTCGATGCCGTAGATGCGCTCGCTGGTGTAGCTCATGCGCTCGCCCATGTAGCGGTCAAGCAGCCACTGGCCTACGCGCAGATGCCCTGCAGAGTCTGCAGCAAAGCCAAACCCGTGGCGACGGTCGGCAGCCCACTGCCCTTCGTAGTACAGTCCGTCGCTCGTCAGCGAGCAGCCGTGCCCCTCGGCCAGTCCCTGGGCAAAATCGCCCGAATACACCTCGGCTGTGTCGGTACGCAGGCCCGTCACCAGCGTGTCGGCCTCGTAGTGGGCAAAGCTGATGCGTCCCAGCGTGTCGCGGTCTATCCCCGTGCCCTCTCTGTGGAAGCCCTTCCACTTGCCCACGTTCAGCAGCTGCAGTGGTTCCGAGGGCAGGTGCGTCAGCATCGTGTCGCCGTTGGTCGCGAAGTTCACGATCATCTCATAGCCCTCGTCCTGCACGTTGTGCCGGTCGAGGTAGTATTTCAGCTCCTCGTTCAGCGTGGCTGCAGAGAGCGCCACCGCTGCAATGACGAATATCAGGACTATCAGTTGTTTCATATCTGCTGCAAAGTTACTTTTACTGCCAAAGTTGTGTTTTTTAACAGGGTCGAAATTGTTAATACTAAGGTTCTGCTCGCGCGCGTCGCCGGCTTCGTCAGCTAATTGGCCGTTTTAGCTGTTCTATCTGCCGCAGTTAGACGTCTTAACTGCCCCAGTTCGTCGTCGCCGGACGACTTCTCAATTGCTGGTGCAAGTGTGGTGCAAGGTGAACGCAGAGCCGAGCTCGCCCGAGTTTTGCTGAGCCGCAGCCCACACTCGCAATGCATTTTTAAATGCATTGCAAAGGTACAAAATAAATCTGAGACCACCAAATTTTCAGGCAATAAAATCACGAAAAAATGAAATAAAATTCGTGCCCCCAAAACAATCGATGACAGTATGACAGATGACAGTTTTATAGGGGCCGCTTAAAACCCGCTAAAAAGAATATACTATATATAATATATATATTATATATAGTATAATATTATTATACATATTTTCTTCTTTCTCGGCGTATGTGCCCATTATAAAACTGTCATCTGTCATACTGTCACCGTTCGGTTTTTACTATACACCTACACAATCCGTTCCGCTCTCTGTTTCAGCAGTTTAGATTCCCGGAATACTGATTACAGAATTACAGATTACAGTTTTAATATGCCCGTATATACCACCTTCTGCCGATGTAGTGACCAATAAAATAGGTATACGTTATAGAAAAATGGCCGAAAAATTTGGCCGTTCGACAGGAATATCGTATCTTTGCAGTCGGCTATCGGCTATTCGTATTCATACGTTTGACCCCTTATTTTTGGGGGCCGCCAGCGTAAATAAGGAGTTGAGGCTGTCAAATCGGCCGACACTCAACGAGCCTCAGCGGAGGTGCCGATGCAATTTTGTGGGTAAAACAATAACAGCATTAGCAGTTATTCGGTGTGTCTGAAAGGTGAGAGTTTTAGTCTGCGAGTCTCGAATAAGTGCTTTTGCCATAAACAACTACAAACATTTTTAAAACTATAAAATGGCAAAGAAGGCAAAAGAAGAGGTTTTGAATCTCGACAACATCCTGTTCAAGTGCAGAGATATTCTGCGGCAAGCGAAGAACTCCGGTTCTTTTTTCGAGAAACGTGATATGATGCTGACACTCGTATTCCTCCGTTTTATCGGTGAGAAATACGAGGATAGTCTGGCAGAGCTCCGTCAAGAACTCATAGACCAAGACTTAGATCCTGACGATGAAGAAATCGTCAAGGCTTTCTTCGACGATATGGACGGTACATACGCCCTGCCTGAAGAAGCCCGCTGGTCGACCATCATCAATACACCAGCCCCACAATTGAACGTGGCACTCGATACAGCCCTGAGAAGTATTGCTACGAGTAATGCCTATCTGAAGGGCTGCTTCGTGGAAGGTACGTTTACCCAACGCAATCTGGGTGCCAACGACATCAAGAAGATTGTGGACGAAGTGAACAAGATTAGCCACAAAACCTTTGGCGAGGAGAAAGACCTGATAGGTCGCGTGTATGAGTACTTCCTGAAGGAGTTTGCCGTGAATGCCACCAAGGAGGAAGGTGAGTTCTACACGCCTCACGATGCCGTGCAGCTGATTGCCACAGTCATAGAACCCTTTGACGGAACACTCTACGACCCTTGTTGCGGCTCGGGCGGTATGTTTATCCAGAGTACCGAACTGGTAAAAGCCCGTCAAGGCGACATCAGCCGCATCAACATCTACGGGCAGGAGAAAGATGCTGCCACTTACCGCCTGGCCAAGATGAACCTTGCCCTTCGCGGCATCAGCCACAACCTTGGCTCCGAGAACGATTCCACGTTTAGCAACGACCTTCATAAGGGGTTGTACTTTGACTATATTATGGCCAATCCGCCCTTCAATCTGAAAGGATGGTGGGATGACAATCTGAAGAATGATGCCCGCTGGACGGACTATGGACTGCCACCCGAAAGCAACGCTAACTATGCGTGGATTCTGCACATGCTGTCGCACCTGAAACCGCTGTCGGGCGTAGCAGGATTCCTGTTGGCCAATGGCGCTTTGGGAGATACCGATGCACTTGAAATCCGCAAACGTCTGATACAGAACGACAAGGTGGAAGCCATCATCATTCTGCCCAGGGAACTGTTCATCACCACCGATATCAGCGTAACGTTCTGGATATTGAATCAGAACAAGAAAGGCGGTCGTTATCATGGGCGAGAGCTGCGCAATCGTGAACACGAAATCTTGTTTATGGATTTGCGCCGTTGGACGGAGAATCCTGTAAAGGGTGAACAGAAAAAGAAGGTACAGCTCATCACGGAGCAGATTCAGCGTGTGGCAGACCTCTATCACCAATGGCAGAGCGTTGGTACTGACGGAAAGCATTTTGCTGAGCCAGAGCTTTATAGGAGTGTAGGCATCGAGGAGATAGAGCAGAACAACTGGACGCTGGTGCCCAGCAAGTATATTGAGTTTATCGACCACGACTTAGAGATTGACTATCCCAAGGAGATGGCTCGCATACAGGAGGAGATGCGTGAGCTGATGACAAGGGAAAAAGAATCACAGCGTATGCTTGAAGAGGCATTTAAAGGTATTGGCTATGGGATTGAGTAAGTATAAATTGGGAGATTTGATCAAGCAGCGTCGTGAGAAGTACGATGGAAAAGAGGATTTGCAAAGTTGGGGCGTTTCCCGAGACGGATTTATTCGTCCTAAACAGGAAGATGCAGACACTTCTATATACAATGTGTTTTATCGTAATGACTTTGTTTTCAATCCAGCAAGAATGGAATTGAATTCTATAGTACTAAATACATCGTATGATAAAGCGATATGCTCATCCCTTTATGAAGTATTCTATGTTATAAGAGAAGATGTTGTGCTACCAGAATATCTTAACATGTTCATAAAACGTGATGAGTTTGCACGTAGATGTTGGTATGAAGCAATTGGTTCGGCAAGAAACTATTTCAGAGTTGGAGATTTATCTCAGTTTGACATCACTCTCCCTTCCATCGAGCAGCAGCGAAAATACGTTGATGTTTATCTGTCGCTCCAAAACAACCTCGCCACATACCAAAGCAAAGTGGATGATTTGAAACTTGTCTGTGATGGGCACTTTGACGAGGCAAAAAAAAGTAAAGTGATACCATTGGGGGAAATAATAGAAAGAGTAGATAAAAAGAATTCGGAAGGATTTTATAAAGAGTCCTCTGTAAGAGGCATAACAAATAGGAAGCAATTTGACAATACCAAAGCAGATTTAATAGGTTCTGATTTATCAAAGTTCTTGGTTATCGATAAATTCGTTTTTGCTTATAATAGTAGAACCGATGGTAGAGATATGTTGGTACTTGCATTGAATAAAGAGAATCATAGTGTAATTGTTACATGGAATTACAATGCATTCCGAATAAAGAGTGATTATGAAGCCATTGTTAATCCAGAGTATTTATATTCGTTTTTCCTAAGGTCAGAGTTTGATCGTAGAGTCCGTTTCAATTCGTGGGGATCGTCGCAAGAACTCCTTTCTTGGGATAATCTTTGCAACATTAAAGTTCCATTCCCTGATATAAAAATCCAAGATGCATTTGCAGAGATAAATAGTATCTATCTTGAGCGCAAAGCAATTGCCGCCCAACTGAAAGAGCAACTGAACAATCTTTGCCCCATACTCATCAAAGGGTCGCTTGAGACAAGGAAGTGATAGGAATTTTGTAGTACGTAAACAATAAAGTCGTGCCAAAAACGTTATTGTAATGGACAAAAGTGGTAAGGTTTTTGTAAACAAGAAGATTATGAAACGTGATTTTTTCAATGAATTGTTGAAATGGCGCGACAGTTCCCGACGCAAGCCGCTCCTTGTCACAGGTGTGCGCCAATGTGGCAAGACTCATACTTTAAAAGAGTTCGGACACTCCTGCTTTGACAATGTATGCTACATTAATCTTGAGTCAAGCAACAATTATGCCGCCATATTCGATTATGACTTCGATGTACGGCGCATCATCAGAGAGATAGAACTGTTGGAACAATGTACGATAACCGCAGGAAAAACGCTGTTGATATTGGATGAAGTACAGGAAGTACCACGTGCTATCACGGCCTTAAAGTATTTCTGCGAAAACATGCGCGAGCTTCATGTAGCCTGCGCAGGGTCGCTCTTAGGCGTAGCCCTGAGAAATGAGAATATTGCCTTTCCAGTAGGTAAGGTGAATCGTATGCAGATGTTTCCGATGACTTTCAGAGAGTTTGTCGTGGCAAACAACGGGGAAAAGTATATCGAGCTGTTGGCTGACTGGAACCTTAACAGGGAGATTCCCGAGGTATATGCCCGTCCTCTCGAACAGCTGTTGAAAGAATACTATGCAGTAGGGGGAATGCCTGAAGTGGTGCAGGAGTATGTCAATAACCACGACTTCAAGTCTGTTCAGGAAATACAAGATGAGATACTGTCCGACTATGCCGATGATTTTTCAAAACACGCACCTGCTGCGGAAATAGAAAAGATTCGGCTTGTTTGGGACTCCATCCCCAAGCAACTCGCCAAGGAGAACAACAAGTTCATGTTCTCGCATGTCAAAGAGGGCAAACGGGCACACGAACTGGAAGGCGCCCTGCAATGGCTGAAGAATGCCGGACTTGCACACATGCTGGAGCTTGTACAGAATGTCGAGATTCCTCTTTCGGCTTACGCCGATGCCACTTATTTCAAAGTATATATGTCTGACATCGGGCTTTTGTGTCGCAGGTTGGGACTCGGATATAGGGATTTCCTCGATGAATCAGGCACCATGAAAACATTCAAAGGTGCCGTGGTGGAGAACTATGTGATGAATGAACTTACATACTATGGCAGGAATCCCTATTTTTGGCGGTCGGGGAATACTGCCGAGCTGGACTTTATGTTTGAAGAGAATGGTGAGATAGTACCGGTAGAAGTGAAGTCAGCAGCGAACACGCAGGCAAAGAGCTACAAGCAATTCTGCAAAAAATACAAACCTCGAAGGGGATGTAAGTTGTCGCTGAAGAACCTTGCTGTCAATGATTGCGAAGGGACAGAAACTACCAGTCTGCCACTCTATCTGACGTGGAAGATATAAATTAACTGCAACAAACGCTTATGGCAAAAACTCGTTTGAAGAATATCAATGGTCGTTTCGTGGAGAGCGATTTCGAGAATGCGCTTGTAGCTTTCCTCGAAGCAGAAGGATGGCAGTATGTTTATGGCGACGACATACCCAGAGCCAACAGAAAAGAGGTGCTCTACATGGATGACTTGCACCACTTCCTGGGAGAGCAGAATCACAATCTGACCAAAGACGAGATTCGCCAAATAGCCGACAACGTAAGACTTGTGGGTGCTGATACCGATTTCGCCACACTCCATAAAGTGTATGGCTGGATGGTGAACGGCATACAGTATGTGACTCAGGCTGGTGAGCCCATGATGATTAGCCTGATAGATTTCGACAATCCAGACAACAACATTTTCCGTGTGGTCAATCAGTTTACCATAGACTATGTGAACAATGGCGAAACGAAGAACCGAAGACCTGACGTGCTGCTCTATGTGAACGGTATGCCTGTATGCTGCATTGAACTGAAGAGTCCTACGGATGCCAATGCCACGATAAAAAAGGCTTGGGAGCAGATAAACATCAGATACTGGCGCGACATTCCTCACCTGCTGCACTATTGCCCATTGGCATGTATCAGCGACGGCGTGAAAACCCAGTTGGGAACCGTTCGCACACCCTACGAACACTTCTATGCCTGGAAGCGTGTGGAAAACGAAGATGAGGTGGCAGCAGGTTCATTCAATGAACTGATGACCATGGTGAAGGGCGTTTATCGCCCGGAGCGGTTCTTGGAGATATTCCGAGACTACGTCTATTTCCAAGATACCAACTATGATAGCGACGAAAAGGAAATCGTGTGCCGGTATCCTCAGTTTTTTGCCAGCCGTCTGCTGCGTGAAAGCATCAAGGACTCTGTAAGGACACGAAGCGGAAAAGGCGGAACATACTTTGGGGCTACGGGTTGTGGCAAGACCTTTACGATGGCTTTCCTTGCCCGTCAGCTTTCCATGCGTTGTCCTGAGTTGGGGTCACCAACCATCCTAATGATTGTTGATAGAGAAGACTTGCAGAAGCAAGGTGCCAAATTGTTTACCAAGAGTACCGAATATTTGGGATTGGGTGAAGTCGCCATCGTGCAAAACCGAAAGCAGCTGCGCCAGGAACTGGGTCAGCGTCAGAGTGGTGGCTTCTACATCTGCACCATTCAGAAATTCTGCGACCGAAAAGATGATGCTATCGGGCTGATAAATGATCGTGCCAACATCATCTGCTTTAGCGACGAGGCACATCGCACACAGATAGAAGGCTCGAAACGTATCAAGTTCAGCGAGGATGCTGACGAGAACATGAAGGCGATGATATCCAAGCCATACGCCACCGTACTGCGCGAAGCCCTACCCAATGCAACTTTTGTCGGCTTTACAGGTACGCCTATTGCCGAGACCTATCAGACGTTCGGCGACGAGATAGACCGCTATACGATGGATCAGGCTGTGGCCGACGAAATCACCGTTCCCATCAAGTATCACCCAAGAATAGCTAAGGTACTGCTGAATTCAGAAAAGGTGAAAGAGATTGAGGCATACTATGCCAGTTGTGCAGAGGAGGGCTCAACGAAAGAGGACATCGCTAAGAGCAAGAAAGCCATGAGTTCATTAGAGGTGCTGCTGGGAGAATCGGAACGACTTGACAAGCTCTGTGTGGATATTCACAATCATTATGTGAAGGCTGTGGAGGCTGATCCCAAACGGGTGCAAAAGGCCATGATAGTCTGCTCCAACCGAAAGATAGCATACGACCTGTTGCTGAAATTCAAGGAGCATTATCCTGAATGGTTTGTTGAGAGAAAGGCTCCTGAAGGTGAAGATGTCACAGCTGAAGAACTGAAAAAACTGAAAGAAATGCCTCTGATGGCTATGGTCTCAAGCGTAGGCAGTAATGACGAGAAAGAGATGTATGACTATCTGGGTGGCGTGAAGAATGACAAGCGGTCAGACGAACTGGATGCAGCCTTCAAGCAGGAACACTCTAACTTCCGTATTGTCATCGTGGTTGACATGTGGATTACGGGCTTCGATGTGGAATGCCTCACCTATATGTATAACGACAAGCCTTTGCAGAAGCATTCGTTGATTCAGACTATCAGTCGTGTGAACAGAAAGTATCCGGGCAAGGAATACGGCTTAATAGTTGACTATATCGGCATTCGCGACCAGATGCTTGAAGCAAGGAAGATGTATGGTGGCGGCAGTTCGGTTGCTCCTAACAAGGACGATATAGAGCAGGCTACAATCATCTTCCGCGAACAGTTAGTAATACTGAAATCCTTGTTCAAGGATTATGACCTGACACCATTCCTGAACGTCAATACAGACCCAGCCACGCGATATATGCTGTTGGCCAAGGCGGCTGAGTACGTGTTTGCTTGTACTGAGACTTTGAACTCGGAGAGCAAGGATGGTAAGAAGACCAAGAAGGTGTCGTTCAAGACCTACTTCCTGCAATTGGTGAAGCGCATGCGTAAAGCCTACGACCTTTGTCAGCCATCAGGAGAATTGGGCGAAGAAGAGTCGGCTTTGGCACAATGCTTCATGGGTGTGGCCGGTATGGTGTATAAGATGAACGGAACGGATGCACCTGATACTGACACGATGAATAAGCGGGTGGCAAAGATGGTGGAGGAGGCTTTGAAATATAATAATGTGGAAAGCATTCTGGAAGAGGGTGAAGAGATGGATATCTTTGGCCCTGAATTCACAGAGCGATTGTCTGATATCAAGATGCCTGCCTCTAAACTGGAAATGCTCATCAAGTTGCTACGTCAGCAGATAACGGAGTATGGCAAGACCAATCAGGTGGCTTCAAAGAAGTTCCAAGAGATGATGGAAGAGACTATCAAACTGTATCATGAGCGGCGTAAATTCTTGTCTGAACAAGAGGCTGGCGCCACTCAGGAGCATGCTGCCGAGGATATTATCAAAAAGGCGATGGACGAAGCCCTTAAGATTCTCAATGGGCTGAAAGCTGATCGTGAAAGCTTCAGGAAGTTAGGACTCACATTTGAGGAAAAGGCGTTCTATGATATTCTGATTCACCTGCGTGATCAATACAACTTTGAATATGGTGAAGACAAGAATGTGGATGGCGTTGTTGTCAATGAAAAATGCAAAAGCCTTGCCCGTAAGATAAAAGACCTTATTGATGCCAAGTCGTCATACGCAGATTGGCTGAATAATACGATTGTACGAGAAGACCTAAAGAAGAAAATCAAGATTTGTCTCGTCAAAAATGGTTATCCACCACAGTACACGCCTGAGGTATTCCGCGAGGTGATGGACCAGGTTGAGAATTTCAAGGAGAACGAAACTTTTGGTGTCCGCAAATTGGAGAATATCGAGGATGACAGTGATATTCGTAATCTTATCTATCAGCGCCTCCAAATGGATGCTGCTATTAGCGATGAAGACTTAAGGCGTGAAGCCATAGAACTGTATGGTGAGCGTTATCCAGACATGTCGCCGAATGATTGGCGTCATGTCGTTGAAGCATATACGCCAATGGTTAGAGAGGCTGCACAGCCAATTGCCAAGGAGATGTCCTTACAACAGTATGGGATAGCGGCAGAACCAGAGGAATGAAGTTTGAGGAATAGCTACACTGATAGTATCAGGAAGAACTCCAAACTTGGCCGTGTTCCGCTGTTTCTGCGTTTTGGCTTGCGATACGTGTGTGCTGGTTCTGCCCTGCGGGAGAAGTGCCCATACGGAAGCGGGCTGGTTTGCAGGCAGAGGGCGCACGACGATTGCCTACATCCCTGAACGGCAGGAGCCGGAACTGATGTACAAGCTGTTCAGCACCGTCTGCTGCTCAATCGAGGAACTGATTGAGAAGCTGAAGTAGAAATTCCCTTCCTGAGCTCAGGAGGGGAATCCGCGGCGGACAATTCCTCCCCTGATCAGGGGAGGTTAGGAGGGGTCTGAACGGTGCCCTCGATAGCACCATGTTGGGTGGTGTTCTCAAATTTTGCGAATACCACCTCATCAGCCCATTCTTCTTTTAGCGCATTGGCGGAACTTGTGTTCCAAAATGGAACATGTGCTGTCCTCTTCAAGTTCTACTTCTCAATTTAGCTTGATTGACGAAAATAATCGTGGAAAAATTTGGAAGTTCCAAGAAAAGTTCGTAACTTTGCCCCGTCAGAACAATAGTTTTGACTACGCCGCTGAGTGCGGGGAGCAAGCCTTGATCGACACTACTCCATTTAAAAGCCACTTTTGAGTGGCTTTTATTTTTCATATCTCTTTCGAAACAACTTATGATATTGAGAACTATGGCCAGACTTGCGATGAGGTGCTGCTATCATCGACCCCTACTGATGTATCGGTCAAGCTCTTCTACGCTTTCAAACCTTTTCGAAGGTCCCTTCTTGGCTTCGTCAATCATCTGGAAGAACTCCTCCTTGGTCATCAGCGTAGGGTCGTTCATTGCGTTAAGTTGTACTGCTGTCATAACTTCTGTCATAAAATGATTACCGCTGCAAAAGTAGGCAAAAAAAACGAAACGGCAAAATAAATACTCATAAAACTGTATGAACGAAGCGTCGGCATAGGTGTATTCCTCCCCTGATCAGGGGAGGTTAGGAGGGGTCTGAACGGTCGTATGTCTTTTGCGCTTCTTCAGACCACCCCTGGCCCCATTCTTTGCAAGCAAAGCGTCCCCGTGGGCCGAGCGCCCGAGCAAGCTCGCCTACCCGTAGCCTTTCCTGACTCAGGAGGGAAATTTTGGGGGGCTTCTGACTCAGGAGGGGAATTGACTCTGGAGGGGTGGTTTTTGCGTTGAAATCGGGCGTTTTGGGGCTTGTTGGGGGCGTTATTGAAGTTTTTTTTGAAAAAAGTCAGCGAAAAATTTGGCAGGTTCAAAAAAAGTGCGTACCTTTGCACCCGCAAATCAGAAAGCGGAGGTTCCGTAGCTCAACTGAATAGAGCATCTGACTACGGATCAGAAGGTTGTGGGTTTGAATCCCGCCGGAATCACAAAAGAAGATAATCGCAAGAGGCTGCAATCACAGCAACTTGCGATTTTTCTTTCTTAAAAAGCGACAATTCTTTTGGAGGAGTCGCTCTTTTTTCGTACTTTTGCGCTGTCAATACAGAAACGTCAGGAAAATGAAGCAGGCGATGATATTAGCGGCGGGACTGGGAACCCGTCTGAAACCGCTGACCGACAGCATGCCCAAGGCGCTGGTCAGGGTGGGGGGACAGCCCCTGCTCTGGCACGTGGTGATGAAGCTGCGGGCGGCTGGCTATGAGCGCGTCGTGGTGAACGTCCACCACTTTGCACAGCAGATTGTGGACTATCTGGCAGCGAACGACAACTTCGGCATCGACATCCGCATATCGGACGAGACGGAGCAGCTGCTCGAGACGGGTGGCGCCCTGAAGAAGGCGCAGGCCCTGTTCGACCCCGACGAGCCGGTACTGATTCACAACGTAGACATTCTCGACAACGTGGACTTCGACTGGCTGCGCCGCCGCCATCTGGACGACGAGGACGCCGTGCTGCTGGTGAGCCGCCGCACGACGCAGCGCTACCTGATGTTCGACAACGCCATGCGCCTGATGGGGTGGAAGAACATGGCCACGGGCGAGGTGAAGTCGCCCTACGAGTATGTCAGGCGTACCGGACTGTCGCAGCACGGCGAGCCGCTCAACGTGTTTGCCTTCTCGGGCATCCACTCGCTGTCGCCGAGGCTGTTCCCGCTGATGGAGCGTTTCCCCGACCGCTTCAGCATCATGGACTTCTATCTGTCGGTCTGTCACCGCTCACGCGTCGTGGGGCTGCTGAAGGACGACCTGCGGATACTCGACGTAGGCAAGCTCGGCACGCTGGACCAGGCAAACGAATTTATCAAACAACTATAGAATATGCAAAAGATCATCATTCTGGACTTTGGCTCGCAGACGACGCAGCTCATTGGCCGCCGTGTGCGCGAGCTGGACACCTTCTGCGAGATAGTGCCCTACAACAAGTTCCCGAAGGACGACCCGACGGTCATCGGCGTCATACTGAGCGGCTCGCCCTACTCGGTTCACGACCCCGAGGCGTTCAAGGTCGACCTGTCGCAGTTTGTGGGCCGTCTGCCGGTGCTGGGCATCTGCTACGGCGCGCAGTTCATTTCACACACGCTGGGCGGCCGCGTCGAGAAGGCCGACAGCCGTGAGTACGGGCGTGCCAACCTCGAGACCATCAACCTCTACAATCCGCTCTTCAAAGGCTTCGACAGAGGTTCTCAGGTCTGGATGAGTCACGGCGACACCATCACCGCCATCCCCGAGGGCTTTGAGGTGATTGGTTCGACACATGATGTGAGAAACGCAGCCTTTGCCTCTACCTCTCAACCAGTGTGGGCCGTGCAGTTTCATCCTGAGGTGTTCCATAGCCTTCAGGGTACTCTTCTCCTGAAGAACTTTGTGGTCGACATCTGCGGCTCTCGTCAGGAGTGGAGCGCAGCCTCGTTCGTAGACTCCACCGTCACCGAGCTGAAGGAGACGTTAGGGCAGGATAGGGTGATCTTAGGTCTGAGCGGCGGCGTCGACTCCTCAGTAGCTGCCGTGCTGCTGAACCGAGCCATCGGCGACCGTCTCACCTGTATCTTCGTCGATCACGGCATGCTGCGCAAGAACGAGTTCCAGCAGGTGATGGAGGACTATAAGGTGCTGGGCCTGAACGTCATCGGCGTCGATGCCTCAGAGAAGTTCTTCGCCGACCTCGCCGGTGTCACCGAGCCTGAGCAGAAGCGCAAGATTATTGGCCGCGACTTTGTAGAGGTGTTCAATGCCGAAGCCAAGAAAATCATAGCAGAATCTAATGAAGCCCCCTCGGGGGCAGTAGGGGGGGCTTGCCGCTGGCTGGCCCAAGGCACCATCTACCCTGACCGCATCGAGAGCCTGAACATTACGGGCAAGGTCATCAAGAGCCATCACAACGTCGGCGGACTGCCCAAGGAGATGAACCTGCAGCTCTGCGAGCCGCTGAAGTGGCTCTTTAAGGACGAGGTGCGCCGCGTTGGGCGTCAGCTTGGTATGCCCGAGCACCTGATTACCCGACATCCCTTCCCGGGTCCCGGCTTGGCCGTCCGCATCCTGGGCGACATCACGCCCGAGAAGGTGCGCATACTGCAGGACGCCGACGACATCTACATCCGCGGACTGCGCGAGTATGTCGACACCGACGGCGAGACGCTGTATAATAAGGTGTGGCAGGCAGGCGTCATCCTGCTCTCCACTGTCCGCTCGGTGGGCGTGATGGGCGACGAGCGCACCTATGAGCACCCCGTGGCCCTGCGTGCAGTTACTTCGACCGACGCCATGACGGCCGACTGGGCCCACCTGCCCTACGACTTCATGGCCAAGGTATCAAACGAAATAATAAACAAGGTGCGCGGCGTCAACCGCGTCTGCTACGACATCTCATCGAAGCCGCCCGCAACGATTGAGTGGGAATGAAATGAAACTCTTTTGAATGCTGAGAAGAATATTATAAATTCATTGTAAATCATTTAATTAGACCACTATTTTGGTTAATCGTTTGATTATCAAAGTAGTGGTCTTTTTGTACAAAGTGGTCGAATACGACCCCTAAATATGACCCCTTACGACCCCTGAGATTTGGTAGTTCCAATTTTATTTCGTACCTTTGCACCAGTTAAATAAGAAAGATATGGCAAACAAGAAGGGAAAAATCAATTTGAACTACAATCTGAAAGACAAGTCAGAAGAATTAACGCTGGTGTATTTGATTGGCTACCACAAAAAACGTTTCAAGATTTCCACCAAACAGTATGTTTATGTTAAGACATGGGATAGCGAGAGTCAACGTTGTGTTACTTCGTCTAACTTTGCTGACCGTGTAAACAGAATGAGCCGCAAGGTAAACAAGTTCTTGGATGCGTTAGACAATGGTATTCACAAGTTCTTTGAGTCACGTCATGGCTTTGATGGTAACGACCCATCTTATTTCGGTACTGCTGAATATTTGAAAGATAGTATTCAACGTGTCATTGATGATTTGATAGAGGGAGAACGTAAGGAAGAAGAAAAGAAAAGTATTACGCCCTTGCTTTTTTTTCAGTCGTATGTTGACAATATGCATAAGAGGGTTGACCCACGCACAAGAAAATTTATTGCTGACCGTACCATCGGACATCATAAAACGGTACTTAAACGGTTTCGGTCATTCTTTGAAGAGAAGTATATAAAGGATGATTTCTCAGTGTTTGATAGGCAGTTTCAAGAGGTTTTCATAAATTGGGCATATAAGAGCAAGAACTATAGCAGTAACACAATACCAGCGTCTTTCTCTGTGCTGAAAGTGTGGCTGAATGATGCTGCACGTCAAGGCTTGATAAAAGATGATACCTTCAAGTCATATATCAGTAAGTCAGACGAGGTTGATAACATCTACTTGACTGAGGATGAAATATCACGTCTATACACCTTAGATATTCCTACGCTGAAAAGTAAGGGCTTCATTGACGCAAAGAGTACGATAGAGGAAACGAGAGACCTCTTTATAATAGGTTGTTGGACTGGGCTCAGACAGAGCGACCTCAATCACTTGGAGAAGGCTTTGTTTGATGTTGAGGCTACAGAGCCAACCATTACCGTTGTAACAGAAAAGACCTCCGAGAAGGTGAAGATTCCCATGCACCGCTACATTAAGGAACTGTACGCCAAGTATGAAGGTAAGTTCCCAAAGATGCGTGACAAGTCACGTTTCAATGAGCATCTGAAGGAGTTAGGCCGCCTTGCCGAGATTAACGATGAAGTAATCATCAAGGAGAATCGAGGCGGCAAGGTGACAAGCATCAAGTATAAGAAGTATCAGTTAATCAAGTGTCATACGGCACGTAGAAGTTTCGCCACCAACCTATATTTGAAAGGCGCCCCCACCATTAGTATAATGAAGTTGACTGGCCACACAACCGAGGCAAACTTCATGAAGTATATCAAGGTAACGAGAGAGGAAAACGCCCAACTGATGCAACAGTTCTTCAAGTAGCCTCAACCCCCACTTGTGTAGGCAAAACACAGAACAAGTCCAAGTTTCTTCGGAAATTTGGGCTTGATTTGTTAATTTGTGTTGTTAAAATTTGGAACTTAAATATTTTTTCTATACTCTTGCACATGTAAACATGTTGTTTACAATTAGTTCTTTTATTTATTTACTTAAAACTATAAACAAAAATGTCAAAAAGATTAACTAAGGATGACAAGCTCGTAATGATGAAGAACATGTACAAGAGCTTTAGTAAGGAACAAGTTGAATACCTCGAACGTAAAGAGAATGTGGATGCTCGTTACAAGTGTGCTCAACGCTACTTGAGAGAGATAAACGAGGGTAAAAAAGGTGAACGTCTTAAAGCCTTGGAGTATTACAAACAGTACCGAGAGATACTTGAAGGGTTGGAGTGTGTTGACAAAAAACTCTGGACTGACGAGAAGAAAATCAAGGCTTTCAGTGACTTGTTAGACGGCTACTGTGACAAGTGTGTTAAACTTGTTGAGGATAATAACCGTAGGCATCTTGAACGTCTCAAACTCCAACGCTCACAACGTCAGAAGGAGTACGAGGCAGAGCGGGCGAAGTACGACAAGGAGATAGCTGAACTTGAAAACAAACTGAGGTAGCCGTACCCGACCCGCCTCAGTTTATTCTATAAATGATGATGTTAATCTTAAGACCAACACTATTCGTCTCACAATGAACGTGTTAGTGGACGCGTTCTTCCCATTTAATCAATATTTTTAGTGTTATGAACCCAGTGGGGAAACCAATTATTATTTATCGCATAAAGAGAGGAATTCGTCTCGGAGGCCAAAATTAAAGGTTACGCATTCTTTCTTTTGCTTTTTGCTTATTATTCCAAATTTCCATAAATTTGTCTTTGAATAGCTTGTACATTTCGTAATCTTCTTCTGATGAAGGCGTTCCAAAATCGTATATATATGCACTCTCACAATCTTTTTCTGCAAATGAATACTGTGATTCAGGACAGAGATTAGCTCTTCTCTCAGCATCTTTCAGAACACTTTGGATTTTTTCTTGTTTAATCTCTGAAGCACTTTTTTCTTTTGGTTCAGGTGAGTCCTTCTGAGTATGCTTGGTCTCTTGAGTTTGTTCGGTCTGAGTTGAAGAGCCTGAATCTTCATCAGTTTTTTGTTCATCTGATGCTGCAAAACCAATGGCAAAAAGTGCTAATGTGGCCAATGTAAAATAATACTTTTTCATACGCATTTTTGTTTTAAAGAATTAAACATGTTGTTATTTGATAATTGTTGCGACATGTAAGCAAGTGGAGGGATGGCATAACATGTTAAGTCGTATATGTCGAATGTACCCTTTACTAATTCAAAGTATTGTAACACTTCATTACTGATAGCGACGAATGGTACAAGTGATATGATAATGTTCTTGATAATACGTTTGTCGTTGTTCCAAATTGCATCAATGATAAGAATATAGGCGGCACAGTAAAGACCATCTGGGAGACTGAACTTCACGAACTCCGATATGTTCCAATCTTGAACACAGTTGCGGAGTGAGTCAATCATGCTGGATAACCCCAATGCAGAACACCATTGGTAGATGTTGAGAGCCTTACTTCTGAATAACAAGTAGATGGCACTACCAGATGCAAGGAAAAGAACTCCCATGGCTACCTCAGAAGTGACCCACTTGTTTGTACGATGTTGGCATGACTGAGCCATCCAAACAACTTTTGCACCTTTGGCTCAATTAGTGCGGATAATAAGTGATACCGTTGGCATATATAAAAAGTGGAGCCTCCATCTGCTTTATCTTCCGTGTAGGGCTTGGACTCCCTTGCTAAACAGATAAGGAGAATGAACAAGCCCCACTTGGATGTATTTCGTGGCATACGGAATACAAACCAAGAGAGCGTTCTTCCCATTATTCTGATTTAGCATCAGCTTTGCGGCTGAATGTGAAGTGTCCAAGTTCACACGGTCAGAATAAGCGAAATGCGCTTTCTCAATATGTTACAGCCCTTTTCAGAACTGCACTACAAAGGTACGCATTTTTTCTGGAAGAACGCTCAATACATTGATGTTTTAAAAAAATTTAGCAAATTGTTGTCTATTAGTCATAGTTCAAACTCTGTTTTGAGCCGTTGAACGGTTGCAACGCTGACATTGCATAGCTTTGCAGTCACACGGATGGAGTAGTCTTTGCGTAGGTAGGTGAGCA
>JAEEGJ010007293.1_pt1 | contig 31934 bp, 26 predicted proteins | sample 8958761 | NCBI WGS metagenome assembly JAEEGJ01 (sample SAMN16246546, study PRJNA631951) | gut metagenome | biome: gut microbiome; feature: rumen; material: RS-attached | host: Bos | place: Iran: Karaj | collected 2018-10
CATTGTCGCCCTACTGCTGAAGCAGTATGCCGGAGTGACCACCATTGAGACCATTGGCGACCGATTCTCCATCAGCAACGTGCTACCTGACGCGCAGGTGCCACAACTGACGTGGGAGACCATCAAAGGACTGGTCGGACCTGCTGTCACCATCGCTGTGCTGGGTGCCATTGAGTCGCTACTCTCTGCCACCGTGGCCGACGGTGTGACAGGCGATCACCACAACTCGAATACAGAGCTCATTGCACAAGGACTGGCAAACCTAGCTACGCCCATCTTCGGCGGTATTCCTGCCACAGGAGCCATCGCCCGTACAATGACCAACATCAATAACGGCGGACGTACGCCCATAGCAGGTATCATCCATGCTGCCGTGCTGCTGCTCATCTTCCTATTCCTCATGCCGTTGGCACAATACATCCCCATGGCCTGTCTGGCTGGCGTGCTTGTCGTCGTGAGCTACGGCATGTGCGGATGGCGTTCGTTCAAGGCGCTGCTGCGCAACCCGAAGAGCGACGTCACCGTGCTCATCATGACCTTCCTGCTGACCATCATCTTCGACCTCACCATAGCCATTGAGGTGGGTCTGATAGCCGCCTGTCTGCTCTTCATGCGTCGCATGGCAGAGACTACCGAGGTGAAGGCTATTTTTGAGGAAATTGACCCGAACGAGGATGCCGACATTCAGGCTGGTAACCTGGAACACCTGACCATTCCACAGGGTGTGGAGGTGTATGAGATTAACGGCCCGTACTTCTTTGGTGCAGGTAACCGCTTCGAGGATCTCATGGCAGGTTTCGGCGACCGTCCGAAGGTTCGCATCATCCGTATGCGTAAGGTGCCTTTCGTGGATTCCACAGGTATCCACAACCTCACCAACCTGTGTCTGATGAGCAAGAAAGAGGACATCGAAATCGTATTGTCTGGTGTCAACCCCAAGGTGGAGGCCGTGTTGACCAAGGCTGGCTTTAACCAACTAGTTGGCGAGAAGAACATCTGCAACCACATCAACCTGGCACTGGAACGTGCTAAGGAAATACTCAACGCATGACACGCAACGAGAAGAAATATGCCGCCCGTTACCTCGAGGCATGGAACCGCTACGGCAACAACCTGCCTAACGAGGAGTACGACAGGCTGAGCCTGCTGCGCCGGCAGTTGGGCATCAGGCTTGCACGAGCCCAGGAGGTGGAACGCGACATCATTATCGAGGCTGCAGGCGGAACAACCGTCCCCCTGAGGAAGACACAGCTACTGAAAGGCGACGAGGCCAGCATGAGGTATGACCTCGCGACCCTCTCTTCGCCACTCACTACAAAACCCTACGACCAGATATTGGGCGAGGTGGCACAGTATGAGGCTACCATCGACGAAATACTCAATGAAGTGAGCGACGTGTCGGAGAAGATGGAGAGCATCAAGAAACAGCTCATCAGCGTCAGTGGCAGCCTCATCAAGGAGAGCATACGGCTGATGCGCCGCAAGCACCACCACAGCGGAAAGTCGAAGACGGGACTTATTGTCAGCGCATCGGGAGCCGCCCTGGGGCTGGCAGCCTATGTTTTCCAGTCGTATCGTCAGCGTATCATTGAGAAGAAACGCTCAGAGAAGCTCGACGAGCTGCTGTTGAAGAAAAAAGAGATTGCCGAGGTGCGCTTAGAGACCATCCAACAGTTGCGTGACAGCTTCAAGCGTACCATCGTGCCTCGCATGGCACAACTCTACGATAAGGAATTCCACGAGGAGGTGGCCATCGACGACCCCATACGTCAACAGAAGGTGGATTCCTTCCGACGCGACTTCGTATTGGCTGTGAAAACCCGCTACTTAGAGGCCATCCTGGATTATGTGGTGGCCGAGATGCAGTCGTGGCTCGAGTCCAAGCAGAACTCAGGACTGCCACGCCCCGACATCAACAAGGTCATCGACGAGGAACTCATGACGTGGCCCGCCCGTCTGGAGATGACACGCGACGACGGCAGCGACTGGGACGACATGCTCAGCGACTTCATCAGCCAGCCTCGCAAGGCTTATCCCTACCCCATCTACTTGATGTTCAGCGATCCATATATGACGCGCACCTATGTTGGACTCGACATCCAATCGGTATCAAACGCCACCGAACCGTTGCTGCAGCTTGAATATAAAGAGGAGGAGAAGATGGTCAGGCTTGAAGGGACCAGCATACCCATGCAACACATATTGGAACAGAACCCCTACTACCGCGACTGCAAACGCTTGTTGGAGGACAGCCATGTACCGTCGCCCAAGGGCTTTGGATGGCGAGATGCCCTGATAACGGGGCTCTATGTCCTCGCGTTGCTTTCCATAGCCTACCTAATATGGCAGACCGACGGACTGCTCTTCACCCTGCTGACCATCATCTACTGCATCGCCGTACCCTTTACCGTACTGCCTGTAACGGAGAACCTGCCATACGTCAGGGAGGAAATCAAGTACGAGGAAATGCTGGAAGCCATCAAGCGTCGGGAGGATATCATTGCAAAAAAGTATAACAAAATAGTGATTAACGAATAAAGTCTATGGAAGAAATCAAAAAACCTACAGAGATTATCCAGCTCGACCCAATACCGGAGCTGACTACAGCCACCGAGGGACTGAACAACATCAGTTCGCTGGCCGACAACATCCTGACAACCGTCAGCTCCTGGAAGCAGATGGAGCGCGACATGCACCAGATGGACGTTCAGTTCAATGCCTACCTGGCCAAGCTCGATGCTGATCTGGAGCAGTACAAAATCAGCGCCCCCATCGTCAGCAAACAGCTGGACCGCGTCAACGACCTCATGTCGCGCATCCTTGACAAGGTCGTCGATATGGATGTCAAGACGGAGCTGGATATGCAAAATAAGAATCGAATGATGGACTCCCTCGATTCCTATATTGATAAAATGGCGGAAATGATGGTGAAACTGCTGTAAGCAGTCTTACCAACAGACTTCTCAGTCAACAGCCCATAGTTTAAGTAAGGTAAAGTGCCGTTTTGGGTTACTCAAAACGGCACTTTTAGTAGGTCAAAACGGCACTTTCACCATGTGAACTCGGCGTTTATTCAATGTGGAAACGGCGTTTCTGCATAGAACAAACAGCTTACTTGTGCTTGTTAGTCATTTTACAGGGGAACCAGACTGTAACAATGGTCTTCCTGCCGCTGTGGGTATCAATGTCCAAATCGCCATCAAGAGAATCGATAATGGCTCTGCTGATGGCAAGTCCAAGACCGGAAACATCGTTGCCCTGCGTCAAGGCGTCTTCGCGCTGAAGGAAGGAGTAGATGTCATCACCTATCAGTTCTGCCTCGCCATTGCCTACATAGCTGATAACAATCTTCAGTCCCTTCCGCTCATCGCTATAGTTTACCGTGACGTCTCCTTGCGTAGTATGCGTAGTAGCATTGGTCAGGAGATGCATCATCAGCTGATGCATGATGTTGGTATCAAGAAATACCTTACAATGAGGTGAAAGACCAGATTTAAGATGCACGGGGAACCGATGCTTTGAGGTATATTGTATCTCACGGACATAGGAGGCCATGAGCTCAGCGAGATTCACCTCCACGCGCGTTGGATAGAGTTCGCTGCCCTCATACTTGGTCAGGTCTAACAGGTGGGAAATGAAGGTTAGGAGCTGCTGCGTGTTACTGTCAATGTGAGACACCATCTCCCTCACCTGCTCGGGCTGCATGGTATTGGACTTATCTTCTATGATGAGGTCGCAATAGCCCTTGATGGCATTCAGCGGTGAACGCAACGCATTGCTGGCATTACCCAGAAATACCGACTTCAGCTGCTCGCTCTTCTGGGCACGACGGATTTCGTGCTTCATCTGCCGGTCATGATAACGATAGAAGAGGTAGAAGGCTACTCCAAAGCCTACCACCAACACCAAAATGATGATTAAATACAATCCGTCCATCTTAAAAATGTGTTATTTTGTGATTTATTATGTTATATACAAACGCAAAGGTAGGTATTTTTTATAAAATAACCAAAAAAAATCACAAAAAAAACACATTTAAAGGCCAGATTTACTGCATGCTATAGACAACCTCCATCACTTTCTTTCCGATAGCATCTGCCTCCTCGGCGGTATGTGCTTCGCTATAGACACGGATGATGGGCTCGGTATTCGACTTACGGAGGTGTACCCAGCAGTCGGCAAAGTCAATCTTCACACCGTCAATGTCGTTCACCTGTTCGTCCTTATACATTTCCTTGACCTTCACCAGGATGGCATCGACATCTGTATCGGGCGTGAGGTCTATGCGGTTCTTGGCCATGAAGTAATTGGGATAGGTGGCACGCAACTCCGAGGCTTTGCACTCCTTATGGGCAAGGTTTGACAGGAACAGCGCAATACCTACGAGTGCATCACGACCATAGTGGCTCTCGGGGTAGATAACTCCACCATTGCCTTCGCCGCCGATGACGGCACCCACCTCTTTCATCTTCGTCGTAACGTTCACCTCGCCTACGGCAGCAGCAAAGTACTGCCCTCCATGCTTCTCTGTTACGTCGCGCAAAGCACGGGTGGAACTGAGGTTGGAAACGGTGGTGAGTGGTGATTGGTGAGCGGTATTTGGTGAGTTGGACAACACATAGTCTGCAACCGATACCAACGTATATTCCTCGCCAAACATGGTGCCGTCCTCGCAGATGAAGGCCAGACGGTCCACATCGGGGTCAACCACAATACCCAGGTCATAGCGATGTCCCTTGATTTCGTCCATGATACCCTTAAGGTTCTTCTCCAGCGGTTCCGGATTATGGGCAAAGTCACCGTTAGGCTCGCCATTCAGTATCTTATAGCCTACGCCGAGACGTTCCAACAACTTGGGAAGAATGATGCCGCCCACGGAGTTGATGGTATCGACACAAACTGTAAAACGAGCCTGTTTAATGGCAGCAACATCAACGAGTTGCAGATCGAGCACGCTCTGGATATGGCGGTCGTCAAAACTATTATCCTCCGTATAGTGTCCCAGGTGGTCAACGTCGGCATAGTCAAAATCCTCACGGTCGGCAATGGCCAGTACCTCGGCTCCGTCAGCTGCAGTCAGGAACTCACCCTCGCTGTTCAACAGTTTCAGGGCGTTCCATTGACGTGGGTTATGTGAGGCGGTAATGATGATACCACCATCGGCTCCGCTCATGCGGACAGCCAGTTCTGTGGTAGGTGTAGTGGCCAAGCCGATGTTTACGACATCGAAGCCCATGCCCATCAGAGTACCGCATACTACGTTCTTGACCATCTCGCCAGAGATGCGGGCGTCACGACCTACAACGATTTTTCGTGTTTGTGATTTTCTGCCAATAAAGGTGGCATAAGCTGAAGTGAACTTTACTATGTCAAGGGGATTCAAGGTATCACCAGTTGGTCCGCCGATAGTTCCACGGATGCCTGAAATAGATTTTATGAGAGTCATATTAATTTACAATTTGACAATTTACAATTTACGATTTGACAATTTACAAATACAGCTGTCAGTCTTCTCTTTCCAATGTTATGGTATATACGCATGGATAGACCTTCTGCTGGGCATCAGCCTGTCCTTGTGTGTGGGGTACAATCATTTTTACCTTTGCCGTCTCATCGCCGGTTTCCTGCGGACGTCCAATCTTCACATAGTTCAGCGGTATCATGAAAGCATTAGGTACGGAAGCAGTACCGTAGGCGGACATCATCATACCACGCTCGAATGAGCCGGTAATGGTACTACCGGTACGGGTTACGTTCATCTTGTCAAGATATGTTGAACGGGACACTAGCATATTGCTCAACTGCACGGAATCGCTCAGGATATTGAATTCCTCGAAACGACAAAGAATACCTACGAGTTTACCTTCTTCCAATTCATTGCCACAGCCCTCGCGGACTATTTGAAGATAGACGCCTGACCTGGAAAGATATACATACTCGTTCTTACTGACATCAGTCGTATTGCCTTGCTCTGAAAATTGAGACTCGGTTATAACATTAACACCATTCTCACGAATATACGCAGAAATAGCATTACGTTCCTTCTCCTTCTTTTCACCGTAAGTCTCATATTTATTGCAACTTACAAAGACTACTGACAGCACGAGTGCTAGCAGTATAAAAACAGTTTTCTTCATTGACAATTCACTTTCTTGATTTAAATCTCGGCAAAGGTACGAAAAAGATTAGAGTTTAGAGTTTAGAGTTTAAAGTTTTTTCCCATACATATAGTTTTTTAACTTTCAACTCTTATCATTAATGTTTCAGTTTCTCCTCGAAGTGCAGGAAAGCCTGTTGCGTAACCTTTACAGCCTCCTCTATCGAACAATAGAGCCGACCACCCGAGGCATTCAAATGACCACCGCCATTGAAGAACTGCTCTGCCACCTTGTTGCAGGGGAAATCATCAACCGACCGCAGACTGACCCAGACAAGATTATCCTTCTCCGTGTCTTCACGCAAAGATACCGAGAACTTCAGTCCCTTTATCTGCAACGGAATGTTTACCAGTCCTTCGGCATCGCCCTTCATAAAGCGGAAACGCTTCAGATCTTGTCGCGTCAACGTGAAATAACTGGCATGGCGAACAGGGTCAACAACCAGTTTCTCATAGAGCATATAGCCCATAAGGCGCAGACGGTTCTCAGAATAGTTGTGGAATACATTGCGGTAAATCTTGTCTTTGTTGATACCCTTGGTAAGCAGTTGGGAGATGATAAAGTAAATATCTGGGTTTGAGGAGTTATAGGTAAAACCTCCCGTATCGGTCATCATACCGCAATATATAGGAATAGCAAAATGCTTTTTCTGACTGCTGAAGCCATCCAACTGCCACACCATACGGAAAACCAGTTCGCAGGTGGACGAAGCCTCAGGGTGTGAAACGGTGAGAACGGTTGGCAGGTCGGGACCTAAGTGGTGGTCAATGAGTACCTTCTTGGCCTTAGAAGCCAACAGCGTATCGGCCATTCTGTCCGTACGACTCGCAGAATTGAAGTCAAGACAGAAAATGACATCTGCGGTCTTCAGCAACAAGTCACCCTGCTCCACATGCTTGTCATAACGAATGATTTTCTCCGTATTGGGAAGCCACATGAGGAAATCAGGAAACTGGTCGGGTACAATGACTGTTGACTCCTTACCCAACGTACGCAAGTATTCTGCCCAGCCCAAAGAAGAGCCGAGGGCGTCACCATCAGGGTTCTGGTGACAGCAGATAGCGATGCTCGTAGCATCAGCAATGAGCGAGCGCAGCATGCTGCACTCGCTCTCTGTCATCAAATTTTCCAACATTTAAAATAGTTTATTCGGATAAACGCCTTCATCTACCAACTGCTGAATACGTTTTACTGTATCCTCACGATCGGCAGCATAAGTAACGCCGAACCATTTCGAGGTGGTATCGAGCACCTGAACGGTAGCTGTCTTCTCGTTGATGAGTTTGTTGACCATCAGCGGGATGAAGAATTCTGCTTTCAGATTCTCCATGTTCTTCGGGTCACTAAGGAACTCCTTGAAATAGGCTTCAGAATACTCGAAGTAGTCGGGTGTGAAGCCCCACATGTTCATAGACACGGGAGTCTTGTCATCGACAGCAACCCACTGGCCGTTCTCATCCTTATAGCGAATAGCCTCCGTAGCCGCACCGGCATTGCTGCCGTCAGCGGCACAACGTACAATTTCCGTACGCTCCACAACGGTAGTCAGGTTGCCTGCCTCATCCTTCGAGCAGATGCCACGGGCTACTGTTCCGTTCTCGGAAAGTGTATTGCCGACGCGGAAACCCACCATGGCATACTGGTTCTTGGCACCTTCGGGGAGATCGGCCAGGAACTTGCCGATAACCTTGAAGGCATCACGATTGTAGAAATCATCGCAGTTGATGACCAGGAACGGTTCTTTGATGATATCCTTACCCATCAGCACAGCATGGTTCGTACCCCATGGTTTCTGACGTCCCTCAGGAACCGAGAATCCTTCAGGTAGTGCATCGAGAGCCTGGAAGCAAAGTTCACACTTTACCTTACCCTCGTACTTGGAGAGAATCTGTGTACGGAACTGCTCCTCGAAATCTTTGCGGATGACCCATACAATCTTGCCGAATCCTGCTTCTATCGCATCATAGATGCTGTAGTCCATAATAGTCTCGCCATTAGGTCCCAGACCGTCAAGCTGTTTCAGGCCTCCATAACGACTGCCCATGCCGGCAGCCAAAAGAAATAATGTTGGTTTCATAAATATAATTATAAGTTACTCTTTCTTCTTGTTTGCCAGTTCCTTGATCTTATCCTTACCCTTGAAGGCAAAGAGCCAGATGAGCAGGCCGGCAATAACGAGCAGGGCAATGCCCAACAACGGACGGTAGAAGATCCAAGCGACAGCAATGACGATGAGCGACCATACTACACCGACGATGGTGCAAACAATGCCAACGCCCCAGCCAACGATGTTGGAGATGAAGGGAACAACCTTCAGCAGGGTCTCGATGAATCCGAAAACCATCTTCAGACTGAATACTACAAGGAAGATGCCTGCAATACGCAGAATCCAAGTCCATGTGCTATTGGAACTGTTCTCGGCATCAAAAATCTCTGCCATATCCTTCTTACCCATGACGAGTGTCTGGAAGGTCTTGCCGTTCTTGGCCTTGAAAGCCTTGAAGGTATTGTCGGTTGTCTGAGCAACGACCGTCACCTTGGCAGGAACGACGATTTCGAACGTCACCTTCACATCACCAACTTCAGGAGCACCAGGGGTGCGACCGTAGTAGATTTCGTTATTGTTGACATGGATGAACTCGTAAGGACTGGGCTCAACAGCAGCGCCTGTTGAATCAACAGCAGCAGGCTTGGCAGCAGGCTTGGTTGTGGTAGCGCCATAGAAACGCTCGTAGGCAATCTTTGTATTATTATCCAGCTGTTTCAACAGGTCGTCGGTCAGCTTAACCTCCATGGGTTCCTTGGAAGAGATGCTGTGGATCAAGCTCTCGTTCAGCTTATATGCACCGAAGCTGACGTTCTGAGCCCACTGGTCCTGGTTCTCAACAGTAGCCAATACGGTATTCTTCTGCTGATAGGCAGGATCATGGAAATTGCCTGACTCTACAGGACTGCTCACCCACTCTTTTGAATAGGTATAAGTAGTGGTGGTCACTTCCTTACCGCCTAACTTGTCTTCCTTCTTTGACTCTGAGTGCTCCACGTACTGATAGTATTCCACCCTACGCTGCAGGCTGATAGCCTTAGCACCAATGCCGTAGTCAGCATCGCTGAGTGAGTCTTCTGTTGTTGCAAACGCTGAGGCGCAAACTAATTCGCCGTCCAATGCACGGTCGATCTTTTCGGGATTTGCCAACTCAACGCAGGCGCCCTGTGCCTCGTCCAGCATGTCGGCCGTCTTCACGGCACGTCCCTCGTTCCACCACAGCAATGCTGTTGCTGCAAAGAACATCACAATACCTGTTCCAATGGCACCGCACGAGTTTTTCACGCGTGAGCCATAGCTTGTTGTTGTTGTTTCTTGATAAGCCATAATGATTTACAATTTAATTATTGATTAATTAGAAATAAAAGTTTGTACTGTATTACTTAAGACCCTTCCATGTACCGCGTATATTCTTGCACTGGGTGTAGCACGACGGACAGTTATATACCTTGTAAAGGTTGTCGTCATACCCTTTGAAGATTTCGACCTGACGCTGCTCAGAGTCCCAGCCCTTGGCCAATATATATAAAAAGGTGTCAACGCCACCCGTTACATCCTGCGGCTTATTGGCAGAGGCGCACATCTGTACTGTGTAAGGATAGTCGGGGGTATAGGCATTCTTGTCCTTGGCACCTTTCAGCAGGGCAGCAGCCATATAGCGCTGTGAGTAGCTGTCGCTATAGTCTGCATTGGGGGGCAGCTTTTCCTTCAGGATGCGGAGGATGCCGCTGACGGTGGCAGAACTGTTGCAAATCAGCTCAAAGCATTGCTTTCCCACTTCAGCATCACGGGCGTACATCTCAATGGCCATGGGAATCATGGCTGCCGTACCGTGAACGGTCTTACCCAGGAACTGGGTATAGACGGCCTCAAACTCCTCGTAGGTAGAGGGCACGTTGGTAAAGGTTACCGTAGCTGTGGGTTTGTTGAGCTTGACACCGCCCAATCCAAACGCCGATCCTACGCTGTTAGCAACCGAGTTGACACTGACCTGACTGATTTTTCCCTTCATTGTGTAAGTGTGTTCACCATACTTCATCGTGTTACCGTCAACTTGCGCTGAGGCAGACAGCACACAGCACAACACAAACAGCAACGACAATAGTTTTTTCCCTTTTTTCATAACGATAGTGTTGATTGGTTTTTGAGTTTCGGATGCAAAGTTAACATTTTTTTCTGAACCACCCAAATGATTATGACGATATTTTAACCACAATGGTCAGAACGGATAGCCGACGGCAAAGTGCAGGGTCTGATCTCGTGTGAAACTACGGGCATTGAAGTAGCCGCTCCGTCCTGTAGAATATGGCACATGAAGGCCGATACCCCAGTCAAGTCGTAACACGAGGAAACCGAGGTTATACCGCAGTCCGACGCCTGTACCTAACGCCAAATGATCGAGGAATGTGGAGAAATCAAAACGGCAATCCTTATAGATGGCTTCATACAAAATATTGGTAACCTCATCGGCACCTGCCTTGAGCGAGAGTTTCCATACATTACCGGCATCCAAGAACAACGCGCCATGAAGTTTGCCGAAAAGCTTCCGACGATATTCAAGGTTAAACACCAGTTTCAAGTCACCATTCTGGAAAAGATAGGACATCTGGTGATCTCTTTCCTCTCCTAAATCAAAAGGACCAGGACCGATGCTCCTTACCCTGAAAGCACGTATGGAGTTGGCGCCACCGACATAGAACAGTTCGGTAGTTGGTGCTACGCAACTATTGCCGAAGCACGTCAAAACACCTGCGGAGACATGTCCCACGAGCTCTGAGTTCATACCAAAAGACCAAATCTTGGAGAATTCGGTCTCAAGTTTGACAAATTGTGAATATGGCGTCTTGAAAAGCGTCTTTTCCAACTCGTTCCATTTTCCTTTACCCAATGCCATAAAGCCCAGGGAAGTCAGGTTTCCTGACTCGGAAATTTTGAACTCCCATCGTATAGGGTTCAAATAGCTTTTGGGGCTGGTATAAATGTAGGTATAACGCATCTCCGGGATGCAGTAGTCTTCCATTGCCGCCATCAGATAAGGGTGATCCATCATGAACTGCAAGTATTCTTCTGTCTTGGAGTTCATATACTGATACTTGACAATGAGTGGAGAAAACTCATGTGTGCTGTTCTCTGATGTTCGCCAGCGGTAGGTCCATTCGCCAGAGTTGACGTGCATCTTATAATAGCCCGGACGACGGATAATGTCTGCTGACACCTTGGCCAGTGTCGTTGGCGTGGAGTAGAACCGGAAACGACGGACGCGGCGTCCCTGACTATCACGTCGTGTGCTGTTATTACCGAAGAAGGGTGCTATGATACGCGGAAATTCCACTTGCAGGTCGGCACCATAGTCATAGTTGCTCATACTGGTACCTCCACTGGTGCTCCACTCATAAGAACCATGCAGGTTGATGTCAATCTTCTCACCACCGTGGAAAGCATTTCTACGTGTGAGTCCCAACTTCAGTTCTGGCCCCACACGTCCGATGTTACGGGCTTTGAAATTGGTTTCCACGTAGAAGTCGTACGGCTTCTCAAAGGTACAGTTCAACGTCATGTCGAGGGTATCCTTGTCACGAGGGGCAAACTGCACATCAACTGAAGAGAACAATCCCATAGCATTCAATTTGGCAACGGACTCCAAGTAATTGTCGTAGCTATAAACCTGACGGGGGCGTAACTTCATGGCGCCCAAAATGACACGGGGACGCAAAGGTGGATTCTTGCCACTATAGCGGATGGTAAGGGAACGGCGGACCACGGAATCGGTATAGGCGTCACGTGCCTGTTTGCGCATATTGATGTTGACATGGCCTATATACCACTTATGTTTTGCCTCGTCAGGAACGTCATTGGCCATCTGCAGTCGCAGCTGTACCTTGCCCGGCACAGCAAGGGTGTCTGCCAGATAACTGGCAAAATTAGACTGGTAAAAGTAATAGCCATTGTTGCGGAACAGCATGGTGAGACGGTTTCGCTCAGCATCAAGAGCCGACACGCTAAAAGGATCGCCCGGATGTAACAGGGCCTCGTCAATCGTCTCGCGAATCATGGTGTCTGCCTCAGCCGGGAATCCCAGATATTGCAAGGAGTCAATGGTAAACAAGTGCCCCATATCGATATGGTATGCTATTTTGGCTTTCTTCGGATTTCGCTTTTTTACCACATCGTAGCCTACCGAACCATGAAAGTAGCCATGCTTTTGCAGGATGGACTGTGCCACCGACGACCGCAAATCAGGATTGACAGTCGTCATCAGCACTGGAGGCTTTCCAAACGAAGAAGTCATCCAACGGGCAAAACCACTATCCTTACCAGAGAATGCATTCCAAATCCAAAGACTCGGAGCGAAAGGCGTGCGATAATAGGACGAGCCGAACAAGGCACCATTGGGAGCAATCGCCAAGGCTGCTTCCACTTCTTCCTTCATCGCCAGTTCATGGTCAGCATAATTATCACTACTATTGCTATCATCATTTATATACTGTATCTTTTTCAGGCCGACAAACAGCTGGTCGTCCTCGGGAATATTCTTCGTAGTGGAACAAGCTACGAAGAGCATACATACGATGATATATAGTGTATTTCTACTCATGCGCTTTAACATTTGTCGTGTCGGCTGGCTCAATAGTCCGCGGAACACGCGGAGTCTCTGTCTTGAAGCGGAAGATGTCACCCAGCGAATTGAGTGAACGACGCCAGATGAAACCGGCGCCATAGAGTTGAGTGTAGCCTTCCAGCCAGTCGAAAGAATTGTTTTGATAGAACAGCGTGACATACTTATTGGCAGTATTGTCCAGTCTGTACTCCAGCATCACATTATCCAGGAATGAGTTGTTACGCTCATAGAGTTCGTCATTATGAGTCGAGACTTTACCACCGACAATCACACGAAGTCGATTGTTCCAGAAACGCTTGGCAAACTTGAAGGAGTAATCCGTGTGCATAGCACCCGACGCATCGGTTGTATTATCCAGACCAATACTCAAGTCAAGCGTACGCAAGGCATTTCCAGTAATGTTGTTAATCTCGCTGCTAAGAAACGAGCTGAGCGCAGAGTTCATGTTGAAAGCATTGACATTGCCATCATCCAGATACATGCCTGTGGTCAGCATCGAAACAGCCAGTTTTCCTCGCTGTTCAATACCCATGGACTGCAGCTCACTATGCAGAATCATATCCTGCGGGGCGTCAAGCGTAAACTCCAAACCCATGTCATTCAGTGTCTTGGTAATAATCACACCACAGTCGAAGTCAACGCTACGGCTTGCTCCTCCCTCATCCGAAACGGAAGCCTTTACCCGTTCGGTGGCCCGGATATTCAGTGTCGGGTTCATGACATCGCCCGTAAACTCGATATAACTTCCGTTCTGAATAGTAAACGTCTTGAGCGGAATGACGGGCAATGAATACTTCATCTCACCATTATTCAACGTATATTTTCCCGTCATACGAAGGTTCTCTGTGGGATTATAGGTCATACGTAGCGTGCCGCCGCCCATCAAATCAACATAGTTGGACTGGTCAGCATTCAAGTACGCCTTGACATGCGCACCCTGTGACACGTCTATGGTCAGATTCATGTTAAAACCACTTATCTGCGGCCGGCTGATAACCGTCTGCGTGGTATCGCTGAAGTCGGTAAACTTCACCAGTTCGTTCAACTGGTTATCAGTTGTCAACGGTGAGTCACGCAGGATGTAGGACAGATCTGTTGAACCAAGCACATCCAGACGACCGCGGAAGTCAAGGTCGTCCAACGGTCCCTTCAACATTCCAAAGAAATTAACAAAAGCTTTTCCGTATGCCTCCGACCGCATATTCTTCTTGGCATTGATGAGCTGGAAGTCCCGGGCTCGCATACGGATATTCATCGACATATTATCAAGGTCAGAGAAATCTATGTCACCCATCATGGTCAGCGGATTGTCGTTATAGGCATAAAGGCTGAAGTTCTCCAGCAACAAGTGGGAACCGACTATTCGCACAGGGTCGTTGTCAAAGCGCATGCGGATGCCGTAGATGTCGCTGACAAGATAAGAAGAGTCAAGATACACCTCGCCATCTACCTGAGGATGGCTCAAGGTACCCTTCAGCGCCAGCTTTCCCTCGCCAAATCCTTCAAGGCCGACCAAGCCGCCAGGAATGAAGCCATTGATCATGTTCAGAGGGAAGCGTTGCATGCTGAAAGTGGCATCCATGCGACCTTCCTTCCCATTAAAGTAGGTTCCGCTCAACAAACCTACCTCCTCTTCGTCCTTCATGATACGGGCCTCTATCACATGGGCATCGTCACCCTTCTCCAAATAGACCAGTTCTGTACTGATATTACCAAGCATACTCTCTTCGTACCGCATGTTCTGCACGGCAAAGTCACTGACCATCGAGAAGCGTCCCTGTTCGTTCTGTACCACATGGAAGTCGCCATTAAGCAGACCACCCATATTCGGCAAGGAATAAGGTAATACAGAGGTCAGTTCATCAAGATTCAACTTATTCAAACTGATGGTTAAATCCTGCTGGTATTCGGAACTGTCATCGTCGGAATATACTTTCACACCTGTACCGTCGTCAGCTATCAAGTTGACTTTGGCTTTGATATGGTTGTTGCGTCCGAGGAATACGAAATTGTCTGAATTAAGATTAAACTCTTTATATCCAATGGTAGGGCGCTCAGGCACTAAATGCAGGTTGATTCCTGTTTCCAACAACTCGGCATTGGCACCGAGACGGATGCCTAAACGATTCTTCGCATCGAAAAAGCGCAGTCCCACTACAGCGCCCTTCTGATGGATGGCACCATCGAGCATCGCATTGAAGACAAGCTGTGGATTTCGCTTGTTGTTCTGGGCATGAATATTGAAACTGACATGACGCTCTGAAATGCGGCGGCCTTGTCCCTCAGCACGGGTAATGACACGGAAGTCGAGGGTGTCAATGCGATTACTGTCAGCCACCAGCGAATAGACATAGCCGTTTCCATTCAGTCCACTTTCGGGTGACGTGGTGATATCCACGAAAAGCTGTTTATAGTTGATACCGTTCTTACGCAGGAACGTCATCAGCGGATTGTCAGTACCACTTCTTACGTCAACATGCATAGTCGGCAGCATAGAAAGCAATTTCGGTTGGTCAATTACGCGCTCTTTCAACTGGTCTTTTACCTCATCAGACAACTTTGATATTTGGCCGAGCAGTGTTTCATAACTTCCACTGGCTGAGAGGTTCATCGATACATCACCACTTGACAAATGAGCCCATGTGGTATCTCGGCCGGCCAACGCATCGACAAGGATTTCAGTAGGACGATAGATATGTTTTTCATCGCGGATATCCAACTCGCTGATGAACCCCTGAACGCGATGATTGTACTTCAGGTCTGAAGTCACATCGAGATGACCGCAAAAACCAACTTCCATGACGTTGTCTGTCAAACGCAGAGCCTGTAGGTCAATGTGGTTCAGTTCCGCACTCACGGTGGCATCGAGTTTCTGGGTCGAAAGCAGCGCATCCAGGTTGATGGTTCCGTCGGCCAATTCATTATGGGAAGTGATGTTAGCCTGCGCGCGGCCATTTCTCAGTACAGCATCCGCTGCCACATCAGACAGATGCCAGTGGCCATAATGCAACTGGCTGATATTGGCAGAAGCATCCAATCGGCTACCAGGATGGAAGAAATCGGTACCTGAACCATCCAGCGTCACGTCAGCCGTAACGGTATAGATAGAGTCCTTGGGAAGGAAGTCATGCACATTCAAGTTCTGTATCTTCAAATCTGCCTGATACTGCATATTGCCTGCTGTATTGACATAGCCTTCCGCCTTAACCACTCCACTACCCTCGCGTACCGTCAGGTCCGCATCGTAGCGGGAAGCATTGGCTTTTACCCGCCCGTCAACAGTCATGGGCGGAAGACGGAAAGAGGACGAAGAAGGCATATAAGCGGAGAGGAAACCCAGATTTTCCGTCTTGGCATGCAGCGATACGTCTGCCTTTAAGCGTTTCAGATCATTCAGATGGGCTGCCGTTCCGTCAGCCTTCAGGCTGAAGGCAGTAGGAAGATCGACAATCAGTCCCGAGAAATCCGCACTTTCCATATTTCCATTTACCGAACCGCGTATGCTCAACGGATAATTCGGCCATCGCTGCTGTACCTGTTGCGGCAGACCGCCCACGAAGCGCAAGAGGTCTTGCTTGCCCAACTGGGCATTGAGTCTTAACCTTAGTGCACCTGGATTCATGCTGTCGAAGGCATTGGTATCCATTTCAAACTCAGCCTCAACATCACTGTCCAATGTACGTAGCTTGGCATGCGGCAAACTGATACTGGTAGCGTCCATACTGAAAGGACCCTTCAGTTCTGTTATCTCCAGGCCACTCTTATCACGCATTGCCATCTGACGCACGTTCAGATTCAGCCGCGGTTCCTGGTACCAGATGCTGTCTATGTCTATTTGCAGACCGTCCAAGGCTATATGATTGTAGTCAAAGCCATCAATGGATGGCTCATAGTTCTGGTCGTATTTCAGTTTTCCGTCATTTACCACAAAGCGGCCTACGCTGTAACGCTCCTGACCGAGATCAATCTCTCCTGTATAGGCGGCAGCATGTCCCAACCAGGCATCGAGGCTAAGCGTGTCCCCCGGTAAGTGCAACGCCACCTGCGACTGGTTAATAGTGAGACTGTCAGCATAGATTTTCCACAGGGTTTTCGTGGTGGAAGTATCTGGGATAACGGTATCTATCAGCGCTATATCGACACGGGCACCATCAAGCACGGCACCGTTCAGGTCAATGGTTTGACGGTCGAGGTCTATTCCACGGCTGGTTAGGAATAGCCGTTCCAACTGTCCCTTGATACGGGCTGTAGCCACGAGGTCTGAGGTATTTACCTTGGTATTGGTGATTTCCAGCTCATCAATAACCACCCTTTTCCTCAAAAGTGGCAACAACTCGACATCAACCGTCATGTGTTCCACGTCGGCAATAGTGTCCTGCCCCTGTATCATGCGGAAGCCGTCAATGCCCAAGTCAAGGGGGAAGTCGAGGTTGACATGGTCAACGCTAATCTGCATGCCTGTCTTCTCACTGGCATATGAAGTTACTTGCCCCACCAGCCAGTTCTGGACAGGGGGCAAGTAAATCAGTATAGTGAGTAGCAGAAAGAGCAGCACGGGGCAGAGCAGTGCCACTACTATCCACTTGCAGGTCTTCTTCGTTTTACTTCCCATGAGGCATTATGCCATAAATCGTTGCAAATATACGCAAAATCATGGTAAGTAGCAAAAGAATTAAAGAAGTTTTTAAAATTTATAGTCAATTCCCACGCCAATAACGTGATTTGTACGGCTATAGACATCCTTTCCAGGAGTGCCGGTACCCAGATAGTTAGGACTATTCACGGTATAGTCGCTATAGAGCGAGCAGAAATAGCTGACGTTCAGACGCAGCTTCTCTGTCAGGTTGACCGCACCACCCAGTCCGAGACTGTAGCTGTCGCAAGCAAACGAGGTATTGGTCTGGTAGGTATCGCTCAGGCCATAGTCCGTACGCTGACCGCCACAGCTGACGGTGAACTTATCATTGATGTCATACTCCACACCGGCCAGGAACTCGTGGGTGCCGTGTGTCAGCTCTTTCTGACGGTCGTTAGCCATTTTGGCATTTTTGTCATCAAAGAAGTGGTATTCCAGAGTGGCACGCAGTTTGGGAGTGAACTCATAGCCTACGGCAAATGTCAGAAGGGCAGGCATGTCGTAACGGGTCTCCGCGCCATCCACATACGGTGCAGTCTTCGTACCCAGCGCTCCGGCAATGGCCTGCAGCGTCGTCGGGTCGTTAGCCATGAGGTAAGCCTGAAGAGTAGCGCCAAGTCCGGCATTCAGCGTATTAGTACTGTTAGTGGTATTGATTTTCGTGCGCCACTCATAGCGGGCAGCCAGCGTCAGCGGTCCCTGATGGTAGTCAACACTGACAATAGGCGTAAAGCCCCATGCACGCTGATCGACGTCGAGCTCCAGGTTGGCAAGGTCACCAAACATGGGATGACTGCTGGCTGTTACATGGCCACGATAGTAGCCATCGTAGTAGTTGGCACGCACGCCGACGGCAGCCGACAGACAGTCGAGCAGCTTGTAACTGAAGTTCACCTGACCTCCATAGATGTACTGCTTGCCCTTCATCTGCGAGGAAAGCTGATATTGGTCGGGCGTAATACCCTTGCTGGCCAACATCGAGGCAAGCATCACATTGAACATGGGCACGCCCTCGTCATATTTCACAAAACCGCCACTGCCTACAATGCCTATCATCGTGGAAACTGCAAAGCGGTCTTTCTTATAGGAGGCGAACAGCGCCGGTACAATAGGGGCTGAAGCCTTACCCTCAAACAAATGTGTCTGACTGCCATACATCGGCTGTAACAGGGGAAAAGTTGTCTCAATGTCACGGTTTTGCCAGGGTTTCTGGAAGTTCAGCGACATTTGCCAGCCATCATATCCCCACACCAGTCCGGCTGGATTAGAGAAAGCAGCGTCAATGTCGAACGTAGCACCACGGGCAAACATACGGTCGAAAGCAATGTGATAATTGGTATTTGTCATAATACCACCCGCCTTTGCAATACTTGTAACAAAGACCAACAACATACAAATTAAAATCTTTTTCCTCATAAAGTCTAAATGGTTATTTGGTTTAGACTGCAAAAGTAATCATTTTTGAGGAAAAAACAGCATAAAAATGAAATTATTTGCATAAAGCCTGCCAAAGAGCATCCGTGGGCACAGGAGCCTCAACCTTGATAAGCTCTTTGGAAACGGGATGGACAAACTCCACACGCCGGGCATGCAACGAGATACTGCCATCAGGATTAGAACGCTTGGCGCCATACTTCAAGTCACCTTTTATGGGACTTCCTAATGCTGCCAACTGACAGCGTATCTGGTGGTGGCGCCCTGTCAGCAACTGCACCTCCAGCAGCGTATAGTGGTCTCCGTGTGCCATCACACGATACCGCAAGACGGCCTTCTTCGAACGAGGCACCTCATGGTCATAGGCATACGACTTGTTCTGCTGCTCGTTTCGCACGAGCCAGTGGGTAGCCTCTTTCCACCCTCCTCCATCATACGTCCATTTTCCACTATTACTCACAATGGCCCAGTAGGTCTTCTGGATATCCGTCTTCGAAGCAAACATGGCATTCAGGCGGGTAAGCGCCTTCGAAGTCTTGGCAAACACGACGACTCCTGTGACAGGACGGTCCAGACGGTGTGCCACACCCAGGAACACATTGCCAGGCTTCTGGTATTTCTCCTTGATATAATCCTTTACAATATCAGAGAGGGGGCGATCGCCAGTCTTATCGCCCTGTACGATCTCCCCACTCGCTTTATTGACTATAATAATATGATTGTCTTCGTATAATACTTCCATAGACAAAAAGCCCCTCTCCCTTTTGGAGAGGGGTTGGGGTGAGGTTCTTACATATTCATACCGCCATCGACCTGAATTACCTGGCCGCTGATATAGCTTGACATATCACTGGCAAGGAAGGTTGCCACATTGGCAATATCCTCAACCTGACCACCACGGCGAAGAGGTATCTTCTGCTTCCACTGTTCACGAACCTCGTCAGGCAAAGCGGCCGTCATAGCTGTCTCAATGAAACCAGGAGCAATGGCATTGGCACGGATGCCCTTCGGGCCCATCTCCTGACCAATAGACTTCGCGAGTGCTATCAGACCAGCCTTTGAGGCGGCATAGTTAGCCTGTCCGGCATTGCCATGAACACCCACGACGCTGGCCATGTTGATGATAGAACCACCACGCTGGCGCATCATGACGGGTACACAGGCATGGATGAAGTTGAAGGCCGACTTCAAGTTTACGGCAATCACAGCATCCCACTGCTGTTCAGTCATGCGAAGCATCAGACCGTCCTTTGTGATACCGGCATTGTTGACCAGAATGTCAATGCCGCCGAACTCTTCCTTCACAGCCTTAACCACTTCCTCGGTCTGGGCAAAATCAGCAGCATTCGAGGCATAGCTCTTCGCCTTGACACCCTTGGCAGCAATTTCCTTTTCCGTTTCTTCGTTCACCTCAAGGTCAGTGAATGCAATGTTAGCGCCTTCCTCGGCAAACTTCAGTGCGATAGCTTTTCCGATACCGCGTGCAGCACCAGTAATCAGCGCTGTCTTTCCTTCTAATAATCCCATAATAATTCTTATTATAAAAATGTTTAATGTATAATCTTTAATGTTTAATCTTTAATGTTTAATCTTTAATGTTTAATCTTTAATGTTTAATCTTTAATGTTTAATGTAAGCACTACATCTTAATTCTCTTTCCCAGAGCACCATACACCACCTTAGCCACCTGCGGTTTCGTAGCCTCTTCAGTCATGCCATGGGCTATACGGCCATATATATAAGGAACCTCAAGGCCCTTGATACAATAGTGGGTGATGTCAGCCACCAGGTCAACATTTTCTATATCGAATTCGCCGTCTTCCTTGCCTTCAGAGAACACCTTACGGAACAGCTCTACCTCGGCATCGTCAAAATTCTTGCGCACTTTCTCTACCATCCAGATATTACGGAAGAACTCGGCACGCAAATTACCATTGCGGACAACCGTCTCACGAATCTGGCTCAAATGGGTATATATGAGTTCAATAACCTTGTCTTGAGGACGGATCTTCTTTGCAGCCACCTCGTCCATCTTATCGCTCAAGCGCTCCAACTCAGACTCAATGACCGCATAGTATATGTCCTCCTTCGACTTGAAGTAGGTATAAAGCGTACGCCTGCCCTTTCCCGAGGACACCGCAATGTCGTTCATCGTCGTGTTTTCAAGTCCGTTCTTGGCAAACAGTTGACGAGCCACGTCAACAAGCTTTTGCCTGGTTTTTGATATTGACATAATCCAGTTTTCAAAATTTTTGATATTGCACATCACATATATCGTGTGCAAAAGTAACCATTTTATTTTATACATGCAAATAAAAACGCTAAAAATGTCCCAAAAAGCGCCATAATTGAAAAAAAACGAAGAAACATTTGGTCAACTCAAAAAAAAGCAGTACCTTTGCAGCCGCAAAAGAAAAACATCGCGGAGTGGAGCAGTTGGTAGCTCGCCAGGCTCATAACCTGGAGGTCGCATGTTCGAGTCCTGCCTCCGCAACTACAGCAGCCTTTTATGGGCTGCTTTTTTTGTGGAGCCCCCTAATCTGACTCTATAATACAACGAAAGCGCAAGTAGTCATCCGACTGCTCGCGCTTTTAAATAAGAATGAAATAATCTTCTACTTCATTTTGCTCATCACCCGCTCATAATAACGCTGAGTGGCTCTTTTCGAATAGCGAGGACCTCCGTTCCAAGCACGGATGGCAACTTCCACGCTGTTCTTAAGATTTCGATGCGACTGGATCAGCAGAAACATTTCCTTTGATTTCTTGATGCTGAATCGGTCGTTGAGCGTAAAACGCTTCTTCAACTTCCGACCCTCCAGAATCAGGTTACATTCTTTCACGCAAATAGGTGTTATCTGCATGGCTCCCACCTGATTACCGTTTACGGCTTTAGGATTACCTCCACTCTCTACTTGAATGATGGCCTCCATTACCGGATTCCAGTCCATTTTCGATGAGCTTGCTTCCTCAGTCATCCCCTCTTCTGCTTCAGTGTTCTCAAACAACACCGCTTTTAGAAGTGTCGGGCCCGATGTAGAACCAACTGTCGGGATGATGCTAAACATAAATACTGTTAATAAAACAATCTTTACTGTTCTCATCATTTTACCATTTTAAGTACGGCCATCTCACCACGAGATGTGTCACGCCGAACTATTGTTTTCGCGCACAAAGGTAAGGCAATTATCCTTACCAACCAAAATTTTTAACGCTTTTCAGCAAAAACGGGCACAAAAATGCAAAAAAATTAACATAAATCAATACTTTGTCAAATTAGTTTTTGCCATTTTAACATGTTTATTTCGAACTAATTACACGCTTTTGCATCAAATAAAACTGCGGAAACACCATCATCATTTGTTGCTAAATACCCCCTACTCTTCCTCTCTTTCCTGCACTATTTGTTGGGCGTCGCCCAATAGGCTAATGGAGTAGTCCCTGATCTTTTGCAGCCCATCGCCATTCGGCCAGGCATGATAGCCACCCGAATAGATTTCACCCTGTTCAAAACGTGCTTCAAAGTGCCACGAAGTACCATCCAGCACCTTAAACAAAGGCTTATACCTCTCCTTATATTTATACATCCCCTCTTCCTCCATTATCTTAACGAAGCCGGCAATCTCCTCCTTCGTCAGTTTCTTCTCGTAGAGCGGGCCGTACTCTTCTTTCATCGCACGAAGTACCACATCACCATTATCCTCCGTCGTCACACGCGTCTCATACTGGTAGCCAGACATCGACCCACTACGAGTATATTCCATACTCAGCAGCTTTCCCTCAGGCATCTGCTTACCAATGCCACAACCAGTCAGCATCCCCATCAATACTCCAACAATACTTGCCATGATAACTTTCCTATTCATAATTATTTATTCTTGATGATTCTCCAAATGTTCTGCCCATGCCAGAAGCATCCATTCACAAACACGCATGTCCTGTATTTCAGCAACACCAGGTCCGGGTGTCCCGGCAGTCTCGAAGAGTTCAGCCTGTAGCGGAATCCCCTACTCCACAGCCAGCGCCTCACTATCATCTCCGGCTTCGTATCCTTTGAATGGATCGCTGCCATGTTGGCTGATCGCCGAGCCTGCTCACGCTCGGCAGCGCTGATGCAAGCATCGCTCTGCTCTTGCTTAATCGCAGCCTTGTCATGCCTTTGTTCTGCCGAGAGTTTATCCATTTATTCGTCCTTTTCTAATAACCCTTCTATCTCCTTGTCAAAATCCGACATAAACAGCCGGTCTTGGACAATACGGTATTTCTCAAATTCTGCTTCTGCAAATTCCTTGGCCTCCTCTGCCGAAACCTTACCGTTATTTTGTAACAGTTCTCGGTCTGTCATCAGCAGGAAACGGTCTATATGTTTAGCCCAGTCTTCCATCGCCATTGGAATATGGCGTCTGGCCCTATCCTCAGCCAAATCAAGAAACGCATTCACGATACGTCCAAGGCTCTCCAGTTCATCGCCTTTCAAATAGTTCTTTGCGACCGAAACGTCTGTCTTGACAATCTTCCCATCAGGTGCATTTTCCCATGTGGTCAGCCCCATGTGTTCCTTTTCGGCATTGGCCCGTTCTACTATCAATTCTGCGGCAGTATGTCCATGAATGGCATAGTGCATTTTATTCTGCACCTTGGCAAAGAATCGTCTTGTAGTTGGTGCATCCCTGTTATAGTCAATAGCTGTTGCATAGAGATCTGTCACTTTCTGGTACATCCGTCGTTCACTCAAACGGATTTCCCGTATCTCAGCCAACAGATGCTCAAAGTAGTCTTCTGTCAGAAAAGCGCCATTCTCCATCCGCTTCTTGTCCAACACATAACCACGAATGGCAAACTGTTTCAGCACCGCTGTAGCCCATTGTCTGAACTGGGTGGCACGAGTGGAATTTGCACGATATCCTACAGATATGATTGCATCTAAATTGTAAAACTGAGTACTATACTCTTTGCCATCAGCGGCAGTTCGTCGGAATTTCCGACATACTGAATCTTTCTGTAATTCGCCATCATTGAAAATGTTCTGAAGATGCTCTGCAATGGTAGAACGGCTTTTGTCAAACAATGTTGCAATAGCATCTTGCGTACACCAAATCGTTTCATCGGCATACATCACTTCTACACCATTAGCCTGGCTCTGAGCTTGAAATATCAAAAATTCCATTGTACTATTCCTGATGGCCAGGCTCTGTGGTTGCGATTGTTCCCCTGCAATATGCCATTCACATCCACAATCCAGACACCTGTAAGTACCATCTACAGATTCTATGTTATGCGATTTGCACTTGGGGCAAACCATTATGATCTTTGTACTTTCTTCCATATATTCTTATAACGTTTTCGATTGCTGTTCTATTGCCTAAACATGAATCAAAAACCGTAAGTGCTTAGTTGCTGTTGCTATTTTTCTCGTCAGTCATTAATTATATAGTTTGCACTCTGTTGTTTCGTATTCATGCCTATTTAATTTCTTCAAGATCGAAAAAAGGCAGAAGTTGTTTGATAAGCGCATTTAACACAGGAACAGCAATGGAATTACCTGCTTGTCTATACATTCTAATGTCGTTAACAACTATTTTGAAATGTTCAAATCCCATTAATCTAACACATTCATTAGGTGTCATTTTTCTAGCCACAGCAGGATGACCGTCATATTCACCGATATAAATGCGAGGATCATTATAATGTCTCTGTTGAGGCCATTCTACCCGTAAGTCACCAATCCAATTGTCTTGCTGATTAGCAGTTTGACATCCTATTATGTCTCTATTTACTCTCGTTTTATTTTTATTTTTTGATTTAGATGTCGCCCATTCAAACCCTTTTTGACCTAAATAATAAATATTATCTACATCTGTATCTAGAAAATCTCTACTTGTCTTTGTCAATGGTATTGGAGAAGGAAATTGAAAACTTGCCTTCTTCGCTATATCATTTCTAATGCCAACCACGAAAATACGTTCTCTCATTTGTGGTAATCCATAATTTTGTGCATCAAGAACTCTAGGGTATATCTTGTATTTTAGTTTCTTAAAAATATTATTTATTATTTCCCATGTTCGTTTTTTATCGTGAGTTAACAGTCCCTTTACATTTTCATATATAAATACTTTAGGACTAATTTCCTTAATCAGTCTGGCGTAATCATAAAACAAAGTTCCTCGTGCATCTTCAAGCCCTTTCTTCTTGCCATAAGTTGAGAAGCTTTGGCACGGACTGCCACCACAAAAAAGATCAACAGAGCCATTATATTGCTTTCCATCCAAAAAACGGACATCTTCATACCATGCATTGTTTTCTATTTGGTAGTTTGCCAAATACGATTCCTTAACAGAGTTTGGTATTCTTGTTGTCGCATACCATTCTTCTACAAAATCATGCACCTCTTCCTTAGTTAGGATATTCTTGGCTTCTGCAATTTCTTCATACCTTATCTTAAATTTGAAGGTTTCCCCTTCAAAAGACAGATCATCCAAAGTGTCTATTTTCTTTATAGCAGTCTTGGTATCTAACGGCCTTATCTCTTTATATAAATTGTGAACATCTTCCTCTAAGACCGCGTTTCTGATTGTTCTTTTTGAAAAAATATAGTTAATATAAAATCTTATTAATTCCTCTGCTTTATCATCAGACAAAACACTCTTTGCAACTTTATATAATGTTTTCAAATCTGTTTTTGGTTCTCTTTCCCCATTATCACAAGCAAATTTTATTATATGATTAATCTTCAATTGCTTCAAAGATTCTTCCAATGCTCCAATGCCACTAAAAACCGTGGCAACTCTTAATTCTTGCATAAACACTATTATTCTTCTAATGAAAAATCAATTTTATCAATACATTCTTGCACAATTTCCTTTGCATAAACGCTTGCGCCACCAGTATACAAATCTGGGTCTATTACTTGTGGTTTAGCAAGGGCAAGTTTCATGATACTTCTAAACAGTTTTATATTATCAACAGCCTTTGCCGGGTTGCTGTTAACGAAATAATACATAATACTTCTATACAATTCAATATAAGTACCATTTCTGCCTGGTCTTTCTACTAAATTTAATATTGTATCAGAACAGCATCGAGAAGAAGACAGTATCTTGTCTGTTGACTCCACATCTCCTTGCCAAGACAAATGGGCATACCAGTATAATGTATATGGCCAAATTCTCAAACCTTTAGCATAATAGTGTTTGTCATCATCTGCTCCAAACCTATCAAAAACCAAATCTGGCATTACTTTTAAAGCAATATATCTCCAAAATTCATAATCTGCAGCAATTCTATCATTCATCCATTCTTTTCGACGAAAGTAGTCATAAAATAATAAAGAGAACCTATAATCCAGTTTATAGTCTTTAAAACCTAAGTTCTTTAGCTTATTGTACTCTTCAACCAAATAATCCCTCATGATTAAGTAATCACTATCGAGTTGATTAGACCAATCATTTGTCGTAAAATCACAATTCTCCTTAATGCGTTGATACGCATTCTTAGATTGTTCTATTGATAATGTTTGTATGTTCATAGATTGCCAAGTTTTAAATCAAAATACTTATGTACGGATATAGATGTCTTAATAGGTGATGTGAGATCGATGTTCATAGGCTCTTTCTGGAATCCATTCACGACTTCTGCTACACAACCAGGCTCCCACTCACCTATGGCATCATTATTAAGGAAATCTTGTAGGTCATGATAATCAGGCTCATTTTTATATTGCCAATCTTGTAGAGTATTAATATATAGTGATACAGCACTTGCAAGTATTTCCCTTAATAGAACAGGAGAGTATGTTATTGCTTTCTGATTTATACATTTAAAATCCTTATGTGCTTTATTTAATAGTATCTTCACAGCTTCAGAACCCCAAGGGATTTCTCGAGGGTCATTTTCTGAAACATACAATTTCCACAAAGGACCATCATGGTCTTCAAATAATTCAATTGGAAAGTTTTCCTCCTTAGCATCAATGTCAAGTATACGTATTTGAATTTCGCCTATAATAGTACCTTTTATGTTTGCCAAATGCTGCTCAACTTGAGAACCTACTGCATTGCTGTTAATGAATAATTCGTAATAAAATGTCACAGAACCTCTCAAACTAGACTTATCAAAAACAACACAGAATGGGATTTCTTGACTTTCGGTACTCTTATCTATGTCACCTATGATTTTAACACCCCTTTTTTTAGATAACCCACTACACCACCTTATTGCCAACCCTATTGATGAATCTTTTGGAGCGATACCACTTTCTCCATATAAACCCATAGGATTCGTAATAGTAAACTTTCCAGATACTTTTAAGTTGTGAGTATCTGGTGTCCATATTCCTTGAGAATCGTATAACGAATAAAAAAGTGAGTTCTTACTAGTCTGCGCTAACAGATTGTTTTTCACTTCTTCATCTTCAAAAACATCATATGATAAGTCCAATTCATACGAATTTTTATCAATCGATACTTTGTTCTTTTGCATAATCCTGTCGCTTAACGACGGATATGTAGAAATGTCTATAGTCATAATAATTAACCGTTAAAATTTAATATTAGGACGTAAATCTTTTCTCTTTAGCAAAATAGTAACAGAGAGGTCCGTCGAGAACTTATGCTTCTGGTTATCTTTTGAAGAAAATTTTAGCCCATAGGTTTCTCCATGTTTGGTTGTTTTTATCAATGAGACATCAAAATAATCTTCATTTTTTTGATCATCATTAATACTATAACCTTCTATAGCAAATGGAGAAATAAGACCTGTGTCATGTTCCCATTTATCGCAATTTATAAAGCTGGAATCTACTGTAGTCCCAAGAAGTAAAGTGGCTTTTGATATTCCTTCTTTATTTTTTGATTTTGCCTTAACTGTGAACGAAATACTATTTTGCGTATAAACAATATCTTCTCCTATAATGTATTTTATACCATTATCTTCATTTTCATGTTCATTTGACTGGGAATGTCCACCACCAGTACCCTTTTTTGATGGATTAATTGACAATATCTTTCCTAATAGACCACTAAGCCCTGATAATGTTTTTGTCTCTTCGTTTTCTGTCTTTGTTGAAAATTCATTATTTAATATACCACAACATTGGTTTCTAATCTTTGTTATACACCCTAATCTACGTTTATTATCCCCTTCCCCTATGGTATGATCCTGCCAACCAAGGTGATCTGCGCATTCGCTTTGTCGAACATATTCTTCCAATTCTATCTCATGCCCGTCGCTGTCTGTAAACGGCAATTTTTGCGTTGAATTTAATACAAAAAAGGAGAGAATATAATCTTCATCATGCGTGACTGGAAGATTGCTCCACGATGATGGATTATACTCAACTATCATTCCAGGTTGTCTTGTCATGCAAACAACTGGTATATTATCTTGCCTATTATCATTATCGATATTAAGGAAAGGGTATGGACTATTTGCATTAGGTATCAATTCCTCTTTTTTTATTAGAGTATAAGCTAGAACACCGAGATTTCTGGAATAATAACTAATATCCCCAGTAGATATTTTTTCGTTAAGAATAACTTCGTTGTCCATTTTCTTAATCGCACTATTATACAATTCTTGAATGCACTTAAATATTGGTAGCATCTGATCTGAAGTGATTTCAACACCATTAATATAAGCTTTTAAATACTTAACATTCTTTCTATATCTCTCATAATGGCTATAATATAGTGGATTATCAAGTCTAGGGGAGTACCAGCGCTGAATTGCAACCTTTAATTCATCTTCTAAAGATACTTTTTCTGCATTCAACGGTTCATCTTCAAAGTCAAGACTTAACTCAGTGCTATACTCATTTAGGAGAGCTTGCTCGTTTATGTAAGGAATAATAACAATAGTACCAACTTCATCGTTTACATAAGGTTCAATCTCAAATATCTTTAAAAATTCTTTTATACGACCCTCATCAGTTATTGGATATGTGTTTCCTTTATCATCAATGTCACCCCACCATGCAATACCACTTTTATTATTGTTTTCATCGCATGGCAATATGGCATTTTCAGAATTTTCATCTTCACACATAACCGCACATAATCTCGATTCACATTCGCCATTCTCTTTTTTATGCGGCTATAATATACGACAAGACCAATTTGGCTGATACGGTAATACAATGTTTTACCATAACCCCATGAACCACCTGCACCAAGTTGATCTTGAGGCTTACCAACATGATATACTAGTTTTTGCAAATTGCCGTATTTATTATCTCGTACCTCAGTACGCTTTAAGGGGCCTGTCAATCCCGTCGTGTTTGTGTCTTTTACTGCTACAAATGTATAATGTCCATTGGGAAAACGATCAATTAATTTCTCTGTAATACCCTCCAAAGAATGATGTAGTTGATTGGCATCGAACTGTTTGACAATAAAATCAACGCTTACAAAAGGGATTGGGATTTCTTTGTCCCCAGCATCTAAACTGTTCTGTATAGATTCTCTTATAAACAAATCTATTAATGGGTCAGAATTGTTTTGTATTGCTCGAAGTACGGACGAACCGACTTGTGCCATGATTGCAGTTGGATCCAACTGTTGCTTTTTCATCACCATAACATCTATTTTTTAAAAGTAAAACCAGATTTTCCATTACCCTTGCTAAGCTCGTTTGTATAAACTGCTTTAGCGTCCTTGAGAGCTTTTGAGATTTCCTCAAACATGTGATTCACATCATCCTCGTCATACTCGTAGTTTCTACGATTAGAGCAATTTTGCAGAAGGTTCAAATAATCAATGATTTTCTGAACACGATTGGTCGCAACTTTGGTAAATCTTTTACGTCTAGAATTTTCAGCCATAATAATAAATATTTGTATTTTGAGTACAAATATAGTCTATATTTTCTGAATATAGTACATAAATTTAAAATAAATGCACAAATTAAAGAAAAGTTAACTAAAAAATATCGTAACAATTCGGTTTATGGGCTATTTTTTATATTTATAGCCCAAATATGAGTTGTTATACGCCCACGAAAACATGATTCCTATGATACGCCAGAAAATCTCGGTTAGGACAATATTTTGTCGGAAGTGTTAGTTTCCTTTCTGCTATCACGCCAAAATTCTTATCATAGTATTTACGCGACTCATACTCACGTAAAGCAGAAGACAGGATAACTGTATAGTTATCTGGCGAGAAGGTAATGAGGCCTTTATCGAATGCTTTATTGTAGAGGGCAGAGAGGCAGATACCGTTTTCGGGATTAAGGCGTTCTTTTGTGTGAGATTTGTCTTTCCAACGTATGATGTGGCTGGCAACAAGAATCTGGGGGATATTTATTCCTGTTAAGGCACATCTACAGCCATAATTGGCAAGTATCATGCGACGGAAGTATTCTTGTCCCTTTCTTCGTTTTGTTTGGGGAAGCACATTCTCTCCTTCCTTTGTGATGCCAAAATGGGTAATAAGTTTCTTCTAGATAGTTTGGGGGTTCTTTTCATGGGCCACAATTCCGTCTGCCACTATCACCTCCTGCTCATATTCTCTATACAGCTTCAAACTCTTCAAGGCTGCTAAGCAGAAAATACTCAACGGTTAACTTTTCTGGTTAACCTTGCCATAGTAAAAGATGTTCTGCAAATTTTTCTTCATCTTTTTCACCTTTTCATTGACCAAGCGCAGGGAACCTCGGGGACAGGGACAGTGAGCACTTTAAAAACGGCACTATTGTGTGCTGAAAATGCCGTATCCCCAAGTTGGAAGTGCCGTTTTCTCGTCCTCGAGGTGCCACTTCGTCAACTGGTTGCCCCGGGTCACCAATTGTGGTGACCTAGGTCACCGAACGTGGCGACTCGGGTCACCGAATGTGGCGACCTAGGTCACCCACCTACTTTTGCTCACCTGAATAGCCATTAGCGTTGAAAAATTGTTGCGCAAAAGTAAAAAATATTTACTATACGACAAAGGATTATTCCGAAAAAAATACGTACCTTTGCAGACGTGACCCGACTGAAAACAATTATACTAACTTATGAAGAAAGAGAAAACGAATGACATGAGCCGACGCGAATTTCTGCAACGACTGGGCATCGGAGCAGGGTCGGCCGTAGCCATGATGGCCTTTGAACCGTTTGGGGCACTGGCCAGGACAATGGAAAATGATGGATTACTGGATGACGTTGACAATCGCATGACCTACCGCACGCAGAACGGTTCTGAGGAACAGATCTCGTTGCTGGGCTTCGGCATGATGCGACTGCCTGACGATCAGGAAAAGGTGAACCAGATGGTGGATTACGCCATTGCCCACGGCGTCAACTACTTCGACACGGCACCGATGTATATGGGCGGTAAGTCGGAGGTGCTCACCGGCAATGCACTCTCTCGCTATCCCCGTGAGAAATATCACGTGGCAACGAAGATGTCGAACCAGAACCGGCGGTTGTGGAGCTTCGACGACTCGAAACGCATGTACGAACAGTCGTTCGAACGGCTGAAGGTGGATTACATTGACTATTACCTGCTGCACAGCATCGGCGGTGGCATGGAGTCGCTTGAAGGGCGTTTCCTGAACAACGGCATACTGGACTTCCTGCTCAAGGAGCGTGAGGCCGGACGCATCAAGCACCTGGGTTTCTCCTATCATGGCGACGTACGCGACTTCGACTGGCTGCTCGACCGTCAGGATGAGTACGAGTGGGACTTCGTGCAGATACAGATGAACTTCCTTGACTGGCGCCACGCTTCCATGAGGGGTGGCCGACGCGTCGATGCCGATGCGGAATACCTCTACGACAAATGCGAGAAGATGGGTGTGCAGTGTGTCATCATGGAACCGCTGCGTGGCGGTGCCTTCGGCAAGATGGCACAGGAGCTGACCGACCAGCTGAAGGCAGTACATCCCAACGACAGCACGGCACGCTGGGCATTCCGCTGGGTAGGCTCCTACCCCAACGTGCTTACCACGCTAAGCGGCATGAACCGCATGGACCATGTGGAGGAAAACATAAAGACGTTCTCTCCGCTGGAGCCTTGTTCGGAAAAGGAAAACGAGCTGTTGGCTGAGATTGCCGACCAGATG
>JAEEGJ010007294.1_pt1 | contig 31932 bp, 31 predicted proteins | sample 8958761 | NCBI WGS metagenome assembly JAEEGJ01 (sample SAMN16246546, study PRJNA631951) | gut metagenome | biome: gut microbiome; feature: rumen; material: RS-attached | host: Bos | place: Iran: Karaj | collected 2018-10
GAAATCCAAGTGAGGGCGTGCAACGCCAGATCAATTTTCACAAGCACGGTATAAAGTATTACGATTATGGAAAATCGTAAACTTTATACGGCTTGCCAGGGGAAAATTCCCCTAAGACCCCTGAGAGGTCGGCACAGCCGACCGAGATACAGAAAGGAGACACAATGTCAATATTCAAAAAGCCCGAAAAGGGTTTCCTTGCAAAGCTGTTCAAACATAAGCAAGTCGAGGAACTTGCGGAAGAACTTGCCCACACCTATGCGGACGAAATGCAGGAAGAATTGAAGTCCAATAGCGATGAGCCGACCGTCACAGAAGACACCGCTGCCGAGCCTGTTCCAATGTTGGAAGTCACGGAATCGGGCGAGGTAGATTTCACCGAACCGCCCGAAACCACCGAGGGAGAATCACCACCGCAGGACACCGAGCCGAGCGAAGTCCGCAAGCACCTTATCACATTCCGAGTGAATGACATGGAACTTGAAGCGATCAACCGCCGATATGCGGAAACATCGTTCAGAAGCAGGGGCGATTTTTGCAGGTACTCAGCCCTTACAGTGATGAATGTTGAGGAAGATACCGAGGACATAAAACAGATAGCGAGGTACATTTCGTCTATCTCCAATTCGTTCAATCAGGTAGCCCATAGAGTGAATAAAGGCGGCAAGCTCTACGATGAAGATATTGCCGATATGAAAGCGAGGTTAGAAGAAGTTTGGCAGTTACTCGTATCCATACGATCCACACGGGAACATACGGTGCAATTGCTTATATCTGCAACCCAGACAAAACCGCAGACGGCAAATATGTTGTTAGCAACTTGTGCGTATCTTCTCCATGTGGAGCATCAGAACAATTTAGAAACATCAGGCAGTCAGTCGGCACAGGGCGAAGCCGAAGCGAATGCCAGCACATAATACAATCATTCGCTCCCGGTGAGGTCACTCCCGAACGAGCTTTGCTTATCGGGCAGGAATTATGCAAGGCGCTTTTCAATGACGAGTATCAGTATGTTCTTGCCGTCCATGTAGACCACTCCCATGTGCATAATCACATCATCGTGAACAATGTGAACTTCTACACGGGTAAGACCTTTGAAACCGAGCATAATCAGGGCAAAATTCCCGACAGAGCGTGGAGCAAACTCCGCACCATTTCGGACGAACTTTGCAGGAAACACGGACTTTCTATCATCGAAAATCCGCATCTTTCAAATGGCAAGAGCCATTGGGAGTGGGAGCTTGACCAGCAGAATTTGTCGTGGAAAGAACAGCTAAAAAGAACTATCGACGAGGTTATAAAGGTCAGCGAGGACTTCGAGGATTTCCTTGCGAAGTGCGCTGATTTCGGCATATTGGTTGACTACAATCCCGACCATAAAATTGACCTGAAATTCATGCTTACGGAGCAAAAGGAACGCAATCCGAGAGCGAAATTCACAAGAGCGAAAACGCTGGGCTACTTCTACGAGAGCCAACAGATCAGAAAGCGTATCGAGAGTTACAAGTACCAAATGTCACACCGTCCGACAGCGAGAATTATCCGCACCACGGCAGAGAAATTTCAGCAGTCTCAGGGCTTGACCAACTGGGCAGACCGTGAGAATATGAAAGCGGCGAGCAAGGCACTTAACGAGATGAACGCAAGCAACTCCACGCTTGAGGAATTGGAGAGTGCAGCTCTCACTGCTTTTTCACAAAGAATGTCTGCCAAAAGCGAACAATCTGCTCTCCGAAAGAAGTGGAACGATATACAAGAGCTGTTACCGCTTGTCGAGGAAGTTGTCAAGTACACAGGTATCCAAAAGAAATACAAGTCGCTCACGGGCAAGGAGCAGACCAAATTCGGCAAGCAATGCTCCTATGAATTGTCGGAGTATGACAGACTTTTTGCGAAAATCCGTGAGATCATTCTGGAGGGAAAAGTCCCGTCACCCGAACTCCTGCGTAAGCAATTGGAGCAGATTCAGGAGCAGTACAACGAGCAGTCAGCCAAGTATGATACCGCCAAGAAAGAAGCGGACAGGCTTGCACAGCAGATACAGAAAAAGCGGCAGAGCCAAAAAACGCTCGACCGCTACTTACAGAACGAACAGGCTGCCAAGAGAAAGAAAAGTCAGCTTGAATAAAGAAAGGAAGATTTTATGAGTAGAATAGGGTATATCCGTGTTTCCACGGAACATCAGGAGACAGCAAGACAGCGGGAGATCATGTGCGACTATCAGGTAGACCGCATCTTCTCCGAGAAGCTGTCAGGAGCGAATAAAGACCGTCCACAGCTCCACGCTATGCTGGACTATGTGCGTGAGGGTGATACCCTCTACATCGAGAGTATCAGCCGTCTGGGGCATTCCACAAGGGACTTACTGAACATCATTGACACTCTCACCGAAAAGGGTGTCACTCTCATCAGCCACAAGGAGAATATCGACACCGATACACCTGCGGGCAAATTCATGTTGACCGTGTTTGCTGCCCTCTCTCAGTTGGAGCGTGAACAGCTCAAACAGCGACAGCGTGAGGGCATCGAGATTGCCAAAGCACAGGGCAAGTACACAGGACGAAAGCCCATTGAGATCAACTGGACGAGATTCGGTCAGCTTTATGGGGAATGGAAGTCCAAGTGCATCACAGGCAGGGACTTTATGCGGAGAATGGACTTGTCGGCTAATACGTTTTACCGCCGTGTCAGGGAGTATGAATCAACTCACGGCATCACCGAGCAGACCTCTGCTTGACCGTCTGGCGAATTGAAATGCCCCTCGGAGCCGTCAACCGTTGCGGAGCGGAAAACTAACCGTTTGAAAAAGCACTATACAAACACCTATCATAATGTATCCTTCTATTTTGAGAAGCGCTTCATATATCCACAACCGTTATTTATTAGTGAAATACTCAGTTAAGTATCTGTCCATCAACTGATAGTATTCTTCCGTTTTATCGGGATCGCCTGTCAAGCCGTGTCCAGAATTCGGAAATTCTACAAAATCATGTGGTATGCTGTACTCATCAAGTTTATCTAAAAGCGGGTATTTCGCTTTAGGATTTACCATCATGTCTTTCGGACCATATGCCAATAAAATCGGAACGGAATTATCATTTATCATTGTTGCTACGCTGATTTCGTCAATAGCATTCTGATATTCCTGCGTTCCAACATCTTCCGCAGTAAATGTTGTTCCGGCAAGCGTATTTATGAAAAAGGCTTTTTCTTCATTGGTTTGCATATCCCACAGTTCAGGCTCAAATGATGCAGGACCCGTTTCCTCAAAAACAAATCTTATTGGTACAGGAAGCCGTTCAGGTTCTTTGTATGCCACTAGCATTGCAAGACACCCACCTGCGGAACCGCCGGAGGTAGCCATTTCATTTATGTGATAACCTCGGCTTTCACATTCTCGCACGACAGCTTGAACAGCGGTCATAAGTTCCTCATACATGCCAATAATCGTTGCTCCGTTATCCTCAGTTCGATAAGTGTAATTTACGGAAGCAAATATGTATCCATTCGAAGCCAGATACTGACCATGCTTTCTGCATTCAACCAAGCTCTTGTCACCGCCTGTAAAGCCACCACCATGACTGTAAAAAATTAAGGAGTAATTGCCTTTACTATTATCGGCAGGAAAGTAGATGTCAAAATTGTTGAGAGGTTTATCTCCGTAAGTTAGGTTTTCGACAACATAACCAACATCTTCCGTAAAATTGACATCCAAATATTGATATCTTCTGTTTATGAGATAATTTGCTGAGATAGCTATACCAATAATCACCGATATGACAAAAGCAACAACGCAAACAAATATAAAAATGATAGTTTTCATCTTTTTGCCCATCCTTAAAATCCTCCAATAACCTTTGTCCCAATGATAAAACCTATTGCTATTCCTATCACAATAATAATAAGCAAAATAATTATCTTCTTCACAACTAGTCCTCCCTTGACTACCCTCGATTACACTGTCCTCAACGCTGTCCGAGTGATGGCTTCTGGCTGTCTCCAAAATTTGCAGGATTGCCTGCATCAACTTTCTTTGTTCCTGCAACCATAAAGCAGGGAATATTTACACCGCTGATATCAAACGGGGCTTTTAGCAAATCAAGATTTATTTGCAATGTCGGTGCGCTTGCAGCATACATTACTTTGTAACGGTTGCCGTTATCTTGCGCCGTTACCGCATTTATCGTTCCCAAATCGCCCTGCGAATGTCCGCCGATGCCGATATTGTCAACATCGATTTTACCGTAGAATTTACTGTTGCTGTCGGAATTAAGCGTTAGAATATAATCAAGACGTGTCAGCCATTTTCTGAATGAAGCCTACTACGATCTGTGTATGCATAGCTGCGATGAAGAATCCGCCAATGCACAGTACGACCATAACAGCCAGAACGATCAATATGACTTTGAGTGCTTTATGCTTCTTTACTATACCTTTACCCATATTGACCTCTCCTTGACTTGACAAAGTTGCAGCCTTGTGATATTATAATATCACAAAACCGCTGCAAAGTCAATAAAATCGGGAAAAAGATACTATTTGGCGAAATAGTATCATCAGGCAGAAAGGAAGAACGAAAAATGTCGGAATATGTGACCTCAGCCTACGGTGAAGCGCTGTTCAAGCTGATGAAAAAGAAGAATATCGAGAAGATCACCGTGGACGAGCTGTGCGAGGAAGGCGGCATCGGCAGAGCGACCTATTTTCGCAATTTCAAGTCAAAGGACGAGATCATCACCGCCTACATTATCATGAAGTGGCGTGAATACGAGCGTGAACACAGGCTCAAAGAGCATCAGTTGAGTGACAGTTACCGTGTCAGGCGGTACTTTGATTTCTGCTATTCGCTGCGGAAGAAGAATGACCTCATCATCGGGCAGGGACATCACGGAGCTATTTTGTCGGCTTATGAGGTCATCATGACCGACAGCGACACCGAGCAGTCCTCGGACACCTACGAAAGCTACTATCTTGCCTACGGACTTTTCGGCATTTTTATGAAATGGGCAAAAGGCGGTTATGCCGAGTCAGTGCAGGAGATGACGCAGATCGTGGTGGAGAGGATATTTGCAGGAAATATGGAATAAATGAAGCCCTGAGAAATGCTTATCAAGTGAGCAGATCTCAGGGCTTTTTCTGTTATTCAGTTCCAAAAGGATATGCTGTCAATGTGGCGCACGCCATAATGCTGAAATGGACTTGTACGGAACGGTTTGCAGGTGTTCCAATAGACTAAGGTTTAGTGGGCTATTATAACAATTACTTACTGAAAGCCTTTGGATGCACTTCACAGCCATGTGGAATAACGAGATCCGGCAGTGCTTCACAATCCTGAAATGCATCCTTTTCAATGCGCTTCAGCGATGAAGGGAGTGAAAGCCGACAAAGGGATTTACAGCCTGCAAATGCGGATTTTTCGATTACCTCTAAGCCGTTCGGCAGCTCTATCTCCTCTAATGCTTCACAGTCGCAGAATGCCATTTCTCCGATCTTCATTAAGGAAGTCGGCATATGAACCAATTTTAGTTTAGAATCATACATAAAAGCAATATCGCTGATTTCCTCTACACCATCGGGTATGCAGATTTGCTCTAACGATTCACAGCTATCCAGCATACCGACCGGAATACGTTTCATTGTGGAGGGCAGTGACACAGTTTTCAATTTGATACAGTTACTGCATACCGCTTCCGGTGTATCCAAAAAATCCATTCCCTCCGGAAACCGAATTTCTTCCAATGCTTCACTAAAGCTGAATGCTGCTGCATCAATATTTTCACACTGTCCGGAAGAATGATTTTTGTGATAGACTTCGTAATATTCAGAGCATTCATACAAATGGTGTGAACTGTATTCGGAATTCGCAGCTCTCCTGCAACAGGGATACTTTGCAGTCTGGATATGATTCCAACGGGCATATCGTCAATATAAGACGGAATCTCTGTTATCTGCACTTGTTTTGTATAGCCGGTTATCTTGACCTCATTACCTACGATCTGATATTTCAGTCCATCATCTGTCTTATAGTGAATATCCAAACTGTTTCTGAGATAGTCTTTTAAGCCCATATGAAACTACTCCCTTCGCTTATAAATACTGTCAGAGTCACAAGACCAACAATACTGCTTGTGATTATTATATCAAAGCGTACCGAAAAAGTCAATCACCTGAAAAGAAAGAGCCTGATTCCATCATAAAATCAGGCTTTCTTGGTTTACCTATATTTGCCGATACAAGGTTCGCTCCGGATATGTGTCCTAAAGTGAAGTGTAACAAGATGAACTAATAACCGATGTCATATCAATGTGGACATCGGTTATTAGTTATTCAAGCTAGTCTTCGCGCTTTAAGTCAGGAACACGTTCGAATTCTCTTGTATTATGAGTAACAACAATAAATCCTACCGAATTTGCATGAGCATATATGCACATATTAATATTGAGCTTATTTTTTATAATGTTTCTCTTTCCTCTGTAACAGTTCCATTTTCGCGTCGGGCTTGAACGAGATCAAAGTAGTCGTCGGTAAAGTTGTTAATGCCCTCCATAAAGTTTTCCCATACTTTATCTTTGGGTACAAGTATTAAAGAAGAACCGACTTTCTGTACATATACTTCTGTACAGTTAAAACGGACTTCTTTAGGCAAACGGACTGCCTGACTACTGCCATTAGTAAACAATTTAGCTGTCAACATAACAACCAGCTCCTTTCATAGTTATTATATACTGAAGTATTGCCTTTTGCAAGAGAAATAATGAAAAATGAAAAGATAATGATAATGATTCGGAAGGCAGATAATACAAGCGCCAACATGGTGTTAAGATATGTGTTGTTTTATTATATACGGCAGAGAGATAAGCTCTCTGCCTGATATTTTTTAACAGTATGATTTTATGGATATATACTAACCAAAAAAACAAAGGAATAATGGGGATAATTCTAATTCCTATTATACTCTAAATCGTTGATAAATGCAAGATATTACGGTAATATGGTAGCTACAAAAAGGCCTTAGGTAAGGAGAATGGTAAATGAAGGAAAGAAAGATATTTCGTACATGTGCATACTGTCGTGTCAGCTCAAATACAGACATTCAGGATGGCTCGTTTGAGACACAATGTGAGTATTACGAGAAGCTAATCAAGAATAACCCTGAGATGGAATTTGTCGATATCTATGGAGATCACGGCAAAAGTGGAAGAGAGATGAAGAATCGTCCGGAACTAAATCGAATGGTAAAGGACTGCGAAGATGGAAAAATTGACGTTGTACTTACGAAATCAATAAGCAGATTTGCAAGAAATATGCAGGAATGTGTTGCTACAGTCCGCCATCTTAAGGATCTTGGTGTAGCCGTTCGTTTTGAGAAAGAAAGTATTGATACTTTGACTATGAACGGAGAACTGATACTTGGGATACTGGCAGCAATTGCCCAGGAAGAAAGCAAAGCGATATCACAGAACCTTTGCTGGAGCAGAAAAAAACACTTAGAGCGGGGAGAACCATGGGAGAAAGCAAGGTACGGGTATATCTCCGTCGGAAAAGAACACAGGTGGGAAGTCCTTGAATATCAGGCAAGAATCGTACAGAAAGCCTTCTATATGGCAGGTATGTGCCATACTTATAAGGAAATAGCAGATGAGATGACCAGAATGGAGAAAGAAACAGGAAAAGGAAGAGTTTGGCACAAAGCTTCGGTAGTCAACCTTCTCCGAAGCGAAGTATATATAGGAAATTATCTCAGTAATAAACAGTGCAGCATTATTGACAGGCATGGAAATATCAAGCGTTGCAAGAATAAAGGACATGTGGACCAGATACTTATAGAGGAGCATCATCCTCCGCTTGTTAGTAAGAACCTTTATGATATTGTTCAGGAACTTCTTGATAATAGTTCACTTGGTGAACGCAGGGTAAAATTCTCCTATACCGAGCTTAAAATTATGAAAAAAGCTAAGGTTATAGCAGCAAAAGAGGCTGAGCTGAAAGGAGCCATGAATGAAAAGTAGAAAGATATTTTTTGAGAAAAAGTGTGATAAAACGCAAGATAATAATAAAATACGTGTGGCGGCATATTGTCGTGTCTCCACTGATACTGATGACCAGAGAACAAGTTTTGATGGACAAGTCAGAAGTTATAAGGAAATGATAAAGAAAAACAAAGACTGGAAACTGGCCGGTATTTACGCTGATGAAGGAGTGACAGGCACTAGTGCTGCCAAAAGAGCTGAATTTCAGAGAATGATGAAGGATTGCGAGAAAGGCAAGATAGATCTGATCGTTACAAAGAGTATTTCACGATTTGCCCGTAACACATTGGAGTGCCTGTCATATGTACGTCAAATACAGAGTCTGGGATGTAATATTATTTTTGAAAATAATAATATTGATACGAGAACAGCCTTTTCTGAAATGCTTCTTACGGTGTTAGCGGCTTTTGCGCAGGAAGAGAGCCGTTCGATATCTGAGAATACGATATGGAGCATAAGGAAACGTTTTGAAGAAGGTGTTACCCGGTGGTGCAGGTTGTTTGGATATACCAAAAATGAAAACGGAGAATATCAGATAGTTCCGGATGAAGAAAAGGTTGTAAAGGCTGTATTTCAGATGTATGAACATGGAGAACCTATTAAAAAAATAGCAGAATATCTTAATGAAAAAAAGATAAAGGCTCCTAACGGAAAAAGATGGGTGCCTTCAGTAGTACATACCTTGATTAGAAATGAACGGTATATTGGAGATATTCTACTGCAAAAATTCATTGTTGAAAGTCATCTTACACATAAATGTCTGCGGAATGACTGCACTGAGATCCCCAGCTTCTATATCGAGGATCATCATACTCCGATAATTAGCCGGGAGCAGTTTGAAAGATGCAGGGAAATTATGCTTATGAGACGAAGCACACGTTCAGATGGGAAAAAAGATATCAGGGAATGTGATCAGTATCCTCTTATGGGAAGGCTTAGATGCCCTTATTGCGGATCATTGCTTTATCAGCGGACAATTAAGGTGCAGAAGACATCGGCTGCATGGTGTTGTGAACAGGGTGAAAATGCCTGCCATAGGTTTATAATCAGATCCAGTATGGTAAATAATGCTTTGATTGAAGCATATAACCAGCTGGATATACAGAATTTAAGCAATATAGCTTTAGAGATCAAGAAACAATATCCCATTATAGAGCGTGCAGACTTCTGGTGGATCGATGATATGATCGATCACATTGAATTTGGAAAACATAGTTTTACTGAACGTGAACGCAAGATAAAGGAAGCGTATGGTGATGGATATGTTGATGATCGTACTTTAACGGTATTCTGGAAATGTGGCGTTGTTACTACGGTATCATCCGGAGTAAGAGAAGATGTTAATAATCCTGCTCATATTGCAGACCTGCTGAGAAAAAGTGTAATAAGGGCAGAAAAACGTAAAGGAGCTAAAAAGAAATGAAAATTACAAAGATTCCAAGAACCAGAGACCGGCACAAGAAGCGTGTCGCGGCATATTGTCGTGTTTCAACAAAACTTGAAGAGCAGGAAGAAAGCTATGAATTACAGAGGCAGTATTACGAAAAAAATATCAGATCAAATACTGACTGGGAATTCGCTGGGATATACAGTGATGAAAAGAGCGGTACGAAGGTCAAAAATCGTCCGGGATTCAGAAAACTCATAAAGGATGCGCTTGCCGGCGATGTAGATTACATCCTTGTAAAGAGCATATCACGTTTTTCGCGTAATATAGTTGACTGTCAGAAATATGTAAATCTCCTCCACGGAAACGGTGTGGATATCCATTTTGATAAGGAGAATATAGATACGGCAGATCCTTCCTGTTCTATGATCCTGTCATTCCTTTCGGCTATTGCTCAGGATGAAAGCCGGTCGATATCTGAAAATGTCAGATGGGGATACAGGGAACGCTTCAAAAGGGGAGAATATAACCTAGGTAATAACCATATCAGGGGCTATGACACCGTTGACGGCAAGCTTGTTCCTAATGATGATGCAAAAGCTATAAAGCTTATATATAAATTGTATCTTGATGGTAAAACGATAGGAGAAATAAGGACACTATTGGCTGAATACGGCGTTCTAACGCGAAACGGGAATCCAATAGCCTATAGCACCATTCTGTATATTCTTCAGAATGAGACATATAAAGGTGACAAGCTGCTGCAGAAAAATGCTCCAGTAAACTATTTGACAAAGAAGCCTGATGAAAGTATACCATACGAGAGCTATTATCTTGAAAATGATCATGAAGCAATAATAGATAAGGAAATGTGGGCAGAAGTTCAGGAACGTTTGAAGCATAGAAAAGAAACAGGATTGTTATATGGCCCGAAAGGCGGTAAGCCACATTTCCTATACGGAAAGGTGTTTTGCGGAGATTGTGGTGCTCCAATGACAAGGCGCACAGTAAATGGTAAATACGGTATAAAACAGAAGGTATGGACTTGCGTGAAGCGACATAACGGTAATGGTTGTAAATGCCGGAATGTCAAGGAAGAGGATCTGATTCAGAGGCTCAGAGAACTACTCAATACAGAGCTGAATGAGGATAGTGTAGCTTCAATAAGGATCGTTACTGTTGATAACAATGATATACAGGTTGAGATGAAATAATTCTATATATATTGCAAATATTAGCTTTAACTATGTAACTTTAGATAACGCTGTCTGACCTATTTGTTTCGTAAAAGGCTATGAGCTTACACTCATTTTTTGCTTTTGGCTTAAAATTGGGATAATACGCAGAAAATGACGTTAATACTTGACTTAGTGCCCTTTTTTTGTTATAATTGAAATAATAATTGAACTTAAAGAATCAATTGTGAAGGGAGTGTGTGAACATGGGAATGTATGTTAATCCTGGTAATGCGGGGTTCAAAAAGATATCAGGGCCAAATTATGTTGACAAAACTATGCTGATTTCTTTGATTAATGATCGTATTAATGCGGAAAAGAACCTTGTTTGTGTGAGCAGACCTCGTCGTTTCGGTAAGTCATATGCAGCTAAAATGCTGACATCATATTATGATCGTACATGTGATTCACACAAATTGTTTGAAAATAGAAACATAGCTAAGGCGGACTCTTATGAAGAACACTTGAATCAGTATAATGTGATTTATTTGGACATCACGGGGTTTATTTCATCCGCACAGCAAAAGGGAGTGTCCTTAAGTGATGTTCCCCGCATTATCTCGGATGCAGTAAAAGAAGAGGTGATTGCACTTGATAATGACCTTCCGAAAGACAAAAGTCTAGAAGATACCCTTGCACTTTACGTATCGAAAGAAGGAAATAAGCAATTTATCTTTATTATTGATGAATGGGATGCCATGATTCGAGAAGCAAAAGATGATTCAGAAACGCAAAAACGATATCTTAATCTTCTAAGAGGATGGTTCAAAAATGGTAACTTTACCGATAAGGTTGTTGCAGCTGCATATATGACAGGCATTCTTCCGATAAAAAAGGATGGCTCACAGTCTGCGATCTCTGACTTCGATGAGTTTTCTATGATTAAGCCTTTGGACTTCGGCGGCTATGTTGGCTTTACAGAAGCAGAAGTTAAAGCTCTCTGCGATAAGAAAAACGCCAATTTCGAGATGATGAAGAAGTGGTATGACGGATATTCCTTTAAGAATGTAGGTTCTGTGTATAATCCGAATTCCGTTATGAAAGCAATAAACAATGATGACTTTGATTCCTATTGGACAGAAACCTCTGCAGCAGAAGGATTGCTTGAGTATATAAGCAAAGATTATAACGGTATGACAAAGACTATCGCGGAATTGATAGGTGGAGTTGACGTTAAAGTCAGCACAACAGGCTTCGCAAATGATCTTACAACATTCCGAGGCAGGGATGACGTCCTGACGTTGATGATCCATCTTGGCTATCTTGCGTATGATTCTGTGAATGAAACTGTCAGAATTCCAAATGAAGAGATCAAAAAGGAATTCTCCAAAGCGGTAAAGGAAGTCAATCATAAGGCAACACTGGATCGTCTTAAAGAAAGTGAGCAATTATTCATTGACACGATAAATGGAAATGAGGAAGCAGTCGCAGCACAGATTGAAAAGATACATCGTGAGGAAACTGTACCACTTCATTATAACAAAGAGGATAGTCTAAGAAGTATTATTAAACTTGCGTACTATTCATATAAAGATCAGTATGTTCAGTTTGAAGAATTAGCAGCTGGGGAAGGCTATGCTGATGTTGCATATATTCCACGTCGTGATTCTAATTGGCCTGCGCTAATTATAGAGTTGAAATGGAATAAGGATGTAGAAGGAGCTATCGATCAGATCCTCAATAAGAAATATCCTGATGCACTCAAAAACTTCGGTACAAAGATACTTCTTGTTGGAATCAGTTATGAAAAGGATGCTGCAGATAATAACAAGAAGCACACATGCAAAATTATAGAGTATATTCCTGAGTAAAAACATAATAACATTCAAACCGTTTGTAGTGAATACAGGCGGTTTTTTTGAATATACAAAACAATATGCTTTTCATCGTACATTTCTAATTACGAACACATAGTTCGTAAGCGCCAACCACCCTCAGCCCTTACGCTGAGCAAAGAAAAATGCTAAAATAGTTCCAGAGGGAAATACCCGAAAGTAGCTACGAATATGCCAACAGTGAAAGAAGTGCAGCGAGAACTGAATCGCAGAGAATGGGAGAAGCGGATCGCAGAATGTGAAAGCAGCAATATGTCGGTCAGAGAGTGGTGTGATGCGAACGGAATAAATGTAAATACATACTACGGACGAGTATCGGCACTGAAAAAGGATAAGCTGAAACAAAAGAAGCAGTCTGTACAGGAAATAGTTCCTCTTAGCGCAGTACAAGAGCAGCCTGATGTTGCAAGTACTGTCATAATCGAACCTACTGCTGTTGCACCACATCGCAAGCCTGTTCATGCAAAAGAAAAGGTCATAATTCGCAAGGATGGCATTGAAATCGTAATTCCACCAGATATATCATCAGATATGTTGATATTGCTGCTCAGAGGATTGAAAGAATGCTGAAGAACTTGACTGCCGATAATATCTACATCGTATGCGGTCACACGGATATGCGGAAATCTATTGACGGACTTGCTGCGATAATACAGCAACAGTATCAGCTTGACCTTTTCAATAGCAGTGCTTTTCTTTTCTGTGGGCGGCGCAGAAACCGCCTGAAAGTTTTGCTGTGGGAGGATGACGGCTTCCTTCTATTGTATAAACGACTTGAAAATGGCAAATTTAATTGGCCTCGCAGTGAACAGGAAGTCCGTAACCTGTCACGAGAACAATATATATGGCTTATGCAGGGACTGTCCATAGATCAACCGAAGGCAATTAAAAAGCTTGAAGGCGGTGTGGATATCTGCTGAGTTTTACACAGCAGATATATACATAAATGTGGAAGATATTTCTCATTTGAAAGGTGCTCTTTTCATTGAAAGGCAGGATTCTTTGTGATATAATATAAATATCACAGATACCTGAAATTCGAGGAAAGGAGCACTTTTGTCATGACATACAAAGAACTGAAAAAAGCATATGAACTGGCATTGCAGAAATGCTCCGAACTTGAAAAGAAAATTGAAGAAAAGGATCTCCGTATCGAGCATCTGACAGAGCTTGTGCTGAAACGTAATAAGATGCTGTTCGGACAGAAAAGCGAAAAAGCTAAGTTTATCAATGACGGTCAGCTCGCATTTGAAGGTATATTCAATGAAGCCGAAGCCGAATCAGATAACTCTGCTCCTGAGCCAACTACCGATACTGTTTTCAAAAAGCAAGGAAAAACAGGACAGCATCGAGGAAGAAAAGAAATAAGAGCTGATCTTGAAACAAAAAAGATAGTATATGAACTGCCGCAAGAACAGCAGATATGCGATATATGTGGAGATACTCTTACTGAATATACTGAGGAATACATAACTACAAGACTGGCTGTTATTCCTGAAAAGGTATATAAAATAGAATACTACCGTAAGGTATACAAATGCAAGAACTGCGATAAAAACGGTATAAAAGCAAATATTATGAAAGCCGAGAATAAGACACCTGCCTGTATTATTAAGAAAGGACTGCCTGATGCAAGCCTTGTTGCTGATATTATGCAGAGAAAATATCAGCTTGGAGAACCTCTTTACCGTCAGGAACAGTATTGGAAACTGCGTGGTATTTATCTGAACCGTACTTCCCTTGCCAATTGGGTAATAGCAGGAGCTGCATGGTTTGAACCTGTTATCAGGAGATTAAAATATCATGCAATGTCAGAGCCTGTTCTCAATGCAGATGAAACTCCAACAAGAGTCCTAAAAAAAGACGGCAAGCCTACAAAGAAGAAAGGTCAGATGTGGATAGTCTGTACAGGAGCAGCTGCTTCAAAGAAGATAGCACTGTATGCTTACCATGACAGCCGAAGTAAAGCAGTTGCAGAGGAACTCCTAAGAGGATATACAGGTGTAGTTCAGACAGATGGCTTGCAGTCTTATGGCAGCGGAGATTATGAAAATGCTGGTTGCGCAGCTCATTTTCGCCGTAAATTCTATGATTGTATACCCGAAGGAGATAAAGCCTGCCCATCTGCGCAGATAGTTGCCCTTATTGATAAGGCTTCTTCGTATGAAAAGGCAGCAAAAGAGAAAAAATACTCTTTCGATGATATACTTGAAATGCGACAGAGCAAGGTAAAGCCTCTTGTGGATGAAGTATATGAGATAATAAGCACTCTAAGACCGAGCAAAGGCTCTGCCCTTGGCACGGCGATAACTTATGCCCTGAATCAGAAAGAAAAACTATATCTGTTCCTGAGCAATCCTAAGGTGAAAATGACAAATAACCTTGCTGAACGAACAGTAAAGCCGTATGTTATCAATCGTAAAAATTTCCTTTTTAGCGATACCGAGAAAGGTGCTGCTGCAAGCGCAGCTGTTATGAGTATTATTGAGACAGCCAAAAGGAACAACCTTGATGTTTACGGATATTTGTTTTACTTACTGACCGTTATGCTAGAATGGGGCCAAAATCCTACAAACAAGCAACTTGACTCTGTTATGCCGTGGAGTATGACATTACCTGCATATTGCAGGCAGGTGTACAGTGAGATACATAAAAAACAAGTTCCTTCATGAAATAAAGAAAGGCAGCTCAGAGAAATATCGAACTTTATCGCTTTTTTATTGTTATTTCAAAAACAATATGTTATAATAATCTCAGCAGCTGGTACTTTACTGTCATTGAAATCCTGTAATGATATAAAATCACCCTAATTACATTCAGATAATGATATTATTGAAAAGTGACTAAACCGTCACCTTTTAGTCACTGTAATGAAAGAATGAGAGGGTATAGTAAGTATCATAAAATATTACACATAATACGGGAGGACAATATGGAAATATTAAAATGTGAAAACGTATCAAAGGTATACGGAAAAGGCGAAACAGAGGTAACGGCACTTGATAAAGTCAGCTTTACGGTTGAAAAGGGCGAATTCGTATCTATAATAGGCCCTTCGGGAAGCGGTAAGTCTACGCTGCTTCACATACTGGGAGGAGTGGATAAACCCACAGAAGGCAAGGTCTATATAGATGGTACAGATATCCACAGCTTAAGTGAAGACAAACTTGCGATATTCAGAAGACGACAAATTGGTCTGGTGTATCAGTTCTATAATCTGATGCCTGTTCTTAACATAGACGAGAATATTGCACTTCCTCATATTCTGGACGGAAGACCTTTGGATAAGGAAAGACTGGATCAGGTGGTCGGACATCTGGGGTTGACGGACAGAAGAAAAAATCTTCCCAGTCAGTTGTCAGGCGGACAGCAGCAGAGAGTATCGATTGGACGCGCCCTTTACAGTCACCCTGCAATACTGCTTGCAGATGAACCCACAGGTAATCTTGACCGAAAAACAGGTGAAGAGATAATCGATCTGCTTAAAGAATCAAATAAAATGAACAAGCAGACACTTATCCTTATAACCCATGATGAGGCTCTGGCAATGCAGGCTGACCGTATCATAAGTATTGAGGACGGCCGCATCGGCAGGAATGAAAAAGTCAGAAATCTGGTCTGAGCCGGAACGAAAAAAGAAGGTGACAAAATGAACAATAAGAAGATAATATTTCAGGTTACAAAGACCTATATGAAGAAGAACAGAAAACGCACAATGGTCACTTTTCTCGGTATTTTTGTCATGGTCATTCTGATGACTGCGGTGTTCATCGGCAAGGATACCGTTATGGGGTATATGAAGAATGCGGTTATAGCAAATAAGGGAAGCTGGCATTATCAGGTATATGATATAGATAAGGAACAGGCAGAGCAGATTAAAGCGCGTGATTTTGTTGATAAATTTGAGATCTCAAAGCCCCTCGGATATACTGAGTTTCCCGAAAGCGGAAATCCCAAGGTCACACCATATCTTGAAATTAAGGAATATTCGAAAAATCTGTTTGTACTAATGAACATAAAGGTTAAAGAAGGACGTTATCCGAAAAATTCAGACGAGGTCATTATCAGTGAAACAGCACTGAATGAAGGTGCTGATATAAAGCTTGGAGATACTATCGAGACAGAATTTTTTGAAAGATACATTCACGCATTCACAGTTGAAGAACAGAATGAACTCATAGCAGAAGGCAAAGAAGCAAAAAGTATATTTTTGCCGCTTGGGTTTAATCTCAAGCCAGGGGATACATTAAAAGTCCCAGATCATTTTCCCTATAATGAAAACAATGCTCTCATTGAGATGATACACAAACCTACGGGGGTGAGCAAGACTCTGACCGTAGTCGGTATAATGGAAGAACCTTATTTCGGGTTTCCGGGACAGGGAGGATATATAGCACTGACCGGAACAGAAAACACCATAAGCGGTGATGAAATAGTCAATGCTGTGTTAACAACAGATCTCAGAACAGATGAAGACTGCTTCGAAGAAATAGCAAAGATCCTTGACAGTTCAAAAAACTCTGAAGAAAGAGAGGATGCTATTAGCCGTGGCAGCAAGTATACAACACAGGACGGAGAAGTGATATCGTTTGATAAAGGCAGTATCGTTTCAAATGATGCTCTTCTGGCATTCACTGCTGACGGGCAGAATGACAGTCTTAATTTTCTTGTGATGTTTTGTCAGGTCTTTTTTGTAGTACTAATCACGGCTGCATCACTGGTCCTTATATATAATGTATTCAGTATGTCCTATCAGGAAAGATGCAGATATCTCGGAATGCTGTCGTCTGTCGGTGCGACACGCAGACAGAAAAAATGGAGCGTATATTACGAGGTATTCTCACTGCTTGTCCCCTCACTTCCTTTTGGGATTGGTATCGGGATTCTTGTGGTAAAAGTGGGAATGAAACTGCTCTATCCATATTTTTCAAAGCTCTTTGGTTCGATGCTGTTAAGTATAGCAACGGGAAGAAACACGGAAGTCACCTACAGAATTGTGATTAATCCTGTAAACCTTCTGCTTGTTGTGATATTCTCCACGGCTGCTGTATGGATATCGGCATGGATACCTGCACACAAAATAAGCAGGATCGGGCCTGTTGAAAGTATAAGAGGAAACGAAAATTCAAAGAAACTGAAGAAAAAAGGCTATAAAAGCTATCTCGGACTTATGCTCAGAGGAAAAGCCGAAAAGCTTTTGGGAACAGCTTCCGTAGAAAGAAATCTCACATCTACAAAAGGCATAATAAGAAGTATCACTACATTTATCGCACTTACTCTGATAACGGCTTTTGCGTCAGGAAGCATTGGGGATATACTTGCAAGTATGGAGAATGAGGTGGATCTGAATCCCGGAAATGTATTTACAGACTGTTCATACATGCTTGAAAACACCGGATACCTTGATGAGGAGCGGTATCTGTCATGCAGGGAGAATATCATGACTTCAGATGAAGTCAGCAAATATGAGGAAATGGATGTCGCTTATTATTATGGCGGTATACCGATAGAGTATTATAATGAAGAGTATATCGGTACGGTAAAGCGGATACTGGGTATGTGGTTCCCGAACGCAACTCCGGAACAGATTCAGGATCGTTTTTTCGTGAGGGGAGGTTACAGAAATGTGTACGGTCACCCCAAGCAGGCTTTCATAACTCTAGATGATGAGGATTTTAATAAAATAGCAGAAAAGGCAGGTATCAGCCTTACAAAGTACGAAAGCTCCGAAACCGGCCCTATGCTGGTATATGATAAGCTTAAGATCACATCGCATGATTGCACTTTTTTCGATAATGACGCAAAGAAGCCCAAATATGCCGAATACTCTCTGAAGAGACCACTCTCTGTAAATGAAGGAGATACGATAGAGCTTGAGCTCAGGGAATACGATAAAGATAAGGAAGAAGAATATGATGTCACTGTTCCCGTAAACTTTGCAGGCTATATAGATGCCGATGATGTAAAAGAGTATTTCACTTTAAACAATAACACGACCTTCATTATCATTTCGGAGCAGACGCGGGATAATATCATACTTAAAGATCCTGCATTCGGAAAGCTAGATATGTGGAAGTGTATATTCTTCAACACAAATACAGAGTATTCTCTGCTGGTTGAAGAGCTTTCAGGGATCAACGATGAATTCGGGCGCAGTGCACTCAGGTCGAAGGATGTTTTTGATCTGAAAGACTTTTCGGAAGTGATAACAAAGATAGTAAATGTCGTAGCGGTATGTTTTACATTAATGATAGCACTTATATGTCTTCTTAACCTATATAATTCCGTTATGGGCAGACGTCTGGCAAGACATAAGGAACTTGCGGTGCTACATTCGATGGGTATGACAAGAAAACAGAAGAATAAAATGCTTATGACGGAGAACATAAGGCTTTTAACAAGGTCATTTATTTATTCAGCGTTGATCATATCTGGCTTTGTGACAGGTTTATATTTACTGATCAATCAGCACTATGGAAGAGTTGGTCTTACTCTCCCTGTATGGGTGATATTAATAACGCTGCTTGTAAGTATGACCGGGCTAATGGTATTTACTAGGATATGCTACGGACATGAAAATAGTATGCAGATAATTGATGAAATACGGAAGGAGAGTATATGAGAGTATTGATTGCCGAAGATGATCCTATAATAGTGGAAGGGCTTAAAATAGCTCTTTTACAGGAGGGCTATGAGGTCGAAGCATTCGGAGATATGAAAAGTGCCATAGAGGCAATACAAGATGAGGTACACTTTGATGTGTGCCTCCTTGACATAACTCTTCCCGATGGCGACGGCTATCAGATATGCAAGGCAATAAGGGAAAGATCTGATGTTCCGATAATATTTCTGACAGCCTGTGACGATGAACTGCATACCGTTCTTGCCTTTGAAAATGAAGCTGATGATTATATATCAAAGCCATTCAGGATAAGGGAACTTTTAGCCAGAATCAAGGCAGTAGTGCGTAGAAGCGGCGGAATCGCTTCTCATGCAGATAAAGCAGAAAAAAAGCAGGAAGAAGAGCAGAAACCGATAGAGATAGGCAGGAATATACTGGATATCAGGAGCGGAAGAATCATGCGAGATGGTGAAGAGATATTCCTTTCAGCTGCTGAATACAGACTTCTTCTTACATTTGTAAGAAACAGAGGACTGCTCCTAACAAGGCAGCAGATATTAAACAGTATGTGGGATAGTGCAGGGGATTTTGTTAATGACAATACTCTTTCGGTTTATGTAAAAAGACTTAGAAAAAAAATGGAACAGGAAGGCGATGAGCCCATAATACAGACCGTTCGTGGAATGGGCTATCGTATGGTTTGATTTAAATGAAACTCAGGATTGGAATTGCAGTCATTTCGGTTATACTGTGCATCTTGCTAAGAAATCCGTGGCATATGGCGGCAGTGCTGGCATCTGTACTTATTATCATATTTTTAGTAGATATAATCGAAAAAAGAAAAACGGAAAATCAGATTGATGATCTTATATCATATATTACTAAAGTTCAAGACTACTCTTCTCTGCCTGAAATGCAGAAGATATCGGAAGGCCGCATGGGAATCCTGCAAAGTGAGATATACAAGGTAATAACCATATTGCTTGAACAGTATTCGTCCGAACATGATCAGAAAAAGTATATGTCGGATATGATGTCTGATATTTCTCATCAGTTCAAGACACCACTTACAGCAATATCATTGATGAATGAGCTGTTAATGAATGAAACAGTCGGTGATGAGCAGAGACTTGAATATACAGGCAAGATCGATGCCCAGATCAACAAAATGACATGGCTTCTTAAAAGCCTCCTTACTCTTTCCCAACTGGAAGCAGGGGTTCTGGAGATGAAAGCAGAGAAGGCTGAATTAAATAAACTGATCAAAGATCTTTCAGAACCGCTTTTGATTATGGCGGAGGTTGCAGAGGTGGAATACATATGCAGTATCCCTGACAGGATTGTTCTAAGATTGGATATACACTGGTTTAAAGAGGCACTTTCAAACATCATCAAAAACTGCATCGAGCATACGAATAAAGGGGGCTTTGTCAGGATATCTGCCAGCCAGAATAATCTGCACACTTCCATAGTTATAGAGGATAACGGAAAAGGTATCGAAAAAGAGCATCTTCCTCACATATTTGAAAGATTCTATAAGGCAGGCAATTCATCACACGACAGCGTGGGAATAGGTCTTGCAATGGCAAGACAGATAATCCGTGCCCACGATGGGAAAATCGAGGTTGAGAGTGAAATCGGTAAAGGAACAAAATTCACGATCAGCCTGTATTAGAATACGATGAGATTCTGAATATATTTGAATAAATTATAACTGTAATATTTTGATAAATATGTTATTTATAGAGTAAGCGCCAACCTATATAGACAAAAGATAGTAAAAACAGCCAATATCACAAATGATATTGGCTGTTAATATTATTAAAGAATGGAATAGTTAGCGCTCACTTATATTCATAAAAATAGTCACAGGTTCTTTGTTTCCTGTGACTATTTTGCTTTTCCTTAATTTGGTAATAGCTTGATGGACTATTTTTGCTAACTGCTCAATAATTGCTATTAATTTAATGTTTATCATTTATTTGCTTATTAGTCTTGTATTTTTTTAGATATTAGTTTATAATCAATATATAGTTTTACTTCTTATTGTAGAAATTATTTGTGCAATGTTATCTGGTTTAATTAATGCGTAAAGCCGCAAATGAAAGTAAATGTAAGGGAGGAGATGGAATATAGCTAATTAATTTTTTTTCTGCATTGAACTATCATGAGACAATGCTACTATAATAAATACTCGTAGTAAGAATAAGTAAGCAAAAAGAAACAGCCGCTTGAAGCGGCTGCTCGTGATAGTAATGCAATGTCAGACCTTCAGTGCCCACTTTAGTGGGTTAGCCTGTATTCGCCCCTTTTAGGGGCTGTGCAAACCACTACTTCAGTGGTGGTTTTGATTTATGTGGGGGGGACTGTGTCAGAAGCTGCCGTTTCAGAATCGATTGCCCGGGGCATATCTTCGAACGTCATCCGATGCCGTTCAGAGGTTGGTTCCGGCTGTATCTGATTAGTTGAAATCAACACAGGAACTGTGCACATCGCACAGATTTCCGTCCTGTCTGATTGTGCGATTGCCAATTGTTAACGAATATTAAATAAAATGTATTGACATATCTTGAACCGAATGGTATAATTAGTACAATTCAGCATAAAAAGATGTTGAACAGGCTAACAAAAATAAAATTTATGAGGTGAATTTATGAAAAGGTTCGTTAAAAAGCTTTCCGCAATTACAATGGCACTCACACTCGTCAGCACAGGAAATGTTTTTGCATTGGACTCAGCAAAAGACAAAACCAACACTTTGATTGCTTCTGCAGCATCGATCAACCAGAATCCGGGTTATTCGCCACATCATTGCGGGGAACACATGGTTTATGAGTTGTATCCGCTCGGCTGTGACAGGTATTGGGTATGCTATAAAAGAAAATGCTCCGTTTGCGGACAGGTTTACGGATATAAGTCGGTTAGTGTATTGGGCGACGTGATATACAACTGATACAGTGAGATACAGTAAACATTACACAGGTGCATATAGTTTCATACAGTAACTTACAGTTTCATACTTTTAGCGTTACATACAAAAAATGAGTCGAGGAATTTCCTACCTCGACTCATTTTTTTAACTTTGGGCTAGGTTTGGTTGGCGATTACGGCATTTTTGTTTTAAACAGAGAAATGTAATTGATTTGATATCCCAACATAGTAAATGAATAATACAGTATATTAGGAGTGGGAATAACGGAATGATTTTGTGCATATAAAGTTAGCATAAAATAACACAATATGTAGTGTTTAAACGCTGAAAACTACTATTAAAACACAATATATAGTGGTTTGTGATGAGATTTTAGACCGATACCTCTTTCGAACAGGATTCGAGTTTTAATATGCTTTTACATTGACTTTAAGACCGCTTTATGATACAATAAAAAAGGTATTTATATATTATGTCGCAAAAGTCTTAGGTCAATACGAAAATATTATTAACCCACACGGAAAAATAAATAATTTAGAAATTTAATTATTTGTTCAGACAGTTTGTAAGTTGAATTTTATAATTTTATCCTCTTGCGACAGCAGTTCATTATGAATATTATCAATATATGAAATGACTTCTATACATACTGTTTGTAATAAATAGAAAAGAACGTATATATTGTAAATGCAATGGAATGAATGAAGTCAATGTTTGATATAAAAGGAAGAATTAAGAATAATATTCGAAATCACAGTTTCTGCAAATCCGAATTAGCCAAAATCAATTTGGAACAACGTGGTTACAGATAATTATAAAGGAGATTGACAAGGTGGATTCAATGTATGATGTTTTAATATTGTACGAGCATAAAAACCGTGAGATGGAGTCGATTATATTGTTGAAATATGAACTTATGCGAAGGGGGTATAAGGTTAAGATTTCAAGTGTTTATAAATTTAAAAAGTTTAGTGAATTAAATATAAATGCAAATGTAATTGTTAATTTCTGTTTGTACGGAGATGTTGAGCTGAACAGATATATATATGAATTCTATGGCAATAAGAATAAGATCCTCAATCTTCAGTGGGAACAGGTATATGCCAATGAAAGAACTTATGAAAAAAGAATACCATCAGGTAATGCAAAAAATGCGGTTCATATATGCTGGGGTAAAAAGCAGTACGATCTCCTTAGAGCGTGTGGATGCAAAAATGCGATGCTTACAGGTCCTGTGCACATGGATTTCTTGAAACCAGTTTTTCGCAACTGGTATCTTGACCGAGAGAAAATTTTTGCTAAATTTGGTATAGATTCTTCAAAGAAAACGCTTATTTTCATATCATCTTTTACAACATTCTATAAAACAGATGAACAAATGAAAGATATACAGCGATTTTTTTCTTATGATGTCTTCAAATTCAGAGAGCTTTCAATTAATTCAAGAGATAAAATACTTTCTTGGTTTGAGAGACTTGCAAAAGATAATAAGGATGTTAATATTATTTATCGTCCACACCCTGGTGAGATTGTTGATGATAAGCTTAAAAGGCTCTGCAGTGAAAACTCGAATATATACTGCATTTCGGAGTTTTCTGTCAAACAGTGGATATGTTCCTGTGACGTTTTACTAAATTGGCTCAGCACTGCTGGAGTTGAGGCGTTTTTTGCAGGAAAAACTGAGATTTTTTTGAGACCGTTTGAATTGGAAGAATCAATGGAATATGATATGTTTAATAGTGCCTGCAAAGTGTACGACTATGATACTTTTGTAAGGTATGTGAAAGACAGCAATTTGATTGATCAATATTACAAGGATCACCCAAGAGACGAAAAGATATTGCCATATTATTTGAATGATGATGGATATGCATATCTGCGTATTTGTGACATTATTGAAAAAATGATTAAGACTGAACAATATACCATTTCGTATGAAAAGAGTTATCGTGTTGGTCGCCTGAAAAAATATTTTAAAGAATATGTAAAAATAAGACTGTGCAAGGGTAAAGAAAAAGGAAGTATAATTTGCAATAAGATTATTAGTTTTAAACCAACAATAGAAACATGGTACAATGATCAGAAAAGAATATTGAATGCAGAGTATATATCACCGGAAGAAGAAAAGCTAATGCTTAGGAAATTGGATAGGATCCTAAAAAAACAAAAATAGTATGGTAAAAAGTATATTAAAGTTTTCTTTGTCCAATATGGTAAATATGGTTATAGGACTCTTTTCGGCAGTAATCTTGACAAGAGTTTTTGTGCCTGAGGTTTACGGAGTACTGAATATTTTTAATACTACCGTTGCAACAGGCCTGAGCATAATTTATCTCGGACTTGATTCGTGCTATATAAGGTTTTATAATGAGCCACCTGATAATACATCAAATAAACAACTTGGCACGAAACTATTGCTGATGTGCATTGCGGCTGACATCTTGGCTGGGAGCGTTATTACGTTTTTCTTTTATGATAAGTTTACAAATAAAATGTTTGGCTTTGCCAGCAGAATAATATGTGCACTTATTTTTATAAGTATTTTTTCACAGATAGTGCTGCGTTTCCTGAATATAAAATACAGAATGGAGTTCAACACAAAAAACTATAATATACAAGCAATATTAACCCAGATAATGTTGAAGCTTTTTGTAATAATCGCTGCGCTTATGAAATTAAAGATTGAAATGATAGTGCTATTCAATGTTGCAGGAGTTTTTATTCTCGCTGTTGTTTTTATTTTTATACAGTGCAGAAATTTCTTTTCTTTCAGGTCGCTGATGGCATTTGACGGCTATTCTAAGATTTTTAAATTTGCTGTGTTTTCAGCTCCGCTTGCAATATGTATAAACCTGAACAATTCAATCTCACAGCAGTTTATATCCAGAGGCCTCGGTATTTCCAGCGTGGGAATATACTCATCAGCAGGATATTTTGTAACTATCTTCAACGCTTTGCAGGGAGGATTTGCTACGTACTGGTCGGCATATATGTACTCGAATTACAAGGAAAAACAGGCTGAAATAAAAAAGGTCAACGAATTCCTGCTTTTGGCAATTATCATTGTTTTTTCTGGATTGATTCTTGGCAAGGATATTATCTATTTGCTTATAGGAAAACAGTATCATGAAAGCAAAACTTTTTTTTCACTTGTGCTTTGTTATCCGATGCTCATGCTTGCGGCTGAAACGACATCTTATGGTATAACATTGAAAAACAGGAACCACCTTAACTTATTAAGTTTTGTGATATCCGTGTTTGTTAACCTTGTATTGGCGTTCATACTCATTCCAGTACTTGGACTTAAGGGTGCTGCATTTGCTTCAATGATATCTTCAGTTGTTCTTTATCTGATGAGGACTGTATTCGGGCAGAAGCTTTATTCTTCAATATCCAATGTATGGATAACAGTTGTTGATGTGATTGCAGTTATTCTGCTTTCCGTAATACCTGCCGTGGTTAACGGTTTTATGGTTAATTTATACGTCATTATGATACTCATGGCTGTATTGTTTGTAAATAGAAAATATATTTCTTTGATATTTATGAAAATTAGAAACAGATATTCCTGAACTTAATAGAATGGAGCGATGATAATGTTAAGAAACAGTACTATTCTTATTACAGGAGGCACAGGTTCTTTTGGAAATACCTTTGTTCCGATGACTTTGGAGAAATATGATCCGAAGAAAATTATTATTTATTCCAGAGATGAGATGAAACAGTGGAATATGGCTAAGAAGTTTCAGGGAGAAAAAAGGGTGCGTTTTTTTATCGGCGATGTGAGAGATAAAAACAGACTTTATCGTGCACTTAACGGTGTTGATTATGTTGTTCATGCAGCAGCCACAAAGATCGTGCCTACAGCGGAATATAATCCCTTTGAATGTATTAAAACAAACGTGATTGGTGCTATGAATCTGATTGATGCCTGCATTGATCAGGGCGTTAATAGGGTTGTTGCACTTTCCACAGACAAAGCAAGCTCTCCTGTTAACCTTTATGGCGCTACAAAGCTATGCTCGGACAAGGTTTTTATTGCCGGAAACTCATACACTGGAAGAAATACGAAATTTGCCGTTGTCAGATATGGAAATGTTATGGGTTCACGCGGTTCTGTAATACCATTCTTTATGGAAACAGCCAAATCAGGGAAGCTCACAATTACTGACAAGCGCATGACGAGATTTATGATTTCACTCGAACAGGGAGTAGAGCTTGTTTGGCATGCTTTTGACGATATGGAAGGTGGAGAGATATATGTCAAGAAGATACCTTCTATGAATATATGTGATATTGCGTCTGCAGTTGATGAGAACTGTGAACAGGTCGAGATAGGTATACGTCCTGGCGAAAAACTCCATGAGCAGATGATAGGTGTAGAAGATGCGCATTATACCTATGAATATCCTGAGCATTTCAAAATATTGCCTCAGATCTGCGAATGGACATCTACGGATAATATGATAAAGGGCGGTATAAGGGTGCCGGAGGGGTTTAGCTATACTTCTGATAATAATAGTGAATGGATGTCAATTATGCAGCTCCGAGATTGGATAGAGAAAAACAAAGAAAAAATAGGCAGTATATGATATATCTTTCGGGAGGAATTTACAGTGGGACAATTAGCAATAAACGGAGGCAAGCCAGTAAGGGAAAAGAAAATTTATTATGGCAGACAGTGGATTGATGATGATGATATCGAGGCTGTAAAGAAAGTATTGACAAGTGATTATCTTACCTGTGGACCAAAGATTTCAGAGATGGAAAAGGTCTTTTGTGAATATACAGGTGCTAAGTATGCCGTTGCTGTATCAAACGGCACCGCTGCTCTGCATTGTGCCTGCATTGCAGCAGATTTAGGAGCAGGGGATGAGGTCATTACTACACCACTGACTTTTGCGGCAAGTGTCAATTGTGCGCTTTACTGCGGCGCTAAACCTGTTTTCGCAGATGTAGATCCTGAGACGTACAATATTGATTCGGATAGTATAAAAGCGCATATTACTGACAAAACGAAGGCTGTTGTTGCTGTGGATTTTACAGGTCAGTCAGTAAAAAACGATGAAATAAGAAAGCTCTGTGAGGAGTATTCCCTTACATTTATTGAGGATGCAGCTCATGCCATAGGGACGTCTTATAATGGTAAAATGATTGGTAGTCTTGCCGATATGACGACTTTTTCTTTTCATCCGGTAAAAACTGTAACTGGCGGAGAAGGTGGACTCATAACTACTAACGATGAAAAATTATATAAAAAGCTTTTGCTGGCAAGGACTCATGGTATAACGCACGACGAGGCAATTATGGAGGACCTGCCACACGAGGGGCCGTGGTGTTATGAGCAGATAATGCTTGGATATAATTATCGCCTGACAGATATACAGGCGGCGCTGATCTCCAGTCAGATGAAAAAGATAGATATGTTCAAGTCTCGTCGTCAGAGTATAGTAAAAAGGTATGATGAAGCTTTTTCAGAAATTGACGGTATAATAGTTCAGAAGGAAATACCTGAATCGGACACCTGCCGTCACCTATATATAATCAGACTTGACTTTGAAAAAATAAAATGTACAAGAAGGCAGTTCTTTGATGCAATGAGTGCAGAGAACATTCAGTGTCAGATACATTACGTTCCTGTTTATTTTTTCCCGTACTACAGAAAATTAGGTTATGTAAAGGGAATCTGTCCCAATGCTGAGGAAGTATACAAGAGCATAATGAGTATACCACTGTATCCGAAGATGACAGACAGTGACGTGAGTGATGTTATTGAGGCGGTAACAAAAATAGTTGAATATTACAGGAGATGAGATATGTCGTCAATTGCAATTATTACTGCCAGAGGCGGAAGCAAAAGAATACCCATGAAGAATATTAAGGAATTCTGCGGAAAGCCGATTATAGCATATAGTATTGAAGCGGCGTTGAGAAGCGGAGTATTCAATGAGGTTATGGTCTCGACTGACAGTGAGGAGATCGCAGTTATAGCAAGGCAATATGGCGCAGAAGTTCCATTTATCCGCAGTGAGGAAACGAGTAATGACTTTGCTACGACAGCGGATGTACTTGCTGAGGTTTTGGAGGAGTATAGAAAGCTTGGCATGGAGTTTGATACGATATGCTGTATATATCCTACAGCGCCATTTGTTACAGCAGAAAAGCTTGGTGATGCTATGAAAGCATATAAAAACTCTGACTGTGATTCTTTGATGACTGTTGTGAAATTTGGTTTTCCTCCGCAGAGAGCACTGATAATAGATAATGGAAGAGTGCGCTTTCAGTATCCTGATAATGCATTGAAGCGCAGTCAGGATCTTGAACCTATCTATCATGACTGCGGTCAGTTCTATATTTGCGATGTAGCTATGTTCAAGGCTAAACACAGCCTCGTCACCGACAGAACGATGCCCTTTATTGTTCCCGAGGAGGAGGTACAGGATATTGACAATATTTCTGATTGGCTTATTGCTGAGGCAAAATATAAGGTTCTTACAGAGCGTTAAGGAGAATATATATGTTCAGACTTTTTGATAAGATCGGAAATAACGGTATATATATCATAGCTGAGATGAGCGCTAATCACGGCGGCAGTCTTGAAAATGCACTTGAAATAGTAAGGCAGGCTGCAAGAGCAGGAACTGATTGTCTGAAGATTCAGACATATACCGCCGACAGCCTGACAATAGACTGCGACAGGGCTGATTTCATTATCAAGGGCGGACTTTGGGACGGCTACAAGCTTTATGATCTTTATACCGATGCTGGTACACCTTATGAGTGGCAGGCGAGGATAAAGGCTGAATGTGAGAACTGCGGCATTGATTTTTTGTCCACACCTTTTGACAATGAGGCTGTCGATTTTCTTCATGATATTGGATGTGAAGCCTTCAAGATCGCAAGCTTTGAGCTTGTTGATATCCCCCTTATCGAGTATGCTGCTTCAAAGGGAAAGCCAATGATAATATCATGCGGTATGGCAAGTGCTGACGAGATTCAGGATGCAGTTGATGCGTGCAGACGTGTGGATAACGATAAGATAGTTCTACTGAAATGCTGCAGTGAGTATCCTGCCAACTGGAAGGATATGCATATTGCAAATATCCCGGATATGAAGAATAGGTTTGGCGTAAATGTCGGGCTTTCTGATCATAGTGCCGGCAGCATTGCAGCTGTGGTTGCTGTGGCACAGGGAGCCTGTGTGATCGAGAAGCACATAAGGCTTGAAGGTGTTGAGAGCGCTGATAGTCAGTTCAGTATGACTATGGAAGAGTTTGCCGATATGGTAATGGCTGTTAAAAATGCGAAACAGATAGTCGGAGATGTTTATTATGGTCCGACTGAGGGCGAAAAGAACAGCCTTGTATTCAGACGCAGTCTTTATGCTGTTAAGGATATCAAAGCAGGAGAGCGATTCACAAGTGAGAATGTTCGCAGCATAAGACCGGCGTTTGGGTTGAAGCCAAAGAATATCGGTAATGTCATAGGCAAAATTGCTGTGACCGATATCGTGAAAGGTACTCCAATAGAAACGGAGCTTCTGAAATGAGTAAAACAGTAAGAGCACCTGAGTTATATACAGAAAGACTTGTTCTTAAAGAAATTACCGAATCAGATGCCACATATATAGTTAAATTGAGAGCAAACCCGAATGTATACAGGTATTTTGTTTCACCTCACAAAATAACTATGGAGGAGCATTTGAAATGGTATAGGGATAAATATATTTATGATGACAGCAGATTTGACTGGATTGCCTGTTCTGAAAAAAATGGACCAATAGGTTTATTTGGCATAAAAAGGGAGAGTGCAGATTCTGATATTGTTGAGGTTAGCTATATGCTTTCTCCGGAGCATTATAGAAAAGGCTATGCACGAGAAGCTGTTGAAAGGCTTATTAAATTCTGCAAAGACGAATGGAAATGCTGCAGAGTTATTGCTGAGATACATAAAGATAATTCTGCCTCTATCAGATTTATAGAACGTCTCTCTTTTGTATTGGAAGAATACGATGGAGATTTTGTGATATATGGTAAAGAGATATGATAATATTCAGGACTGACGGAAATCGTGAAATAGGCACAGGGCATATAATGCGCTGTCTGTCGATTGCCGATGCATTCAGAATTTTAGGTGAAGAGTCTGCTTTTGCTGTTGCAGATGCGTCAATGCAAAAGCTGATAGAAGAACGCGGTTTTAAAGTTTGCGTTTTTGATACTGATTTCAGGAAAATGGCAGAGGATATGATGTTTACAAAGGACCTGATAAAAGAATTCAATGCCAGAATGCTTATTGTTGATAGTTATTTTGTTACTGATGATTATCTTAGGTCATTTAAAGAAATAATAAAACTTGTTTATATTGATGATCTTGCGTTATTTGCATATCCGGCAGATGTACTTATAAACTATAATATTTATGCAAAGAGGTCTGTATATGAAAAGCTGTATTCTGAAAAAGTTGAGAGTCTTCCGGAACTTCTGATCGGTATTGGATATGCACCTTTGCGGAAAGAGTTTTGTAATCTGCCGAAAAAAGAGATAAGAGAAAAATGCACTGATGTACTTATTTCAACCGGAGGTGCAGATCCTGCTCATTTGGCACTGAGAATGATCAGTTACATCGCCGCTGAATGCTATGACGACGGATTAATATATCATGTGGTTATCGGAGCTATGAACCAAGATAAAGCAGAGATAAATAATATTGCTTCTAAATGTAAACGTATCGTGCTTCATCATAATGTCAGGGATATGAAGGAGCTTATATGTTCCTGTGATGTTGCGATGTCTGCTGCCGGAAGTACATTGTATGAGATCTGTGCCTGCGGAGTGCCGCTTATAACTTATGTAATAGCTGATAATCAAATTGATGGTGCAAAAACATTTGAAAGCAAAGGGCTTGCTATTAATTTGGGTGATATCAGAGCAATATCCAATATCTCTAAATATTTTGAAATAATCATGGAACTATGTTCTGATAGAAATAAGAGATTAATGCTAAGAGATAAAATGTTGAATTGGATTGATGGTACCGGTGCTGAAAGAATAGCCTTATATTTAACGGAGAATAAATCCTGAGCTGATAGATATATGAAATAATTGAAGTCAAAATAAAGGAATGGTTTTGAGTCTATCCTAAAATTTGTGTAAACCTCTGAAGTAGTGTATAATAGAAGAGACACTACTTTGGAGGTTTTAATTATGAGCAGAAAGAGAAGGAATGAAACAGAAGAGCAGCGAGCAAGAAGAGAGCTGATAAGCGATTTTCTTTCGGCGGTAAATATCCAGAGCATGGACGATATCCAGGAGCTGTTCAAGGAAGCACTTGCAGGATTTATGGAAGGCAGCCTTGAATCAGAGCTTGATTCTGAGCTGGGATATGAGCCATATGACGTTAAGAACAAGGAAACCGACAACAGCCGTAACGGTCACAGCAAGAAAACTCTGCGTACCAGTATGGGTAAGGTGGATATCGAAGTACCTCGGGACAGAAACGGCGAATTTGAGCCTAAGATACTGCCTAAGAATCAGACAAGCATATCTCTGGATATGGAGAACAAGATAATCTCCATGTACGCAAAAGGTATGTCAACGTCCGATATTGAGGATCATATCCGTGATATTTACGGTCTGGAGATATCCGATACTACCGTCAGTTGTATCACTGATAAAGTGCTTCCTGTAGCCAAAGAATGGCAGCAGAGGCCGCTTGAGAGCGTCTATGCAGTCGTATTTCTTGACGCCATTCACTATCACGTCCGCAGCGAAGTGGAATTGTCAAGAAATGTGCAGTCGGAGAATACCCAAAATCTTGGATAGGCAGGAGTCAGGCGGCATGATGAGCCGACTTGGTTAAAGTTCTTAATGTCACAGGTGGGAGACCGCCTGC
>JAEEGJ010007295.1_pt1 | contig 31930 bp, 16 predicted proteins | sample 8958761 | NCBI WGS metagenome assembly JAEEGJ01 (sample SAMN16246546, study PRJNA631951) | gut metagenome | biome: gut microbiome; feature: rumen; material: RS-attached | host: Bos | place: Iran: Karaj | collected 2018-10
GATACGGAACACCGAGAAATCGCAAGTCTGGCGGGGCCACATCCAGTTGTCCGTATCGCCACCAAACTTACCCATGGTATTGGTACCGGTAAAGACCAGACGAATATCCCTATATACCTTATATATACTTACGTAGAATGCATTACCGCCATAGAAGGCTTTCAACTGGCAGTCGAGACCTGGGTTTGCCTGCTCATATTCCTTCTCAACCGCATTGCAGATGCTGTCTATATGATCCTTACGCAACAGGCGTTGCTCCACATCTGGGTTGGCACGATATATACTGTCCAAAGCAGACAAGACACGAGAGCTGCAATTCTCGGTCCGTTGCAGGAAACGGACAAAGAGTCCCTCGGCAGGTCTTTCCTGCTTATAGGAATGTGCCACGAAGCCATTCTTCAGGATATCGTCCTCGGGCGAAGAGAGTTTCTGGATAGCTCCATAGCCACAATGGTGATTGGTGAAGACCAATCCATTGGAACTTACCACAACACCTGAACAGAAGTCGCCAAAATCTACCACGGCATCTTTCAAGCTCACCCCATCTGGGTTATAGAGTTCCTGTGGTGTCAACTGCAAGCCCAGCTCCTTCATCACCTGAGCTGTCTTGGCGTCTATATTGTTGAGCATCCACATGCCTTCATCTGCTTTCGCCTTTGTCGAAAAGGCGAAAAGCAGAAAGAAAAAAATACCACATAGCATTTTTTTCTTGTCATTGAACATTGAACATTGAACATTGAACATTTTCACTTCGTTCTCGCCAAGCAATTTCATACAACTGAACATTATTCCTTAAAATTTGATTTTGTTGATTTTATAATTTTTATCAGAGTCGCAGTCAACTTACAACAATCATCATATAATGATTCAAACTGTTTGTTATCAATAATCTCTGATTCATGTAGTAGTTCTAGCCAATATTCTGTTTCGTCAGATTCCTTAAGAGCAATATTTAACTTATTGATGAAATCCATCTTGCTTTGAGCATTTACGCTTTCACGAACATTAGAACCAATGCTTGTCCCACTTCTAAGGATTTGTTTGGACAGGACTTTTACTCCCTTTTCTTCGTTCAGATACTTATAAAACCTGATTATTCTAAGTGCAAATGCCTTACTATCAACCACAATCTGGTTATTCGCCCTCATAATATTCAATAATCAATGTTCAATGAAACAAAGGATTTTCTCTAAATTTTCTTCAGCGCATTTTCTTCCCATCTGATATACGTGGCGCATTTTTTCTTCGTTCTGTTCTGTGCGACCAATGGGGAGAGTGTCTTCAGGATAGATGAGCAGGACATTTCCCTTGCGTTCTTGTTCTGCTAAATAGCGAAGCTGTTCATTATACATCAAGTGTCTGCGTCCCATAGCTTTTATGATAGCAGGGTACTTGCGCATGGTAAGTTGGAAGAGCGGCATTAGTTTGGTACGTTTCTTGAAGAAACCCTTGGGCTGGGTCAGCACCACGATGTTACGTTCGTAGCCCAACTCCTGAAAATGCTTCAGGGGAATGGAGTTGACAATGCCTCCGTCCAGAAGTTTTCTGCCTTCCAAGGGCACAGGTCTTGACACGATAGGCATGGAGGCTGAGGCACGAATCCAGTCGAGCCCTTCATAGGTCATATCATCCAGTTGCTTATATACAGGTTCGCCCGTTTCTGCATCCGTGCAGACAATATGGAACTCCATAGGATTCTGGCGGAAGGTTTCGTAGTCAAAGATATCCAGTTCGTTGGGCAGGATATGGTAGCTGAATTCAGCACCTACCAGATCGCCCGTCTTAAGGAACGAACGCCAACTCATATATCTGGGGTCATCTTTGTAGTCTATGTTGTAACGTAGGGCACGACCTATCTGCTTAGACTTGTAGTTGCAACCAAAGGTCGCACCTGCAGAGACACCAATCAGTCCGTCGAACTCTATCTGGTTCTCCATCATCACATCGGTAACACCTGCTGTGAACAATGCCCGCAGGCCACCTCCTTCTAATACCAATCCCTTTTTCATGCCTGCAAAATTATAAAATAACTTTTAATTTTCAACTTTCAATTCTCAATTTTCAACTTAATATCGTAACTTTGCGGCCGAATATGAGTACATTTAATGAATTAGGGCTCTGTAGTGAGCTCTTACAAGCTATTGAGGAACAGGGATATGAACATCCCATGCCAGTTCAGGAAGCAGTAATCCCATTCCTGTTGAACAAAGAGGAGACATCTGATTTGGTCGCCCTTGCCCAGACGGGAACAGGAAAGACTGCAGCATATGGTCTGCCTATTCTGGAACTGATAAAATCCTCTTCTAAGAGCGAGAAGGTAATGCCAAAGGCCGTTATCCTTTCGCCAACACGCGAACTTTGTATACAAATCTCCGATGATATGGAGGGTTTTGGCAAATATCTGCCTGACCTTACCATCCTTCCTGTATACGGAGGCGCTAACATAGAACCGCAGATCCGGGCCCTGAAGGCTGGGGTAGATATTATCGTGGCCACACCGGGGCGACTGGTCGACCTGATGAAGCGTGGCGCAGCTAACCTCTCTCAGACTCAGTATGTTGTATTGGACGAGGCTGACGAGATGCTTTCTATGGGTTTTCAGGAAGAGGTGGATGCTATCCTCGAGGGTATTCCCGAAGGACACCGTACACTCCTCTTCAGTGCGACCATGAGCCAGGAGATAGAGCGTATAGCCCAGAACTACCTGAAGGAGAAGCGGGAGATTCAGGTGGGCAGCAGAAATGAGGGTGCTGAGCACGTCAATCACATCTATTATATGGTTCATGCCAAGGATAAGTACTTGGCTCTGAAGCGTCTGGTGGACTTCTATCCTCGTATCTATGCCATTGTCTTCTGTCGTACCCGAATGGAGACGCAGGAGGTGGCCGACAACCTGATACGCGACGGTTATAATGCCGATGCCTTGCATGGCGACCTCTCCCAGCAGCAACGCGACCTTACCATGCAGAAGTTCCGTAAGCACAGGACACAGTTGCTCGTAGCTACGGATGTGGCAGCCAGGGGATTGGATGTGGACGATCTGACACACGTTATCAACTATGGAATGCCTGATGATGTGGAGAACTATACGCACAGAAGCGGTCGTACAGGTCGTGCTGGCAAGAAGGGCACCAGTCTCTGTATCATCAACCTGAGGGAGAAGAGCAAAATCCGTCTGGTGGAGAAGGTAATCCAGAAGCAGTTCGAGAAAGGTACGTTGCCAGAGCCTCGCGAGATATGCAGCAAGCAGCTTTATCATGTGATTGATGATATAGAGCGCGTTGAGGTTGACGAGGAAGAGATAGCTCCCTTTATGGAAGAGGTGCAGAAGCGTTGGGCTTGGCTGGATAAGGAGGATCTTATCAAGCGCGTACTGAGTCGTGAGTTCGGTCGTTTCTTGCAATATTACGCCAATGCACCGGAGATAGAGACCCCCTCCGGCTCTGAAAAGGGCGAAAAAAGTTCTCGTAGGAAAAGCGACCACACTCCCGAAGAGGGATATACACGTCTTTTCCTGAATGTGGGCAAGATAGATAAGATGTACGCGCGAGAGATTATGGGTCTGATTAACACCAATGTCAAAGGCGACAAGGTGGAGATTGGCCGTATCGATCTTATGAAGAGCTTTGCCTTTGTCGAGGTGAAGAATGAGGATGCCGACCGCGTCATCAAATCCATGAAGCATGGTGTAACCATCAAAGGCCGCAGTGTAGTAGTGGACAGAAGTGAAGCAAAATCCTCCCCCAACCCCTCCGATAGAGGGGAGAAGAGAAGAAAATCCTCCCCCAACCCCTCCAAAGGAAGGGAGAAAAAGAGGAAAGCCCCTGAGAGAGTAGAAAAGAGCACCAAGAAGTACGAAAAAGCAGACTGGATGCAGTTCCTCCATCCCGAAGGTGGCAAGACACGAAAGGGCAAAGCGGAGAAGAGAAAAGTAGATGGCTTGGTAGGTGATATGCCCGATTTCAACGAAGAAGGATGGGCTCGCCGTCGTCCCAAAAAGAAATAAAAAGCCCCCTCCCCGCTCCCCCTTTGGGGGAGTGAACTGATAACTCAAAATCCTAGATATGAAGAAGATTATTATTACTGTTTTGATTGTTGTTTTCGCATTGCATGCGAAAGCAGACGAGGGCATGTGGATGCTTAACAACATAGACGCGAAGACGGCACAGGTGATGAAGGATCTGGGGTTGCAACTCACGCCACAGGAACTCTATAACCCCGAGGGAGTCAGCCTGAAGGATGCCGTGGTGGACTTTGGCGACTTCTGCTCTGGAGTGGTGGTAAGCCCCAACGGACTGGTGTTCACCAATCATCACTGCGGTTACAGCTCCATCCAGAAACTCTCCACCCCCGAGGATGATATCCTCAAGAACGGCTTTGTGGCCCGTTCCTATAAGCAGGAACGACCCGTTCCGGGACTCTTTGTCCGTTTCCTCCAGCGCACAGAGGACTGTAGCCCTCGCGTGCTGGCTGCCCTGGATAGTATCTATCGTGCCAATCCCGATGTCGAGAAGCGACTCCTGCGCAAGGATCATATAGACAGTATCTGCAATGCAGTAGAGAAGGAATACGAGCAGGCCAATCCTGGCCTGAACTGTCAGCTGAAAGCTTTCTACGGAGGCAATGCTTTCTACGTTAGTATATATAAGGTATATAATGATGTCCGTCTGGTCTTTACCGCTACCGAGTCCATGGGCAAGTTTGGTGGCGACACGGACAACTGGATGTGGCCCCGCCAGACCTGTGACTTCAGTGTGTTCCGTATCTATGCCGACAAGAATGGCGAGCCTGCTGACTATAGTCCCCAGAACAAGCCCCTCCACCCCAAGCGCTATGCCAAGGTGTGCATGGATGGCTATCAGCCCGGTGACTACTGTATGACGGTGGGTTATCCTGGCAGTACCAGCCGCTACCTCAGTTCGTGGGGTATAGACGAACGTGTGAATGCACGCAATGTCAGTACCATTCAGGTACGCGGCAAGAAGCAGGAGGTATGGAAGAAGTTCATGGATGCAGACAGGGCCGTGGCCATCAAGTATTCCAGCAAGTGGGCAGGCAGTAGCAACTACTGGAAGAACTCCATAGGTATGAACAAGGCCATTGCCGACCTGGGCGTTATCGCTCAGAAGCAACAGCTCGAGCAGCAGGTTAAGGCATGGTACGAGGGTCGCGAAGACCTGAAGGAACGCTTTGGCAATATGTTCCAGAATCTGGAAGAGGCATATAACAAGCGTCGCAATGATGTCTATGCTCAGGGTTTCTTTAGCGAGACATTTATGCGCGGTATGGAGATAGGTCAGGTTGCCAGCATACTCAACCGTATGTCGCAGGATGCCGATTCTGCTCAGGTGGCTGCTACGCGTGAGCGCCTTCAGCGTTTCTTTAAGGATTATGATCCGGCCCTTGACGAGGCTGCCACAGCCGTTCTTTTGCAGAACTATCGCCAGCAGGTGACAGACCCGAAGTACTGGCCCGATTTCTATAATCTGGTTGATTCGCTCTATAATGGTGACTGTGCTGCTGTCGTACATGATCTCTTCACCCATACAATCTGCAAGGATATCTCCTGCCTGGACAAGCTGTTGGCAGATAGTACGCTGCGCGAGAAAGATCCCGCTCTGCATTATTCCGATGAGATCCTGTCCTTCTCGCAGTCTCTTTATGGCGATGCCGATGTGAATAATATTATCCGATACAACGAGCTGCTCCTCACCCAGGCCCTGCTCGAGATGGATCAGGAGACACCTCATTACAGTGATGCCAACTTCACTATGCGTCTCTCTTATGGATTCATCCAGGACTATACCGCCCAGGGCCGCCATTTCCAGTATTATACCAATGCCCAGAGCCTGCTGGACAAGGCAGCTAAGCAGGATCAGATCGAGGACTACCAGCTGGAGCCCGACATTGTACAATTAATGCAGGCAGGCAAGTGGGGCAGGTATGCCGACAAGAACACGGGCGATATGCACCTCTGCTTCATTTCCAACAATGATATCACTGGCGGTAACTCGGGTAGTCCCATGTTCAATGGCAAGGGCGAGCTGATAGGCCTGGCCTTCGATGGCAACTGGGAGGCGATGTCTGGCGATATCAGTTTCAACAGCTCTTTGCAGCGTTGCATAGGTGTCGATATCCGCTTTGTACTTTTTATGATAGACAAGTGGGGTAAGGCCAAGCACCTTATCAAGGAACTCAAATAGTCCCGTCCGGTTCATATTATAGCCTAACAGGTGGAGAATGAGGGCAGGCCTTTCATTCTCCACTTTGTTTGTTTTGACGCCTCCAAACAGGCCCGTTGCAAAAATATGTCTATATTTTGCTCCCTTTTGCATAATAAAAACACAAAAAATACGTCATTTTTGCCCATTTTATGTTAAAAAACGTTTACAAGAAGAAATTATTGTTATATTTTTGCAAACATACTCATATAGATAGATTATCTTTGCAAAATAAAACGTCAATAACTAAAACAACTAAAACGAGACAGAAAACTTAAACAACCAAGGAAGCAGAAAGAATCTTATTAACAAAGGTATCTTAAACGACCAAGGAAACATTACTAACACAATTATACATAATTTCAAACCTTAAAACTTTTTTAAGCAATGAGAAAACGTTACTTATTTCTTTTGATGTTGTTGTTCCCGTTAGCAACAATGTTCTCTTCAGGTAAGGCTCATGCAGCTGACCCTGATAAGGCACTTTATGATGCAGCTATTGCTGCCATCACAAATGGTGCGTATTACATTAGTACAGATGTGAACGGAGAGAAGTACTTTATTACCCAAGAGGGAGGTCTGACATCCGATAAGGAGTTTGCTTATCTGTTCCCCGTTTCTCAGGTGACTGGTGGTGCCCTCTATGATGTGGGCTTCCTTATTGATCCGGGAAACAATACTCACTTCTCTAACACTACTCTGACTGACAGTAAGCCTGATCTTCACTATGGATCATTCCGTCAGGATGGTGGTAACAACCGTAATGACTGGGAAAGACAGGTATTGTACATGAACGAGGAAGGCAAGGTTGCCATTCGTTCTTGTAATACTGCGTATGGCGAGAGCAGCTGGGCAGATGCCGGTCGTGCTTTCTGGACTTGGGAGATTGCAGATCCCGAAGACGAATTTGCAATGCCTACTCCTGCCTACACCTACGATCCTGCTTTCATTTGGACTTTCGAAGTGCCCTCTCCTATAGAGTCAATCTTTATAGTTGTTAAGGCTCTCTACAATGACTACGAAGTTCAGTTCTATGAGGACGTAGACAATCCCGATCCCGAAAACGTAAACATGGGTACCGAATTCGGTCAGCTTTCTGACTGGGAAACTTGGCGCAAGTTCAAGGCTCTCCTTGATACCAACTACGATCTTATGGCACGTATAGAAGCTGAAGGCTATGACTATGACAGTGATCCCGATGCTCCTACACTTGACGAGGTTAACGCTGCAAGAGCCGCTGTTGACTCTATGTGGCAGGTTATCTTGAATTCTGAGGTTCCCTATAAAGTTCCTCAGGATGGTTACTACCGTATTCTCACCCGTATGCGTTACTTTACAGAAGATGCTGAATCTGGAGAACGCACATACGTAAATAAGGGTATGTTGGCTTCCTTCGATCTTAATTATCCTGATCAGGCCATGTATGGTACGCTCAGAAGAGACAGGGCTAACTACGTATGGAAGCTTACTCAGCACGGCGACAGCATTTCTATGTACAATGTTGGTATGGAGAACTATGTCAGCATCGAAAGCTCTGACCGTCTGAAACTTACTAAGGATGAGGCTAAGGTTAGCCACGTAGTATTCGACTATGCTGCTAATGATAAGGTTGATATCGATGATTTCACCCAGGCTGACAGAGACATCTTCTATATCCGTTTGGCAAGTAAACCCAGACATAACAATGCGTATGTTCATCAGTTGGGTCACAGCCGTGGTAAGGATTCTCAGAAGGATCAGGAACTCAGCTTCTGGTCTGAGACTTATAACATGGGCGATATCTATGAATCAGACGGTGGTACCAGTGAGTGGTATCTCGAGCCTGTTTCCGAGGACGACATAGAGCAGCTCATCAAGGAGTTCGAGCCTGTCAAGAACCACGACGTATTGGTACAGCAGAACCAGGAACTTCGCAATACTATTGCTAATGCAATCGAGGAGGCTAAGGATCCTATCAAGACAGACTTTATCACCTCTGCTTCTCAGTTGTCAAGTCCTAACAGCGATGAGGCTGAAGGAACTAACATCGGTAACCTGATCGATAACGATGGCGGTACCTTCTGGCATACCAGCTGGCACAGCTCTAACAATGATATCAAGATGGCTTACGAAGGTGTTGACTATCACTTCCTGGCTATCTCTGGTATGGAGAAGATGGTTGGCAACTGCAACCTGTATTTCCGTCAGAGAAACGGTGCAGACAATGACCATCCCGCAGAAGTAGCAATCTTTGGTGCTGCTGATCCCGAGACCGATGATGCAGATTGGACATTGATGGCTAAACTGACTATTCCTAAGGTTGGCAATGGCGACGAGAACAATGTTTCCTTCACCGTAACAGAGGGTTATCCCTATCTGCGCCTTATTGTTACCAAGGTGAAGAAGAATGATGGTTCCGATATGGAACACCGCACATACTGGCATGCTGCTGAAATCCACTTGTCAACTATCGAGGAGAATCCTAACTCTCAGTTCATTATCCTTGGCGAGGTTAGTACCAACCTGGTTAACGCATTAGAGGCTAACAAGGCTATTGCCGACGAGGATATTACATTGGCTGACTACGAGAAGCTGCTGAGTGCTTATGAGGCCTTCAAGGCTGCTATCGTTGATCCTACCGAGTTGCGTAACGCATTGGCTAAGTATGCTAAGGTTACCGAGGGTGTAGTAGAGGGTACAGAACCTGGCCAGTGGGCAGACACATCTGTTCCTAAGGCTTATGATGCTCTCTATGCCGAGGCTAAGGCTTACAACGAGGCTGGTAGATATACTGCAGAGCAGATCCACAAGTATGCCGAGTTGCTCAAGGCTATGTCTAAGAGCGTTGACGAGCAGGCTAACGGTGTGAAGACTGGCGTATGGTATCACATCATGTTCCCCACAGAGGAGATGTATGATGCTTACGGATTCGACAAGTCTGGTGCTGGCAAGTCTGACCTCGTAGTAGAGCAGGAATACCAGTGGGGTAACTTCGTTGCTGCCGCTGAGCTGATCGAGGAGGAAGGCGAAGCTGACGATGAGGGTAATCCTACCACTATCAAGCGCCTCGAGACTCTCAGCAAGGATGATATCAGCGATGCTTCTCGTCTCTACTTCATGAACAAGGAGGAGATCGAAGACGATGCTGTCAGCCTGTTCCGTTTCGTTCCCCGTGCAGGTGACGATTTCACTGCTACCTTCAACAATGCTATGGAGAGCAGTGCTATGGCTCTTGGCATGGCTACTTCTTATGTTCGCGGTTCAGCTCTTATCACAGATAAGGCTCAGCTCTCAAGTAACGCTAGCGATGAGGCTGAAGGTAAGGACCTCGGTGCTTTGATCGATGGTAACAAGGGTACCTTCTGGCATAGCGACTGGCACCAGAGAGTTCTGGCTCCTCACTATCTGCAGGTTGCCTTCAAGGATCCCGTTTCCGGTACTATCCAGGTAGACATTACCCGTCGTAACAACGACTTCGGTCATATCGAGCACATGTTCATCCAGGGTAGTCAGGATGGTGAGTCTTGGACCAACATCGGTTACATGGCTGTTCCTTACGAGACTCCTAACGAGGATGTTACTTCTCCTGCTATCGACCTGAACGGTTCTTACAACTATCTGCGCTTCACCTTGACTCGTAGAGCAGGTCTGGATATCGAGATGGATCCCTTCGCAGTTATTACAGACAAGAACCAGTATCAGGTAGACTATACTTACTTCCATGCTGCTGAGTTCCAGATCTATCCTGTTAAGCTCGACAAGGAGATCAGCGATAATGCTAAGACTCTCCAGGAGATCTACAATGGTGCCAGCAAGGTTGTTAACATCTATCGCGAGCCTACAGCAGAACAGGTTGCGACCGTTGCTCAGGCTTACAAGACATTCCAGGGTGAGTTCAACGCTGCCGAGGGTAAGGCTATTCTGCCTAACGTTTCTGACAAGCCCGCACCTACTTATGCTCTCCAGAACAAGGCTACCGGTATGTTCATCAATGCCGCTGGTAGTAACAGCAACGATATCTTCCTGAAGCTTACTCCCACCTTCTTCTCTTACAAGGCTCTGGGTTACGAGCGTAGCTTGATGCGCGGTAAGAATATCAATGGTGCTGACTGTACATATCTCCACAGTGGTAACAACAACCACCGTCTCTGCACTTGGGATGCTTCAACTGCTGGTTCTAACTCAGGTCTCGTTATCCGCGAGGTTGAGGCTGTCGAGCCTGCTGAGTTCAACTTCCACCTGAGCATCAAGGTTGGTGAGATCTATGACTTCTGTGCTCCTGTTACTATTACCAATAAGGACGAGGGCGTTGCTTACACCGGTATTGGTAAGTACACAGACGAGGACGGTATCGAGTTCCTGGCTCTGAAGAGAACCGAGACTATCGAGGCTGGTCAGCCCGCATTCTATATCCTCGAGGATACTACTATGTACGAGGTTGATGCTGATCCCGAGCTCGTTGCATTCTCAATGCCTGCTGAGCCCGAGTTCAAGCTCGAGGGCGATACCATCAATGGTTTCATTGCATGCCTGGTTAACCACGACCTGGGTGCTAACGACATCTTCTTCGACCATTGCTATGCTAGTTGCGCTGGTAAGACTGGTTTCTATCAGCCCGCTCCTTGCGTAGTTGTTGACCTCGAACTTGTTCGTGAGGTTGAGCCTAACGGCGAGTATGACTTCGCTATCTGCCTCAGCGGCGAGGATGTTGTAGACGGTATTAAGGATGTTAAGACCGTGGTTGCTAAGATTAGCCAGCCCGGCGATGTTTACAGCGTCGATGGTAAGCTCCTGAAGTCTAATGCTACCCTCAACAGCCTGAACTCTTTGGGCAAGGGTATGTACATACTTAACGGAGTCAAGGTTCTGGTTAAGTGAGAGTAAAGAATCAAGCTCGCTTGGATTCTTTACCGAACGGAAAGAAGCTAGAGCGAAGCTCAAGGTTCTGGTTAAGTGAGAGTAAAGAGCCAAGCTCGGTTGAGCTCAAGCTTTAAAGGACTAATCACATTATAATGTGGGCCCTGTTTAGCAAAACGAAGCTAGACAGGGCCTTTTTTTGTACCCTTTCGTTACAAATTTGGTCAGTAACGAAAACTTTGTTGCATTTATTTGGTGTGTGTTTCGTTATAAAGTTTATCTTTGTCGCGATAAAACTGTGTTTTTACAGCCAACTTATTATTTACTTTAAACGTTTCAACCTTAAATTCAGTTCAACAATGATTAAACGTTACTTATTTCTTTTAATGTTGTTTGTCCCACTGACAGCAATATTACAGTCGGGAAAGCTTTATGCCCAGACCGACGCTGAGTACGAGGCAGCCCTTGCTGCCATAGTGGACGGTAGTTCCTATTATATCACGACGGAGGTGGACGAAGTCAAGTATTATCTGGATGCCACCGGTTATCTCACAAGCGAGAAAGCAGACGCCAGCATTTTCATCTTCAAGAAAATAGCCGGTTCGTTCAAGGGCTTTGGATTCTATCTTGACGGTGGTGCCGGTAACTACTTCAGTAATCCTGTATCCAGTGGTAATATAGATGACACCAAGCTCAACACTCATTCCATCTCAGACTGTCGTAATACCTGGGAGGCTCAGGTGTTCTTCCTGAATGCTAATGGCAAGTATGCCGTTCGTGCCACCAATGCGGCAAGTGCCAGCAGTGGTTGGGGATGGGTAGGTAATTCATACTGGGCTGTCAAGGAAGGGCCTATTGCCGGTTATTCCTTCGATGTTAATTACATTTGGTCGTTGGAATCTCCCTCGGATAAGAATCAGGTAATGACTATCCTGAATTCTATCTTTGGTAAGTACGAGAATCAGGTTTCTGATACCTACGACGATCCTATCTCTATGAACATCGGTACGGGTCCCGGTCAGCTGGGCGATCTCGATACATGGCACAAATTCTGGACGTTGCTGCAGGAGGCTGATGCCTACTGGAACAAGTTGAACGATGAGGACTACGATTACGATTCAGATCCCAATGCTCTTTCTGCTGCTCAGGCCTATGCTATGAGCACCGCTGCTGATTCTATGTATCAGAAGATCCTGGACAGCGAGATTCCTTACTCTCTGCCCAATGGCGATGGCTATTACCGCATCATCTCCCGTTTGCGTTATTCTAACAGTGATGTTCCTTCGGGCTATGTCGATAAGGCATTCGCTGCTTCTATCAGTTCCGAGCATCTCAACAAGGGTGTCTATGCTACTATCAAGCGGGACCGCGCTGACTTCATCTGGAAGCTCACCCAGCATGGCGATAGCATCCTGATCCAGAATGCCGGTATGGATACCTATATCAGCTTCTCTTCTCCTGCCGAGAACCGCGTTGTCATGACTGCCGATGCCAATGATGCTGCCCATCTGGTATTCGACTATGTGGCACTTGACCTTGTCGAGAACGACGAAACGGAATTCGAGAAGGATCTCTTCTATATCCGTCTGGCCAACCAGGCCAGAGGCGGTGGCAACTATCTCCATCAGTTGGGCCACAACAGTAAGAACGATACGAATACCCTGACCGGTAACTCAGGTACCGACTCTGGCAAGGAGATGGAACTCAGCTTCTGGGCCGGAACCTATAATAACGGCACCGACAAGGGTACCAGCGAGTGGTATCTCGAGTTCGTGCCCGAGGATGAGGCTCAGTCACTCATCGAGGCCTTTGCCTATATCCGCGACCACGATGTGCTGGTCGAGAAGAACAATGCACTGCGTGCCAAGGTCAACGAGGCGCTCCTCATGGCCAAGGATTCCATCCGTACCAACCTTATCACGGATGCTGCTCAGATGACTTCTCCCTTCAGTTATAACGAGCTTACGGGCAGACGCGATGGTGGCGACCTTTCCGAGGGTGTCCTCATCGATGGCGACAAGAGCACCTACTGGCACAGCTCATACGATGTGCTCTCAGACGTTTATCCTCACTACATCCAGCTTTCCGGCATGAAGGGTATGGTGGGCAACTGCGAGCTCTATCTCTGTCAGAGAGAAGCCACAAACGACCATCCCAAGGAGTTTACCATCGTGGGCTCTAATGATCCCGAGGCTGAGGATGCCGACTGGGTAGAGATGGCCGTCCTGCCTATCCCCCATGTGCTCTCAGGCGAGGAGAATACCGTTCCCTTCTTTATCTCCGAGCCTTACGAGTATGTGCGTCTGCAGTGTACCCAGCAGGCTCCCTCTAACCGTAACTTCTGGCATGCTGCCGAGCTCCAGATCATGACCGTTTCAGAGAATCCCAACTCTCAGTTCGCTTCTCTGGGCGATGTAGCCGTTCGTTTGGATCAGATCTATCACGATAATATCGCTGTTGCCGACGACGAGGTTACACCCGATTTGTACGAGGCACTCTTCAATGCCTACGAGGCCTTCCTCAAGGCTATGGTCGATCCTACCGAGCTCCGCGATGCTATGGCCAAGTATGCTACCCTTACCAAGTGTGTTGTCGAGGGTAACCAGCCCGGTCAGTGGACCAATACCGATATCGCCACTGCCTTCGATGCGCTCTATAAGGAGGTGCAGGCATACGACGATGCCGGTCGTTATACCGTAGCACAGAACCACAAGTATGCCGTTATGCTCAAGTCTATGGCCAAGACCGTTATGGAGGGTGCCAATGGCGTGAAGACGGACGTATGGTATCATATCCTCTTCCCCACAGAGGCTATGTACACCGATTATGGTTTCGATCCCAAGGATCCCGGTGGTGCTTCCAAGGTTGTCGGTTATCCCGACCAGTTCGGTTACTGCGTGGCTCCTGGTGTCAGATCAGACGAGACAGCCCAGAACGACGAGGGCGAGGAGGCTGCCACAGGTAACTACTTCCTCCAGTTTGCCAAGACCGATGATATCCGCGAGGGTATGTATATGTACTTCGCTGATCCCGAGGAGCTCGAGGACAAGGATGTCAGCCTCTTCCGTTTCATCGAGCGCGAGACCGATGCTTCCAACTATACTCCTATCTTCAAGGAGGTCAAGGAGAATATGCTCATGGCACTCGATATGAGTACCACCTACACCAAGGGTGAGCCCCTCATTACCGATGCTTCTCAGCTCTCATCCAATGCTCCCGACCCACAGGAGGGTCTCCACATCGAGTATGCTTGCGATGGCAATCCCAATACCTTCTGGCACAGCGATTATCACTCTACGTATCTCGAGCCCGCTTACCTCCAGGTTGCTCTCAACCAGCCTGTCTCTGGTCTCATCCAGGTTGATGTGACACGTCGCCAGAACAGTGGCTATGGTCATATCGTCCGTATGTATATCCAGGGCAGCAATGATGCTGAGAACTGGAACAATGTGGGTTACCTCGAGGTGCCTTACACCACTCAGAACGAGTCCGTTACCACTATGCCCGTTGACCTGGGCGGTACCTATAGCCATCTGCGCTTCACCCTTACCCAGCGTGTAGTCAGCGGTGGTGGCCTCAGCCCCGAGTTTGATCCCTTCGCTGTTATCACCAGTGCCGATCAGTACGACAAGGAGGGTGGTTGGACCTACTTCCATGTGGCTGAGTTCCAGATTTATCCTGTCACTCCCGACAAGGAGCTGAGTGCCAACGGAAAGGCGCTCCAGCAGGCTTATACGGTGGCCAACAAGGTGCTCCTCAAGGATGCTACTGCCCAGGATTATGCAGCTGCCTCTAAGGCCTACAAGACCTATCAGTCCGAGTTCAACCTCTCTGTTGGCAAGGCTGTCCTGCCCGACGGACTGGAGAAGGCTGCTCCCAGCTATGCACTCCAGAACAAGGCTTCCGGTCTCTTCGTCAACTGTAAGGGTGCCCGCAATGCCAACAACTCTCTCGAACTCGTTCCTACCTTCTTTAATTATAAGGCTATAGGTTACGAGCGTAGCTTGATTCAGGGTACCAACCTCGATGGTGGTGACTGCAGCTACCTGCACTCTCAGAACTTCGACCACCGCTTCGTGACATGGAATTCAATAGAGCCTAACTCCAACTCTGGTCTTGTTATCCGCGAGGTAGAGCCTGTCGAGCCTGCTGACTTCACCTTCACCAAGGATATCCGTGTCGGTAAGATCTATGCATGGTGCTATCCTGTAACCCTCACCCCCGAGGAAGGTATTAACGATGCTATTGCCTACACACCTCTGGGTCAGTACGAGGTAGAGGACGAAGGTGTTTACCTGGCTCTCAAGGAGGTTGAGGTTGTCGAGCCCGGTCAGCCTACCTTCTATATCTATGGCGATACCACCGTATATGCAGAAGAGGAGATCTACGAGCCTGTCAAGTTCACCATCAAGGCCCAGCCCGACTTCGTTTACGAAGGTTCCACCGTCAATGGTGCTATCGGTAGTCTTGTCAACCATACGCTCAAGGAGCAGGAGATCTACTTCTCTGGCAACTACGCCAAGTGTATTGGCACCACAGGCTATTATCTCTCTGGTCCTTGCGTAGCACTGAGCCTCGATATCTGTCCCAAGGTAGATCCCGATGCCGATTACGACTTCAGTATCTTCCTGGGCCAGGCAGCCTCCAGTGCCGAGGAAATTATCGATGGAATCGGCAATATTCCTTCTGCCATCCAGAAGATCAGCCAGCCCGGCGATGTTTACAGCCTCGATGGCAAGCTTCTCCGTACCAATGCCACGCTCAACACCCTCAAGTCTCTGGGCAAAGGCATGTACATCCTGAATGGCGTCAAGGTAGTTGTTAAGTAATCTCTAAACTTTGGCCATAGGCGCCCCCCGCGCCCATGGCCAAAGTTTTAGTTGAAAGTCAGGGCGCGCTCTGATCTAAGATTAGAGATTAGAGACCCTGAAGGGGTCAAATAACCTAGGATAGGGGCTCACCCCTATCAACGGATCAGGACTCCCGATCCATAAAAGACCCTGAAAGGGTCAAATAACCCAGGGTAGGGCCTTGGCCCTGGGTACGTGGTCCATATAACAACAATAATGCCCCTATAAGGGGCTAATAACCTAGGATAGGGGCTCGCCCCTATCAATGGATCAGGTCCCCCGATCCATAAAAGACCCTGAAGGGGTCAAATAACCTAGGATAGGGGCTCGCCCCTATCAATGGATCAGGACCCCCGATCCATGTAAGACCCTGAAAGGGTCAAATAACCTAGCGTAGGGGCTCGCCCCTACGTAAATGACACGGCAACGCTCCCCACCACCGCCCCTGTAAGGGGCTAATAATTAGACCAAAAGCCGCATCCGCGGTTTATCTGATATTTCTTAAATAAAAAGAATAGAGATCGATTTAAAAACCCTCAACGACCAATAACCTATAACCAATAACCATTTATAAAAAAATAAATGAAAACAAAGAGTCTGCTTCTGATAGCCGGTATGTGTTCTATTAGCGCAATAGCCCAAATAGAAGACTACACATTACCCGATGGAAAGGTAGTAAAGATAGACCGTAGCGTCTTTCCCAACCTCAAGTACGAATCCACCCCCAAGGCCCAGCCCGCTGACTATGTGGCCAGACGTAAGGCACGCAGGGCTGCACCTCAGTTGCCGCCTTATGTCTATAACGGACAGGACAAGTACTTCCCGCCCATCTTTAATCAGGATGGCGGTTCCTGTGGCTCAGCAGCAGCTATAGGTTATCAGTTTACGCACGAGATGAACAGTTATCGCGATGCTGATGCCTCTCTGCCCGAGAACCAGTATCCCTCGCATTTCACCTGGCTGATGGCTTATCAGACCAGTACAACAGAGGGTATGGCCAAGGGCAATGGTATCCCCAATGTTCCAACGTATGGGGGACGTACCTATAGCAGACTCTTTGGAGCACAGACACATGACGACCCCGACTATGGTTGGATGCAGGGCTACGACAAGTGGTTCAGTGCCATGTGGAACCGTACAGCCTATGAATTCAGCCTAGGTCCCACCAATACTCCCGAGGGACGTCAGGAGCTCAAGGAGTGGCTCTATAACCACAGTGGAGACGCTACCATGCATGGCGGTGGTGTGGCCGGTATAGGTGTTGCTGCCTATGGTACCTGGGCTGCTATTCCCAACTCCACAGCCAATAAGGCTGCAGGTGTTGTGGGCATGAAGTATGTCAAGGCATGGGGCGATACCTTTAACCATGCACTTACGGTCTGTGGATATGACGACCGTATCGAGTTCGACCTGGATGGTGACGGTATCGTTGGCGAGGTGGAAGAAGACGAGGTGGGAGCCTGGATTATTGCCAACTCATGGGGCGATGGCTGGGAGAACAAGGGCTTCATCTATTGCCCTTACAAGTATAGCTTTGCCGTAAATAACGATACTTGGACGTGGTCGCCTGGCGCATTTGTCATCAGGCAGGATTACCGTCCTTTGCGTACCATCAAACTGCTGATGGATTATAGTCATCGTAGTGAGTTGCTGCTCTCTGCCGGTATAGCCCAGAATCTGAATGCCTCCAGACCGGAGAAGACCATCCCCTTCGAGCATTTCCGTTATGCAGGCAACACCTTGGGGGCTAACCCTGCTCCCGAAGTTCCCATGCTGGGACGATGGGTGGATGGCATGCACTATGAGCCCATGGAGTTCGGGTATGATCTTACGGACCTTACGGCTACCATGGACCGCACCAAACCGCTGAAGTACTTCTTTATTGTCAAGACCAAGACAGCTGCCATAGGCAGTGGACATATCTACAATGCCTCTATCATCAACTACGAGTTCGAGAATGATGGCGTGGAGATTCCTTTCGATAGCAAGAATGTCCAGATCAAGAACAATGGCAGGGAAACCGTTATCAGTGTCATTGTGCCGGGCGAACAGCTTTATCCTCCCACCAACCTTGGTGTTGAGGATGGTGTGCTGATGTGGACGGCTCCGCAAACCTCCAGTCTTACCCTTACAGGCTATCATGTCTATGAGGGCGCAACCCTTGTGGCGCAATTGCCTGCAACTCAGACATATTATACGCCCTCTGATGAGGCTTCGGAATCTTTTACCGTCAGGGCGGTATATCAGGCCGGTAAGTACGGCCAGGAGTCTGCTCCGTCCAATGTGGTTGTCCTGCAACCTTATCAGCAGGGGGACAACAAGGTGGTTAATCTCAACGAGAGCGGCATCACCATTCCCAATGCTGTCTCAGAGATGCTGGGCAAGGCTACCATAGAGTTCTGGATGCGTAGCGACAAGAATGTCAGCTATACCCATCAGGTTGGTCCCGGCTGGGGTAAGTTCCTTTTCCATAACAGCAACGATGGCACCCTTTCCGTAGGGTGGGATAGCAGTGGCTCAGACCGTCTGAATGTATCAGGCGTCTTCACTACGCTCAAGAAGTGGAATCACATAGCCATTGTCATAAACGGAAGTACGCTTACCCTTTATGTCAATGCTGTCAAGAAAGGGACTATTACCTCTAAGTCATACTCGGGACTGGTTGCCTTTGGCGACCTGCCGTTTGGTCGGACTTCCGACTCTAACCAGTGGTGGATAGGCGGTCTGGATGAGATACGTGTCTGGAAGACGGCTCGTACTCAGACAGAGATCAGGAACAATATGCGTGTCCGTATTGCCGCTCCTGCCCTTCAGCCCGACCTCTTGGTTTATCTGCCCATGGAGACCATTCAGGTGGATGGTGAGACCCGTTTGCGCGAGTATGTCAGTGGCAAGCATGCCAGGTTCCAGAAGTTAGGCACTTGGCAGGTGGAAGAGAGTGAGGCTCCCTTCACTGGCACTGTACCCACACCAACCCTCACTATCACAGAGGAAGAGGCCACCCACTATGCCGGCATCCCCTTCTGCCTGAAAGCCAACACCTCCCTCACCGCCACCAAATGGGAATGGAAAGCCCCCTCCATCTCCCCCTTTGGGGGAGGGAATATCTCTACACTTTCCACTGACTCTAAACTCTCAACTCTAAACTCTCAACTCGTAACATTAACCTTGCCTGCCGGTAAGTTTAATGTTACCTGCACCGCAGGTTTCCCCGACGGCACTTCGCTGACGGCAGAAAAGGAAGTAACCGTGCAGCAGGGCGAAAGTCCGGTGGCGGACTTTATAGCCCTGAACGACACGCTTCCTGCAGGTGACCGCTTCAGCTTCATCAATCGTAGTGAGGGTACGGGTTGCACCTATCAGTGGAGTATGCCTGGGGCTGAGGTGGAGCAGCTGAGTGGTACCAATGCCACGGCTCTCTATCCCACCGTCGGGACCTTCTCTGTAACCCTTACTGTCACCAATCCCTATGGTTCTAACAGCATCACTAAGGAGGTTACTGTGCGTGCATCTGCTCCTGCAGCCCGCTTTGACCTCTCTGCCACGGCTATCCAGTTGGGACAGGGTATTCAGCTGATAGATGACAGTCGGTACACGCCCCTCAGTTGGCAGTGGGAGTTGGACAATGGTTGTCGTGCCCTGACAATAGACGAGCAGTCACCCTACGTTGTTCCTACCGCTCCGGGTATCTATGATGTCAGTCTGCATGTCACCAATCCTTTGGGCGATAACACCCTTACCCGCAAGCGCTACCTGATTGTCAGCAATGACGATCCCGTTTCCTGCCTCAACTTCACTGGTACGGAAACCCTGCAGCTTCCCTGTCCCTTTACAGAGGAGCAGAAGACCCTCACCCTCGACTGGTGGATGCGACCGCAGCAGTATCAGGGTAGTGTCAGCCTTACCTCTTCGCAGGGTAGTTTTTCTACATCTGTGGATAGCAAGGGCATGCTCAGCATTACATTAGGAACTAAGACGGCACAGTCAGCAGAGGGCTTCATCATCACGGGCGAATGGCACCATTATGCCATGACCTACAACCTGGGTACTGTCAAGTTCTATCGCGATGGCTTGCTCATTAACACGTCCTCTACCAAATTGGCAACCCGTATGCCAGCACTGGGAACCATTACTATGGGTCAGGACGGCTTCAAGGGACAGATCGATGAGGCTCGCCTCTGGGGCTCTGTCCTTACGGAGGATAAGATAAACGCCTATTGTAACCAGCATATTGCTGATGTGCAGGAGGCGCAGACCTCAGATAACCTGTTGCTGTATTATGATTTCAACCAGAATGGTGGTGATGTCCTGGACCGTACCTCATCGGGCTGTAATGCCCAGCGCATAGGCTTTGGTCCGGATGGTGATGCCTGGAACTCAGCCTTGGGTGTCTTTACCCTCGATACAGGGGCACTGATGCGTGGGGATATCTCTGCCAAGTACCTTACTAACTACAAGAATCCCTATATCACGGCCACCGGTACAGTGAACCCCAACAATAGCAGCCGTTTCCTGAAACTGGCCATGAAGACCAGTCGTTCTAAGTGGCAGGATGCCAATGCCATAGTCTCTGGTAACATCACCACAGGTGCACATATAGATACCTCGCACCATAGCGATATCCAGTTCGAGACACAGTGGAGCGGCTTTGCCACACCTCTTCTCGATTACCGTCTGTGGCAGGCGGTCACCCTTCCAGCTGGCAAGTATCGTTTCAGTATCACCCCTGGTGATGTGGATGATATGCAGACCAGCCGTCTGGTAGTCTGTGAGGGCAAGAAGATGGTCAGTGATGCGGAATGCGAGGAGAAAGCCCTCGCTTGGTGCAAGCTTATGGATGGTACCGTCAGCTTCACCCTGACAGAAGAGACCGATGTCTCCTTGGGCATCATAGTCAACCTGACCGGCCAATCCAGCTTTGGCATCAACGCCTTCAAGCTCGAGGGCGTCACCATAGAACCCCTCACCCCCGAAGACCCCACCGGAATAAGACCCCCACAGCCAATTCTCAATTCTCAATTCTCAATTCTCAATTCCAAAGGTGTCTACGACCTGAGCGGTCGAATGGTCAATGGTCCATCCTCAACGGTCAATGGTCAATGTTCAATGGTCAATGGCCTAAAGAACGGAGTGTACATTAAGGACGGCAGAAAGCATCTGAAGTAAACATCTAAAGACACGAAATAAACGAAAAAACGGCCCCTCTCCCCAACCCTCTTGCTAAACGGGAGTGGGGCTTTTATTCTCACACAGATCCCACAGATCTCACAGATAAATTTAACAAAAACCGGGAAAACCCTTTTGCTCTGGTTGAGGCTACGCCTCTGATGTCGTCTCTGTGTTCTTTTCCTTGTGTGCAAGCACCCAGATAAAAGCTCACAGAAACACCATCAATCTCTATGAGATTTCAACCAGACCAAAAGAAAAACCCCGCTTCGCTCAAAAACCGTTCCTCCCACTGGAGGAATAAATGGTTGGTGAGGTCCCTTTAAAAGAGAAATCGTATCTTAACCGCAGAGCGGAAAAAATGGTTAGAGGTATATTGTTTACGGTTTATGGTTTACGAAAATAATGTTCAATGTTCAATGGTCAATGGTCAATGAGAAACAATGTTCAATGGTCAATGAATAAACCTCTAACCTCTAACCCCTCCACTTTTTACATTATTTAAAATAAAATATATTTTTTTGATAAAGATAAGACCGATAAGCAATATTTTGTCATAATTTGCATTTTTCCCAATAATATTTTGTTCTTAGAATTATAATTCATATTTTTGCAAAGCAAATAGTGTCTGTATTTGTATGCTTTTGCAAGCTGCTTCAGTAACTATTTTGCAAAGACAGGGAAACGGGGCTGCCGTACTGAAGGTCTATATGATAGATTCACAAGGGATTACGCAATAGTCTGGTTTGCCAGTGGTAAAAGTATTAAACTACACTAAGGTAGTGATGTCCGGCTAAAAATTCAGCTGTAGGGACATAGCGGAGCGTTTGTCCTCCTCCCCGGAGGATAGTGTAGAGTTGATAGTTGATAGTTTACGGTTTACCGTTTAGAGTTGAGGGTGTAGAGATGAGAGCAATAACAAGCTCGCTTGATTATTGCCGAACGATAGCAGGCTCGAAACGAAGTTTCAATGTTCAATGTTCAATGTTCAATGGATAAATTAAAGCGCTGGTGTATTCTCCGTCATGCTGATTCCGACCTTATAGGTGAGATTTTCAGTGGCAAACGGCAGGTGTACAATGCCTCCGAGGGCGAATCTTATCCGTTACCGCCATTTGAGCATTTCATTCCTTTCAAAGATCTGAAGCAGAAGCCCCTCATGCGGGATGCTTCGGATACTGACGACTACAAACCCTACGATGCCATGTTGGATGAGCGAGCCTTGCGCAACGACCTTCACCACTTTATCTTCATACAGGTTACCAAGGAGCAGATCCTCAGTATTCTGGATGCACCATGGGCAAAGGTGCTACGCAACAGACTGTATGTCTATAAGGACGAGAAAGGCTCTCCCATAGAAATCTCTGACGTAGAGATGGAGCGGTTCAAGACAGTCCTTAAGCGTTACGACTTCCAGATTGTCAATGGCGAACCCTCCAGCGATGTCCACGAGGGCGATGAGGTCACTGTTGTCAGTGGCCCCATGGCAGGTAGTGAGGGCAAGGTTACGCAGATACGTGAACGTGAGGGACAGATTCTCCTTACCATTCAGCTCTCTATGTTCCAAGACAAGATGTGCATTGCTGTCCCAGGTGTTAATATTACAGATGTCAGACTGAATGCCCCCGAAACGCAACAGCTATTGCAGGACCCCGTTATCGGGCATTTCGAGGACGAGCTCATCGAGCTTCTCTGCCACCTCCATGGCAAGAAAGGCACCAAGGCCCTGAACAAGGAGGACCACAAGCAGCTCAAGTTCCTCTACCAGTATTCAGATATCATATTCGAGGATAATCCCGAGAATCAAGCCAAGTTTGCTGCCCTCATGCTCATCTGTGCCTATCTCATGGGCAACAAAGAGGAGACATCCCGTCGCCTCCAAGAAGTCCAACAACTACGAGAAGAGTTAGTTCTCAATTCCCAATGTCCAAAGGACGAAGGGAATTCAACAGCCAATGAAGGGGAAGATAATGGTCAATGGTCAATGTTCAATGTTCAATCAGAATTGTCCTGTTACCTCGTAACAGCACAATTCATAGTCACTCACAACCCCGAACTCCGCAAAGCAGCCAAGGTATGGCGTCAGAACCATCCCGATTGCTCCCTTGCTATCCGTCGTTTCCTGTCTATAGCCAAGCAGATCCGCTGCTAACCATTGAACAATGAAATATAAATTCCTCCTTCTAACCCTCCTAACCTTGTTCATAGGTTGCGAGAACCCCACCATCATAGATGATGAGGAACCCAGGGGCAATCTCAGGGTCAATGTGTTCCAGATAGAACAGACACCTTTCTCTGATTTGTCCCGCTCTGCACTCACAGATGCTTTTACGCGTCTCAACTTTGCCGTCTATACAATGGACGGCTCCCGTGTCAAGCAGATCAACCAGACTTCTGCTGAAGCCGATTTCGGCAAGGCAGTGTTCCAGCTCGAGGAGGGTGACTACCAACTGGTGGTAGTAGGGCATAGCAGCAAAGGCAATCCCACCATGACCAATCCTGCCAAGATACAGTTCACCAATGCCACAGGCTACACGGATACTTTCTTCAGTAGGAAGGAGTTTACAATAGGAGCAGAACCCGTGAATCTGGATCTGACGCTCAACCGCAACGTTTCCCTTTGTCGGTTTGTGATAACCGACAGCTATCCTGCTGATGCCTCTAAGATCAGGTTCTACTATACAGGCGGTTCCGGTGCCTTCGATGCCAAGACCGGTCTGGGATGTGTCAAAAGCAAGCAGGATGTGACCTTTGATTTGTCATCGGGTCAGAAGCAGTTTGATCTGTACACCTTCCTGCATGAAGCCGAGGCTACCCTCCGTCTCACGGTAACCGTCTATAACAGCAAGGACAATGTGCTCTACGAGCATACCTTCCCGGAGGTCCCCATGCAGCAGAATCACATCACTACTCTCTCGGGCGATTGCTTCGGTGGTAATGCAGGCTCAGCAAATATCAATATCACTATCAACACAGAATGGTCTGGTGAAACCCACCTGACGTTCTGACAACAGCCAACGGCTAAAGTTCAAGAGTTCAATAGTTTAAGAGTTCAAATAGCTTAAGAGGTTTTAGAGATTATGGGTTCACGTGTATAACAATCCTCTTGCCCCTAACCTCTTGCCCCATTAGTTCTCATTGACCATTGACCATTGACCATTGACCGTTATTTTCGTAAACCATAAACCGTAAACAGTATACCTCTAACCTTTTTTTCCGCATTGCGGTTAAGATATGATTTCTCTTTTAAAGGGACCTCACCAACCATTTATTCCTCCAGTGGGAGGAACGGTTTTTGAGCGAAGCGGGGTTTTTCTTTTGGTCTGGTTGAAATCTCATAGAGATTGATGGTGTTTCTGTGAGCTTTTATCTGAAAGCTCGCTTACAAGGAAAAGAACACAGAGACGACATCAGAGGCGTAGCCTCAACCTGAGCAGAAGTGTTTTCGTGGTTTTTGTTAAGAAACTTTCTGCGAATTTCTGCGATATGACTATCGTCTTCCGTTGTCACGACTCGGGATAGTTGATGCGAGCATCACTCTCCTCTCACTGCTCCAACTGTTCTGCGTGAAATATATAATCTGTGAGATCCGTGGGATCTGTGTGAGACATAAATTCTTCTTTCTTCTCTCTTAATTCTTAATTCAAAATAATAGTAACATCAAACAGTAAATCAAAATATATATATGAGCAAAATTGCAGTTGCAGGAACAGGATATGTGGGACTGTCCATAGCTACCCTCCTGGCCCAGAACAATCAGGTAGTGGCAGTGGATGTCATCCCCGAGAAGGTTGAGAAGATCAACAACAGGATCTCCCCCATCCAGGATGAGTATATCGAGAAGTACTTGAAGGAGAAGGACTTGGACCTCGTTGCTACGCTCGATGGTAAGGCAGCCTACAAGGATGCTGACTTTGTTGTCATCGCTGCCCCCACCAACTATGACTCTGTCAAGAACTTCTTCGACACCCATCATATCGAGGATGTCATTGACTTGGTATTAAGCGTGAACCCCGATGCCGTAATGGTTATCAAGAGCACCATTCCCGTGGGTTACACGGTCTCAGTGCGCGAGAAGTACAGCTACCGTGAGCGTCAGGCAGACGGCTCCTTCAAGGTTGTCACCCCCAAGATTATCTTTGCTCCTGAATTCCTCCGCGAATCCAAGGCGCTCTATGATAATCTCTATCCCTCCCGTATCATCGTGGGCTATGACGACCCCACCCTCGAAGCCCCCGCCCACATCTTCGCTCATCTCATCGCCGATGGTGCCATAGGCCCCGCCCCCAATTCCCCATTAGCCAATGGCCAACAGCCAATGTTCAATGGCTCTTCAATGGTCAATGGTCAATGTTCAATGGTCAATGGCTCTTCAATGGTCAATGGTCAATGTTCAATGTTCAATGAAAAGAACATCCCCGTTCTTTTCATGGGAAGTACAGAAGCTGAAGCCGTGAAACTCTTCGCCAATACTTACTTGGCACTCCGTGTGTCATACTTCAATGAATTGGATACTTATGCTGAGATGAAGGGTCTCGATACCCAGGCTATCATAGATGGTGTCTGCCTCGACCCCCGTATCGGTACGCACTATAACAACCCCAGCTTCGGGTACGGTGGCTACTGTCTGCCTAAGGATACCAAGCAGCTCTTGGCCAACTATGCCCAGGTGCCTCAGAATATGATGTCCGCTATTGTCGAGAGCAACCGCACCCGCAAGGACTTCATTGCTGATCAGGTGCTCAAGAAGGCTGGCTATTACGACTACTTCAACCGTGGTGACTTCGATGCTTCTGCCGAGAAGGAGTGCGTGATTGGTGTCTATCGCCTGACCATGAAGTCCAACTCAGATAACTTCCGCCAATCATCCATCCAGGGTGTCATGAAGCGTGTCAAGGCCAAGGGTGCCAAGGTCATCATCTATGAACCCACCCTCGAGGATGGCACCACCTTCTTCGGTAGCCGTGTGGTCAATAATCTGGATGAGTTCAAGGCCCAGTCTCACGCCATCATTGCCAACCGCTATGATGCCGCCCTGGATGATGTCCAGGACAAAGTCTACACCCGCGACATCTTCAAGCGCGACTAGCCTGACACCCTCCCCTCTCTAGGGGGAGGGAAAGTGTAGAGTTGATAGTTTAGAGTTTAGAGGCAGCTTTTAAAGTTTAGAGTTGATAGTTAATTGAAGTTTCGGGAGTTATAAGATGGAGTTAAAAGGGAAGTTAAATAGGAAGTTATGCGCTTTGCGCAGGACGATAGTTTTGGCTTCTGTCTGCCTTATAGTATTGTCCACTTTAACTTCCATGAGCGGAGCGAATTAACTTCCATTTTTACTTCCATTTTTCCTTCCCATTGAACAATCCTCTTGCCCCTCGCCCCTTGCCCCTAAACAATTCGCTAACCGCTAACCACTAAATGGTCTACGATAGTCTAAACAACATACAAACCTATGCCGGTCTTTCCGAAGACATTCACCAGGGTCTGAAGTTCCTCCAGAACGCCACCCCTGATACCGCCCCCGGCATCTACCAAATCACTCCCAGGGTGAAGGCCATCGTCTCGGAATACGAGACCAAGCCTCAGAACCAGAACGGCTACGAGGCACACCGGCAGTATATAGATATCCAGTATCTCATCACCGGAGAGGAGAAGATCAACAGCCTCCCCCTGGAATATCTGAAAGAAACTAAAGCATATAACCAAGATATAGACGCAGCCTTCTATGAAGAAGCTAATGTCAGACCTCAGGAACTTCTGATGGGCAATGGCTACTTCGCCATTCTCTATCCCCAGGACGGGCACATGCCTCAGTTGAGTGTCACCGCCCCCGTCATGGTCAAGAAAGTTGTCATAAAGGTAAAGGTCTGATTAGCGCTACCAACTATTCAGCCTTCTAAGGGCTGCTATTCATATTTCTGTATTATCTATACCATTCCACTATTGCAGGGGACAGCGCCTGTTATTAGTGAAAAAAAGATAAAGAAATATGAAACATACAAATATATTCTTTGCAGGCATTGCCCTGCTGTTTGCTGCTTGCAGCAATGAACCCGAGATTAATGATCAAGTAGAAAACAATACATTTGCACGTGTCTGTGTGCATGTCAATGGCTTCAATGTCAGTCAGGAGGACTTCTCCGGAACACGTGCGGCCCAGGATGTAGCTGACTACAACGACGTGAATGCCGTAACCCTGGCGTTCTATAAAGCCGACGGCACTGAGGCGTATAAGAGTACTCAGGCGAAAGAGGATGCCGATTTCGGCGAGTTTGAATGCTCACTTCCCATGGGCAGCTACACCATGGTGGCATTGGCGTACTACACCAACGAGAATAGTGTGCTGACGCTCACCAGTCCTACAGAGGCTACGTTTAGCACTCGCGCCAGAGAGACCTTTGCGTACACGCAACCTGTCACTATCAGCAGCACCAATGCGGTCGATATCAGTGCGACACTGAATCGTATCGTGTCAATGCTGACGGTGGCTTCTACCGATGGTAAGGTCTCTGATGTCAAAAATGTCCGCATGACGCTCTCTGTTGGTGGCAAGGATTTCAACCCCACTACGGGATTTGCTCTTACCAATACAGGCCTTGTCAATACCGTAGGCAGCAGTGCTGCCGTGGGTAACACCTCCACCTCGAGCACGTGCTTGTTCCTCGCCACTGATGAGCAAGACATTGATGTGACCATTGAGACGCTGAACGCTGACGGTGATGTCTTGTTCAGCAAGACGGTCACTAACGTCCCGTTCAAGCGTAACCGCGTGACCAAGCTCAGTGGTAGGATGTACACCAATGATGCCGTAGGTGGTACGTTCCAGGTCGAAACCGCCTGGCTCGATGAAGAGACTATCAACTTCTAGTCTCGACCGCAGCTCAATGTTTTAACGTTTTAACATTCTAACTTCAACCAAAGGCCTGTCCCCTGTTTTTAAAGCAACATTGATCAAAACAGTTTTGATATCAAAATTTTTGATTTCAAACATGATTGCGGTAAAAAATTTTGACCACAAATAAGTTCTAAGGTCGAAGGCTGCGAGTAAGCGAGAGGCGACTGAGGTCTTCAGAGTAGCCACTGAATGTGGCTGCGGCCTCACAAAGGGGAGTGAGTCCCCACTCACGACGGGGGCCAGCGATGCTCGCATCAGCTTTTCCGAGCGGGAGCAGGCTCGAGCAAAGTTCAAATACTCGACCATAGAGAAACCAAATTGAAAAAATGACGAAGAAGCAACAAATACAGATATTCGAGAATAAAAAGGTCCGTACCGCATGGGACGACCAGGAGGAGAAGTGGTACTTCTCTATCGTGGACGTGTGTGCCGTATTGACGGAAAGCACCAATCCTCAAGCATATTGGCGCAAACTAAAGCAGCGGCTTAGCGAGGAAGGGAATGAAACCGTGACAAATTGTCACGCTTTGAAAATGCTTGCCCCTGATGGCAAGATGCGCTCTACCGATGTGGCTAATGCCGAACAGCTTTTCCGAATCATTCAGTCTATCCCCTCCAAGAAGGCAGAACCGTTCAAGCGTTGGATGGCCGAGGTGGCGGCTCAACGGTTGGAGCAGATTCAGGATCCGGAGCTGTCGATAAACCAGGCCATTGCCGATTGGCGTCGGTTGGGTTACAGCGAGAGTTGGATCAACAACCGCATTAAGAGCATCGAGGTGCGTAAGGGACTGACCGACGAGTGGGAACCGATGGAGCAGCGAGAGGAGAGCCAAGCTGCAGCTTGAGCTATCCCGAGTCGCGACAGAGGAAGACATAGTCAACGTGCTGGCGTTAAGCAGGGACAGCAATATGCTTCGTTGACCGACATCATCACGAAGGAGTGGAGTGGTAAGACCACTCGCCAGTACAAGCAGTTCAAGGGGCTGAAGAAGGAGAGCCTTCGCGATAACATGACCAACACGGAGCTCATCCTGAACATGCTGGCCGAGAGTGCCGCTACCGACCTGTCGCGCGAGCAAAGCCCCAAGGGCTTTACCCAGAGCGCCAAGATAGCAAAGAAGGGTGGTAGCGTGGCAAAGGCTGCTCGCGACAAGCTGGAGTCACAACTTGGGCACTCCGTTATCTCACCGGCCAAGGCTGCTGACTACCTGCCTCCGGTAGATGATGTCCCGCAGATAGAAGATTGAGGGAATATTTCAGGTAGGGTACAACTTGTACCCCTGGTGAGGGATTAAAATTTATTCCCTCAGCGAATAGCGGAGGGAATAACCCCAGCCCCACCGGCAGTTTTCCTAGTGAAAGGCAACTTCACGGTTGGTCAAGAAAGAAAAAGGAGGCTTTGATAAGCGGTGACGTTGATGCTTTGCAAAGTGCTTCGACAAGCGGGAGCCAGCTCGACGAAAGTCAAGAGGCTGGATTTCAATAGCGACGAAACCGCAAGAGAAAAAAAACGATAAACGACAATAACAACAAAATGTTAGATAAGAATTCAAAAATTTATGTAGCAGGACACAATGGACTTGTGGGCTCTGCTATTTGGAACAATCTCAAACAGCGAGGTTACAATAACCTAGTTGGGCGCAGTCATAAGGAACTGGACTTGACGGATCAGGTGGCAGTGAAGAAGTTCTTCGATGAAGAGCGTCCTGATGCGGTGGTGCTGGCAGCTGCCTTCGTGGTCGTTATCATGGCCAATATTCTTTACCGTGCCGACTTCATCATGATGAACATGAAGATTCAGTGTAACGTCATCTCCGAGGCCTACGCCCACGGAGTAAAAAAGCTGCTCTTTCTAGGCTCCACTTGCATTTACCCCAAGAACGCACCCCAGCCTATGAAAGAGGACTGCCTGCTCACCAGCCCGCTGGAGTACACCAACGAGGAGTATGCTATAGCAAAGATTGCAGGTTTGAAGATGTGTGAGAGTTACAACCTGCAGTACGGCACCAACTACATAGCCGTCATGCCCACGAACCTGTATGGCCCTAATGACAACTTCCACCTGGAGAACTCCCACGTCATGCCCGCCATGATGCGCAAGGTCTATCTGGCGAAGCTGATTCATGATGGCGCATGGGACAAGATCCGTCGCGACCTCGACATCCGTCCTGTGGGCGCCAATATCAAGGAAGACGGCCAGCAGGTGCGCTATGTCATCGACGGCAAGAGCGATGAGGCCCTCATCCGTAAGATTCTGGCATGGTACGGCATTGAGGACAACAAAGTGACGCTCTGGGGAACGGGCAAGCCGCTTCGCGAGTTCCTTTGGAGCGAGGACATGGCCGATGCCTCCGTACACGTGCTCCTGAACGTAGATTTCAAGGACATCATAGGCATCGAGAAGTACTCCAGCGTTCACTATGGTGTGGCTGCCGATGGGGTAGTGGACCGCAACCACTCCACCGGTCGTGGCGGCTACATCCCAAGCCTTGGCGAGATCCGCAACTGTCACATCAACGTAGGTACAGGCAAGGAGTTGACTATTCGTGAACTTTCAGAGCTGGTGGTTAAGGCCGTTGGTTTTGAAGGCGAAGTTGAGTTTGATGCTTCCAAGCCCGATGGCACGATGCGTAAGCTCATTGACGTCGAAAAACTCCACTCCCTAGGTTGGACTCATAAAGTCGAAATCGAACAAGGCGTCCAGAAGCTCTTCGACTGGTACAAGGAATCATTACAATAACCCCATGCGTGCTGAACGCTAGTTTTGGATTGCGAAAAGTACTAAAATAACAAAAAGGACAAAAACAAATAGGAAGGTTTTCTCACAGATGATGAGTTGAGATTGATAGGAAGCATCTTAAAAGCTTGCTTTCAGAGTGCTTCAAAACAATATCAACCTTTGCTCTAGCAAAGCAATCTTGACAAGATTGTCATCTGTAAAAACAAGTTTTCGTGAATTTCGAGTTTTTCGGATACGTTCGGAATATAAAAAAGGAGTTCGGAATATGAATAATATACTATTTAAAGAGGAGTCAGCAAAGATTGTGGGAGCGATTTTCGAGGTGCATAAGCGCCTTGGTGTTGGACTTCTCGAAAAGGTATATCAAGAGGCTTTGGCCATTGAACTAAAATACCGAAACATTCCTTTCGAACGCGAAAAACGGTTTGACGTATATTACAGAGACAAGAAGTTGGATGCCCAGTACATAGCAGACTTTGTATGCTATGATAAGATAATAGTGGAACTGAAGGCTGTGAGCGAGCTTACAGACGTTCACAAGGCTCAGGTCCGCAATTATCTAACAATCACAGACTATAAGCTGGGATTGCTGGTCAATTTCAACGAATTGTATATGGAACCCGTTAGGGTATTGAATAGTAATGTGAGGGAATAAATAATTGTTTAGATTGCGAAAATCTGCGAAAGAATAAAAAAGAGCCAAAATGAATAGGTAGCTTTTACAGATGATGAGTTTTATAAAGAATTCCGAAATAAACGAAAATAACAAAAATGACTAAAATTATATGTAGATGAATAGTTGATATTATTTTGAAGTGTATTGAAAACTCGTTCTCATAAACACTTCCAAATGAAATCAACCTTTGTTAACAACAAAGCAGTTCTGGACAGAACTGTCATCTGCATAGAAGAGTTTTCGAAGATTTCGTGTTTTATGCATGGTTTCGCAATTTAAAATAGATGTTTTAGCAATTAATAATAAGATAAGAATATGAAGAAAGCTTTGATTACGGGTGTGACTGGACAAGACGGTTCATACCTCTCTGAATTCCTCTTGGAAAAAGGTTATGAAGTTCATGGCACGATCCGTCGTTCCAGCGTTGACTTCCGTGAACGTATTGCTCATCTGGAGGGCAAGCCCCATTTCCATCTGCACTATGCAGATTTGGGCGATTCGATGAGTGTACTGGGTGTTATCGGCAAGGTACGCCCCGACGAGATATAT
>JAEEGJ010007296.1_pt1 | contig 31921 bp, 20 predicted proteins | sample 8958761 | NCBI WGS metagenome assembly JAEEGJ01 (sample SAMN16246546, study PRJNA631951) | gut metagenome | biome: gut microbiome; feature: rumen; material: RS-attached | host: Bos | place: Iran: Karaj | collected 2018-10
CCTCGCTGCTATTGCCATAACAATAGATAATGCCACCATTGAAATGACCTATCAGCTGTGAGGTTGGGGTGAGATTCCACGTTTTTGAGAAATCGGCCTCTAAACGCAGGAACTGCGAATATGGGGTTTTAAACAGCTCCTTATCCTTCTCGCTGAAAGAGCGCCCGAACGCATAATCCCAAAGCGACACCAGATTGCCCGATTCTTCGACTGTTACCTCCCAACGGATGGGATGGCGCAACGACGACGGACTGGTGTACATATAGGTATAGCGCATCTTGGGCATGAAGCAGTCCTCCATCGAGGCTGCCAGATAGGGATTCTCAACAATCACCGAGTCGAACTTATCGGTATGGCTGTTTACGAACTGATACTTGAGCGTGAGGGGCGAGAACTCGTGGCGACTATTGGCCGACGACTGCCAGCGATAGGTCCACTCGCCACTTACGATATGCATCTTATAATAATCGGGGCGACGAATCACATCGCTCGACACCTTGGCATAGGTGGTAGGTGTAGAATAGAAATGGCGACGGATGACACGACCATTCTTATCGCGGCGCACACGATCGCTATGAACAAAAGGTGCAATGATACGTGGGAACTCAATCGACACATCGGCACCATACTGATAGCTGTTCATATCAGCATCGGCACTCTTCTGCCACTCGTAGGCACCATGCAGGTTCAAATCAAGTTTCTCGCCGGCATGGAAAGCATTACGACGGGTAAGACCGATTCGGGCCTGAGGACCATATCGGCCACTGGTACGTCCGATGGCATTACACTCGATATAGAAATCGTAGGGTTTATCAAAGGTGCAGTTCAGGCGCAGGTCGAGGGTATCAGAATCGGGACGGGGCGTGAACTGGAAGTCGGTACTACTGAACACACCTGTGGCGTTAATCCTGCTGGCCGACTCCATATATTTCTCGTAGCTATACTCCTGGCGTGGGCGCAGACTGAGGTTACGCAACACCACGCGAGGCATGATGGGCGACTTCTTACCATTGAAATGAATGGTGAGATAACGGCGCTGTACCGAATCGGTAAGCACCTCGCGGGCCGACTTGCGGAAGTTAACATCCAGCTTGCCGATATACCACTTGCGCAGGGCCACATCGGGCAGGCCGTGTGCCAGCTGGAACCTGAGCTGGGCCTTGTTATCTACAGCAAAGGTATCAGCCAGGTACGAGGCATAGCCAGGACTGTAATAATAGTAGCCATTGTTACGCAGCAGCGTGCTGATACGGGTGCGCTCGGCATCGAGGTTATTGATACTGAAGGGCGACTGGCTCTTGATGAGACTCTCGTCGCGGGTTGAATCAATCAATGCCTGGATGGGAGCCGGGAAGTTAACATAGCTCACAGAGTCGAGTGTAAACAGCGAGTCGAGATGTACGGTATAGCCAATCTTACACTTCTTGGCATTCTTCTGTGGCACCAGCTCGTAAGTTACATCGCCACGAAAATAGCCGTTATTGCGCAATACCGATCGTGCCACACTACTGCGAAGCTCGGGGTTAACCTGACTCATCAGAACGGGTGGCTTACCAAACGTCTTGGTCATCCAGCGTGCAAAGCCCGAATCCTTACCCGCGTACTTATTATATACCCACAGGTGCCACGACCAGGGCACGGTGTAATAGCTACTGCCAAACAGCGATCCGTTGGGCTCGGTAGCCAGGGCGGCCTCGAGCTCAACCTTGGTATTCTCCAAGTGGGTGTCGTAAGCCTCAACATCGTATTCCTTCGCATCGTCGTAGGCTATCTTGGTAAGTCCCGTAAAGAGCTGCTCGCCTTCAGGGATATTCTTTGTCATTGAGCACGAAGCCAGACAAAGCACTAGGGGTATATACTTGATATTATTTAGCATGGCGTTCTCTGTTTGTGGATGGAACACTATCCCTACGGATGGTATCGCGAGGCGTGGTGGTTCGTGGCATCAGCATGGGCTGCTCCTTCTTCCAGAAGCTAAACACATCCTTCAGCGAGTTCAGCTTACGGCGCCAAACAAAACCTATACCATATTCGCCTGTGTAGCCCTCCAGCCAATCGTAAACGTTCTGGTTATAGAACAGCTTCAGGTTCTTGGTGGCATCCTGATTCAGGCGATACTCCATCGTGACATTATCGAAGAACGACTGGTTCTGACCACCCATCGCATCATTAGCACCCGACGATACTTTTCCACCCAACTCTATGCGCAGACGATTGTTGAAGAATCGCTTGGCAAACTTAAACGAGTAGTCGGTATGCATCGCTCCTGAGGCATCGGTAGTGTTATCGATACCCAAGCTCAGGTCGAGTGTCTTCAAGGCCGAACCTGCTATCGTGTTAATCTCGCTCTGCAGGAACGAGCTCAAGGCCGAGTTCATCGAGAAGGCGCTGGTGTTGGTATCGGCCAGATACATACCGGTGGTAAGCATCGCCACAGCCATTTTTCCACGTTCCTCCTTCGACATGGTGGCCAACTCGCCACTCACCGTCTGATCCTCTGGGGCATCGATGATAAACTCCAGACCCATATCGTTCAGCGTCTTGGTGATAATCACACCACAATCAAACAGTACCGAACGGGTGCCACCACCCTCGTTGGTTACATTAGCCTTGGTACGCTCGGTAGCCGTGATGTTCAGTTTAGGATTCATCGGATCGCCCGTAAACTCTACATAGCTGCCCTCCTTAACGGTAAACGTCTTGAGCGGGATTACAGGCAACGAGTATTTCATCTCGCCACTCGACAAGGTATAACGACCCGTGAGGTGGATACCCTCGGCGTTGTACTTCATACGCAGGTCGCCACCACCCATCAAATCTACGTAGTTGCTCTCATCTACATTCAGGTCGCACACCACGTGAGCACCTTGCGATACGTTGATGGTAAGATCAACATTCAAGCCCGATGGAGCAGGACGCGTAACTACCGTGGTGGTAGAATCGCTGAAGTCGGTAAACTTAACCAGCTCTTCCAAACGGTTATCAGTTGAGAGAGGCGAATCGAGCAGCATATAGGTCATATCGGTAGAACCCAGCACATCCAGACGGCCACGCATATTCAGCGCCTCGAGCGGACCCTGCATACGACTCATAAAGTTAACGTAGGCCTTACCCCATGCCACACTCTTGGCCTGACGCTTAGAGTTGATAAGCAGGAAGTTGTTGGCACGCATACGCATATCCATCATGATATGCTCGGTATCCGAGAAGTCGATGTTACCCATCAGGTTCAGCAGGTCGTTATTGCTCGAGTAGAGTCCGAAGTTCTCCAGCAGCAGCTTAGAGCCCACGATACGCACGGGGTCGTTATCAAAACGCATGCGGATGCCATAGGGGATGCTGACCAGATAGGCCGAATCTACGTACATCTCACCATTCACCTCGGGATGACGGGTGGTGCCACGAATGGTTACACTACCCTCGCCATAGCCCTCTAAGCCAACCAACTGGTCGGGCACAAATCCATTTACCAGCGACAGAGGCAGGCGCGTCATCGTAAAGTTGGCATCGATAAAGCCTTCGCCCTGACTCTTGTAGATACCGCTCAGCAAACCGAACTCCTCGTCGTCGAGCATCAGGCGGGCCTCTACGGCATGGGTATCGTCCTCCTTCATCAGGTAAACCAACTCGGTACTGATGTTACCAATGGGCGAACCCTCGTAGGTCATCTGGCGCACAGCCATATCGCTGGCCACCGAGATATTCTCGTTCTTATCCTGCAGGATATGGTAGTCGCCATTCAGCTTACCCGTAATACGGGGCAGGTATGGGATTACCGAGGTGAGCTCACCCAAATCAAAGCTGTTCACACTCAGGGTGATATCCTGCAGCATGGTAGAATCCTGGTTCTCGGTATAGAGTTTGATACCCGTCTTATCGTCGGCAATCAGGTCCACCTTTGCCTGCAAGCGCTTGTTGCGACCCATAAACAGGAAGTTGTCCTTGTTCAGGTTAAACTCCTTATAACCAATGGTCGGGCGCTCGGGCAACAGTTTAAAGCGGATACCATCGCTCTCCATCTCGGCTGTCACGCCTAAACGCAAGCCCATTTTATCGTGCTGGTCGAAAAAGCGCAAGCCTACCAATGCACCATGCTGGTGGACGGTACCATCAATCAGGGCATTGAAGATAAACTGCGGATTACGCTTGTTGTTGCGCACCTGACCCTGGTAGGTTAAGCGGTCGCCCTTCTGTGTGAGGTTCAAACGGATGGTATCGATACGGGTACTATCGTAAACCAACGAGTAGAGATAGCTCTGACCATTAATACCTGTTACAGGCGAGGTGTTCACATCCAGCATCAGCTCCTTGAACTGCACATCCAGTGCCTTCAGCAAGCCAGCCAACGGGTTGTCGCGCTTACTCTCGACATGCAGTTTCATCTCGGGCAACAGACGCTTGATGGCAGGCTGGTCGATGATGCGCTTATCAATCTGCGCCATCGTTGAGTCGCCTAAGATGGTGAGTTTCTTCAGCAGGCGCTCGTAGTTGCCCTTGGCATCCAGCTTCACGATAAAGTCGCCACTCTGAATACGGGCAATCACGGTATCAACCGTAGTATTGATATGCAGTCCGATAAAATCGGGTCGCAGGGTTTCGTTCTTACCTTTGATGTAGATTTCATCCACCAAGCCTGTTACACGATGAGTGAGTTTCATATCCGAAACCACATCTACCGAACCGCATAAGCCAATCGCCAATGGCATATCTACCAAACGCATGCGGTACAGGTCGGCCTTATCCAGATCGGCACTGATGGTAGCCATCAGCTTCTTGGTATTCAACTGGGCGTCAACACCTAAGGTGCCTTGCAGCAACTGGTTATGACCCGTGATAGATGCCAGCGCATGTCCGTTAGCCAAGGTGGCTTCGGCATTCATCTGCTTCAAGTCCCAACTGCCATACTGCAACTGGTGTATCTTGGCACTGGCAGTCAATTTGCTCTTGTTCGAGAGGAAATCGGTACCATATCCCTTGGCCTTCACATCGGCTGTGATGGTATAGATAGAGTCGCGTGGCATAAAATGGTGCAGATTCAGGCGGTTGATGCTCATATCGGCATCGTAGCTTATGCCAGCCATCAGCAAATCACCTTTAGCATTGGTTGGAATGCTGGCACTACCCTTCAGTTTTACTGTGCCTGCACCCTCGCGCAGCGTCAGGTTGGTGGCATAGCGGGTGCCATCGGCCTTCAGCTTACCATCTATCGCCATACCTGGCAAACGATAGTTACGCATCAAGGCAGGATCGGCCAAAGCCAAGGCAAAATTCAGATTCTCGGTCTTGGCATTCAGGGCGATATCAGCCTTCAGCTTGGTGATATCAGTTACGTTATCAGCCGTACCGGTAGCTGTGATGCGGAAGGCGGTTGGCAGATGGATGTTAAGCCCCGTAAACGCCATATGCTGCATATTTCCGTTTACCGAACCCTTGATGCTGATGGGATGGTTAGGATAGTTGCGCACAAAGGCCTGTGGCATATCGCCGGCAAAGCGCATCACATCCTGCTTACCTATCTGCGCATTCAAACGCAGCTTCATCGCACCAGGCTGCTGGGTGTCGAAGGTGTTAAAGTCCATCGCCAGCTCGGTCTCGATATCTGTATCAGGCGTTTGCAATCTCAGTTGGGGGATGGTCAGTCGCTTGTCGTCCATCGTTACGCGGGCCGACAGGTGGTTTACCTGCAGACCACTTTTCTCCTTCGCCCTCAGGTCTCTAATAATAAGAGAGGTGTTAGGCTCTACGTATTCAATCGAATCGATACGCAGATTGATATCCGTGAGTGCCAGATGATTATAATCCAGTCCGCTCACCTCTGGCTCGTAGCGGTTGTCGTAGTTCAGGCGTCCCTGGTTCCAGTCCAGACTGCCCACTTTATAAATCTTGTTACCAAGGTCGGCCAGCACTTCGCGTGCCACAGCCCTACCCATATAGGCCTGGGCGTTCAGCGTGTCGCCTGGCAGGTGGACCATGAAATTACTCTTCAGGATACTCACCGAATCGGCATTTACTATCCATTTCATTGTCGATTCTGTGGTGTCAACAGCCGCTGTATCGCTCAGGGCGATATCCAGTTGGGCTTCTGAAAGTCGGGCACCATTCACTTCTACGGTTTCCTGGTCAAGGTCGATACCATTCGACGACAGCCAAAGCTCCTGCAGATTACCTTTGATACGCAGGTCGCCAATAAAGCCATTGGTATTCAGTTTGGCATCAGTCAGCGATAGCTCGTCTATCACCACACGCTTGCTAAACAAGGGTATCAAGCGCACATCGCACACCATCTTGCGCACATCGGCAATGGTGTCGGTCTGGTTTTGATGCAAAGCACGAAAGCCCTCGATGCCTAAGTCGAGCGGGAACTCCAGGCATACCCGTTCTACTGTGATGTCCATGCCCGTTTTCTCCGAGGCGATGGCGGCCACCTTCTTTACCGCCCAATTTTGCACAGGCGGCAAATAAAGTAGCGCGGTTAGAATCACAATAAGCAGTATGGGTACCAAAACCGCTATCCCCAACCACTTCAGGACTTTCTTCATTTGTTTATCTGGTTGATGCAGCCTGCCACAACGGATCGTTGGGCAACGGTGCCTCTACGATAATGGTTTCTTTCGAAACAGGATGCACGAACTCCACCCTACGCGACATGAGCGAGATACTGCCATCGGGATTGCTGCGAGGCGCACCATATTTCAAGTCGCCCTTAATGGGACAGCCCATGGCAGCCAACTGACAGCGTATCTGGTGATGACGACCCGTCATCAGGTTCACCTCAAGCACCGTATAGTTATCTGTCTGTCCTATCACACGATATTTCAACAGGGCTTTCTTGGCATTGGGGCGCTCCTTATCGTAGGCATAGCTCTTGTTCTGTTTCTCGTTACGCACCAGCCAGTTCTCGAGCGTTCCCTCGAGGGCCTTAGGACGATTTTTTACTATCGCCCAGTAGGTTTTATGCACCTGTCCCTCGGCAAACATCTTGTTCAGTCGGGTAAGCGCTTTCGAGGTTCGGGCAAACACCACCAGCCCTGAAACAGGACGATCCAGGCGGTGCACCACACCCAGGAAAACGGCACCTGGCTTGGCGTACTTTTCTTTGATATAGTCTTTCACCAATTCAGAAAGGGGGCGATCGCCAGTCTTATCGCCCTGTACGATCTCCCCACTCTGTTTGTTGACTATGATGATATGGTTGTCTTCGTAAACGACCTCCATAATGTTCAATAATCAATGTTCAATGAACTACATGTTCATACCACCATCAACCTGGATAACCTGACCGCTTACATAGCTTGAGAGGTCAGAAGCCAGGAAGGTAGCAACATTAGCGATATCCTCAACCTGACCACCACGACGCAGAGGAATCTTGTTGATCCACTCCTTACGGATATCGTCGGGCAGAGCCTGAGTCATAGCTGTATCGATGAAACCAGGAGCGATGGCGTTAGCACGGATACCCTTAGGACCCATCTCCTGACCGATACTCTTAGCCAGAGCAATCAAACCAGCCTTTGAGGCAGCATAGTTAGCCTGACCAGCGTTACCATGAACACCTACTACTGATGCCATGTTGATGATAGAACCACCACGCTGACGCATCATAACGGGTACACAAGCGTGAATGAAGTTGAAGGCCGACTTCAGGTTTACTGCGATAACAGCATCCCACTGCTGCTCAGTCATACGCAGCATCAGTCCGTCCTTAGTGATACCAGCATTGTTAACCAGAATATCGATTGATCCGAACTCTTCCTTTACAGCCTTAACTACTTCCTCGGTCTGAGCAAAGTCGGCAGCGTTCGAAGCATAGCTCTTAGCCTTTACACCCAGAGCAGCAATTTCCTTCTCGGTCTCCTCGTTCACCTGCAGATCGGTGAATGCGATGTTACAGCCTTCAGAGGCATACTTCAGTGCGATAGCCTTTCCGATACCGCGTGCAGCACCTGTAATCAGCGCTGTCTTACCTTCTAATAATCCCATAATTGTTTTCTATTATTAATAATGTGTAATGTTTATCTTTTCTGAATCTTTCCCAGCGCACCATAAACCACCTTGGCCACCTGGGGTTTGGTGTCCTCCTCCTTCATACCATGGGCAATACGTCCATATATATAAGGTACTTCGAGTCCCTTGATACAATAGTGTGTAATATCAGCCACCAGGTCCACGTTGTCGATATCAAACTCGCCATCGTCCTTACCCTCGGCATAAACCTTACGGAACAGCTCAATCTCGGCATCGTCGAAATGGCGGCGCACTTTCTCTACCATCCAGATGTTACGGAAGAACTCTGCACGCAGGTTACCGTTACGAACCACCGTTTCGCGAATCATACTGAGATGGGTATAGATCAGCTCGATAATCTTGTCCTGTGGACGGATTTTTCGGGCAGCCACCTCATCGAGCTTGTCGCTCAATCGCTCCAACTCGCTCTCGATAACAGCATAGTAGATTTCCTCTTTCGACTTAAAATAGGTATATAGCGTACGGCGACCCTTACCCGATTGCAGGGCGATATCGTTCATCGTCGTATTTTCCAGTCCGTTCTTGGCGAACAGCTGGCGTGCTACATCTACCAGTTTCTGTCTTGTCTTGGATATAGACATGTCTGTTTCCTCCTAAATTTTAAAATTGCACACTATTCTACGATGTGCAAAAGTAAGCCTTTTATTTGAAACTGACAAGAAAAACGAGGAAAAATATTACAAAAACAACAAATTTATAAAAAAATGGCCGAAAAATTTGGCCAATTCAAAAAATAGTCGTACCTTTGCACCCGCAAATCAGGAAACACCCTGAAATGCAGCGAAAATTTAACATCGCGGAGTGGAGCAGTTGGTAGCTCGCCAGGCTCATAACCTGGAGGTCGCACGTTCGAATCCTGCCTCCGCAACTAAAGAGGAGATGCAAGCTGAAAGGCTTGCATTTTTTGTTTATATCCCTCCCCCCGACTTACTGCCAGATTAAACAGCATACAAAAAAAATGATCCGATCGTCAGGGCTCAGGCCCTCGACAATCGGATTATCAGATTTACTTTTTCATTCTTGCTATAACCTTTCGGTAGTAACTGTTAGTAGTTTTTATACCATAATTCATACCACCATTCCAAGAACGTATAGCCTTCTCGACGCTGTTCTCCGGGTTAAAATAGCTTTGAATCAGAAGGAACATCTCTTTCGATTTTTCTACACTATAACGGTCAGCTAAAGTGTATCGCTTCTTACTCTTACGTTTACTCAGGATGTTATTACATTCCTTAACGAGTACTGGAGTAATCTGCATCGCGCCTACCGAGTTTCCACTCACGGCCTTAGGATTTCCTTCGCTTTCCACTTTAATAATTGCATCCATCACTGGATTCCAGTCAAAGCCTAACGTTTTGTTGCTCCGTGTACCGAAACCTTCGGCCGAAACCGACAGAGTTACCAAGAACAGAGCCATTAAGCTCAAAACTGCCTTCTTAATAAAACCAATCATAAATCTCTATACTTTAGGCGGAGGGTTCTCACGAACAAACCGCGTTATCCTTTAGATAAATTCATTGAAATTGAGAGTACCGACTTCACGTCGGAAATGCGTTCATATCAGCGCTTAGTTACGCTTAACCGGTGCAAAGATACGACGAATGACCTTACCACCCAAATATTTTTAGCTTTTTTAAGCATTATTGGGAAGTTTCACGATTTAAATCAAGTATTGTTTTTTTATTCTAAATCCACAACAGTGATGCCTGCACCACCAAACTGCACATGCTCGTCGCGGTAGTGCGAAACGTTAGGAATAGTGCCCAGATACTGTCGGATTAGCTGGCGCAGAATACCTGTTCCGGTACCATGCAGAATGCGTACACGACTCACTCCTACCAGTATAGCATCGTCTATAAAATAGGTAATGGCATTAATAGCCTCGTCGCCACGCATACCGCGCACATCTATATCTTGTTTAAAGTTCAGTTTTCGATTATCAATCACATTGCGGGTATCCTTCGATACCACACCATACGAGCCAGCAATATTGCTGTTACGTTCCTCGGCCTTGGTCTGCTGCTCCTTGGGTTTCTCGGCATGCTCCAGGCGCTCCAGGCGCATCTTGGTTTTCATGCCACCAAATACTACCACAGCCTTTCCGCCATCGATACTATCGATAACACCCACGCTGGTAAGACCCTTGATACGCACGGTATCGCCTTTCTGGAGTGGTATGTTAGCCTTTGAAGACTGAGCACTTGCTACAGCTGCGGCATCCTCTCGCTTTCCACCTTCCTCTTTCTTCGAAAGCTTCTCGGCCTTACGTTTCTCTCTGCGCTCCTTACGCTCCTGAATCTGGCGCATCTTCTTGGCAATGGCTTCATCAGTAGCACGGGTATCAACCTGAGCCAGCTCCTCCTTAAAGGTATCCAGTTCCTCGCGAATCTTGCGGGTACGCTCCTTCTCGGCCTGGGCCTCACGTATCTCACGGATGGCGTTTTCTATCTTCTTATTACTCTCGCGCAACAGTTCCTCGGCCTGCTCTCGGGCCTTGCGCAGAATAGCCTTGCGCTCTGCTTCAATCTCTTCTACAGCAGCCTCCAAGCGCTCACCACTGGCCTGCAGTTTCTTCTCGTGCTGGTGGATAGTCTGTCGCTTACCCTCCCAGTAACGCTTATCGCGCACAATATCCTGCAGGTATTTATCACTCTGGATATAATCCTGACCCACGATATCACTGGCATCCTTAATCACCTCTTCGGGGATACCCGTCTTACGGGCAATCTCGATGGCAAAGCTCGAACCAGGCTGACCAATCGACAGCTGGAACAAGGCCTGCATCTCATGTCGGTCGTACAGCATGGCGCCATTCACCACACCCTCGTGATCGTCGGCAAAATGCTTCAGGTTCTGATAGTGAGTGGTAATCACACCAAAGGTACGCTTCTTCCAGAACTGCTTCAGCATGGCCTCGGCAATAGCACCACCAATGGCGGGCTCGGTACCGCTACCAAACTCATCTATCAGCAACAGCGAGCGCTCGCCAGCCTGTTTCATCATCTGCTTCATGTTCATCAGATGACTCGAGTAGGTACTCAGATCGTTCTCGATGCTCTGCTCATCGCCGATATCAATCATGATACTCTCGAAGATACCTGCGGTAGAACGATCGCCGATAGGAACAGGCAAGCCGCACTGCAACATATACTGCAGCAAGCCAACCGTTTTCAGGCATACCGATTTACCACCAGCATTAGGACCACTGATAAGCAGCAGTCGCTTTGCACGGTTCAGCATAATATCCAGAGGCACCACATGCCCACCCTTCTTCTCCAGCGAGAGCTGCAGCAAGGGATGGATGGCACGAATCCAGTCGATAACAGGTTCGGCCTTTATGGTTGGTTCAAAAGCCTGAGTCAGCTCAGCCCACTTGGCCTTGGCCTGAATCAGGTCGATCATAGCCAACAGCTGATACGAGTCGATTATCTCGCGCACGTGCGGCCGCACCTCATCAGTAAATACCGTCAGAATACGAATCACCTCACGACGCTCCTCAGCCTCCAGCTGTCGCACCTTATTGTTTGCCTCAACCACTTCGGTTGGCTCAATAAACACCGTCTTACCAGTAGCACTCTCATCGTGCACAATACCGTTAATACGGCGCTTTACCTGTGGAGCCACTGGTATCACCAGTCGTCCGTCACGCATAGCGGGGGCAGCATCCTTATCTACCAACCCATCGCGCTGGGCCGCATGCAATATAGTATATAATGTACGCGAGATACTACCCTGCGTTTTCTCTAAGTCGTGACGGATACCAGCCAGCGTCATCGAGGCCGAATCCTTTACCTTACCAAATTTATCCAGAATAGAGTCGATACGACGAATCATAGCGGGGAAGGTAGCCACGCCATCAGTTAAACGGTACAGGGCCGGATACGGATACACCACCTCGCCGTTAGGTTTCTCGTCGCCATCGCGCTGCAAAAAGCGCACAATGTTGGCAATTGTTTCCAACGAGCGACGCAAATCCCACACCTCATCCTCTTCAAGATGGGTATTCTCCAATCGTATGCGCGCAATGCTCTCGCGCACATCAAAGAAGTATTGCATGGGAAAATCATCGTGTTCGGCAGTCAACCTACGGAACTCGCGCACCTGCGTTAACCATTCATTTACTACATCGGCATCAACCGAGAAAGCCATTTCGTCGACTTTCTCCTGCCCCAAGGTGCTCTGGCAACGTGCCTTCAGCAACCTACGAATCTCATCGAATCCGAGCTTACGCTCAAAGTTATTTGGATAAATCACGGGTGCAAAGGTACGAATAAGTGAGTAAAATACCAAATTTATTTGGGTATTTTCGAGCGTGAGTACCTTCGAGCGCAGCTCAGAGGTAGTAAAAATGGAGCAAAAATGCGCAAAATCACAAATATTTTATAAAAAGTTGGCGAAAAATTTGTTTATTCCAAAAAATCTCCTTACCTTTGCACCCGCTTTCGAGACAGAAGAGCACTGGAGAGATGGTAGAGTGGTCGATTACAGTAGTCTTGAAAACTACCGTGCTGAGAGGCACCGGGGGTTCGAATCCCTCTCTCTCCGCTAAGAGCTTAGCTTAAACGCTAAGCTCTTTTTATTTTGTGCCCGAGCAGAAAACTCGGTTTTCGTTTGCGGGTTTCGTTCTTTTTTCGTAACTTTGCGCCATCAAAATCAACTTGACGATGACAAAACTTTGTATCAGACTGATATTCATTACTTTAGCGCTGGCAGCTCTTGGTAGTTGCGAGCAAAAGAAACAAAATAATAATTTCGAGGCTGCCGATGGTTATGGGATAGCCGACTCGATTGTTTCGGCTATTAGCGACGAACGCGACTGGCCCAAATTCCTGGCTACCTGCGACAGTTTCCAGCAGACAGGCGATATTTCGAGGGTAAAAGCCATATTCTATAAAACCGTAGCGTTTAACCTGATGGGCAAATACCGCGCCTCGCTGAGTCTTTACAACCAGCTGGCCGACGTGAACGTGAGCGAGCTGATTACCGAGGCCGATCTCGAATCATATATCTACTCAAGTAAGGACTATATACGCATGCTGTGCGATATGCGCCGCTACGATCGCGCCCTGCGACAGGCTCGTAATGCCGACCGCAAACTAAGGGCTGCTGGCTACAATGCGTTTACCGACCATCAGGACATTGCCCAGATGATTGGCGAGTGCCAGCTCTGTCTGGGACAGAATGCCGATGCCATGCAAAACTTCAAAAAGTCGTTGAAAGCCATCAAGGAACGTCTGAAGACCAACAACGGCGACCTCGATCTGCGCGAGTGCCAGAAAACCATGAATGCCATCGCCACCGTTTACATGCGTCGTGGTTACTATAGCGAGGTAACTCCATGGATCCTGGCCCAGGACTCACTGTACGAACAAGCCTTGAAACTTCCCAAGGCCGACCCTGTTTATCTGGATGAGATGAAAGCCGAAATCAGCTACACCCGCGCCATGCAGGCACATGCTTTGGGACGTATCGACTATGCCGAGAAGGCATTTGCCGAATACGCATCTACAGCCACTTCGAAACAGCCAGGCAGCCTGATTAACAGCTGCCGATACCTGATGGCCACCCACCGATACGAAGAGGCTGCCAAAAACATGACCCAGCTTGATAAGTTTATGACCGAGGGTGCCTACGAAGAGGCCGACCTTGAGAATATCGGTCGCTTTATGATACCTAAATTCCACGTCAACCTGATGGCGGGTCATCGCGATTCAGCACTCCAGGTGGCAACCAGGATTGCCAATCTGTACGATTCGGCCTTGGTACGTCAGAAGATTATCGATGCCGATCTGCTTTCTACCGTTTACGATACCGAGGGTAAAGAGCGCGAGATAGCCGAGCAACGTGCCCAGTTGAGTCAGCAACGCATGCTTTGGGTAATTGGCGTAAGTCTGGTATTCATCATCCTGCTGCACCTGCATCTGGTACAGCGCCGCAAAGCCTTCAAGAAGCTGAGCGACACCAACAAACAGCTTATCGAGGCCAACGAGCGTGCCGAGGAATCAGAGCGTATGAAGAGTAAGTTTATCCATCAGATATCACACGAGGTGCGCACACCGCTTAATGTACTTTCGGGCTTTACGCAGGTACTGGCAGCCCCTGATATCGAGATCAGCGCCGACGAACTGCAGTCAATCAGCAAGAAGATTGTAGAAAACAGCGAGCGCATCACCCGTTTGGTTGATAAGATGCTTGACTTGAGTATGGTTAACGCCCATACCTGTGCCGAGTGTAACGATAAGATATGCCCTGCCGACATCGCCTATCAGGCCGCCCAGCAGGCAGGCATTACACAGGCCACCCACCTCGACTTTAATCTTAAGCTGGGTGCACGCACCAGTCAGGTTATCCTCACCACCCATCTCAAATCGGCTGTCAAGGCCTTGGCATTGTTGCTCGACAACGCCCAGAAGTTTACCCAGCCCATCGCCTTTAAGGGCAAGGCGCCCGAAGGCAAGGCCAGCGTGGTGCTCAATGTAAACATCGACGGACAGAACGTGATTTTCAGCGTAGAAGATACAGGTATTGGTGTGCCAGCCGATCAGGCCGAGAATATCTTTACCGAGTTTGTGCAGCTCGACGAGTACACCGATGGTACAGGTATCGGTCTTTCGATAGCACGCTCACTGGCACGCAATTTAAAAGGTGATATCAAACTTGATACCACCTATACTGCCGGCGCACGCTTTATCATGCAGCTACCGATTTAATAATCAAATATTGTTTTAATCGTATACCTCTATCTCAATGCGATAAAAATCGCCTTCCTTTGTTATTGGGTACAAGGCAAACTGTGTTTCATAATTGCCGTCGCCCCAAGGGTTGGTAATATACAGGCGCTTATCGTCGGGCTTGGTAATCACGTTAAAGGTCTTACCGTTAAACTGCACCGTTTTCTCCTGAGCAATACGTGCCAGGAAACGTTCGGCATCGCCCTTGTCTACGTAATAAAGACCTGCTGTTACTGACGAATCGAAACTCATGCAGAAGAAATAAGCATGAGGCGATGAGGTAGTAATCTCGTAGCCCACATCTTTCTTGTCGCCCTTCTTCACGCCGTGACCATAAACCACTTCGGCATAGTGTTTGTCGCCTTCCTGTACATCGTCTCTACAGATAAACTGCAGAGGTGTATTAGGCCTCCTGCCTGTGCCCTCATAGTTGTACAGCAAGTCGAGCAGATTGGTCAGAGAAATCTCCTGTCCCGTGTCATCCGACGATGACGAGAGCGAGAAAACGCCCGCTGCTATAACAGCCAGAACCACGATTGTTGTTATAACCTTTTTCATTTTACCTTTTTTACTTGTTAATTGGTTTTATTGAATTGCGGCACAAAAGTACTAAATTAAACTTAATCCACCAACATTTTTGGTATTTATATGCTTAAATTATTTTTTTTTAGTACCTTTGCACCGCATTTGGCAACACATGCACCCGTAGTTTAAAGGATAGAATAACGGATTCCGGTTCCGTTGGTCACGGTTCGATTCCGTGCGGGTGTACAGGTTTATCAAACACAATGCTAATTAATGCTACCGCAAACATTCCAAGCAGTAACACATACCCAATCAGATGCACGATTACCCCTAAAATCTGTTTCATCTTGTTTTTTATTTATTTGTTTAATTACGCTGCAAAAGTAAGACAACTCATTATTCTGCGCAAATAATTTCAGCCAACGGGCTTTTTTAATCAACAAAAACCACATAAAAATAAAGGTGCATAAGTTCTAAACTTTCCTAATATTCGCTGCAAAGGCACGTTTTATCGTAGTTTTTTATTTACCTTTGCCCCTGATTTTAATATGTTATGTAATATGATGAAGAAGATTATTTTTGCGTTGCTGGCAGCAGTGTTGGTTTGCCAGCCCGCCGATGCACAGTTTTTCAAGAAGATTTTTAAGAAGAAGGCCAAGACCGAGAAAAAGGCCAAGAAGAGTGCCGATGGTATCGATGATGCAGCACAGATTGCAATGGCCGATATAGCCACACTGGCCGATAACACCAATAATCGCAATGCTTTTATGGGCATCCCCTTGGGCATTAAGGCCAGCCTGTTCGAGAAGCAGCTGCTTGAGAAAGGATTTACCGAGCGCGTACTCGAAGGCAAGCACACAGCCAAGTCGTACATCTACGATGGCGAGGTGTACGGCGCCAAGTGTACTGTTACATTGGCCGTAAGCGATGAGACCGACCGCGTATATGCCGTAGATGTAACCGAAGATACCATCTACCTCTCATTAAAAGAGGTAAAGGCCCGATTTGCCAAAGTAAAGGCCGAACTGGTTAAGGTTTACGGTCGTGGCTTTGTAGATAATCAGGGCGAGGCCTACACCATCCAGACCCAGTTAGGCACCGTTAACCTGCATTACGAGCGTGGTTCGCTCACCAGCAGCTATACCTTTGGTTTTGCACTCGACGATGCCAAGGCCTACCAGATGGCTTACAACGAGATGGACGACAAGGAGTACGAGACAGCTCCACGCACCATCACCAGCGGACTGGCCTCTGCCTGCAACCATACCGACTTGGTTGGTTTGGGCGTGCTGCTGTATCAGAACCGCACCCTGAAAGGCGCGCAATCGGTACTGGCCAGCTACGATTACACAGCAGGCAAGGCCACAGCCAAAGTGCTGCCCGCCACATTTAAGATGGATGGCTATCAGGCCACAGCCTCGCTCACCCGTCGCAAGCAGGCCATCACCGCCATCACCCTCACCGCTACCGACGATGCCCAAGCCCTTTGTAAGGATCTCAACACCTACGGCTTCACCAGCACCGATCAGAAAACATGGCGCCAGGGCCGTATGACAGCCATCGTCAAAACCAACACCCAGGGTCAAGTAGTGCTTACAATTAAATAATTCACTATATTTTTAAAACTAAAAACTAAGCGGATATGAAAAAATTAATGGTCTGCCTGATGGCAATGATGGGCACACTCGCCCTTTCAGCACAAAAAGTGTATGATTTCAAGGTTACCGACGATGCCGGCAAAGAAGTATCGCTGGCGCAGTACAAAGGCAAGGTGTTGCTGATTGTAAACACTGCCACCCGTTGCGGATTCACCCCGCAGTACAAAGAGCTCGAAGAGCTGTACCAGAAGTACCAGGCCGAGGGCTTGGAGATTCTCGACTTCCCCTGCAACCAGTTTGGCCAACAGGCTCCTGGCACCATTCAGGAAATCAAGCAGTTCTGCTCTGCCAACTTCGGCATCCAGTTCCCACAGTTCGATAAGATCGAGGTGAACGGCGCAGGCGAGCATCCCCTTTACACCTATCTCAAGTCGCAGAAACCATTCGGCGGTTTCGACCTCAACGACAATTTGGGTAAACTGCTCGACGACATGCTGCGTAAGCGCGATGCCAACTACGATAAGAACTCAGATATCAAATGGAACTTCACCAAATTCCTGGTTAGTCGCGATGGTCGTGTGGTAAAGCGTTACGAGCCCACCGACAAGATGGCCGATGTCGATATCGACGTGCAGCTGGAGCTCAACCCCACCATCGCAATGCCGAAAAGGTAAAGTTTATTAAGTAATACCCACATAAATTTGATATAATGCGCGTAAAAAGATTATTAGATTTCCTGGATGCTTCGCCAGTAAACTTCCTGGCAGCACAAAATATCGCCACCGAACTTGAAAAGGCTGGCTATCGTAAACTCGACCCTCGCGAGCCGATTGGCAATGTGAAGGCAGGCGACAAACTGTATGTAACCAAGAACGATTCGTCGGTCTATGCCTTCCATATCGGTCGCCACCCCATGGCCCAGGCTGGGTTCCGCATGATTTGCGCCCACTGCGATTCGCCTACCTTCCGCATCAAGCCCAATGCCGAGATGCTGTGCGAGGGTGGTATCGTAAAGCTGAACACCGAGGTGTATGGCGGTCCCATCATGTCAACCTGGTTCGATCGTCCACTCACCATCGCAGGTCGAGTGATTGTGCGTGGCCAGGATGCCCTCAACCCTCAGACATTGCTGCTGCACGTCAAGCGCCCACTGCTGCAAATCAGCAATCTGGCCATCCATTTCAACCGTCAGGTAAACGATGGCGTCAAGCTCAGCAAGCAAAAGGATATGCTCCCCATCTTGGGCATCATCAACGATGAACTCGAAAAGGGAAATCTGCTCATGAATATCATCTGCGGCGAACTCAGCATCAAGCCCGAGCAGGTACTCGACTTCGACCTGTATCTGGCCGACGCCACCCCTGCCTGCACGTTTGGTGTACACGATGAGTTCCTGTCGTCGGGTCGCCTCGACGATCTCTCGATGTGCTTTGCCGGACTCGAGGCCATGATTGATACCGATACAGCCGATGCCACCAAGGTGCTGGCCATTTTCGACAACGAGGAAACAGGCTCGCAAACCAAGCAGGGTGCAGGCAGTCCGTTCCTGGCCATGATGCTGCAGCGCATCGCCCTCGCACAGAGCGGTAGTGTCGAAGCCTGGTATCAGGCCATCGAGCGTGCCTTTATGATTTCGGCCGACAATGCCCACGCCTGGCATCCCAACTACAGCGAGAAATACGACCCCACCAACCATCCCGTGCTGGGTGGCGGCCCCGTTATCAAGTTCAATGCCGCACAGAAGTATGCCAGCGATGCTGTTTCGGCAGCCGTATTTGCCGAGATCTGTCGCCAGGCCGACGTGCCCTGTCAGCGCTTCGTCAATCACTCCGATGTGGCAGGTGGCAGCACGCTGGGAAACATCCTGGCCTCGTCTATCCCCCTGCGAGGTGTGGATATGGGTAATGCCATTCTGGCCATGCACAGTTGTCGCGAAACAGGCAGCGTGGCCGATCACCTTTATACGGTTAAGGCTTTTACGCAGTTTTTTAAGTAACCCGATACAATGAAAAAGATTATAGCTGTGGCAGTAGCTGCGATGATGGCCATCATAGTGCCATCATCGTGCAGCCACAAGCCCCAAGCAGGTACAACGGCAGAGATAAGCCAGCAGCAGTTGATGGAACGCGCTGCCGAGTTGTGCCAATACATCCCCGACCACGAATTGCGTGCGGGCTCCGAAGCCTATCTCACCAAGGATTTCTATGCCGTGCTCGACACCATGTTTAACCATCTGCCCGAACACGAGGCCATGGATCACGAGTGGCTGTACTATTTTGTAACAGGCAATGGCGGTACCATAGCCGACTACGAGGTGGCAAATGTAGAGCTCACCGACGACACCCACGCCACAGCCACCATCAAAGTGCGTCAGAAGTGGGAAGATGGAAGTTTCGATGAAACAACCGACATCGAAGAGCACCAGCTGATGATGGAGCTTGTAGATGGCCAATGGCTGTTAGCCGACTTCGACAATCACAAGGCCGACTGTATACGCCACATCGCCGAAACACGATGATGGTGCGGGATACCAACTTTTGATTAAAACGGTTTGTACCCACGGGTGCGCAATGCTTTAAACACCGAGTTTTAGGTATTGCGCACCTTATTATTTTGCCGTAATTTTGCACGCAGTAATCAAATATAAACAAGAATGGGATTATTAAAGTCGTTTTTTAATCAGTGTGCACGACCTGAAGGATCGCTGGGACGTGCCATGTTGTGTTTCATGAATTATACGCATGCACCACTTACCAACTGGGGCCTGAAGCTTGTGAACGTACAGGATGGATGGACGATGCTGGATGTGGGCTGCGGAGGTGGTTTTACCATACGCCGACTACTTAAAAGGAGTAAAGATGCGCAGGTGTATGGCATCGATATCTCGGAGGAGAGCGTAACAAAAGCCCGTCAGGTAAACGCAGAGGTACTGGATAAGCAGGTATATGTAACGCAGGGTTCAGCCGAACAGTTGCCTTACAACGACGAGATGTTCGACCTTGTAACGGCTGTTGAAACGGTGTATTTCTGGCCTAACCTACCCGACTGTTTGCAGGAGGTGCGCCGTGTGCTGAAGCCTGGTGGAAAGTTTGCCATCATGGTAGAGGTGGTGGATAGCGACTCGAAGTGGACCAGCATTGTGGATGGCATGACGGCCTATACACCTGAACAACTGAAAACATTGCTGGACGATGCAGGATTTATACAAACAGAAATCCATCGCAAAAAGCCGACTTATGCTACAATTATGGGCTTAAAAGCATAATCGGCGTATCGATTAATAAGCATACACCAGACCGTATTTCTCGTGTAGTTGGCGCAGGGTGCCGTCGGCCTTCATCTGACTGATGACGTCGTTTACCAGTTGCAGCAGGTCGTCCTGTCCCTGGCGCATCAGTACACCTATCTCGCCATGGGTAAAGGGGGCATTCAATAGCGGGGCTGCCAGTCGGGTGTCGGTCTGTATATAATAAGGTGCCTCGGTAATCTCGGTTATCATCACGTCGGCTTGGCCCTCGGCTATGAGCGATGGTATCTCCTCGTTCTTATCATGCACAATGATGGTGGCATGAGTAAGATTCTGGTTGGCAAACTTCTCGTTCAGTCCGCCAGGGTTCACCATCACACGTACATCGGGCTTGTCGATATCGGCCAGCGACTGGTAGCGGTCGGCCTCGGATGCCCGGCACAGAATGGTTTTACCATTAGCCAGATAGCCATCGCTCATCAGCATGGTTTGTTTGCGGGCATCGGTGATGGTGATGCCGCCAATGGCCAGATCGAATGCTTGCGGATTGGACGTAACATCGGTAGAAAGTGTAGGCCACGAGGTTGGCACAAACTGTATGTTTACGCCCAGGCGCTTGGCAATCTGACCAGCCACCTCGATACCGAATCCCCAGTACGTGCCGTCGGCCTCGCGAAAGGATAGCGGACGGTAATCACCGGTAGTGCCAATCAGGATGGTGCCACGCTGCTGAATACGGTTGATGGTGGGCTGGTTTACTATGATAGTATTATCCTTGCTTACCGTACACGAGGCAAACGATACCATACTGCCTAACAATACGGCGCTAAGGAATAAAAGGATAAATTTTCGTACTTGTATTCTCATCATCAGGTATTAACTTTATCATAATGCGCGGCAAATTTAAGCAAAAAACCCCAAAGCCATACCATTTGGCCTTGGGATTTAACTTTTGTTGAATTCTGTCCCTAATTACAGCGTCATTACCCGTTTCATCTCAAGATTCTCGTAGCCCTCGGGACAGTGGGTTGAGAGATAAACGGTGGGATTCTGCTGGATAAACTCGCGTACACGATCGAGTGTGATGCGGGCAGCCTCGATATCCTCGAACACGATACTTAGCTTATTGGCTTTCAAGGCTGCATCGCAATAAGTCACGTCGCCGTGCATCATATAATAAAGTCCATCGTTCTCAGCAATGATAATGCTGTTGCCCTTGGTGTGCCCCTTGGCCTCGATAAACCAAATGCCATCGGCCACTTTTTCGGCTCGTGGGAAGTTCTTGAACGATTCCTTGTATTCCGAACGGATGATGTTTCCACCTTCTGGTAGTTTCATGGCGTCGGCATCCTCGGGCGAAATATACACCTTGGCATTGGGGAAATACTGGATGGCAGCCGAGTGGTCGGGATGCTTGTGCGTGATAAGAATCTTTGTTACCTGCTCAGGCTTGTAGCCCAACTCGGCAAAGGCCTCCATATAATCCTTCACTTTCTCGCCCATATAGAGTGGCGCGCCCAGTTTCTTCTCGGGTGCCTTAAAATCGTTCTGGAATCCAGTGTCAACCAGAATCACCTCGTTTCCAGTGTCAATCAAGAAGTTCTGCAAACTGCTGCGGTAGATAATCTGTTCGTCTGTACCTTCCTTACCTTCACCGCCAAAGGCAAACTGCTGGTTCATAAAACCGCCATCGAACATGCGAATTGCTTTAATCTCCATAATCGTACTTGTTTTGTTTGGGTTAGTAATAAATCTTCGCAAATATAAGAAAAAAATCCCAAAGCCATACCATTTGGCCTTGGGATTTATGATTTATTGTGTTTTCACCCAGTTCGCTGAACGAATATAGGGCTTGATTGAAAAAAAATCATTTCAACAAAAGTTAAATCCAAAGGCCAAATGGTATGGCTTTGGGATTTTTTGTTTATATTTGCCAGCGTTATGACTACAACATTAATCATAGGATTGCTTATTCCGCTGCTGGGCACCATGCTCGGTTCGGCTTTTGTGTTCTTTATGAAGGGCGAAATGTCGGACAGACTGCAGAAATCCTTATTGGGATTTGCTTCGGGTGTGATGGTAGCTGCATCGATATGGTCGCTGCTGATTCCAGCGATGGAGATGGGAGCCGATAGCGGCAAGTGGAGCGTGCTGCCAGCTGCTGTAGGATTCCTGTTGGGTATGGGATTCCTGCTGCTTATCGACGAACTGACGCCACACTTGCACATAGGCACCGACAAGCCCGAGGGTATGCGCTCGCATCTGTCGAAGACGGCCATGCTGGCCCTGGCAGTAACCATCCACAACCTGCCTGAAGGAATGGCTGTGGGTGTGGTGTTTGCTGGAGCCGACAGTGGCACCACCAGTATCTCGCTGGCCAGTGCGGTAGCCGTATCATTGGGTATCGCCATCCAGAATGTGCCCGAAGGTGCCATCATCTCTATGCCTATGCGTGCAGCAGGCAACAGTAAGTGGCGATCGTTCCTGATAGGCTCGTTGAGTGGAGCCGTTGAGCCCATCGGTGCCATTGCCGTATTGCTGTTGGCATCGCTACTCATGCCTATGATGCCTTACATGCTGGCCTTTGCCGCAGGCGCCATGTTCTATGTGGTAGTAGAGGAGCTTATCCCCGAAGCCTCAAGCGGTCAGCACTCCAACCTCAGCACCATCGGTTTTGCCATCGGTTTTGTGCTGATGATGGTGCTGGATGTGGTGATGGGATAATCAGTTTTTACCGTTTGATTTCATGTATTCGGCAGGACGGATGCCGAATTGTTTTTGGAAGCATTTGGAGAAATATGAGGGATTTGTGAATCCTACCATATACCCCACTTCGCTAACCATGTGACCACCCTCGTGCAATAGCTGGGCGGCACGTTTCAGACGCACAATCTGTATCATCTCGTTGGGCGTTACATCGGCCAGGGTCCTAATCTTAGCAAACAATCCGCTACGACTGATATTAAGGCGCTCGGCCAGGAAATCAACATTTAGTTCGGAGTTGGAGAAGTTCTCCTCGATAATCTGATTCATCTTCTTAAGGAACTCGTTATCGGTGGAGTTCTGAGCAATCTCTGTTACAGGCTCAAGCGGCTGTGTAGAGAATTTCTCCATCAACTGGCGACGTATCTGAAGGATATTGCGGATACAGGCTTCGAGATACTGCACAGAGAAGGGTTTTTCGATGTAGGCGTCGGCACCAACATCCATACCCTTCACCTTCGAGTTGTCGTCGGTCTTGGCAGTAAGCATCACAAACGGAATATGACTGGTGAGCGGATTCTGACGCACACGACGGCAGAATTCGGCACCATCCATGCGTGGCATCATCCAGTCGCTGATGATAATGCTTACCTGGTGTTTCTGTAACAAGTGGAGCGCCTCGATACCGTCGCCAGCAGTAATAATATGGTACTTATCCTTGAAATTATTCTCGAGGAACTGGCGCATGTCTTCGGAATCGTCGACAATTAACATTGAAGATTGAACATTGACCATTGACCATTGAACATTCTCGGCTTGGACAGCAGGAGCGGTGTGATCGTCGATCGCCTTTGGCTCCGACGGATTTGCAGGCTCGATGGGCTCGGTAACGGTCTGGATTACGGGCAGAATGATGGTAAAGGTACTACCCTTGCCTATCTCTGAATCAACACTGATGGTGCCGTGGTGCTGGGTAACGATATTCTTAACGATATTCAGTCCGATACCTGTGCCGGGCTGGTTGCCCTCGGCCTGAAAGAAAGGCTGGAAGATGCGCTCCTGATCGACCTGCCGGATGCCCACACCATTATCGCTCACACTGATACGTAAGTGCTCGCCATCGGGGTCTTCGCTACATGATAGGCGTACCTGGTCCTTCGTATATTTGTTGGCATTAGTCAGCAGATTACTGATGGTCTTGATGATGGCCTCCTTATCAACAATAGCAGTGAAGTGCTCGCTGGGGTACTCCACGGTGAAGTGTTTACCATTCTGCTCGAAGGTGGGAGCAAAGCGCTCGCTCACCGACACCATCAACTGGTAGATATTATGTGTAGCAAAATGCATCACCAGACTTTGCTGTTCGACCTTACGGAAGTCGAGCAACTGGTTGACCAGCTCCAGCAGGCGATGGGCATTGCGGTCGATCACCTTCAAGTCGTCGGATGGTGTGCCGTGTTTCAGTATCTTCTCCAACGGTCCGATAATCAGCGAAACGGGCGTACGTATCTCGTGGGCTATCATCGTAAAAAAGTTCAGTCGGGCCTCGCGTACCTCTTTCTCTTTCTGTTCGTTCAGCAACTGCAGTTCGCGCTGGTGCTGTCGTTCGGCACGTTTCAATCGCAGCTGTACATAATAGTAAACCGCCATAACCATCAGCACCAGATATAGCAGTTTGGCATACCAACTCCACCAGAACGGAGGATGCACGATGATTTTAAGTTCGGCCTCGTTGTCGCTCCAGATGCCGTCATTGTTGGTGGCCTTTACACGGAAGGTGTAAGTGCCTGCGGGCAGGTTGGTATAGGTGGCGCGGTTCTGGTTGCCCACGTAGTTCCAATCACGGTCGAAGCCTTCGAGCATATAGGCATACTGAATCTTCTCGGGCGAACAATAGCTGAGTGATGCAAACGACAGGGTGACCATCTTTGAATCGCTATAGCCTATTGTTATCTGCTTGGTCAGCGTCAGGTCGATGGGCAATCCATCGGCATTACGCTCCTCACAATTCAGAATCTCCAACGAGGTGACATAGACAGGTGGCATCACACTATTGGTCTTGATCTGATAGGGATAGAAACTGTTAAAGCCTGTTGTACTACCAAAATAGACACACCCATCTTTGGTCTTTAGACAGGCATTAGGCTGAAACTGCTCACTGACGAGTCCGTCATGACGGGTGAACCGTTGAGTCTGTGGCTGTGTCAACGGATGCTTCTCCGAATCCACCTCGCCGCTACCAGGTTCAAATCTCACGATGCCCCGCTCGGTAGAAAGCCACAACGCCCCCTGATCCTCGATGATACCCATCACATCGTGGTTGGGTACGTCGAGCTCCACATAGGTAAAGTCATCAGCTCTGGGATTATAGCTGCACAGGCCATCAAGGGTTCCCACCCAGAGTTTGCCTGCCTCATCAACTAAGCAGCAGTTCACCTGATTGTCGGGCAGCGACTGCCTATCAGCATCTTCGTGTTTGTATTGTTTCAGTTTCTTAGTGGCTACATGGTATTTCCACAAGCCATTACCTTGGGTTGATATCCAGAGGTTGCCCGCCCGGTCTTTGTCGATATCGATGACCATCGCGTTCAGATTAGCAATACGCTCAAACTGGTTTTTAGTACGGTTATACAGATTCAATCCCTCCATCGTACCTGCCCAAATCCTCCCACGCTCATCGCTGTAGAGGGCATAACAGCTCGAATTATCAAGCGAGTTGGGACTGCTGGTCTGGGTGTACTGGTGCAACTGTCCCGTTTCCAGATTCATCACCTGCACACCATTCGTATAGGTGCCCACCCACAGCTCGTTGCCACTCAGGCAGAGGGCGTGGACATTATGTTTCCTCAGGATGTCCTGATGGGGATAATCGCTGAATCGCTGCTCCTTGGGCAGATAGCACATCAGTCCACCATCATCGCTGGCAATCCATATACGTCCCTGCCTGTCTTCGCAAAAACGTGAGATAACATTACCAGCCAAACCATCAGCCATCGAGAAGCCCTCGAAACGCTTACCTACAGGTGATATGTAGCGAACACCATTATAGAAGGTGCCGATCCACATACCGCCCTCGGTATCGCTGGTGATAGCATAGACAAAACGATCATCAAACTTACGCCAATCGCCTGTCTTGGGATTCAGGATAATCAAACCGTCATCGCAACCGATACAGATGCGTCCATCATTCAGTTCGAACAGGGTATGTATGTGCCAGCCTACTTTGGCACGCTGAGGATCCAGAACCTGTTCCAACTGGCCATCGCCATGCATCAACAGCAACCCTTGCTCCCAAGTTCCCAGCCAGTAGCGACCATCGCGGGTTTGCAGCATACTGAGCGCACTATAGGCAGCGGGGAAATTCAGACTAACGGGTTCGAACTGATTATGCAATCGGTTCAGACGCTGTACGTAAGGCGCTCCCCAATTAGTTACAGTCCATATCTGGTTATTATTATCCACCAACACTTGAGCCACCACGTTTCCGGCGGTATGAATAGGATATTGCTTATGCTGTCGGCTCTTGATATTATATTGCCATACCCCCTGCCCCATCGTTGATATCCAGAGTGCACCCTCTTTATCCATCGCAAACGAGGTGACGGTAGTGCGGATGCCCATCGGCAGTTTCTCGAAAGTATGGCATTGGTAGTCGATATAGAACACGCCGATGGAAGTGCCTACAAAAAGTCCTTCATCAGCCACTTGGAGTGCTGATATATACTGGTTGAGCCCCAGTTCATTGATACGAAATGGCAACACCCGTCGGCCATCGTAACGGCATAAGCCATTATCGGTACCAAACCAGATGTAGCCATTCCTATCTTGTACAATATTGCGCACTGCGTTAGCCGTCAAACCATCATTCATCGTCAGGTTGCGAAAACGAAAATCGCTCTTGGCTTCTGAAGTCAGAATACCAAGCAAACAAACTATCAGTAGCAATAACTTTCTCATCGGGTGGCAAAAATACGAAAACTATATGGAAACGCCAAAGATTTTTGTGGATTTTTTATATTTCAGACGTCTCATTCTTTATACCTTCCAATTTCGTTTATCTTCTTGTGCTTACTAATATGTAGCGAGGTGTTTGGGAAATACATAGCGAGCAGATTGTATAAGTCAGGATCGAAGTCCTTCAATTCTTCTCGCGTGTTGCACCAGTTGTGCTTGCCATCCGCATGATCCATCTCTGCATTCACATTAAACCAATCCTGTACGGCTTCAGCGAAATACTCCTCTTTGTCTGTTATACGATAAGTGTTTTCAAGAATTCCTTTTGCCTTTGCATGCTCGTAGCATTGTTTCAGGCGATTGTCAAAATCAGGTACAGCGAGTGCCAGTCCAATGAGGTGGATGGAGTGTGCAAACTCGTGAACGAGGATGTCCTCTGCATGATACTTGTCAATCTGGTAAGCGAGTACATTCTCTTCAGCACAACTCGTCAATGGCAGTTCGAGGTCACCGCCAAGGCCACGTGCCCTCAAGTCCCAGTTCAAGGTGGTATCGTTTATCAGATAATGATGCTCGGGAATATCAGTGGTTCCTTCATAGCGTCCCATAATGGCAATGCGGGTACCATAACTCACCATCGAGTCGAGTACCTCCTTGGGAAGCAACGAGGTCATCGCGTAAAGTGTGCGATGAGCAGCCACAAAGGCAGAGTCAGGCACGCGCCAGGAAGAGATAAGCGGCAGTCCGTTCACATCGACATATTTCTTGTAGAAAGCGTCGAGGTTCAGGGAGTCTGGTGGAGTCGTCACCACACATTCAGGAATATCCAGCGTCTCAACCTCTTCTACTGCCGCTTGTTGCTGTTTTTGCTGACAGGATGCCAACAACGCTATAACTGCGATATATATACATTTTCTCATTTTCATATCTGTTTCAATACAAAAGAGTTGAGGGCGAAGTGGCATGCACCAACTAACGTCCCCCAACTATAAGGAATTATTCAGAAATTGTAATGAATAGTCATCACGGCCTTATACTGCTGCCCGTTCTTGGTGTAAACCCAAGTAGGCTTCATGGTGTAAGTCTTACCAGCCTCAACGGTGCCAGGCTTAAAGCCGATGGGGAAGTTGTAAGACGAGCCATCATACTCGTAGTAGAGCTGACCCTCGCCCCATGTAGCGGCATAACCGTCGGCATTGATCCATGGACCAATGGCGTTAGTAGAGCAAGCGAAGCTGATGGTTCCGTCGGGCTGTGTCAGACCAATGGCAATCTTACCTTCGGCAGGTGTGACGGCATCGCCATCGCGTGGAGCCAGATTAGACAGGATCTCGGCAGGCTGCAGCTTGAAGGCCTTCGCCATCTTCTCCATATAACCCTCGCCCAGCAGGTCGATAGCACCAACCTGATAACCTTCGTAAGCGGCATCCAGTCCATTCAGATTATGGGTGAAAGCCACATTCTCAGGTTCGCCGGCAGGAATCTCTACAAAGCCCTTCACGCCAGTGCCACTGAACTTCACGTTGTAAGGCCACTGCTGGTCGTTGGTCTCATCGTCGTCCCAAGCGTGACGCTGATAATCAGTAGGTGTGGCCACAACCACCAGGTAGAGCTTATCGGTACCAGCAGGCACTTTCATCTCGGCTACAGCATTCTTACCTTTAGACATATCGCCATAGGTAGCCTTATCGCCGCTGATGGCTACAAAACCAATACGGTAAGCCGATGTGGTGTTCGACTGCTGGTTGTAGGTGCTGACATTACCCTTGCCATTGCCATCGCCATCAACCACCTTACCAGGATCGCCATCAACAAGAGCGCTACCAGGAGCCACAGCCTTCAGGTCGGCCTTGACGGTAGTACCAGCTGCTGGCACATTCAACTCGATGGCGTTGAAACCAGTGGTACCAGGACAGTTGTCGTAGGTAGGCTGGAAACCACCATCCTTAGGCAGCATGTTCGTAGTATAGTTGGCAGCTGTAGGATTCAAACTGAGATACTGGTGAACAGCATCGAAGTCGTAGCTGACGGCACGGGCTGCATAGTCGTAATACTCGTCGTAGAACTTCTCCATATCGCCAGCACAGAACAGGCGGGCATAGGTCTGCAGAGGATCCTCGGGGAAGGTGCTCTCCTGCCAGATACGACCATAGGCCTCGATGCCATGCTTCTGGGTGAGGTAGTACTGCAACCAGTAAGAGGCATAGCGCATAAACTCGTGATTGAAGTGGCGGTGGTGGTTACGCATCCATACCGAAGGATGTGGATTCTGTGTGAAGCACTCCTCGGGATAATCCTGGAACGACTGCCACTGTGCGCACTGCTCCCAGTAAGCGCATCCGCCTGCACCGTTCTCGCCAAAGCCATAGCGGAAGCCACCATTCATACCATAGACGGTTTCCTCGGCCAGACCGTTAAGCAACTTGTCGCAACCAGCCTGATACTGGAACGAGTGACCAATCTCGTGGGCGATGGTAGAGCCTACAGGCTGACAGGTAGATGGGTTCACCCAGAGGGCACCAATCGTATTGTCGTAGCCAGAACCTGTGGCGAGCCAATCCTGCTGATACAGCAGATAGATCTGCATCTTATACTTATCGAGCTGGCTCTTGCCTTGACCAACGGTCACCATCTTCAGCTTCTCGACATTGGTGGTATAGAACTGCTCGGCCTTGGCCAGCAGGTCGTCGATATTCACACGCAGGGCGGCTGGCACGTCGCTTCCATTGGGATCGTAGCCGAAGCCTGGCTCCCAGAACACGAAGAAATGCTCGCTCTGCTTCATGCGCCAGAAACTCCACTTGGCATCGTCGCGCAGCATATTATCCACACCTTTCTCGAAACCTTCGTTCCAAGAGCCTGGGCAGATGTACTTGTCGAAGTTCTCAACCTGCGACTTATCCATGGTGTGCACAGCATCGGGGTTCTGATTCTGATGTACGTTGATGATCGAGGTCTTATCGCCACAATGGATGGCAATCTGAGCATCGCGATAGAACTCTGAATCGTTCTTCGAGAGGCAGAATGGCATCTTTACCTCGCCGGCATCGCCACTGTTCACAGTCAGCGTCAGCCACTCAATCTTGGTGTTAAGGGCACGGGTGGTGACATCGCTCACACTGGCTGTCCACTTATCGTTAGCGGTAAAGGTGATAGAGCTCTCCACCTCGTCCCACTCTACAGTCTTATTCAATTCGGTCTCGGCAATGGTGATGTTACCAACAATCACCTCGTCGTCGCTGGTGCAACCCGAGAGACCGAGAGCGAAGAGCGCAACCAAGGCGCTCTTGCTCATAAGTCTATTCAAATACATCATATTACAATTACTCTAATGTGGTGTTAATAACAAACTCGATAAACTTGCTGCTATCGCTCTTGCTGGCATAGACAAAGTGGAGCTTACCCTCGGTGCCAGAAGCAATTCCAGGTGCACGGCCGACACCTACGCTACCATCGTGCGTTTCAACATAGTAACTATATCCATCAGCTCCCCAAGTAGTAACCTTACCTGTAGCATCGCACCAGTAGCCAATACCATTGGCGGTATAGCTAGAAGAGGTATCCCAGTTGCCGGCTTCATCAACCATATACATGGCGATATCACCTGCAGCATCCTGTACCAATGCATTAAATTCGCTTGAGGTCATACCGAAGCATGCCTGGATAGCACTCTCAACACCAGCGAACTCAACCTCGTAGCTGGCATAATCGCCTGCAGGAATGGTAACATTGAGGATAATCGTACCAGGATCGGTTACTGCAAAGCTGATGTTGAAACGGATATAGTCATCATAGTCCTTACCGTTATCGATGGCGAAACCTACGTTGGCAGCTACCGATACACCAGCTGCCGACTCCTCGGGCACACTCAGCACGAGAGCCTTAGCAGTCTTGTCGAGCTCGATGCTGGCAACACCAGTAGTGGCATCGGCTACCAAGCCTGAGGCATCGTACCACCAGCCATTGCTACCCTTAGTAGCTGCGGCCTTATTCCAGCAGCCACGGGCGGTGTTAATATTGTAGAATACCACCTTACCTGATTCTACACCAGCAATCATGTCATCAACAGTCATCTTCAACTTAGTCTGAATCTGCTCGGCATAATCTTTCAAATAAATGGTCTTAGGTGCCACATGTCCCTTGCGGAACTCGGCGCTGTAGGCGATTGTAGCACTGGCGTCGGAACGCAGATAGGGAGCCTCGTCGGGACCATACACGTGCTTGGTTACGGCATCGTTGGGATCGTCGCTACAGGCAGTAAAGCCCAGCGCAAAGCATGCCATTGCTATATATAATATATTCTTTCTCATAATTTTTGCATTATTTCATTATTACATTTTTGCATTTTCCCTTAGTTTGCCGCTGTATATCCAGGGTTCTGCTTCAGCTTAGGGTTACCGTCGAGAGCATCCTGTGGGATGGGGAATATGTCGGTATGGCGGTCGGCCTCGGGATCCTTACAGAACCACGATTTACCGCAGTACACGTTCATATTCGTTCCTTTAATCGTAAAGCGGATGATATCATCGCGACGATGGGCCTCGCAAACAAACTCACGAGCCAGCTCGTCGAGCAGTCCACCCAGTTCTATGTCGTCGCCACCCTGGTAGTTCTCTACCCAGTTGTCGGCACCACCCAGTTCACCAGTATTCTCGCGATGTCCGTAGTTGTACTTACTGCCACCCTTCAGCTGGGCTGCGGTAACCTTGGCCTTCGATGGGTCGGCCTTGAAGTTACGGGCACGTACCTGAGTAACCAATGCAGCGGCATCGTCCTCAGTCTCACCATTATAACCACCTAAGCGCAGCAGGCACTCAGCCTTCATCAGCAGGGCATCGGCATAGCGATAGTAAGGCACATCGTCGTAGCTGGTACCATAGTCGCCACTCTTGATCTCATACTTAATCAGGCGCCAGCTCTCCATGGGATAGCAGCCAGGATTGTCGATGCTATGCAGTTCGCGGGTGTAGTCGAGGGGCTCGCCATCCAGCAGGATAGGACTACCATCCATCGCATACTGTGGGCCGCCTGTCCAGGTGTTCTCCAAACGGGTGTCGCCATCCTCGTAGATGTCAAGGAACTGTGGGAACACGATACCACCGCCTGTAGCCCAACCTGAGAAGTTCCAGCGGGCACGG
>JAEEGJ010007298.1_pt1 | contig 31910 bp, 31 predicted proteins | sample 8958761 | NCBI WGS metagenome assembly JAEEGJ01 (sample SAMN16246546, study PRJNA631951) | gut metagenome | biome: gut microbiome; feature: rumen; material: RS-attached | host: Bos | place: Iran: Karaj | collected 2018-10
TTCCCTATGAAGTAAAAAACATGCTGCGCATGTAAGATGTGTCTCGGCGACAGAAGAATTTATTTGCTTACAGCAAATGTCGCCTCGCACTACTGGAGTTTGCAAAGCAAACTCTTTCTTGTGTTAGAAGATAATTGCCTACAGTAATTGTCGCTTGCATTGTTGGAGTTTTGAATATCAAAACTCTTTTTTTGCCTTAGAATAAATTCTTTAAAAAATAAAAAAAGTACTTGCATTCCTGAATTAAGAGTAGTAATATACTACCTAGAAACGAATAAGAAGGGAGATTTTTAAATGTATTCTTATTATTTTAATCAAGAAGCGGAGAAAAATAATTCATCAGGGAGTGTTAGTGCTGTGGATTCACAGGCTAGATTTGAAATGATACAAAGAGCTGATAGATATGCCAATAATTCTTTGGTATTTTTTGGAAGTGCCTTGTTTGTTTGTATTTGCAGATTGTTTTTTGATGAAGAATTCCTTGATGACAATGGAGGCGGATTTTTATTTATTGAAACTGTTTTTTATTTATTGGGGTTGATCTATATGTTTGTAGCAAATGATATTCAACCTAAATTAAAAAGAGCAAAATTGGCTACAGAGTTATATATAATATCAGGCGTTTTAATATTTTTAGCTATGATTGCAATTCTTATTTTTTGAGTATTTTAACAAATGTGGGGGATTAAAAAATCGTAGGTTTTAACTTGTAATTAACAAATGAAAGGGAAATATGTTATGCGTTTAGAGGATAAAGAAATAGTTCTTAACAAGCAGGATAAGGTAAGTATTACAAAGAAAGAGATTAACCCACAGGATAAAGTTAGCATTTCAAAAAAAGAGATTAACTCACAGGATAAAGTTAGTATTACAAAAAAAGAAGTTACAACACAGGATAATTCAAGTATTAATAGACGTGACACAATAATGCCTACCTATGCTACATCATCTTCATCTTTAAAGGATGGAAAGAATGCAATCATATCTATAATGTGTCTTTTCTCATCTGTAGTAGAATATATATACATTAAGTATTGTTTACCGGCGTATGAACCCAAGGGAATGTACAGGCTTACTGAAATTGTTTTATATTTATTGGGATTTGGAGCATTGTGCCTCTCGGAGGATCTAGATGCAAATATTTATATGAATAAGCTTGCTAAATTTTTATATATTTCATCGGTAGGTGTTATTTTGCTAAAGATATTATGTTTGCTTATCATATTAATCATTTAACTTTAAAGTGAATATATGTTGTAAGTAGAATGCGGAATAAGAAGATTTATTGACTGCAATAAATTGATTAAGGTCAGATAAGATTCGTATGAGTCTTTGATAATAAATATTTAATAAGGAGAATTTTAAAGGTTATGAGAGAAGTTAAAAGAATTAAGAGAGATTTAATTCACAGCGGAGCAATTCTTGATATCTATGAGGATACAATGTTGCTTCCAAACGGCAAAGAAGAGAAGTGGGATTTTGTTAGTCACAGAATGGGGGCTGCTTGTGTATTGGCAGTGAAGCCAAATGGAAAGATTTTGATGGTCAGACAATATCGAAGTGCGCTAGATCGAGAGACTCTAGAGGTGCCAGCTGGTAAGAGAGATTCAGTAAATGAGGACACAAGCATATGCGCATCTAGAGAGCTAGAAGAGGAGACAGGTTATAGAGCAGGAAAGCTTGAAAGATTGTTATCTCTTAAATCTACAGTTGCATTTTGCGATGAGCTAATAGATGTTTATTTGGCGACTGAGCTAGAAAAAATTGGCGAGCAGCACTTAGATGAATCTGAGGAAATTGATATTGAGGAATGGGATTTAAATGACTTAGTAGAAATGTGCTATGCTGGAACAATCCAAGACTCAAAAACAGTTGCTGCGATTATGGCATATGCACTTAGACTAAATACAAAATGATAATAATTATTAAATTGAATACTTGCAATTAGTTAGTTGTTATAGTATTATTTTTGACAGACAATGGTGTCAAAGTTGAGTCCCTAGCAACTAGGGATTCTATTTTGGCACCATTTTTTCATACCTAATTTGCTTGCCCACTTTAGGATGAAAATGGCGTATACCTATTTGCTTGCCCACTTAGGTATGCGCCAGTTTTTTTTTGCAAAAAAAATAAAATAATGTTAAAAAGTGTTTGACTTAACATTTTAAAAGTAGTATTATACTACCTAGATAAGGGAGGGAATAATGATGGAGAAAACTAAAGAAAAAGTTGAATATTTATCACTAAAAGTATCGGTTATATTTTTTATAATTCAACTGGCTGTTATCATTATTGATTTAAACTTTTCGTGGAAGCTATCTGAGTATTATTCGTTAGTGTTTTATATTTCAGCTTTTCTAGGTATAATCAGCATTATTTTTAGTATAAAAAGTATTATTCGTTATTCTAAAGCAATAAAAATAATAGCAATAGTTATATTAATTCTTTCCGGAATAGCATTGTTATTTGCTACGTATGTGATATTTTTATTAAATTTGCTTGATAAAATAATAGCAATATTTTAACTGTTTGGTAGATTCGGGATGTTTTTTCATTCTGTTGTTGTTTTAATAATATTTTTGTAGGGAGAAAATGATATGACAGAAGAACAAAAAGTTCTAGTAGAACAATTAGAAACAAAGATTGAACGCATGGAAAATAATTTGCGTTCGACCGGTTACGAGATTTCTGAAATCAAACAATTAGTCGGGGAAATCAAAACCAAATTTGATGTCCCACAGCAGTCTGTTCCAGAAACAATTCAAACGGAACCAATTCACAGTTCGGTTAATCAGGCTGTCAATCCTGCGCTTGTATCTACATATAGAAAGCCAGAGACAAAACAGGAACCTCAACCTATCCTTAAGGATCATTCAGTAGAAGAAGCTAAACGAGAAAAGGTTGTCCCTAAGCAATACTATCGTCAGCCTGTTGGTTCTAGCAAGGGCATTGATTTCGAAACACTTCTTGGAAAGAATACGATGGCTGTCGGTGCATCTATTCTTACATTTATCGCCTTGGTATTATTTGCTAGAGTGATTGCTTATTATTTGACTGATGGAATAAAAATGGCGCTGATGTTTTTATTTAGCTTTTGCATAGTCGGGGCAGGTGAATTTTACGCTAGAAAAGAAAAAAGCAATAAAAGCTGGGCGAATGTTTTGCTTGGTGTAGGCGTTGGAGCATTGATGATATCTCTGTTCGTTTCACACGCATATTTTAAGGCGTTCAATATATATGTACTGTACGGTTTAATGACGGCAGTAACTTTGTACATTAGTTATTTAGACAAGAAACGTTCAATAATATTTGCTGTTATTGGTCAGCTCGGCGTTATTATTTCGCTATTATTTGGTCTTTCTGAAATAGGTGAGGAATATGGTTATATTATCACAATTATTCTTATGCTTGTAATGGAATCGCCATTCTTAATCTCGGATGTTATTGCTGGAAAATTCTCAAACTTTGTAGTTACATGGCTTGGAGTAAACTTAAGCTTTATTATTTTTAATTCAGTAAATGTAATCACCCAAGGTATAGTTTATAGGAACGGCGCTATAGATGCTTATCCAATAGGGGCAGATTGGTTCGGTTTTATTATTGGTATATTGGCTACATTTTATGTTACATATATCACACGGAAGTTTACAAAAACCCCGCGGGAAAAGACGGTTCATATTTATCTCGTCTTGGTAAATACATTTTTGATTGGATGTGGAGTTTTTGCTTATGTATATAATAATGAATTATCTTCGGATATAAGAAATTATTTCTGGATAGTAGCAATAGCTTTGTTTGAATTTGTATTGTTCTATATTGATAGATATAAAGAATCTGATGATACCGCACGTAATGTATTTGTTGGTATATTGATGCTACTAGCATATACAAGACTGTTTACCAACTATGGATATTTAGCAATGATTCTCACTACATTATTGGCGCTCATATATGTCGCGTATGGATACATCAAGGAGAACAAAATTTTTATTTATTCGGCAATGGCGTTTTTGCTTCATCCACTTAGTCATTTTGCGGAGAAAGATGGCATAAGAATAGCTGAATTGTTAATTCTAGTGGCTATATTTATGGGATATACAGTGCTACGAATTAAAAACAAGAAAGAAATAGATAGACCTGTTAATTATATAATGTACTTCATAAGCTACATTGTTGTAATTGATATATTTAAATCTCTTTTTGTTGTTACAGATAATAATAGGGATGCGATAAAAATTGGAATATTAGCTGTATTCTTTGGAGTTCAATTAGTTACTAGCATTCTAGTAAAGAAATTTAAAGATGAAAGTGAATATTTTAATTATATATATTTGTGTGCTCATGCATTGTTGATGTTAGGTTCATTCTATGTTGTTGGCACGGTTAATGGCATTACAGCATATATCTTTGCATCACTCCTTATGCTTGTTATCTTTAGTATTAATAATAAGATGATTAGAGGATATCTCAGGGAGAATACAGGTGTATACATAGCTGTTAAATATACTGTTGCAATTTGGTGGATTTTGAAGGGGGCATATGTAAGTGGTTTTGCCTTTAGTATATTATTCCTTATACTTGCAATCATCGCTATTGGATTTGGTTTTGCAAAAGATGATCAATCAGTTCGTATATACGGATTAGTGCTATCAATGATTAGTATAGCAAAGCTTATTCTTTACGATGTAAAGTATACAGATACTGCTGTTAGAGCACTTGGATTCCTTGTGTGTGGAGTACTTTGTTTTGTGATAAGTTATATATACCATAGAATTGATTCAAAAAATAGCAAGGCAGAGTAATGAATTAGATTTGTTTCTTACTCATCTAGGAGAAAAAAGCTACGGACTTAAATCCGTAGCTTAAATTTTAGCTTAGTTGCGCTCTGCTATTGTATAGAGAAGGTGACGAGTGTCTTCCCAACCAAGACATGGATCGGTGATTGATTGACCGTACACCTGGTGGTCTGAGATTGGCTGGCAGCCTTCTACAAGGTAGCTTTCAATCATGACGCCCTTAACGAGATTGCGAATTTCGTCTGAGTGTTTGCGGTTATGCATAACCTCTTTCACGATACGAATCTGCTCTTTGAATTGCTTGTTTGAATTAGAGTGGTTGGCATCAATTATGCAAGCCGGATTAACAAGATCCATCTCCTCGTACATATTGTGGAGGCGGATTAAGTCTTCGTAGTGATAGTTTTGTGTACTGTTGCCGTGCTTTGAAACAGCGCCTCTGAGGATAGTGTGAGCAAGAGGATTACCGCTTGTCTTAACCTCGTATCCTGAGAATGTAAAGTGATGTGGATGCTGTGCAGCGTAGACTGAATTTAGCATAACACTGAAATCACCTGAGGTAGGATTTTTCATGCCAGATGCAACATCAAAACCTGAAACGGTAAGACGGTGGTGCTGATCCTCTACTGAACGTGCGCCGATAGCAACATAGGATAGAAGATCATCAACGTATCCCCAGTTTTCTGGATAGAGCATTTCATCAGCTGATGTCAGCTCTGATTCTGTCATGGCACGGATGTGCATCTTTCTCATGGCAACAAGACCTGCAACCATATCAGGTGCCTCGTTTGGATCTGGTTGAGAAGCGATTCCTTTGTAACCGCTGCCTGTCGTACGAGGTTTGTTGGTGTAGATACGTGGAACTACAAGAACCTTGTCTTTGATATCTTCTGCAACTCGCGAAAGCTTGTTAATGTATTCGCAAACAGCATCTTCGTTGTCAGCGGAACATGGGCCGATGATACATAAAAAGCGATCATCTTTGCCTGTAATTATATCGGCAATTTCCTGGTCGCGCTGCTTTTTGATTTCCTGAATCTTAGCAGGCACAGGAAGCTGTTCCTTTATTTCTTCTGGTGTAGGCATAGCCTTTAAATAGGTGAAACTCATTTTAGTCCTCCGTAAAGCATTTTTCTTTTATTAAATCGATTGGCATTTCTTTGCCAGTCCAAATATTGAATGCCGCAGCCCCTTGGTAGAGCAGCATGTATTTGCCGTTCATAACTTTGCAGCCAATTGACTTAGCATCCCTTAAAAGACGAGTGTATTCTGGATGATATATAACATCAGTAACAATAAGATCTTTGTATAATAATTCTTTTGGAACAAGTGAAGTGTCGTCGTCACCCATGCCAACGCTGGTACCGTTGATAAGTATATCGCTTTCTTGTAAGCAGAATTCAAGCAAATCAGAATCTGCCATGTCGTAAACAAATACGTCGCAATCAGTTGCGTGGGTAACTGTATCTGCAAAATCTACAACCTTGTCAAAGGATGCGTTTTTTCTTTTGAAAATGTTGATTTTGCTGACACCATCAAGGGCGGCCTGAACGATGATAGAAGTTGCAGCACCTCCGGCTCCAAGCATGGTGATAACCTTATCTTTGTAATCAATGTCGCTATCAGTCATGGCTTCCATAAAGCCGATACCATCGGTAGTGTGACCATAAAGCTTGCCGTCCTCGATTACGCAAGTGTTTACAGAGTGAGATAGGCGCGCAGCTTCTGACAGTTTATCAACATAAGGAATGATGGCTGTCTTTAGAGGCATTGTGAGATTGAACCCACGGCAGTTAAGTAGCTTGAGAGCATCCACAGCAGCTTTGATATCTTGCTCGGCAACGTCAAATGCCATATAGCTGTAATCGAGACCAAGAGCTTCGAAAGCAGTGTTGTGCATCGCTGGAGAAATGCTGTGACTAACTGGACTGCCAAGTAGGCAAGTTAATCTTGTTGTTCCAGAAGGATTCATAAGTATTGTCCTCTCGTTTTTGGAATTATTGTATGTAATATAGACGCTTTAGTCAACTAAACTATTGCTTATAATATGCGCTTGAATTATACTTTTATATGGCGATTCTACTAAAGAATCAGTTTGGAGAGTAAAATGTCTAAAAAACTATTCATCAAAGATAAATATCTTTCATCAGACAAATTAACTGTTTGTGTTCCCATAGTTGCAGCCACCAAGGAGGCGTTAATTCAGCAGGTTCAGAATGCAGTTAAGGCTCAGGCAGATATGATAGAGCTTCGTGCCGATTTTTTCACTTTTTTAAGAGATAAGGATGCGTTGGCAGATGCATTGGATGCCGTTTCAGAGCTTACACCATCAACGATGGTTTTGTTCACCATCAGAACCAAGTTAGAGGGTGGGGAGATAGATATCTCTGAGGAAGATTATAAAAACATCTTATTGTTCGCATCTACAACCGGGATGGTGGATATCATAGATGTGGAGACATCTCATATTCGTGAGGCTACACATTTTGTTAATCTTTTGCGCAACAACGGTGTATATGTTTTGGCATCTCATCACGATTTTCAGAAGACGCCAGAGCTTCTTGATATGACAGATATTTACGACCAGATGCAACAGACAGGTGCTGATATTTTAAAGCTTGCTGTCATGCCAGAGGATTCAGCCCAGGTGCTTAGGGCGCTCAAGGCTGCCGATATTGCAAACGAGGAATACGACGAAGAATTAGTGGTAGTTATTTCTATGGGCAAGCTTGGTATGCTCACTAGAATAGCAGGACCATTGGTAGGTTCTTGTATTACATTTGCGGCACTCGAAAAATCATCTGCCCCTGGTCAGATAGATTATGAGGATATGAACATTATCCTGCAAATACTTGATAAAAACGGAGATAATTAACTATGAATAACATATATTTGATTGGCTTTATGGGTACTGGCAAAACTACAGTTGCCAAGAATCTCCAAAAGTTTTTACCATTTCAATTGGTTGAAATGGACGAAGCAATTGAGAGAGTTGAAGCCATGACAATTCCCGAGATTTTTGAAAAGAAGGGTGAGGAAGGATTTCGTATGGCGGAGACCCAGCTTCTTTCAATCATCTCCAAAGAAAAGAATCAGATTATTTCTTGTGGCGGCGGAATAGTTCTTAAGCCAGAAAATATTTCTATCATGAAAGAAACAGGTACGGTGGTGCGGTTGACATCTTCGCCTGAGGTTATATATGAACGAGTAAACAGAAATAGCAACCGACCACTTGTGCAAGGCAAAGATTTATCAGAAATTCAAAAAATGATTGATAGCAGAGAAAAATACTACGCTGATGCAGCTGATATCGTTGTAGATTCAGGGATTAACACACCTGAAGAGGTGGCATCAGAAATCATAAAACAGCTCGCTTTAAACGGTCGCTTGAATTGACTTTATATTACGGCTTTGTTACAATAATTCGGCAAGTTATTTAAGTAGGCGTAGCGTAGTTGGATAACGCATCGGACTCCGACTCCGAAGACCGCCGGTTCGAATCCGGCCGTCTACAGTTATCTAAACAGTTTGGAGGACTCATGAATTTTCAGGACTTTAAATCAAAATTTAAAAATATAATTGATACTAGTGTTGATTTTGTAATCAGGCACAAGAGATGGTTCTTGGCACTTGTTATTTTTACAGCATTATCAGTAGTATTAGTTATGGGAACAGACCCAAATGGCCCATCGGGCAAATCATCATCGGGTGTATATAAGAGCTACAAGCTCAACAAGAGAGGCGAGCTCAAAGAGTTAGTTGACAAATATTACGACTCATACACAAAGGGCGATTCAGAAACACTTATGAAGATTGCAACCCCAATGTGTGATAAGGAAGCAAGTTACATTCAAATGTATAGTCAGTATATCGAAAAGATTTCTGATGTTAAGGTATATTCAAAGCCTGGTTTAACAAAAGGCTCATATTTAGTTACTACAGAATACAATCTCAAATATGTAGATATAGATACATTAGCTCCTGGTCTTGACTTCTTCTATGTAGAGACCAACAAGAAGGGCGATATGTATATCAACAACACATATGGTTCATTCAACCAAAAGAACAACATCTACGAGATGGATCCAGAGATTTCAGAGTTATACCTAACATTCACTTATCAGCAGGATCTTCTTGAAAAGAGAAAAGACGTTCAAACAAAATATGACGAAGCTCTCAAGAAGGATGCAGCGTTAAAGGCATTCATGGACGAGACATTAAAGTCTGCAATCAATAAGTGGAGTGATGATTACGATGCGCAGGCAGCTGCGGCAGCAGAAGCGCAGGCACAGGCTGAGGCGCAAGCAGCAGAGGAGCAGGCGGCAGCAGAAGCAGCGGCAGCCGAGGAACAGGCAGCAGCAGAAGCAGCGGCGGCAGAAGAGCAAGCAGCGGCTGAAGCAGCAGCTCAAGAGGCACAACAGCCTACTACATATACAGGAAAGATTAACTCTAGAGCTAATGTTCGTGAACAGGCTAACACAGATAGTAACAAGCTTGGCTCTATGGATATGGGTACTGAAATTACAATCTACGGCGAGGAAGGCGATTTCTACAAGTTCGATTACAATGGTACTCAGGCATATGTAACAAAGCAGGTTGTTGATGTTGCAAATCAAGAGGCAGCAGGCGATACAAATACCGAGGCAACTCAGGAGACAGCCGAGGAGGCACCGGCAGCTCAACCGCTTGAGGAAGGCAAAAAGATTAATCTTAAAGCAACAGTTAATCTTCGTAAGAGTATGGATGCCAATTCAGAAAAGGTTGCAGTAGCTTACGAGCATGAAAATGTTACAGTTGTTCAAAGCTATGCCGAAGGTTGGACCAAGGTTAAGTACGGTAAGAAAGAAGGTTATGTAAGAACCGACTTGCTTCAGAAATAATATAGTCAATAAAATGATTTTTATGGAGACCAGTAATTGGTCTCCATTCTAATATATATATTAGGAGGAGCTTTTGAATCAGGAGCTTTTTAGATTAAATAAATATTTGAGCGATGCTGGTGTGTGTAGCAGGCGAGCTGCTGATGCCGCCATAGAAGCAGGTAAGGTCACTGTAAATGGTCAGGTGGCACAGATGGGGATGAAGGTATCTGCTGAGGATACAGTGCTGTTTGAAGGTCGGCCTGTTTCTAATGTTGGTAAGAAGCAAATTCTGATTGCTTACAACAAGCCTGCAGGCATAGTGTGTACGGCAGAAAAGCGAGAGAAGAATAATATTATCGACCATCTTAATTATCCTGAGCGTATCTATCCGATTGGACGTTTGGACAAGGATAGCACGGGCTTGATTTTGCTTACTAATCAAGGTGATTTGGTTAACAAGATTATGCGAGCTTCTAACGCTCACGAAAAGGAATATGTTGTTACTGTAGACAAAGAAATCACTGCTGATTTTATTAAGAAAATGTCGGCAGGTGTATATTTAGATGAGTTAGAGGTTACAACTCGCAAATGCCAGGTTAAAAAGCTTGGACCAAACAAGTTTAATATTATTCTTACGCAGGGGCTCAATCGCCAAATCAGGCGGATGTGCCAAGCTTTGGGATATCGAGTTCGCTGGTTGAAGAGAGTACGAATAATGAATATTAATTTGGGTGATTTAAAGGAAGATACATATAGGGATGTAACTCTTCACGAATTAAAAATACTCAATAGATTAATACAGAATTCTAGAAACTGATTTCTAAGAATATCGTAAAGGGGCAGATGAAAAAATGGACTTAAAAGAATATCAAGAACTGATAGATATAATCGACTATCACATGGATCGTTATTACAATCAGAACGAACCTGAAATTAGTGATTTCGAATATGATCAGCTGATGCTTAAATTAAAGGGAGCAGAAAAAGAGCATCCAGAATGGGTTACGCCAGATTCTCCTAGCCAAAAAATCGGTGGCGTAGCCATGCGAGAGGCAGGAGTCAAGGTTACTCACGATGTGCCTATGCTTTCTATCGAAGATGTTTTTGCTAAAGAAGATGTAGTTGCGTGGGTGGAAAAGGTAAAGGAAGTTCATCCAGATGCGCTTTTTTCTGTGGAGGCCAAAATAGACGGTCTTAGCATGACTCTTAGATATGAAAAGGATTCTAAAGGTATGCTTAAACTTAAATTGGCAGAAACTCGAGGTGATGGCTTAATAGGCGAAGATGTTACAGAAAACGCCTTGGTTATTCCTGATGTTAATAAATATTTGGACTTGCCTTACGAATCAATTCAGCTTCGTGGTGAGGTTTATATGAGCCACGAGGATTTTGAGCGATATAATGAAGAGCAAGAGCTGAAGGGTGGCAAGCTTGCTGCTAATCCTCGCAATCTTGCGGCGGGAACTTTGCGTCAACTAGACGCCAATATTACTAAGCAGCGCGGATTGAGAATGTTTGTATTCAATGTTCAGCAGGGACCTGCGGAGCTTACAGAAAGCCATTGTGCAGGCTTAGATATTTTGTCAGCTCACAAGGTTCCAGTGGTTTTCCATCGAGGTTGCAAGACCGCCAATGAAATAATTGCTGTAATCGACGAGATAGGCGAAAAGAGAGCAGAATTTGAGTTTGATATTGATGGAGCAGTGGTCAAGATAGATCAAACTGCGTACAGAGCAGATTTTCCAACAAGCGCAAAGTATTCAAGCGGCCACATCGCCTACAAGTATCCACCAGAGGAAAAAGAGACCAAGCTTCTTGATGTAGAATTATCCGTTGGTCGTACTGGACGAGTGACACCTACGGCTATATTTGAACCAATTCGTTTATGCGGTACATCCGTTAGTCGCGCCACATTACACAACCAGGATTTTATCGATGATTTGGATATCGGAATTGGAGATACCATAGTCGTTTACAAATCGGGAGAAATAATTCCAAAGGTCAAAGAGGTTAAACACGACAAGAGACCAGCGGGAGTTTCAACTTTCAAGATTCCAAGTGTATGTCCGGTTTGCGGTGGAACTGTTGCCAGAGACGCTGACACTGCCGATATGAAGTGCCTAAATCCAAGTTGTCCTGCTCAATTGGAGAGACATATTATCAATTTTGTGTCCCGTGATGCAATGGATATTAAAGGTTTTGGTGAAGTTTATATTGAAGAGTTGGTCAGAAGGGGCTATATTAAAGATATTGCAGATGTATTTGCTCTTAAGGATAATAGAGATAAACTTATAGAAGAGGGAATTATCGGCAAGGAAAAGAATACCGACAAGCTTTTGTCCGCTATTGAGGAAGCCAAGTCCAATGACGCAGTCAGATTGTTTACAGGTTTTGGCATTCCCAACGTGGGTAAAGCAGCAGCCAAGGCGTTGCTTGCACAGTTTAAAACAATCGAGGCCATCATGGAACTATCTGTGGATGCGCTTGTGCAGGTAAATGATATTGGTGAAATTAGTGCCAACTCAATTTACGCCTATCTGCACGATGAGGTCAATAAAGATATTATAGCTAGGCTCAAGGCTTATGGTGTCAACATGACTTTGGAAGAAAAAGAAGGTGCTACAGATAAGTTTGCTGGACTTACTTTTGTTATCACGGGAACACTTCCAACCATGGGACGCAAGGAGTGCCAAGAGTTAATAGAGCTTAATGGCGGCAAGTGCGCAGGCTCGGTTTCTAAAAAAACCAGCTATCTTGTGGCGGGTGAAGCCGCAGGAAGCAAGCTTGATAAGGCAAATTCACTTGGCGTTAAAGTACTTAGCGAGGCAGATTTGCTTGCAATGCTAGACAACTAGTTGCGACATAATATTACTGTTTGGATAGGAGGCAGCCATGCCAATTAGAACGATGAACGATTTGCCTGCAAAGGCGATTCTTGAACATGAAAATATATTTGTTATGGATGAGAATAGGTCAATCCACCAGGATATCCGACCTATTACAATTGGTATTTTGAATTTGATGCCGCTTAAGGAAGCAACTGAATTACAGCTTCTTCGCTCGCTTTCAAATTCCCCTTTGCAGGTGGATGTGACTTTCCTTACTGTTGGTAGTCACGAGAGCAAGAATACTAGCAAGACTCATCTTGATACATTTTATGAGCACATCGAAGATGTTTATGACAGATTTTTTGATGGTTTGATTATCACCGGTGCTCCTTTAGAGCAGATGCCTTTTGAAGAAGTTGATTATTGGGAAGAGCTTACAAAGGTCTTTGAGTGGACCAATACACATGTCACATCTACATTGCATCTTTGCTGGGGCTGTCAGGCAGGATTGTATTATCGCTATGGCATAGATAAATACGATTTGCCAGAAAAGAAGTTTGGTATTTTCCCACACACTGTTATGAACAGAAAGATTCCTCTCGTTAGAGGATTTGACGATATTTTTTATGCTCCTCATAGCCGTCATACTGGCGTTAGAACTGAGGATATTGAGGCATGTTCTGATTTGATTGTATGTGCCAAGGGTGAGGAAGCTGGCGTGTTCCTTTGCATGTCGGCAGATGGCAGCAACATATTTGTTATGGGTCATCCAGAGTACGATCGCTTTACTCTTGATAGTGAGTACAAGCGCGATAAGAGCAAGGGATTGCCAATATCCCTTCCAAAGAACTACTATCCAAATGATGACGATAACGAAAGACCTCTTCTTCAGTGGAGAAGTCATGGAAATATTCTTTATTCTAATTGGTTGAATTATTACGTATACCAACAGACACCATACTCTTGGAATAAGATTTCTGAGAAACTGCCGGATGATTTTTAATGGAATAAGATAGAATTGTGCCGTCAATGACGGCACAATTTTGTTATGGAAGAGGTTGTCACAAAGTTTGCGGCGACCTCTTTTTATATTGATAGCGGTGGAGGTCTTGCTGTTTGGGGAGGTGTAAACCTTCTTGAGGGCTTTGGAAACGATAATCCTGGTGCAAAGTCACAGGGAATGAAGCAGTTCATGCTTAAGTGCTAAACTAATTAACATAAAATGGCAACGTGGATGTGGTGTGATTTCGTCGCAGAGATATGGCTTGATCAATTGCCTAGTATGTACTTCTAGCAGCGTATTTTATGTACTTGAAAATGTGATTATATTTGTTATAATCAAGTTAACAGAGTTGCCAGGTGCTAATAACACTTGGGACCAAGCCGAGCGTTGAGCTTGGCTTTTTTACTTAGCTAAACAAGTTTTACGTGAAAATAAAATATTGAAATAGCTGTTTTAAGATGTTATCATATACTCAAGAAGAGGCAGTGATGCTTCTGGGCTGGTCGAAAGACCCGGGTCCACCAAAAAGCGGGTAAGACACCCGCTATTTTTTTATCTTAAAAAGGATGATTTATGAAAGAATTAAGTGTATTCGTAGACGAATCAGGTGATTTTGGTGAATATGATTATCATGCACCATTCTATATTATTTCAATAGTACTTCATGACCAAGAAAGTATTATTGATTCTGATTTAGAAAAACTGGAAAACGAAATGAAAAATATTGGTTGGCCTGAGCATTGTGTGCACGCGGGGCCAGTTATTAGATCAGAGCATGAATATAAGGAATATTCACTTGAAGAACGTCAACAAATCCTTAAGCGACTTATGACTTTTGCTAGAAAGAGTGATATAAAATTCAAGTCAATGTATATTGAAAAGAAGCACATTGAAGATTCTATTGAGGCTACTGGAAAACTTAGCAAACAGCTCGCTATGTTTATTCGTGAAAACTTGGAATTTTTTATGAGCTATGATTGTGTGAAGATTTATTATGACAATGGGCAAGTTGAAGTAACTAGAATTTTATCATCAGTCTTTAATACACTATTAGATAATGTTGAATTTAAAAAAGTGATTCCTTCTGACTATAGATTGTTTCAAGTGGCAGATTTAGTTTGTACATTGAAGCTTACTGAGTTGAAAATGGAGACACATATTCTTTCTAAATCTGAAACGTATTTCTTTAAAGATATAAGGACGTTTAAGAAGAATTATTTAAAAGCGTTAAAGGATAAAGAACTTTAGCGAATAATTATCGTACCACCGCGGGATATAAAATGTCAGTCATTTTAGCGGTGGTAACTCAGGAGTAAATGAAATCATACCACCGCGCAAAGCTTGTATTTATGCGGGATTGGAGATGTAGAGTCCCCTGTTATTACGTATATCAGAACACCCCTTATGAATGGAACAAAATTAGTGAGAAATAAAAGGAGACTTCTGCCGAAAACGGCAGAAGTTTTTATCTCTTTTTATAAATCAATAACTCTGGATTGGCGCCCTCAGCTTCATATGTGGACACTATTATAAAATCCATGTTTGCAAGTACTCCAAAGAAAAGTCCGTCAACTATGTCTGATTCCAGCTGAGTTCCAAGATATGTGGTTTGGTCATTGAGTAACTTGACGCTGATTCCACTCGGAAGAGGATACTCAAGATTTACATATTTCCCCACGATTGCATTGAGCTTTTTGACTTTAGGCATACCTTCGATTCCGAGGGAGTTGATTTCATCAACAAGTTGTTTTTTGAAAGCGTCAAACTCTCCATTGTCACTCAGAGAATCATAATTTTTCCAGTAGTTGAGAGTAGGAAGAGTCGTCTTTAAATATTCTCGAGCGGCTTCTTCTGAGAAGGTATCATCCACCATATTTTTAACGCAGACTTCAATTAAATCATCCAAATTGCTATAGGTATAGGTGCCATCGGCGTAGCACCATTTACAATATTCTTCGTTGAGACTGCCATCTTTGTTGTGCCCGATTATTTCATCTTCAAGAGGCATGCCGCAGCATTGACATATGAGTTTGTTTGGTGCACCTAGCAATGTATTAATCGAAACATTGTAAAGATTTGAAAGAAGTTTAAGCGTTTCTGTGTTTGGAATAGCTTCACCATTTTCCCATTTTGATACCGCCTGGCGTGTGACAAATACCTTTTCAGCTAATTCATCTTGTGAAAGCCCGTTTTTGTTTCTAAGCTCTAATAAAATTTCTTTTGTTTTCATCCCAAATACCTCCTGATAGATATATAATACACCGAAAATTTATAATAGGCACGCAACTGATGGTTGCTACGGCGGAGCACTAAACATTACTGGTTTTTTCTAAATCTACGTATGGCGCTTTTAAAAAGATTGAGTAATCAAGGAATTAATCGAATACTACAATAATCTTATTAAAAAGTTTATTAATGCCGTGGTGGTTTTAATTGTTGTGGCGATTATCGTAGATGCCAATTTCTGAGGCACCTGCCGGATGCATATAATTTTTCGAATCCTTAGTACTTGTGTTAAAATGATAAAAAATTAACCTAAAGGAGGAGAAGATTATGTCGGGTTTTGGATTCGATTCAGAGGCTCTTGTAGCAGCTGGAAATGCAGGTGATATGTACAAAGTAGTGCAGGTTGTCCTGACCGAAAAATTCATAGGAACAGGTTCTGGGGTTGCAAGTTTAACTAATCTTCAGAATACAATTAACGAGCAGGCGGCATGCGGATATAGATTACATACTATTTCCACCACAGCATCAGGCTCTAAAGGATTTTTAGGGGGAGACAAAATTCAGGCTACTATGGTGTTTGAAAAAGTGTTGTAGCAAGTAAATGAAAAAAGTTTTGTAAAAAAGAAGCCCAAGAGATTATTACTCTTGGGCGTTAAAGTTTGCTTGAAATTATAGTTTGGAAAGATACTTTTTATAATCACTTTTAGGAACGCCAAGTGCTTCCAAAGCCTGTTCAGCTGTAAGATTGAAGTTTTGCATAATCATTTTGATATCCTTAATTCTGCCTTTTACCTCACCTCTGGCTTCACCACGAGCTTCACCACGAGCTTCACCTATAGAAATGCCCTTAACTACACCTTTACGCTCTATTTCCTGAACTGCCTTACACATATTATAATCACCTTCCTTATTCCTGCGCGGTAACCTGAATGAAGCAAAGTCACGCATCAGCTCTGCTGTCTCTCGAGAAACATGCTTAAAAGCTTCATTACTATTTACCAGGTTTTGTAACTTCTCATCGCTGTTTCTGGAATTGAGCAAAGAGAATAGTAAACCAAGTTCTGTTTTATATTCTGGAAAATCGTCTCTATCTATGATAGAAAACAAGTTAATATTGTAATCGTTAACTAATGTTAACATATCAGAGGGCATTTCTGCCAGCATTTCTTTTAAAGTGACAGGACCATCCCACGGGTCTGAACCCCAGTATAGCGTGGCTGTGACAACCGGAGTGAGTTTTTCACCCTTAGATATTCCAGATAAAAAAGATTTAGGAGAATGATTACCCTGTTTGGCTTGTGCAACCACCTGACTGTTGTAGGCCAACGCATCGTATAGCATGGTTCGGACTGGCATGGCATAATGCACATCGCTTTGATTTTCAATCTAATTCCTTTAAAGTGGTCCAATCGATTAGTTCCTTTCCATTAGAAATTAAACCATTGAAAAAATCTGCAAAGACCTCTGGCTTTTGCATGTAGTGTTTAGTTCGAATATCTCTTTTTCCCATTTCGTATAGCTCTTTTCTGTATTACTTGAGAAGGTGGGAGCCCTTCACAAGAATAGTATAGCATTAAATATTCGAACGCGCAATCGGAAAGCGTTCGAGATTGCGTTCGAAATTTGATACAATTCCGGCGCTTGATGGTTTGGATAAGGTATTATATTATATTCAATAAATAAACCCAGAAGGAGAAGCCACTCGAATATGGTACGAAAGATAATTAAAAACCCAATGTTCCTTGCACAGAAGTGTGAGCCCGCAACTGAGGCTGATGCACAGATAGCGCAGGATTTATTAGATACACTTAGGGATAACCTTGAGAGCTGTGTTGGCATGTGTGCAAATATGATTGGTGAGAAGAAAACGATTATCGCAATTTCGGCCGGCCCATTTCAGTTTGTAATGATTAATCCCGTCATCACCAGAAAAAAGGGAGAGTATCAGACTGAAGAAGGCTGTTTGTCGCTTGATGGTGTGAGGCCGTGTACGCGATATGAGGAGATAGAAGTGGATTTTTTAAATCAGAACTTTCAACCGCAGCATGCTAAATATACAGGCCTTACGGCCGAGTCAATTCAGCATCAGATAGATCACTGTAACGGAATAGTAATATAAAACAAAAAACGCCCACGAGAAAATGAGGCAATCCCTCAAAAATCTCCTGGGCGTTTCATTTATCTAACTTATATCATGGAAAGATACTTATCAAATTCACTTTTAGGAACGCCAAGTGCTTCCAAAGCCTGCTCAGCTGTAAGATTGAAGTATTGCATAATCATTTTGATATCCTTAATTCTGCCTTTTACCTCACCTCTGGCTTCACCACGAGCTTCACCTATAGAAATGCCCTTAACTACACCTTTACGCTCTATTTCCTGAACTGCCTTACACATATTATAATCACCTTCCTTATTCCTGCGCGGTAACCTGAATGAAGCAAAGTCACGCATCAGCTCTGCAGTCTCACGGGAGACATGCTGAAACGCCTCATTGGTCTGCACCAGGTTCTGCAACTTCTCATCGCTGTTTCTCGAATTAAGCAAAGAGAAGAGCAGCCCAAGCTCTGTCTTGTATTCCGGAAACCCGTCCCTATCAATAATAGAAAACAGGTTGATGTTGTAATCATTAAAAGACCGCCCGCCTCCCTATTGGCAGAAGCAATCTCTTCGACCTGCGTCGAATATGCCAGCGCATCGTAAAGCATGTTACGAACAGGCATGGCATAGTGAATATCACTCTGATTTTCAATACCTAGTATAGCATAATATGACTGTTCATTGTGCATAATAATGGACCGCTTGATAATGTCCCGATACTTCTGAATCGACTTGCCCCTGCGCCCGCCGACACTCGGAACAAGCGAAAACTGTTCGAGAAAATGTTCGGTTTTAGATACAATACTTTGGGACCATCCCTAGCAGCTCGCTCCGCTCGCAGGTCTGCCCGAGCTCCACAGACCACTCGCTGGCGCGAGTAAGGTGGGATTATAATCGGCTTGCGCCGATAGAAAAAATCGCCGCCCCTATGCTATAATATCCCTAAACAAAAAGCCTTCCTTGCTGCGGGCTACAGTGTCGATGCAATGGATGGCTCAAAGCAGCTGTGTGAGCGCGCATCCGCCTATACCGGGATAAAGGCAAAAGAAATGTGGATTACCAGTGATGTGCGTCCAGATAGAGGCGAAGAAAAATGGCTGAACATAATCTTAAAGCAGGTGTGAAGCGGATTATAATCGGCGCAGCCGGCGAAAAAAGGAGATTTAGATGCGTCACTTTACAGAAGAAGAATGTGCTGTTGAATTGGAAAAAGAGCGCATTAAGGCAAAAGATATAATTAATGACAAAGACAAATTTGATAGATTTTTAAAGAAGCTTGAGGCTAAATTGCGTAAATTCCCACGCGTGGGAGAGCAGTTGGCTGATTTGCCCGTAATGATATCCTTGGTGAAAGACTTTGTTAAAGGCGAATATAAAGTTGTGCCGATGAAGTCAATTTTATATATAGTTATGGCGCTTTTATATTTTGTTTCTCCAATAGATCTGGTTCCAGATTTTATTTTTGGAGCCGGAATGGTAGATGATGCTTCGGTTCTTCTTGTGGCATTAAAGAATTGTCATGATGATATTGAAGCATATAGAGAGTGGAAGGATGATATTGTCGAATGAAATAATATTTTGTTTGAGAGTATTTTAGCAGATGATGGGACCATCCCTAGCAGCTCGCTCCGCTCGCAGGTCTGCCCGAGCTCCACAGACCACTCGCTGATGCGAGCAAGGTGGGATTGTAATCGGCTTCGCCGATGGAGCACACATTTGACGATAATGAATAGACATGTTAGTATTTATATGCAGAAAGGGTGCTATCGATAGACGGTTAGCCGAGTAAAAGATTAGTTACAAATAACCGCTCAGGTTTCTCAGGCGCTGGCGGTTATTTTTGTGTCTTGGAATCATGCTTACCGCGCACGTAACCAAGATTATAGGATGATATTGTCGAATGAAATTATATTTTGTTTAGACTGTATATAAGTCATATGATAACCATAGAGTTGGTGGATTTATTTCCCCAACTCTTTTTTGGTGAAAAACTTTTTAAAATCTTATCAGTTTTTTGCTCGTACAGTTTCCAAATGATTTTTCCATTATGTGAATTGAATTTCAAGTGATAGTATCAGATTTGATGTCTTGATATAGCGTTATAGTAATAGATTCAATTATTAATGGCAGCACAGAAAAGTGCGGAAAAATCGAGGCTTTTTATAATTCATTCGCGGATAAAACACAATTTAATGTTATTTTAATTATACATTTTAAAAATTTTTAGGTTATAAATAGTGGACTATTGTTTTAGAATTATTTGGCTTAGTTTTGTTACTTGATGTTTAAAAATAAGAAAAATAGTTTCCTATCTAAATGATTCACGTATATTAGATAAATAAAGTTAATAGTGTGAAAAGGTGAGATAATAATCGGCTCTGAGGAACAAGCGTGGAATGAGGATATTGTCGGATGTAATAATATGTTGTTCAAATTGCTTTTGAACCAAATGATGTGAGGGGGTTCGATTATGATTCAACCTAAAATAAATGTTAATTTCGATTTTACAATGGACTCTCCAAAATATTGGGATGGATTTTGGGAAAGAAATAATGGATTAGGTGGCGGAGGTTGTGACCCAGATAGTGCTAGTCCGATGCTACAAGAATATCACCGAATACTTTGGAGTAAACAGTTACCAAATGGACAAATCATGAATTTGGAAAAAGGTTCGGGAAGTCATTATCTTTATTGGAACGACTTTAGGTTTGGAAGTGACTCGATTATTGTTAGCTTTAGGTACAAGCGTTATGCAAATATGATTGAGTCTGTTAAAAATACAGTAGACGATTATAAAAGTTTTTTGGAAGGCTATCTGCATAAATCCAGTACAATTGGCGGACATATAATTTTTCCACGACATCAGGAAAGTATTAATCAAACTAGAGGGAAAAATAGATTAATATCAGATCGATGGGATTTAACTTTAGAATGTATCCGCAGATTTTATGAAAACGTAGAAAGCCCTCTTTCTAAGGTGCTTGAAAGTGATTGTGGTTTTTTTGAATTATTTGAAGATTTTAAAGGATATGTAGATTTCTTTTTCTTACAGGATTGTGTTTCTTCGGATTATAAAAAGGTAGATATATGGCAAGGTAAAGGGGATTTTTCTGAAGAACCTTTGCCAAAGACGGTGAAAGAATACTTGGACTTCATAGATAGGGGATTAGTTTTTTTAGAAAAAAGAAATGCTAGGATAGAAGAGTATTGTTATAAAAATAATCTATAAGAGTCTAACTAATTTCATAGACGTTTTTAATGGCTTAATAACTGTAAAATGCTAGTCTGTAATCAAGACATTTTTTTACTAGAATGGCATGTATTAAGAATGTAATTCTAATAAGATAGTTTCATGTCTATATAAGCTATATAATTAAAAACTCTTAGATGAATAGCGCAAATAATACACACCATATGGTATACTTGTCCATATATTGATTTGACTTAGGAGGATTATACATGGCAGATAATACAAACGCTAACATTGGTTTTGAAAAACAACTGTGGGATGCAGCCTGTGTTTTATGGGGACACATTCCAGCAGCTGAATATAGAAAGGTTATCATTGGATTAATTTTCCTTAGATATATTTCTGCTGCTTTTGATAAGCGATATCAGGAACTTGTAGAAGAGGGCGATGGATTCGAGGATGATATCGATGCCTATACTATGGAAAATGTATTCTTCGTTCCAGAGGAAGCTAGATGGAACACAATTGCATCCGCAGCGCATACACCTGAAATAGGTACGGTGATTGATAATGCTATGCGAGCTATTGAAGCTGATAATAAGGTACTTAAGAATGTGTTGCCTAAAAACTATGCCAGTCCTGATCTTGATAAGAGAGTATTGGGTGAAGTTGTAGATATCTTTACTAACAACATTGATATGAGTGACACTGAGGCAAGTGAGGATCTTCTTGGTCGAACATATGAGTATTGTATTGCGCAGTTTGCTGAAAAAGAAGGTGTAGGTGGTGGTGAATTTTATACGCCATCAAGTGTAGTTAAGACATTAGTTTCTATTCTAAGACCGTTTGAAAACTGTCGTGTATATGACTGCTGCTGTGGTTCTGGTGGTATGTTTGTACAGAGTGCAAAGTTTATTGAAGCTCATTCTGGCAACAGAGGTTCAATTTCTGTATATGGTCAGGAGGCAAATGCAGACACATGGAAAATGGCAAAAATTAATATGGCGATCCGGGGTATCGATGCAGACTTTGGACCGTATCAGGCAGATACATTTACAAATGATTTGCATCCAACACTTAAGGCTGATTTCATTCTTGCAAATCCCCCATTTAACTATCATCCATGGAACCAAGAAAAGTTAGTTGATGATGTTAGATGGAAATATGGTTTACCACCTGCAGGTAATGCTAACTACGCATGGATTCAGCACATGATTCATCATCTTGCCCCAAATGGAAAGATTGGATTGGTTTTAGCTAATGGAGCACTGTCTACACAAACAAGTGGTGAGGGCGATATTAGAAAAAATATCATAGAGGACGATTTGGTTGAAGGAATTATAGCTATGCCTACGCAGTTATTCTACAGCGTGACAATTCCTGTAACTCTTTGGTTTATTTCAAAGAATAAAAAACAGTCAGGAAAAACATTGTTCATTGATGCGCGAAACATGGGGCATATGGTTGATCGTAAGCATCGTGATTTCGATGACGACGACATCCAGAAATTAGCGGATACTTTTGAGGCATTCCAGAATGGTACGCTCGAAGATGTAAAGGGATTCTGTAAGGTCGCAACAACAGAAGAAATTGAAAAGCAGGATTATATCCTTACGCCTGGTCGATATGTAGGTGTTGAGGAGCAGGAAGATGATGGAGAACCATTTGAAGAGAAGATGGATAGATTGACATCTGAGCTTTCTGATATGTTTGCAAAGTCTCATGAACTTGAAGGTGAGATTAGAAGAAAACTGGGGGCAATCGGATATGAGATATAGACTTTCAGATATATGTAACTATGTTAAAGAAAAAACTGACGTTGCTAGTCTAGACGCAATTACATATATTTCTACAGAGAATATGATTCCAAATAAAGGAGGCGTTACTAGTGCATCTTCACTTCCATCGATTTCGCAAACCCAGTCATATTCTGCAAGTGACGTTCTTGTTTCAAATATTAGACCATATTTCAAGAAGATATGGTATGCAGAATACGACGGCGGTTGTTCTAACGACGTACTTGTATTCAGAGCGAAGGATGGAGTGAGCAAACGCTTTCTTTACTATGTTTTAGCAGATGATGCTTTTTTCAATTATTCGATGACAACATCTAAAGGTACAAAGATGCCACGAGGGGATAAGAAAGCAATTATGGAATATGAAGTTCCTGATTTACCATTTGAGGTTCAGGAAAAAGTTGCAGGACTATTGGATGTACTTGATCGGAAAATACAGCTTAATGCAGAGATAAACGATAATTTAGCAGCTTAGATGTCAATATTGGAAATATCAAGCTCACCAGACATAAGCTGAGGTAACAATGTATCACGAAGAGCAGATAACTGCTGTGTTTCCTTATTATTCGAGTAAATCATTTCAAACATCGGCATAACAAGAGCATTGAATTCTACAATAACTTTTTCATTAGCGCTGAATTGCAGCCTCTTGAGATCTGCCACTGTAACATGACCAAGGCCTGTTGTCTGTTTATTGCTTGCTATATGTGTAAATTGCGGTTTTAAATATTTTAATAAAAAGAAGGTAAATGCAGGTGCATCGTATTTTGATATTACTCGAAATGTATGCTGGTTAAGAATTGCTTCACCCAAAGTCCAAATAAATGTATCGATTGATGTGTCAGGGTTGCCTGACCAGGAAAACAGAATATCTCTGTCATCAATATAGTATTTATCATCTTTTTTGACACAGCAATACTGAGTTGAATCTGTAATTCCATTTTTTAGCTCGGATATCTTTATAATCGGTAAACCAGTTTCAGAGTATTCGTTCTTCTTGAAGGCTGCGCCATTAATATAGTCAGCTAGGTCATAAACAGGTACATCTTTCCAATCCTCTGGTTTGACACCGCCAAACGGTTCATAGTCAACATACCATGATACAAATAAAGCTAGTGCCTGTTTTAATAAATTATCGTTTATTTGAGGAATAAAATATGACTAAACAACATACAACAAAACAGCATTATGTTCCTAGATTTTTATTAAAACTTTTTTCAAATGACGATAATCACGTGTTTGTGTTAAAACGAATGAACAATACGGTAAATAGTGCATCTGTAGAAAGTATTTGTTATGAAAATGATATTTACGATGAAAAATGGAAAGACGTCATAGAAGAATTAGGAAAGTATGTTTTAGATAATCAGATTGAAGCCTATTTAGCTAATTTGGAAGATATAATTGCACCGATTATAAAGAAGAAAATAGCTTTAATTCAATCAGGCGAAAAAAGTGTTGTTTTTCTAGCGAACGAACGAAATTTTTTTACAGAGTTCATAACAACACTATATTTACGAAATCCGTATACTTTTAAAAATATTATAGATTATTTAGATGGTGTAGAAAATGAACCGGAATGCGAAGGGATTATGAATGTTGCAGACTATCTTTTTTCCACAGCAAAATGGGGAAGCCCTAAGTCATTATTAGCATATTCGAAGAAGTCATCGATATTTAGTAAGGAAATTGAAGGAAGTCCATATAACGTTGAATACGATAAGATAAGTAAAATGAAGTATGTTTTTTGGCATTCTAAAGAAGGAGGAATTATTACGTCTTCTTTTCCGTTGCACATTATATCTGAAGATGGTAAACATGCAGAACGAATTATTTGTCCACTTTCAAGTGAAGTTGCGTTAGTAATCTTCGATTCGCTGCCATACCCATTAAAAGAAGGTATGGTTATAGAAATCGATTCAGATAATTTGAAGTGGAATATGAATTTGTATTATAGGTCTTATTCAAAGAATGTGGCAAGATTATTTATAGCAAAAGATGAAGAAACATTATATCAAATCAAGAAAATGAGTTGAGGGGATTAATATGGTAGCTTTTTATACAGAAGCTGATTATGAAAACTCAATAATTGAGCTTTTTCAGAACATGGGTTATAGATATCTATATGGTCCAGATATTGAAAGAGATTTTAATAGTCCTATTTATGAGCCAGAGTTAGTAGATGCATTAAATAGAATTAATCCTGATATGCCTTCTGATGCTATTAGTGATGCGTTATTCAAGTTGAAGAACTTCGAAAACGCAGAACTAGTGCAGAAAAACGAAGTGTTTATGGATTACCTTCAGCACGGTGTTGAGGTCCGATATACAGTCAAAGGAGAAGAACGCTCAGGATTAGTTTATCTTGTTGATTATAATAATGCTGCCAACAATTCTTTTATCGTTGCCAATCAGTGGACGTTTATTGAAAATAGCAATAAACGCCCAGATGTTTTGCTGTTCTTAAATGGACTTCCAATTGTCTTAGTTGAGTTAAAGTCGCCTTCACGTGAGGAGACAGATGCCTCTGAGGCATATCTTCAGATCCGAAATTATATTCATGAAATCCCATCCATGTTTATTTACAACTGCATATGTGTAATGAGTGATCATCTTACATCTAAAGCCGGAACGATTACATCTGGTGAAGATCGTTTCATGGAATGGAAGACTAAAGATGGAAGCTATGAGAATACACAGTATGCTCAATTTGACACCTTCTTCGAAGGAATCTTCGAGAAAGAACGCTTGTTGGATATTATCAAGAACTACATTTGTTTTTCAAATGATGGCTTAAAGAAGATTAAGATTCTTGCTGGATATCATCAGTACTTTGCTGTTACAAAGGCTATTCAGTCCACAAAGCGTGCCACTGAGACTGATGGAAAAGGTGGTGTGTTCTGGCATACACAGGGTAGTGGAAAATCGTTATCAATGGTTTTTTATGCACATTTATTGCAAGAAACTTTGCATAGTCCAACTATTGTTGTACTTACCGACAGAAATGATTTAGATAATCAGCTTTATGGGCAGTTTGCCAAGTGTAAAGATTTCTTGAGGCAGGAGCCGGTTCAGGCGGAGAGTAGAGAGCATTTAAAGACTCTTCTTGATGGCCGTCAGGCAAATGGAATTATTTTTACTACAATGCAGAAGTTTGAAGAATCGGATGAGCCACTATCAGAAAGAAGAAATATTGTGGTAATTGCTGACGAAGCGCATCGTGGTCAATATGGTCTTAGTGAAAAAGTTGATGCTAAGACCGGTAAAATCAAGATTGGTACCGCTAGAGTAATTAGAAATAGTTTACCTAATGCTACTTACATTGGTTTCACAGGTACACCGATTTCAATGAAGGACCGAAGTACTAGGGAAGTATTCGGTGATTATATTGATGTATATGATATGACTCAGGCGGTTGAAGATGGCGCAACTCGACCTGTTTATTATGAAAGTCGTGTAATCAAGTTAAAGCTTGATCCAGATACATTGAAACTTATAGATACAGAGTATGACATCATGGCTAACAATGCAGATCCAGAAGTAATTGCTAAAAGTAAGCGAGAGCTTGGCCAGATGGAAGCTATTTTAGGTAACGATGAAACAATAGCCTCACTTGTTGATGATATATTGGATCATTATGAGAATTATCGTGAGAACTTGCTTACAGGTAAGGCTATGATAGTAGCATACTCACGCCCTATTGCGTTGAAGATTTATAAGAGAATTCTTAAGCTACGACCAGATTGGACAGATAAAGTTGCTGTTGTTATGACTGATAGCAACAAGGATCCTGAGGAGTGGAAGGAAATCATTGGTAACAAGCGCCATAGAGATGAGCTTGCAACACAGTTCAAGGATAATGATAGTCTGTTAAAGATAGCTATCGTTGTTGATATGTGGCTGACTGGATTTGATGTACCTTCGCTTGCGACAATGTACATATACAAGCCAATGCAAGGATACAATTTGATGCAGGCAATTGCACGCGTTAATAGAGTATTTAAGGACAAAGAAGGTGGCTTGATTGTAGATTATGTTGGTATAGTATCTGCTCTTAAAGCTGCTATGAATGATTATACTTCTCGTGATAAGAAGAACTACGGAGATACGGATGTTGCCAAGGTGGCATACCCTAAGTTCTTGGAAAAGTTATCGGTATGTCGAGACTTATTCCACGGATTTGATTATTCGAAGTTTGTGTCTGGCACAGATTTGGAAAGATCAAAAGCTATTAGTGGTGCAGTGAACTTCATTGTGGACCGTGATAAAGAAGATGACAGAGAGACTTTCTTAAAAGAAGCGTTGCTATTACACCAGGCATTATCGCTTTGCTCATCTTTAGCAGAAGAGGAACAACGTATTGAAGCAGCGTTTTTTGAATCAATACGAGTGCTTGTAATGCGTCTTGTTAACAAAGGTGAGGGAAAGAAGATTTCTTTGCCTGAAATGAATGCTCGAATTAATGCATTGCTTGAACAGAGTATTAAGAGTACCGGAGTTATTAATCTGTTCTCAGATGTAAATGGTGATTTTTCACTGTTTGATCCAAAGTTTTTGGAAGAGATTTCCAAGATGAAAGAAAAGAATTTGGCAGTAGAATTATTACGAAAGTTGATAGCTGAGCAGGTTATTATTTATAAGCATACAAATGTTGTTAAATCTGAAAAGTTTAGCGAGATTATTCAACAGGCGATGAATCGATACCTTAATGGAATGCTTACAAATGAGCAAGTTATTGAAGAATTACTTCAGTTAGCTAAGCAGATTCAAACAGCACAGCAAGAAGGTGAAAAGCTAGGTCTTAATGCGGATGAGTTGGCGTTTTATGATGCACTTACAAAACCACAAGCAATCAAGGACTTCTACGAAAATGAGGAATTAATTGCAATCACGAAGGAGCTCACTGAAGCATTAAGAAAGAATAGAACAATTGATTGGCAGAAACGTGATTCAGCAAGAGCGAAGATGCGAATGATGATAAAAAAGCTTTTGAAGAAACACAAGTATCCACCGGAAGGAATGGAAGATGCTGTTCAGACGGTAATGCTTCAATGTGAGTTGTGGACAGACAATACTGATTCATTAGTAGAACGTGTTTCAAAATATGTATCTAGAATGGATGAATATATTGAGGCAATAGATTATTAACAAAATTTATTCGTAAAACTTGTATTTTGCAAGATAGCTTTGAAACGATTGTGTGATTTGTCATTAGTTATCATTGTTTGATTATCTTTTTGCCTTCAAAATAAAGGTGTAAAAAAGAATCGAATAATTAGAGGAAATTTTATATGCACGGTAAATCAATAGAACTTTTTCTAGTAAATGGTACAGCTGATAGTTTGATTACAGCTGAACTATCAAATTGGAACGGCAAGGCAATAAAAATTCCTCGTACCGAGGTATCAGGGTGCAATAGAGACGATATAAACGGAGCAGGTGTATACTTTCTTTTTTGCAAAGAAGATGATGGGGCTGATTCTGTCTATATAGGTGAAGCAGAAAATGTTTTAGAAAGATTAAAGCAGCATCTGAGGGACTATCAGTCAGGAAAAGAGTCATATTACTGGAATGCCGCTGTGGCATTTGTTGGTAGAGATTTAAATAAGGCCTTAATTAGATATCTTGAAGATAGGCTTGTTAAGATTGCTCGAGAATGTAATAGATATAAGGTTCTAACGAAGAATACTTATAGTAAGACTGTGATGAAAGAATCTCAAATAGCTTCAATGGAAGAGTTTATTGATAATATAAAGATTCTTATTGGAACATTAAATTATAATGTTCTAAAGCCTATGCCTCATGCAGTTGATGATACGAAGCTTATTTATTGCAAGGGTTCAGGCGCTTTTGCAAAAGGTTTTATTAGCGCGGGTGGTTTAACTGTTTTAAAGGATTCGAAAATATCGGACGGGACAGTTCCTTCTTTTGAAGGCATATCATATTGTCGCCTAAGAAAACAATTAGAAAACGATGGTACAATTGTTAACGGTGTATTTAAGAATGACTATGAGTTTAATGCACCTTCTGCGGCTTCTGCGGTAATATTGGGACATAGTTCTAACGGTAATGCCGATTGGAAAGATGAAAACGGGATAAATTTGAAGGATTTGAAGTTGTGACGATTCGAGTTCATTTCTAACTGCTTTTTAAATTCCATCTGAGCGAGGTAGGTATATATGAGAAAAAAATTATTATGTACTTCTTTATTGTTAGCACTTATTTTGTTGGCTTGTGGAGAAAATAATGATATTAAAGGCAGAGAAAATATTTCAGATTTTTCAAAAAAAAAGAATATGAATATAGAGGAAGAGACAGAAGAAAAGATAGAAGAAAAGACAAAAGATATTCCATTTGATTGTAAAGTAACTATTTCTGATGAATCAGGTAAAGATTATTATTGTGTGATAGGCGAAATGGATTCAATTGAGCAGATTAACGTATATGTAACTTCTGCAATAACATTGGCAGAAGAATTTCCTCGTTCTATTTTTTCTTTTTCGCTTAAAGATTCAAGTGAACAAATAGCTGTATCTATTGATGATAAAAAAATAAGTATTATAAGCACCGAATCTGATGGAAAAAGCTATTTTGATTATCCTTCCTGGTATAAAGCGATTGAAGAAGACGGCCCTGCGGATATTTTAAGATATGTATTGTTACAAGCTACAAAAGGCGAGTGGAAATCTTTTTAAAATTTTTAGATAGCATTGATATTTTAATTATTAGGATTCAAAATTATCTTACATAACAAAAAATTAATTGTGAATAGTATATATGACTTATGACAAATGTAGGGTACTGTTAGTGCAGTGTCTTACGTTGCTTTAGAGTTCCCAAAATTAGAGTGTTAAACTTTCTGATTAAGATTATTGTAAACATCAGAAAATAAAGCTTTGATATGTTATCAAAGAAAAAACACTAATAGATTGTATTATTAAAACAGTTTTCGATTAAGAAGGCACTATTTATCAATTTATTTATCAAATAGAATGAGACTGAGTCTATTATATTTATGGTTTTTAGTTATATGGAGTCAGTAATTAATGCCAAGATTTAAAATAAATACTGAGAAAAACGGAATTGAATTATATTTTGAAAGTAAACCTTCTGAATCAATTCGAACATCACTGAAATCATCTGGATGGAGGTGGAGTTCATTTGGAATGTTTTGGTATAACTTTAACACGTCTAGCAATCTGCAATTCGCACGTCAATTATGCAATTCAACTTCTGAAATAATCTATGATAATTTTAATTCTAATAAGTCCAGCCGAGATAATAAAATAAATTTCAAAGATAAAGAACCTTTAAAAAGTGAGGCATTAGGAAAATATTATATAAATAGCTTTGTTTTATTTAAGCTTGAAGAAAAAGTATTTGTCGGGAAGGTACTGGAGTATAGCAATAAAGGTCGGACAGTTTTGATAGAATATTGTTATTCTGAAGAAAATGATGACAGCGATAATTATCGTACGGTTCAGGTAGATGAAAATATCATCATTAGGCAAGTATACAGACCATCGTATATTGGAAACGGTTGCGTTGTAAAATATGTTTCACGGGATTTTGAGATACGAAAAGGCGTTATATCGAGAAAAGATAATGAACAAGTTGATATCAACCAGTATATTATCGATGAAGAAGGATTTATTCTTGTTAAAGTAGAAAGAAATATGGATATTAATCGTATTATTGAAAGAACAGGAGCAAATTATCTGCCAGTTAAAGTTGGAGATAAGGTAGAGTTTTATTCCGAGGAAGGTGCGAATAAAATCATTGGTTCCATAGATTCGATTGACGAGGACTACCTGTATATAAAATATAATGTTGATGATGAATGTGAAAATGATAGTTTTAATGATTACCAGTGGATAAAATATAATGAAATCAGATTACTAGAGAATGGTCGAAGACCAGTAAAACGAACTAATTATATTTCAGATGTGAATCAGAAATATATAAATCTGAACGAAAGAATTAAAAATCGAATTAAAGATAAAAAAGATGTATTTGTAGATGCGACGGAATATGTTAGCAATGATTCTTTATATAGACATCAGAGAGCGGGAACTATACTAGCACATAAATACAATAAGTTTGCTTTTTTCTATGATACGGGAACAGGTAAAACCGTAATGGCTTTAGATATCATAAAAACGAAGGAAAAGGAAGAAGGTGCAAGGTTTCTAATAATTGCTCCTAAATCAATTATTAAAACTGCATGGATGGATGATGCGGCAAATTATTATCCAGAATTAAGGATATTACCATTATACAAAGGCTTCACGCAGAAAAAACAACAGGCTTTATATAATTTTTGGCACTCTTCAGATAAAAGTGATTGGAAAACAGAACCGAAATTTTTTGCATATGCACAGTTGCTTCTTGATATATTTGATTATGGAACAATCGAGAGAGAAAATGAATCTTTTGTTAGACAAAAATTAGATGAGGAAGCCAATCATTATATTATTAATTCTGAATTATTTATTCGCAATCCTAATAAATATATTGAAGATTTAAATGTTAATGGAATAATAATGGATGAGAGTGCAATTTTAAAAAATTATAATGGAAAAACTGCTGAAACCATGCGAGAAATGGCTTCACAAGCTAAGTATGTTTATTTATTATCGGGTAAGCCGGCGCCTAATAATATCACCGAGTATTTTTCCCAAATGAAAATTGTTGATCCAGATACTTTTAATATGACTTATAAAATGTTCTTAGATACGTTTTGTTATTCTCAAAATAGAAAATACAAAATGATACCTGAGAATGAAAAAATTTTTGCAGAAATGGTGTCAATTAAATCACTAATAATCTCAAAAAAGGATTGTTTAGATTTGCCAGATACTGTTGATGTTGTAAGAGAAATTGAATTGCCAGAATCAATAATGGATGATTATAACGAGCTTTATGAAGAATGCATGGCAATAATAAGAGGGATGGATAACTCTGAAGTCTATTATAGTACTAGTTCAAAGCTGGCTGTTTTGATGAAATTAAGACAAATGGCATCAGGTTTTTTTATAGTTGAAAGTCAAAATGTTCGTGAGGAAAAAATAATTGTTGAAATCCACAATGCAAAAATAGAAGAGTTAAA
>JAEEGJ010007301.1_pt1 | contig 31897 bp, 29 predicted proteins | sample 8958761 | NCBI WGS metagenome assembly JAEEGJ01 (sample SAMN16246546, study PRJNA631951) | gut metagenome | biome: gut microbiome; feature: rumen; material: RS-attached | host: Bos | place: Iran: Karaj | collected 2018-10
CAGCCGGATCATCCTTAATGATAATCTGCGAAAGCTTAACTAAAAGCGGCTGCATCGGCAAAAGCACAACCGTAGACAGAGTTTTGAAAACTGTATGCAGCATAGAAATGCGGATTGCAATGTTTGAATGAGCGTGTCCCGGTGTAAGCATAACAACCAGACGCAGGAAGGGATGGAAGAAAATTAAAGCCAGCACGGTACCAAACACGTTGAACATAACATGAATCAAGGCAGAACGGCGGGCATCGGCACTGGTTCCAATTGCGGCAAGAATTGCATCTATGGTAGAACCAATGTTACTTCCAAGAGTCATTGCAGCGGCAAGCTCCCAGGAAATAAGGCCGTTGTAAGCCATGGTAATTACGATTGCAGAAAAAGCAGAAGATGAGTGAAGCAGAGCTGTAATAAGAATACCAATTATAAAGCCTACGGCAAGGGCAATAAAGCCGCTTCCCTGTATCTTAAAAAGCCAGCCAAGCTGTTCGGGTGTAAATACATCACTCAAGCCCGAAAGACCCAGGAAAAGCATACCAAAACCCATGATTGCTTCGCCAAGGTTTTTACCGGCATTCTTTTTAATAAGTCTGTAAAGGAAGTAGCCAAGACCAAAAAGCGGGATTGCAAAGGCCGAAATCTTAAAATTAAAACCAAAAATGGAAACAATCCATGCTGTGATTGTAGTACCGATGTTGGCACCAAAAATAACGCCTACAGACTGGGTAAGCGACATGAGTCCGGCATTTACAAAGGTAACAACCATTACCGTTGATGCACCCGATGACTGAATAATCATGGTTACAATAAGACCTGTAAGCAGGGCTACAAAACGATTCCCTGTTATTACACTAAGAGCACGCTGAAGCTTTTCGCCGGCACTTTTCTGAACTCCGTCTGACATGAGCTTCATTCCGTAAAGGAGAAAGCCCAGACTTCCCAGGAGCTGGATAATTGGTGCTATGACACTCATATATTGATAATAATAAAAAACGCTAATCTTTTCAATAAAAAAGAGATGTGGTAGAATGATAGTGTTATTGGAAAGCATGGATTGCTTCGCCCTTCGGGCTCGCAATGACGGTCATTGCGAGGAGCGCAGCGACGCGGCAATCCACTGTTTGAGGGGAAACAATGATTATAAAACCTGTAAAATACACTCTTCTTATAGCAGCTTCATTTTTATTACTATCCACCACTTCCTGCAAAAAAGCAAAGGCACAGGTTCCGGAAGGAGAACAGATACAGATAAATGTGCAGCAGTCGCAGGATACGAAGGCACTGGAAACACAGAATCAAAAATGGCACGTTACCAACAAGCGCGTGTGCGTAATTTTCGGCTATGATTTTAATGCCCCCGAAGCTGTAGAAAAATTTACCGCCCTGCTTGGCCAGCGCTACGGTCTCGAAAGCGACGGTGGACTCATCTATACCCTCACCTATCCCGACAGCTTTAAACATGGTTCCCGCGGCTACGCATCTGAGCTCACAGGTCTTTTGAGCGGAACCGACCGCGACCTTGCAGGCGTTATAATTCTTGGCGCCCCGGAAAATACACATACGGCCTTTGCCAAGCTCCAGGATTACTGGGAGCAGCAGGTTCCTTATCCTATTTACGCCCTCTTCCCTCAGGATGATGTACTGGGCCTTGAATCTACCTGCGACTTTGTTCTGGACAAGGAACAGCAGACCGACCTTACCGGTGACATTGCTCCCGAAGAAACAGTTTCCGAAATTATTCTTGAAGCCCCGGAAGTGCTTACCGACTGTATAGACTACATGCTCAATATGGAAGGCCCTTTTGTAAAAGACAGCACGCTTCCAAAGCATGTTCAGCAGATGCTCAAGGATAAAAAGATTCATCATTATGTGGATCCTGAGTCTGGCATTCAGTCTATAAACCATTTTGTGTTGAATTAGATGCTACAGTTAACCCAAAATTCAAATTACCTAATAGGATCTCCCGACGCAATAGAGGCGCTCAAAACTAAGAGACAGGCACGCCTGCTTACAGTAAGCGACTGTCACGGGCAGTGGCGCGGGCTTATACGCATAATCAAACAGTACGGACCGGACTGCGATGCCCTGCTCCTGCTTGGAGACTGCTGGCGCGACCTTAACGAGCTTTTAGAGCTTGCCAATGAAAAACCGGAACTCTGCGCCGCAATTCCACCTGTTCTTGCCTTTGTGCGCGGTAACGGAGACCCCGGCTCGTTTCCTGTATGCTATGATATCGGGCATGCAAACCCAAATGCGCGTACGCTTCCAAAAGGAACAGTACTTATTCCCGACCAGCTTTTGCTCGAGGTAAACGGGCACAAAATTTTTATGGCGCACGGACACATGCAGGGCGTAGACTACGGCTACAACAAGCTGGGGCTGGATGCAAAGCTTCACGGTGCTACAACTGCGCTCCACGGCCACACACACATTCCGGTTTTTGAACAGCGCGGAGACTTTACTTTTATAAACCCGGGCAGCACAAGCCGTCCAAGAGGCGGAAGCCCCGCAAGCTTTGCGATATTAACTGTGGAAGATAGTTTTATAGATGCCGCGTTTATACGCATAAATGACCCGTTTGGCGAAGACGGGTCGTATGAGATATTTAATCCTTATTAACCCTTCGACAGGCTCAGGGACCGCAAAAGAAGTCTTCGTCGTGCCCCGGGTAAACATGTGTGCCGCCCGGGATGCGCTCGCGGAGTATGGCCAGAGAATGCGTAATCTGGGCTTCGTCACCGCCGTACATGTCGGTACGCCCGCAGCCACCGTATGCAAACATTGTATCCCCAGAAATCAAAGCTTTTTCGGCCTCATTGTACAGACAGATTGAACCCGGAGTATGTCCCGGCGTATGAATTACCTTCCAGCCTTCTATTTCCATGCCGTCTGCAAGCACTGTGTCTGCAGCGGGTTGTTTTGCTACCTCGTCCAAAAGCTCAGGCATTCCAAAAAAGTTAAGAACAGATTCGTTCATGGGGCCGGGAGGATTTGTAAGTTCATTTATTTCTGATTTATGGATTGCAATTTTTGCATTAGGAAAAGCTGTCTTTACAGGAGCAATTCCCGTGATATGATCAAAATGTGAATGTGTAAGAATAATATGCGTACAGTCCAGCCCGTGCGACCTTAAGAAATCTGTGATTACATTCTGGTCTCTGGAAAATGCACAGGCTGCAGGATCCACTACAAAACACTTGCTGTTACCCAAAGGAACAACAAGTGTATTTACGCGAAGCAGGCCTGTACGCAGGATGTGTATTGCCACTAGACGTTTCCAAATGGCTCTTTGTCTGCGGCAGCTTTTTCTGCAGCAGCGTAAGCAGCAGCATCTTCGGCAGACATTTCTGGAGCAGCAGCTTCGGTTGTCTGGTCGCTAACTGGAGCTTCGTCCTGTGCATATTCTGCAGCTGTTGTTTCTTCTGCTTCTGTTGCAGCAGTATCTGCATCGCTCTTCTGGCGGGAGAAGCTTACTGCAAGGCTGCGTCCACGGTAGTTATAACCGTTGAGCTTATCAATAACTGTCTGGCAGTCTTCTGTGTAAAGCTGAACAAATGAGTAGTTAGCTAAAACCTTAATATCACCAATTCTTTCGCGGTCAATTCCACCTACTGCAACAATAAGACCAACAAGGTCACGTGGATATACGCGGCGGTTTTTACCAATGCTAACAAAGATAGAAGTTGCTTTATCTGGATCTATTTCTACGCGCGGATGACGAGGGCGTTCTTCTGCTTCTGTTGCAGCACCTTCAACCGGCTGTCTGTATTCAGTTTTATATTCATTCTTAAAATCACGGTTGCGTCTAGAATCGTTTCTGTTGTTACGTCCGCCTCTTCCAAATGAGTGGAAATGCTTGAGCGATTCCTTGAGCATATAAGCAATTACATACTTGCGGCGGCTAAGAGGAACGTTTTTCTTAAAAAGCTTGCCCAATTCAACAAGGGTGTCTATATCCTCTTCTGTCAAAATCTTTTCAACTGCATTCTCAAGGAATTCAGCTGCCTTTTCTTCATCAATTTCAAATTCACGGTTAAAATTTCTGTAACCCATATTAAATCTCCTTTAAAAAAATTACTGCAGTTTTACTGCATAACCCGATTCAATCTTTTCAAAGCCTGTACGTAATAATAGCGGCTCCAGAAAGTCGGGAATAAACATTTTTGGCAAAATAAGCCAGGTCTTTCCGAGCTTCTTTAATTGAGAAAGGCACATGGAAATCAATTCTGAACCAATCCCTAAGCCTCTGAAAGACGCAGGAACAAAAAGGCTGGTTAAAATCATCACCTTTTCCTGCCTGTTCGATACACAGGACGTTGTAATGCAACCTGCAAAATCATCTGAAAAACTGCGGCAAATAAAACCAGTCTGACCTTCTGAATCGGCCTGTTCAAATTGCCTTTGCCAAAGATCAAAAAGTGCCTGCAATAAATCCTCGTTCAGATTATCATTACGCGCCTTAAAATCTGCATTTACTAAAAGTGTAAGCTCCTGTTTGTTTGCTTTGGAATCATATGCCTCAAAACTAAAATCATCATGAATCAAACTGTCATCAGATTCCGGCACATAATCAAGCTTTTCAAGGCCCCAGACTTCACGCAGATTATTGTACCACCCGTTGATGTAATTAAGCATTTTTGTGTTTTTATAAAGATGCCATTTTTTTTCAACTTCAGGGTAGTCTTTTAATACGTTTCTGAAATTCTTAAATACCCCCCTTCCGGAATGAAGCACCTGCTGCAGCGCTTCGTGTGCCAGCGGAGAATTGAGCGTGTTTACAAAATCTTCACGCAACGCAAAGCCCGCAGCCGAATCCCATTCCGGCAAATCGTAATATCTTTCCCCGTCATCCTGAATGCCAGCGGCCTTTTCTACAAGCGTACACTCTTTTGCATCCAAAACAAATTTTTGTTCCTGATTTTCCAGAGCAGACTGTATTTTGTTTAAAAGACTGTCATTCAGGACAAAGGTCATTACTTCAAATCTTCTTTCTTAGTAATAATTTTACTTATAAGTCCGTATTTTACAGACTCTTCTGCATCAAGCCAGTAGTCGCGGTCTGTATCCTTTGTAACCTGCTCCAGCGAAACACCGGTTGCATCCGAAATAATCTTGTTAAGCTTGGCACGGATTTTTTCCATGTCCTTTGCATAAATCTCAATATCGGTAGCAACACCACGCATTCCACCAAGCGGCTGATGAATAAGATAGCGGCTGTTAGGAAGTCCTACACGGCGGTCCTTGTCTACAGCAAGCAGAACAAGAGTTGCAGCAGAAGCAATGAGTCCCATTCCAACCAGATAAACCGGTGCCTTTACAAAGCGAATTACATCATAAATTGCAAAGCCTGCATCTACGTCTCCGCCCGGTGAATCTATGTACATGTAAATTGGATCAGAACTTTCTGCATCCAGAATCAAAAGCTGACGTGCAATGCTGTCTGCAAGCTCCTTATTGATTTCTCCGGTAAGGATAATCTGTCTTGTCTTAAGGAATCTGTCTGCAAACGGCTCTTCGCGCTTCTGCTTTTTTTCCTCATCCTCGTCATCAAAACGCGGACTTGTATAAAGTGAATTCATAAAAATCTCCATTAAAATACGATTACAAAACAGGCTTCATTGCAGTCATGTATTCGCGCAGCTTGCGTCCCACAACCTCAATCGGGTGATTACGGATTTCGGCATTTACTGCAACAAGCTCTGCGTTGTTTACGCCTGTGTCCTTAATGTCCAGACCCTTACCAATTACATCTGTGTGAAGCTTTGGCATAAGGTCTTTTGCCATCATAGGAGCAGCAACACGGCTGAACAGATAACATCCGTACTCTGCAGTATCAGAAATTACGCGGTTCATTTCGTAAAGACGCTTGCGATCAATAAGGTTTGCAATAAGAGGAACTTCGTGGAGTGATTCGTAGTAAGCACTCTCCGGTTTGATTCCTGCGTCAACCATTGTTTCGAATGCAAGTTCACAGCCGGCTTTAACCATTGCAACAAGGAGAATACCTTTATCAAAGTATTCCTGTTCTGCAATTTCTTCTGTGCTTTCTTTGTTCTGTTCGAATGGAAGCTTACCTGTATCTTCGCGCCATGCAAGAAGGTCCTTGTCTCCGGCAGCCCAGTCCTGCATCATTGTTGAGCTGAACTTACCGCTGATGATATCGTCCATGTGCTTCTGATAAAGTGGAGCCAAAAGCTTTTTGATTTCCTTAGAAATCTCGTTAGCTTTGATTTTGGCAGGGTTAGAAAGACGGTCCATCATGTTTGTAATTCCACCCCATTTGAGGGCTTCGCTTACAACGTTCCAGCCGTGCATAAGGAATTTTGTTGCATATTCAGGGCTAATGCCTTCGGCAACCATCTTGTCGTAACAAACGATTGTTCCTGCCTGGAGCATACCACAGAGGATTGTCTGTTCGCCCATAAGGTCAGACTTAACTTCTGCTACAAAGCTTGATTCAAGTACACCGGCCTTTGAACCACCCATACCAACAGCAAGAGCTTTTGCATAAGCCCAGCCCTTTCCTTCAGGGTCATTTACTGGATGAACTGCAATAAGGTCTGGTACACCAAATCCGCGCTGGAATTCGTGCCATACTTCGGTACCTGGTCCCTTTGGAGCACACATTACAACTGTAATATCAGGACGAATCTGCATTCCTTCTTCAATCATGTTGAATCCGTGGCTATACCAGAGGGCAGAACCCTTTTTCATTTTTCCCATGATATCTGCAATAACTTTTGAGTGCTGCTTATCTGGAGTAAGGTTTCCGACAAGGTCAGCAGTTGGAATCATTTCGTCGTAGTTTCCTACTTTAAATCCGTTTTCTGTAGCATTTTTCCAGGACTGGCGCTTTTCTGTAATGGCGCTGTCGCGCAAAGCGTAACTTACATCAAGACCTGAATCTCTAAGACACAGACCCTGGTTCAAACCCTGAGCACCGCATCCTACAATTACAATTTTCTTTCCTTTAAGAGCGTTTACTCCGTCAGCAAATTCTTCTTTGGCCATAGAGCGGCAGTGACCAAGCTGAAGACGTGCCTCTCTCCATGGAATTGAGTTAAAATAGTTGTTTCCCATTTAGATGCCTCTTTTTTCTATGTTAATATCTTTAGTATAATTAAATACTTTGTTTGCGTAAAGTCATAAACCCGCCGGGTAAGTGAGTATTACTTAACTGCATCCACCACAGTCTGCAGAATCTGTGGAAAATACCAGGTCTGCTCAAGGCGGTTATAGTAGCCGTAGCCTTCGCTGTAGTCCGGGCTGCCGTCCTTATTGGTTCGAAGCTGCCATACTCCGTTATCCCACAAAATACATGGAATTCCGTTGTCGTAAGCATTAGAAACGTAATATTCAAACCAGGCAAGGCGGTCTTCAAGATTATCCTTGTTGGTTGCGCCGTATTCGCCTATTACTACAGGGTAGCCCTTATCTATAAACTTTGACTTTAGTCTGCTGAATAAGCCTGAAAGTTCATCCTTGTGAGCCTGTGTAAAGGTACGTGCTCCCGGGCTTTCCATTGCAAAGGAATACGGGGTATAAGCGTGAACAGAAAGAATGAGCCTTCCTGTCTGACCGTTTATATCTTCCGGCATTTTAAAGCTTGTTTTGGAAGCAGAATTTTCGCTTGCTGCAAGAGCCGGACACATAACAAAACGCTTTGCATTGTTTCCGCCGGTGCTTCTTATGGCATCCAGCGCTGTCTGGTTAAGCTGATTCAGACATTTGGCCGCATCTATACACTTTGAATCTCCATCATACCACCATTCGCAGCTGGTTCCTGCAAGGCGCGGTTCGTTCATGGTTTCAAAAATAAGGTGTTCGTCGTAGCCGTTGTTAAAGGCAGTGGCAATCTGGCCCCAGAGATTGTACAGATAACGCTGAGACTCCACCAGATTTGTACTGTTTGGATAGTATCCGTGGCCGCGCAGCATGGCAGAAGGCTTTTCGTAATTGTCGTGATGGGAATTTATAATTACATACATATCATCTGCAATTGCCCAGTCTACAATTTCTTTAACACGTGCCATCCACTCCGGATGAATTGTATATTTCTGTCGGTCTGTAACATGATTGTTCCAGGAAACCGGGATTCTTATTGTTTTGATTCCGCTGGCAGCAAGACCGTCTATCATTGCTTTTGTTGTAAGCGGCTGGCCCCAGCTTGTTTCGCTTGCCATTCCGCTGGTGCCGGTTGCATCAAGTGTATTTCCCATGTTCCAGCCTGTTTTCATTGCAGCAGTAAGCTCCATTCCCGATACATTATTAAAGGTAACACTACCTGTATCTTTGACTGCAGAAGCCTGGTCAAAAAGAAACTCTTTGGTAAACACGCTGTCATCATTTTGAACGACAGGTGCGCTTTGTTGTTGAGACGAAGCAGGTATAGTTGCTTCTACCTTAGGTTTGCAGGATAAAAGGAAGACTGCAGAACCTATAATCAAAAAGAAAGAAACCAGTTTTTTCATAAATATATCCATATATATAATATACTATAATTTTTGCGTATTATTGAAAATATCTTCATTCTTTTATAAAATATCTTTTATGGAAAAATTAAAGATTTTATTGGCCAAGGGCCGCATTTATGAATCGGTTTATGAACTCTTGAGTGACGTGGGCATTTCTATTTCTTTGCCCGACAGAACATATTTCCCTACTACAAATCAGGAAGACCTTGCTTTTCAGGTTGTAAAGCCTCAGATTACAAGCCTTCTGCTCGCAAAAAATAAGGCAGATCTGGGCTTTAGCGGTAAAGACTGGGTTTACGAAAACGGTGTACAGGACGATGTTGTAGAAATTATGGATTTGGGCTTTGACCCGGTTCGTATTGTAGCTGCAATTCCAGATACCAAAGATCTGGACACCCTGTTAAAGTCGCCTGTTACAATTGCAACAGAATATCAGGCTTTGAGCCGCAAATGGGTAGAAGACAAAAAGATAGACGGTTCAATTTTCCGTACCTGGGGAACCAGCGAAGGCTTTGTTCAGGATACAGAAGATTCTATCGCACAGATTTTAATTGATAACACATCTACAGGTTCTTCACTCCGCGCTAACCGCCTTAAGATTGTAGACACCCTTATGGAAAGCTCTACCCGTATGTATGCTTCGCGCAAAGCAATGGAAGATCCTGCCAAAAAGCAGAAGATTATGGAGCTCAAAATGCTGTTTGAAACCGTTTTGAACGCACGCAACCGCGTAATGCTCGAAATGAATGTTTCCAAGGCAGATTTTGACCAGCTTATAAAGGGCATTCCTGCAATGAAGAGCCCTACTGTTTCTCCGCTGTTCAACGACGACGGTTTTGCAGTAAAAATTGCTGTTAAAAAGTCGGAGGTTCCAACCCTGCTGCCAAAGCTCCAGGCCCTTGGCGCCAGCGACATTGTAGAATATGAATTACGCAAAGTGATGCTGTAGGAGGTCATAATGAGAACTGCAACAGTAAAACGTGAGACAGGCGAAACTCAGATTGAACTTACCCTCAATCTTGACGGAACAGGCAAATGCGATGTTAAAAACCCAATCGGCTTTTTTGACCACATGCTGCGCTCGTTCTGCAAGCATGGGCTTTTTGACCTTACAGGTACCATCAAAGGTGACCTTAATGTAGACCAGCACCACACAATAGAAGATACCGGCATTGTGCTTGGCGAATGCTTTAAGAAGGCACTTGGCGACTGTGCAGGAATCTACCGTGCAGGCTTTTTTATCTACCCTATGGATGAGTCTCTTGTTCAGGCTGCAGTTGATTTTGGCGGCCGCGCATACCTTGTAAACGACGCCAAACTCACAGGAATTCCTCTTGTATCAATTGGCGAGAACGGAAAAGAAGCTTCGTTCCAGACAGACTGTTTTGAAGACTTCTGGCAGGGCTTTGTAAATGCTGCACAGTGCAACTTGCACATAGACACAATCCGTGGCCGCAGTGACCACCACAAAATAGAAGCCGCCTTTAAGGCAGTTAGCCGTGCCATCCGCGAAGCCGTAAGCATTGACGAGCGCCGCGATGGAGCTATTCCTTCTACAAAAGGCGTGCTGGTGTAGGGGCGCGCACGTGGACGATATCATAATCTATACAGACGGTGGCTGCTCCGGAAACCCTGGCCCTGGTGGCTGGGGTATTGTTGTTATTGCCGACGGCGTAGTAAAAAGCCTTAGCGGTGGCGAGCCCATGACCACCAACAATAAGATGGAGCTTAGCGCCGCCATTGCAGGACTTTCTGTAGTAAAGAATACCCCTGCTTTTGCGGGACGACACGTTACTGTAAATATAGACAGCCAGTATGTAAAAAACGGCATTACCCAGTGGATTCACTCCTGGAAGGCCAAGGGCTGGAAAACCGCCGACAAAAAGCCTGTAAAAAACCAGGACCTGTGGATGCAGCTGGACGAGCTAAACGCCGCACTCGACGTAACCTGGAACTGGGTTAAAGGCCACGCAGGAATTGAATACAATGAGCTGTGTGATCAGCTATGCCAGAAAGAGATACATAAATTTAAATAAATTTCACTTTTTTTAAAAAAAATCCCTGAATTTTTGTAATAAACCCCGTTTTTTTTCTAATACTATAGTATGAAAAAACATACTGTATTATTAATGGCTGTATGCCATACTCTGGTCTGGGTGGCAATCTATTTTGCCGTGCCCAATTCGTTGTGTTCGTGCTCGCTTGTAACACATCTGCAAAGCTATGAGTACGAAACTGTTACCTTTACCCTGCCCCAGTGGCCGTCTCCCCTTCCACCGCTGCAGGGCTGGTCCATTACAAGCGACAGCGGAAAAGACTCATCCAGCGAGCAGACCCTTGTACTCCCCGCAACCGACACCTCCTTTACGCTGCGTATAAAAAAGAACGAGCCCTTTTATATCTGCGCGCAGCCTCTAACCACAGCTCAAGGCTTTTTTAAGTGCGCCGGTACCATCTATCCCTATAGTAAGACCATAACCTGGAGCGGGGGCTATGCGGCCTGTACAATGAAAAACCTCAAAACGACTGCCCCGGAATCTTATCTTTTGCTGTTTAACTGGGAACGTTTTATAACTACGCTGGAACAAAAGCAGGAAAAATCGGAAAATACCTATAATCCGTGGCTTTTGGATTCGCCGCAGGTTTTAGAAGCAATTGCGTATCACGATTTTGCAGCAACAAAGCTGAATCTGTCTGGAACTCTTGCCTTACAGCTTGATTTTCCTGTATTTTCATCTTATGTACCACAGAATCTTTTGCAAGGTACAAGAATCATCAAAAAAGGCGCTCCCCAGCTGTTTCTGGTGGATGACGGTGCATATAAAACAGGAGTTATAATTTGCGGCACTACCCTAAAAAAAATATCAATGGACTTTATTTCTATGCCGATATTCACAGAAGAGATATGAGAAAAAATTTATTTTTACTGACTGTTATTGCTGCAGCTCTGATTTTATGCCCGGGCTGCAAAAAAAAGTCTAAACAAAAGACACCAAACGACTCCGAAGTTTTTCAGATAAAGCAGAAAGGCGACCATTCGTGGTTTTATTTTACTCAGGATGGCTTTATTCAGGTTGATAATCCCAAAAATGTACCGCTTTCCAAAACGCAGCCCTACACAGAAGCAATACGCATTTCTTCTGCAAACAATACAGCTGGCAGCACAGGAAAAGCCTATGCCCTGGTAAACAGACTCGGTGTTCTGTGTTTTAACGGAAACAGTATTTCTATAGCCAAGGATATTTCGGTTTTTTCGGACAGAACAGCTGGAAACCTTGTTTTTATGAACGATACCCCGATTTTTTCGGTATACAAAAGCTCCTTTTTTAATTCAAGCTCCCAGAAGGACGCAAAAAATGAACAGCTTTTCCTTGTTCAGTTTGATGACCAGGCCAAAATCTCATATCCGGTTATCAACAGCACAAATCTTACGGATGAACCGTACTACCAGGTAACAGACTTTTTCTGGAACGGCAACGAATGGTTCTGCTGCCTAAAAAAGATGGACGAAAAAATCAGTTTTTCCTATATCAAATTTACCCTGGGTGCTCCGCTGCTTTCAATTTCGCCGGTAACTGCTTCAAGCCTTCTTAACATAAGGGAATCTACAGCAGATGAATTCCGCAAGGCTATGAGCATAAAGGACTATAAAACTGCTCCACAGCGCATTCAGAATATGCTTGCAGGCTTTTCTTCTACAGTTCCGTTTGTACTGGAGGTAAAATCGGCAGGTGGTGGTTCTTCGGTGTTGTATCAAAACGAAGCACCCGGCTCTATGGAAACCGAACTCAACGCAAAAGCAATAATTTCGCAAAGCTGGAGCGCCGCACTTTTTGAAGACGGTACACTTTTTATAGAAGGTGCACTTAATGGAAAACACATCCTTAGAGGCGGTAAACCTGTTGCAATAAGACTTCCAAAGCTGGAAAATGGATTTATATACTCCGACTTTGTTATAAGCGGAACAACACTCTATGCAGCTTGGGAAGAATCGGACTTTTACAAAATACGTCGTAGCGGTTTTCTTAGCGTAGACCTTGATTCTACCCTGTACAGTAAGATAAGGTAAGGAAAGATGAAAAAGCTCCTCCTTCTGACATGTATTTTTATTTTCTCATACACCGCTTTTTTTGCACAGGAAGCCCAGGAGTCTCAAATTGATACGGTTACTCCGCAGGATGAAAAGGATTATGTTGATAACCAGAACATGTCTGTAACCGAAGTTGAAGAGCTTATTCAAAGCCAGAGTTTTATTCACAAGATAGACTTTGTATTTGGAATTGAACCGATGGTAAGCATAAACACACACACCAAGGATTCGGACGGCAAATTCATAAGCGCACCGTCTCCAATGTACATTCCTGTTTACATAGGTCTTTCCATTCCAAACTACACGGCAATATCGTTTCAGCCGACACTCAGGTTTTTTACTTCATACTATCTTGTTTACCAGGATATGGTGCTTCCTGCCGAAATTGAAAACCGGACCGGTCAGACCTTTAACTTTTTGTTAAACCTGCCTGTTGTTTTTAAGCTCAATTATAAAGACAAGGTAAGCTGGAGTATTTTTGCGGGAGTAGCAGGACTTTTCCGTTTTGCCACCGCCCCTATTAATATAAAAGAAACAGAACCAGGTTTTACCGGCACTGTAAAAAGCGATGTGGGCTACATGAACAAGTGGTTTTACAAAAATGTACGCTTCCTTTTCCTTTCTACGGGCATAGACTGGATGTTCTACTACGGAACAACAAAATTTGGTCCAGAATTTTCAATCTTCTTCCCAATCTCTGCAATCATGGATAAATCTGTAGACGGTCTTTTGATTGGAGCCGGAATCAAAGTAGAATTCTAACAAATATGTAACAGTTTTATCAATTCCTATGTTATAATAGTAATATGAAAAAACAACCCGGTTCTATCTTTTTTCTCTGCATTTTTACATTCCTGTTTCTTGCCGGGCCATGCTTTTCTTTAGACCCCGCCTCCCCTCTTGCACTTCAGACTGTTCCTATTTACGAAGGTGTAGACCAGTTTGAACAGAAAATTCAGAAAATTCGTGATGAAGAAGGCCGCGAACCGCTGTGTCTGGTACTTTGCGGTGGTTCTGCCCGTGCCTTTTGCCATACAGGTGTACTCAGAGCCATGGAAGAGCAGGATATTGTCCCAGATTTTATTGTAGCCAACTCTATGGGCGCTGTAATAGGCATGCTGTACGCCTATGGTTTTTCGCCCCAAAAGATAGAAGAGCTTATTTCTAAAATAAACCTTAGCTCTTATTTTGAACCGGTGTTTCCGCTCAAAGGTGGTGTGCTTTCTGTGCGCCGGTTTGAAGCCCTGATGAATCAGCTTTTGGGAGAAGAATCGCACCGCCTGGAAGACTGCGCAATCCCTATTCTTCTTTTGACCGAAGATTTATATACAAAACGCCAGATATGGCACGCCAGCGGAGACTTTGCAAAAATAATGGATGCAACCTTTGCCATGAGCGTTTTTATGGAACCGGTGCGCTACACGCTCCAAGATGGACAAAACAAAGGAACCCGGGTAAGACTCATAGACAGTGGTGCAATTAATATTGCGGGGCTCAAGGTTGCAGGGCATTTTACCAGCAATATTCTTATTTCTACTGCATTTTACGATAAGGAGCTTAATTTTAATAATCCTGTTGTAATCATAAACCGCACAATGTCTATTGGAAAAGAGCGAATTGCCATAAAAGACATTATGGAAATGGACCCCGTGCTTATCCGTAATGATGTAGAACATTTTTCGTTTATGGATTTTCATAAAAGCTCGGAAATTTGCCAGGCAGGTTATACTTCGGCAGCAGCCATTATGTCGGACATACAGGCCTGCCCGCATAAAAAGCTTTCGCAAAATACACAGCTGTATGAACGACGCAAAATTACCGACAAGCTTGTAGAAGACCAGATACAACGGGTAACTCATAATGTGCCGGTAAAGCTTAACGAACCTTATGCAGGTGTTAAACTTTGGCCTGTTTTCAGAGCCGTAGATTTTCCTGATGCCTATTTGTATGAATCGGACGGTCTTGCTTTAGACGCCTTTATTGATATTCCCGGTGCTACGTTTAAAATCCGCGCCAACCAGCCTTTTACCTTTGACGGAATTTGTGCAGACGCTCTTATTCATTTTCAACCATCCAATCTTTTTGACGCAGAGTTTTTAGGCTCCTATAAATTTGATTACAAGGAAATTAAAAACAGCAGCTTTTATGCACTTGGCGACCTGAACATAAAGCCTTCGTTTTTTCCGGCGTGGATAAGATCTATAGTCTTTACCGGAGAATGGAAAACGGATTATCGCTTTAATTCTCAAAGGCTTTTCTTTACAGCAGGATTTAAAAATCTTTTTGGTCAAGAAAATGATACCTATCTTTTTATAAAACCCTACTTTCTGGCAGATAAGAGTTGTAAAACTTTTACCCCGGGACTTGGACTTGATCTTGAATCGTGCTGGAACTTTGCAAAGCACGCAGGAGCCGGTGAATACGCCTTTGCAAGCTATAACTTTACAAACAGAAACCTTAAGCTTACAAACCGCAGCGAACTTTATTTTCTTTGTAAGTCTCCGGACCTGACCTTTGCCGAAAGTCTTATTCTTCGTCAATTTAAAACCGGTGCTTACTACACACTGCAGACAGACCTTGTAAAAGACACCTGCAACCTTAACCATCTGGCAGGTGGTTTTTTGCGCATAGACCTTTCGGTAATCGGGCTATGCAGCTACATTCTTGACGGTAGCTGCGGCTGGAACTTTAATGAGAAAAAAGTGTACGGTAGTTTTGAACTTAAGTGCAGAATGTAAGCTACTGATTATGCCTTACCTGCTCCAAACCCCTCTTAAACTGCGGAATTCTTGCACAGGTAACAGTATCTAACGGACTGCGGTCTCCACGCTGTAAAAAGTGATAGGCTACGCCTGCAATCATAGCACCGTTGTCTCCGCAAAGCTTGAGCGGCGGGAATATACAGTTTAAGTCATTACGTTCTGCAAGCATGGCACGAAGGCGTGAGTTTGCAGCAACTCCACCACCACAAACAACGGTTTTGAGTCCTGTATCATCTGCGGCACGAAGCAATTTTCCAACAAGGCTCTTTATTGCAGTTTCCTGGAATGCGGCACACATATTTTCTGTGCTGTGCTCATAGCCTGGCTGCCAGAAAAGGTCGCACTGGTGAATTACCGCTGTCTTGAGTCCCGAAAAAGAAACGTCATAGCGGTGGGTTTCTTCATCAAGCTTTGGAATAGGGAACTTTGCAGCGGCAGGGTCTCCCTTTTTGGCAAGATTGTCTATGATTACTCCGCCCGGGTACCCGAGTCCGTAAAACTTTGCAACCTTATCAAAAGCTTCTCCAACAGAATCATCTACAGTTGTACCAAGAATCTCAAGATCATCAAAATTATTTACCTTGCAGATTATACTGTGACCGCCGCTAACGAGCAGTCCCAAAAACGGATATTCAACCGGTGTCTGGAGCTGGGCTGCATAAAGATGACCAAGCATATGATTTATTGCAATAAAAGGCTTGTTTGTTGCCCAGGCAAGAGTTTTTCCAAAGGTAAAGCCTACAAGCAGCGAGCCCATGAGTCCCGGACGGTTTGTTGCAGCAATAGCATCTACATCATCCAGAGTGAGCGAAGCTTCTTTGAGCGCCTGATTTACTACTGGTAAAATCCATTCTGCATGTTTGCGGCTTGCAATTTCCGGGACAACTCCCTTGTATATTTTATGAAAAGGAATCTGTGTAGCAACTACATTGCTCAAAATGGTTCTGCCGTCTTCTACAATGGCGCAGGCCGTTTCGTCGCAGCTGCTTTCTATGCCTAATACTTTCATCTAGTTCTTCCTTGCCTTACTTTTACTTACAACACTAAAGGTATATCCCTGTGCTTTAAGTTCCGGGTACGCTTCCTGGAGCAGTTGTGGTAAAAAGTCTGCACTCCAGATATGTCCTATCATTATAACGCTTCCCGATTTATTGGCAAGAGCAAGACCCTTTTTTAATTCCGAAAGGGCGTTCTGACGTGTTTTTTCGTTGTCTAAGAATATGTTTCTCTCGTAGTAAGAGTAGCCAAGCTCTCCCGCTACATAAGGAACAGTGGTTTCTACATTAGTGCGGCTGTCCAGAAAATAGATACCGTATTCGCTGGCAGTCTGAAGTATTATTTCCATTTTTTCGGCGTCTGCGGTAATGCCCGAACCTTCGTGATTATTCATGCCCGCAATTGGCGAAATCTGTTCCATGTTTATAAAAAGCTGTGCAATTATCTGGTCATCGGTCATATCAGGTGTAATGGCACCAGGTCCCGGATTTATGCTGTTATTTACCGACTGCATTGGCTGGTGCAGAATTACTTCGTTGCCAGAATTTCGAACCATCTGAGCGGCTTCTACAGAATGAGTAATCTGCGGTAAAACTGCAACTGTAATTGGGAACGGCAGTTCCAGGAATTTTTTAAGCTGGTCAAGATTCTGTCCGCCGTCATCAAATACAAAACAAAGCTGCGCACCATTTTTTGCTTTTTCAAAACCAAAGGAAGCTTTTTTCTCTTTTTTCTGGGGCTCTTTTTTTGGAGTCTCCTCTTTTGGAGTTTCCTGTTTTTCCTGTTTTTTTGGTTCTTCCTTTTTTGGCTCCTGCTTTTTTTGTTCAGGCTTTGCCGGTTCTGTTTTTTTAGGTTCGGTTTTTGTTACCTCGGGAACCTTTGGAGATTCCAGCTCCTGTTCCTGAGGTTTTGGTTCAAAGCGTTCTGCAATGGAAGATAAAACCTCTTCTCCCGGCTCCGACTCAGATTTATTTGAAAGAGTGCTAACCACAAGCAGTATGAGGCACACTACAATTACAGACAGGCACAGAATAATTGCCTTATGCGGAGGAATATAAACAGAAGATTTTTTTGTACTCTTGGTGCGTCGTGCTGGTGTCTTTTTGGCAGATGTTCTTCTGGTAGTTTTTTTCTTCATATTAATTAAAAGATGTTCTGCTTAAAGGAGAACCAATCCACTGTCCTTCGCTTCCAAGATATTCTTTTTTCTTGCCCTCTATAAGGAACTGAACACTGTTTACAGTAGAAAAAGCTGTTGCTGTATAAACAATCTGCATAAGCTGGCAGGTATAGCCTTCTACACCGTAAGTATTAATTTCAAAATTATCGTTAAAGTCCAGGTAGGCAACTCCATCCGAAACTCGTGCACCAAGCAGTTTAACACCAGAAGGAACAAGACTTGTGCAGTCCTTTTCGTCAGAACGGGTTGTGTCCGGACCTTCCAAGAGCAGCTTGATTGAAGTTGAAAGCGGTGAATCATTTTTTGGAACCGAACGCTTGATAATTTTTCTGTTGATAGAACCGTCCGCATGAATCTCTACAAAGCAAAGCTGAAGGTCTGTATATGCATTCTGAACCGGCTTGGTTTCTTTTGTTTCTTTGGTTTCTGTTTTAGTTTCGGTTTTTGCAGTTTCCTTAGTTGCAGAGCTTTCTTCCGGTTTGGCTTGAGATTCCGGCTGGGATTGTGGCTTTGGTTCTGATTTTGGCTCCACTTTTATTACAACAGGGCCTTCTTCTGCAGGAATTTCTACAGTTTCCTTTTCTTCTGTAACATGATTTTCTACAAATTCAGGAGTAGAACCGAATACACGTTCAAAAAAACGGGTTTCCTTAAGATTTGTAATGATTGAATCCTTTTTAACGAGAAAAATAATAAAAATAACGAGTACTGCTAAAATGATGCAGGCCAGAGTAAGACCTGTTTTTTTCTTAGAACCTTTATCTGCCATAATACTGTTATTATCGGCAGATAAAAGGTTTGTTTTAGGAATAAATTAGAAGCCTATGCAAACTGTTACAAAGGCACCAAGACCGGCACCTGTAAAGCTCTTTGCAAAGCTTGCAGACTGGAAGGAAACTCCGGCATCTACTTCTACCAGACGAATATTAAGTGCAACAGCTACCTGGTTCTTAAAGATTTCGTCATAGCAGGAATGAGAAGCCTGTACGCTCAGAATATTCCACAAGCTAAGGCGTCCGCCAACCTCGTATTCAACATAAGTCTGAATCTCGTCCTTGTCCTTTGCAAAAGGATGGCGAATACCAAGACCAAGGTATCCGTTTGTCGAAAGCAGGGTTCCAAATGGATGAAAATTAGCGCTTACACCAAGCTTCATAGGTCGGTGGATTGCATAAGGCTTAGAAAGAGTAACAGGTTCACCAATCAGGTCTTTTGTACCTTCCTCACCTTCTCCGGCAGCGGCAGCAGAAGAAGAATCTCCTTCTTCATCTTCACTGCTGGTAAACATATCCATAAGGTTTATTTCCTTTTCGTACTTATAGTTTACAGCCGAAAGCTTTGTAAGGTGACTTGGAGCAAGAGGAATGCGTGCGCGTCCACCAACATCAAGGAAGCGGAACAGCTTGTAGCTTACATCTGCACCAACGTCAAAACCAAGATTAGCCTTTGTTTCGTTAAGAAGTGCCTGAATATCGCTTATTTCTTTTGTAGGATCTACTGTTGTATAAAGCTTTCCGTCAAGCTGGGCTTCTACACCAATTACATCGCGCTCTTCGTTGTCGTAAATCTTTACATAAGTGTCGTTTGCTTCCATATGAGCAAGTGCCCAGAAAGCAGAAGCGTTTCCGTTTACTCTAAGCTTTTTGCCGTTCCAGCCGGCATTTAAGGTTGTAAAAGCAAACAGGTCGGCATAGGTATTGCTAAGCTGTGCAGTAACGCTGTCTTTTCCGGCGTTACCATGACCAATAAAGTCAAAAATATCCTTTGAGATTCCAATACCGGCAGAAGCTTCGGCACCAATATTTACGCCAAGGATGAGACCCTTTGGAATATCAATTCCAATGCTAAGCGAAGGAGCAACATCTGCGTTTATACAGGCTCCAGATTTTCCCATGCTGTCTGCAATCTTAGGAAGGTCAATTACAACCTTTTCCTTAAAGATATCTGTAATGCCAATAAAGTTGTTTGAAACAGCAACCGGCACATCTACCTTAATTTCAAAGAATCGGTGAGAAAAAATGTTTTCTGCAAAGGCAGCACTGATTAATGATGCAAATAATGCACAAGTTATAATAAGCTTTTTCATTAGTTTGCCTCCTTGCTTCCGTCAAACGGATAAACCTGAATAGGTCCTTCCGCCTTTACGCGTATCTTAAGTCCCGCTTCCATTTCCATAGTGCGAGGAAGTCCAAAGGTACCCTTGCCAATTACAATTTCTATCGTTGGATCAAGAGGGTACTGTTTCATGAGTGTGCTTGGATTAACAGCAACAACTGCATTAACTCCATCCTTAAGTATACATTCAGATTTTTCGTTCTTGCCCCAGTCAACCTTGAGAGTCATACCTCCGGTTGTTATGAACGGGAACTTTGGCTTTGTAAACTCAAGCTCTGCACTCTTAACAACATCAATATATTTCTGATAGTCTTCGGCCGTTGTAGCACTTTCGCGGTGGAACAAATCCTTTTCTTTATCTGTCTTAGTTCCAGAGCCCGATTCCGAATCCTTGTTCATCATCTCAAGGATATTCATATTAACATCCTTGGTAAGATCAAACTTCATGGTCATAATCATTACAATGTCCATGGTGATTTTGGATTTGCCCTGAGTCTTGAGTGTTTCCATATCTTCTTTTGTAACTTCAATTGCACCACCAGTACCTCCGGCAAGTGCAATATCATAATCAAGATAAAGGGAAGCACCGTCTACTCCAGATGGAGCTTCAAGATTTAATGCTTTAGAAAAGTCCAGGGTTTCTACATATGTGCTAAAGTCTGTATCTACAGCACCTTCGGCATCCTTGTGGAGAGCAGGCATTCCTACAAGAGGAATTACTTTTGCTTCACTTTCTGAACCAACAAGATATTCTGTTTTTGTTCCAGGAGCAGGTGTTACTGTATCACCAGACTTTGTAGCAAAGTAAGCCTTGATTGTTCCCTGATATTTGGCGTTATTAAACATTGTAAGCTTGTCTGATTTTGGCATTGTTGCAAACAGATAAAGTGGTGTAGCTGTAAAGTTGATGTTAGAAGCAAAATCTTTTGCAAGACTGTCTCCAAAGGTTTTGAACAGCTCGGCCTTGTTAAGGTTAGAGTCAAACTGGCCTTTCATGTTTGTATTGTTTGCATCTTTAAGAGCAATGTTTGCCTTTGCCCAGTCCATAACTGGTTCTACCTTAATGCTTACCTTGTAGGTTTTTCCAGGCTCTACATTAACAACAGAAATTTTATCCTGCTGATCGCCAGGGAGTCCAATTGTGGCTGTTACTTCTATTTCATTATAATAGTCACCTTCTACTCCTGCATCGTCAACAAACTTTGTTACTTTTTTAGGAGAGTTTGGAGAAAGATAATCAAAGTGTTGATCTTCTGCAGTAGTTCCCTGTGCCGCAATTGTATCCGGTGACGCTGTATTATTAATACCAAAGAACGGACAATTTACAGCTAAGGTAATATTATTACCGGTAGGAAGAGTATTTTTTGCTGTAATCTTAAAACCACTAGGATTCCATGTAATATTTTGAACATAGTTTGTTACATCAGAACCAATTTCCTTATCCTCTGTAATTGATGATTTGAAATCAGAAGGAAGCATTACTGTGGCAGAAATCTTTCTTACTTCTACGCTTGCATCTACAAGTGGTGGGTGCTCAAAGTCTATAGTTTGATTTGTAAGATTAAGCTCTACTGTTGCATGAGCATTAATATCATCTTTAGTTAATGCCTGATCAGTAAAAGTTGCTGTTGGCTCTGTCTTTGTTACAGATGCAGTAATACCACCTGTAACAGTAATGTTATAACCTTTAATTACTGTATTCCAGCAGTTATCTTCTGCCTCATCATTCTTTATAGTTATAGTCATTGAGCCTTGTGTGATTGTACAGCTTTCAATGTCATCACCCATATTTACAGGGAAAGAAACATCTACAGGTGGAATGTTTATTAAGCTTGCATCAAGAGATACACCTCTGGCAATTTTAATCTGGCTCGAATCGCTAACACTTGCAAGGAAATTTACACCTGTAGCTCCGGAAAAGCTAAGTGTCATTCCGGTATCAGTGATTGTTTTTCCTGAAATATCAATTGTTGCTTTTTTATTATTGAAATATGCAGTACTTGAGGTTCCATCGGCAAATTCTAATGTTACACTTCCAGTATAATCTGTAAACATAGTTATTACAAAAGAACTTCCTGGTCCATATTCAACACTTGTAAAGCCAGTAAATCCAACAGTCATTGAACTTGCTGTATGATCATTTATTGTTACCGCAGTATTCAAAGCAGTCTTTATGTTAGTCAAATCCATTGGCTTTGTTTCATGAAGATTACCAACATCCGGAATTGTAATATCCTTGTCCAGGTCCATGCTCTGCATATTCTGGGCAAATTCCATATTGCTAAACGACTCGCCAAAGTCAAAGTCTATGTCTTTGAGAGGCATGTGCATGAGGAGCTGCTGGTATTCGCTTCCTGTATTGTATTTATAAAGTTCAAACTGATTTTCGGAAGATTCGCTGGAACCACCTTCGTCGCCGGTTATCATTTTTCCTATATCCAGGAACTTTGAAAAATCAAGCCATTCCTGTTTTTTGGAGTCCAATTTTGCAAGATAAAACTCGTAGGTTGCGCCTGTTACAACTTCTACTTCTTTTGGTACTGTAAGATTATCAAATCCACAGGCACAAAAAAGCAGCGGCACAGCCAATAATGCTAAAAACAAAGTCTTTTTCATGAGCTTCATTCTCCTTATATAAAAATACTAGATTACATACTTTTTCAGCATATGATTATACCATATTTACTATATAATAACAAATTCTTATAGAGGAGAGTTACAGGATTTTACTATGTGGATTGCAGCCGTAACCTACTTATTAAAAAACGCTGCAAACGGGTTGTAGCTCATACCGTCGTCGTTGTCGTGGTCCCTGAACTGTGTCGAAGGGGCGCCTTTTGTTCCATTCGGGCCCTTTTTTACTACGACAACTCTTTTTGCAGGGCCCTTCGACGAGCTCAGGGACCCCTGTTGCTGTCTTGGAGCGCCCGTCTTTTTACCTTCAGAAGTCTGTCCTATGCGGCTCATAGCATCGCTCTTTAAGGAAAGACCTATTCTTCGGCGGTCTTTATCAAGATTTATAATTGTAAATTCAAATACATCGCCAACCTTTACAACTTCCATAGGGTCGTTTACAAAGTTATCGCTAAGCTCGCTAAGGTGAACAAGGCCTGTTTCGTGCAAACCAATGTCTACAAAGGCGCCAAAGTCTACTACGTTTTTGATTTTACCGGTAACTTTCATTCCTTCGCGCAAATCTTCAAACTGAAGAACGCCCTTCTGCATAATTGGAGCAGGATATCCGTCACGAGGGTCGCGGTTAGGCTTTTGGAGTTCTTCTACAATGTCGCGCACTGTTGTAACACCAATATTGTATTTGGCAGCAATTTCGTCAATTTTACCAGCTGGGACCTTTTCTCCGGCTTTTACAAGAGGCAGAACTTCGCGGGCTGCATCGTAATTTTCAGGGTGAACCCAGGTGTTGTCCAGCGGATCTGAGCTTTCGGCAATTTTAAGGAAGCCTGCACACTGTTCGTAGGCCTTTGGTCCAAGCCCCGGAACATTTTTAAGGTCTTCGCGGCTTTTGATTTTGCCGTTTGCATCGCGGTAAGCAACAATTTTCTTGGCTGTTGTTGCATTGATACCGGAAACATATTTGAGCAGGGAGTAGCTGGCTGTGTTCAGATTTACACCAACGTTATTTACTACAGAACCTACAACTTCATCAAGCTGTTCGGCAAGCTTTTTCTGGTTTACATCGTGCTGGTAAAGGCCAACACCAATTGCTTTAGGGTCAATCTTAACAAGCTCGCTAAGCGGGTCCTGCAGACGGCGTCCCATGCTAATGGCTCCACGAATGGTCAAGTCCAGATCTGGGAATTCCTCACGCGCAATGTCGCTTGCAGAATAAACAGAAGCGCCCGATTCATCTACAACTGTATAAACAACATCGCTGTAGTTTTCGCTTATTACGCGGCTAACAATTGCCTGAACCTCCTGGCTGCCTGTTCCGTTTCCAACGGCAACAACCTGAATATCATACTGGTCAATTGCGTCGTTTATCATTTTGTATGAACCGTCCGGGTCAGTAACCTGGAAAAACTTAAAGTAACCAAGATATTTTCCTGTTTCGTCCAGAGCAGCACACTTTGTACCGGTGCGAATACCAGGGTCAATTCCCAAAACGCGGCTGCCTTTAATAGGCTGAGTCATAAGCAGGTTTTTAAGGTTTTCGCTAAAGATACCAATTCCGTGAACATCTGCTTCGTCGGCTTCGTCACTGCGGATTTCGCGCACAACGGCCGGCGACAACAGTCTTACAACTCCATCTTCGATTGCATCCTTGTGGTAGGTGTTGTGAATATCAGCCTTTCTCTGCAAAGCACTAACTGCGGCGTCCACATCAACATCAATTGTAACTTCCAATGCACCTTCGCGTTCCCCACGGTTTATGGCAAGAATGCGGTGTGGCTTTACCTGGTTTAAAGGCTCGCTAAAGTCCCAGTACATTTTGTAGGTACTTGTATTTTCTGCAACGGTTGCGTCCTGTCCTTCCGGTACAATTCCTTTGGTTTTGATAAGACCGGTTTTCATATAAAGGTCGTGTACAGACTCTCGGTTTGCAGTCTCCTGACTAACTCGTTCTGCAATAATATCCTTTGCTCCAGCAAGCGCGTCGGCGCTAGACTCAACATTAAGGGCCGGGTCTTCGTTGTCGGTCTTGATAAACTTTTCGGCTTCCTTTTCGCACGCAGCGTCATCGTGATCTTCCAGAATATAATCAGCAAGCGGCTCAAGTCCTTTTTCGGCAGCAATCATACCGCGGGTCTTCTTCTTTTTCTTAAACGGTGCCCAAAGATCTTCGAGCGCTGTAAGGGTTGTAGCAGACATAACTGCATTGTACAAAGTCTCGGTCAACTTACCCTGAGCAAAAATACCCTTTACAATTTCAAGACGGCGATCTTCCAGATTATGATATGACTTATACAAGTGATCGCAGTCGCGTACCTGTACTTCGTCCAGATTGTCATGCTTTTCCTTACGGTAGCGGCTGATAAACGGAATGGTACAGCCCTCCTCTACCAGACTTATAACAGCACTAACCTGCTGCACGCGGATATTTAGTTCTTCCGCAATTTTTTTCATGATTTCTACTTCGTTAACGGTCAATGCGTCAATCGATTCGGTTGTGAATTCCATTTTGTCCCACCCTTTTTGTGATGTTATTCGTTTTCTTTTGCTTCCGGTGCTTCTTCTACGTCCTGCACTTCTTCGACTGCCTCAGGAGCTTCCTCACCTGCCGGTTGTATTTCTGCTGCCTCTGTTTCCTCAGGCTGTGCATCTGCATCTGCCGATTGACCTTCTGCTTCTGCAGGCTGAGCTTCTGCTGGCTTTGCCGGAGCTGATAAATCAAGCGGTTTATCAGGTTCCTTCTTTTCCTCGTCGCGATAATGCTTTTCCAAAAGTCCCAGACAGACTGTAGAAATCATGCTGTACAAAACAGGAACAAGAAGCGATTTTGTTCTTTCATCAAGGCCGCTGGCTCCTGATGGAGTTACAAAGGCAAAAACATAAAGATTAGCTGTTCCTATAGTACGCTGCATTGCAAGAATAGCATTTGAATGAAAGAACGAACCTCTTACATTAAAATGAATATCATATATTTTTTCGTAGAGTTTAACAGGAAGCGGAGCATCTTTTACAAGAATACTAAAATGCGAAAGACTTATATCCTGCAAAGATCCCGAGAATGATTCCCGTTCATAATCAAATTTATAGGTACAGGCACTCGAACAAAGGGCTCGGATTGTTTTACGTCTTCCCTGAGCGTGAATAGCAAACAAGGCTTTTGCAACAATTTCAAGATTATTTTTTTTCTGATACTCAAGCTGAACATATCCAAGCTTAAGGCCAAGCTCCTTAAAATAAATGTTGGAAATTGTTTCTAATTCTACAGAACTTTGTCTTTTAAGAAATACAATTCCAAACTGTTCAGGCGTTGCTTTTTTAGCTTCAATCAATTCTTTTATATAAGCCGACCAATGTAAATCATAGATTTCATAATCAATATTTACAAAAAAGATAACATCCTTAAAAAGCTTAAGTATTGTTTCTATTTTTTTCTGAACAGGCACGCGGCCATCATTTCCTATGTAATAGCATTCAAAACCCAGGGCAAAAAAATCTTCGAGAAAAGCCACCGGCATAAGAGAAGGGTCCGGTAATATAAAGAAGCATTTTCGACCTGTTACAATTTCATTTATAGGAACTTCCAACGTTTAACTCCTGACTCTCTGCCATTTCCTAAATAAAATGATGAATTGTATGATGTTCCACCATCTTTGTTTTAACGGAAACTACATAGCTTCCGAACATTGCAGTTGCTGTATCAAGCAAAGTTGCAAACGAACACATAATAACTGCAGCCGGTTGAAGCAGCAGATAGCTTGTCTCAAAGCCCTTTCCATATTTTGTACAGATAATTGTCAAAAGTATAAATGAACCGCCAGATGGTGTTCCACCCAAAAGGAACGAAAGTCCAAAGGCCATAAAGAACACCCATGAAATATCGCTGAACGGAATTGCAAGTGCAGTGTAAGACCTCCAGATCATAATAAAGCTTATGATAACAACTAAGGCAGAACCTCCGCGTGCAAATACCGAAAACAACGGATAGGTAAAGCCGCTTGAACGACGTTTAATTCCAAGACTTTCTTTTCCGTGGCGGATTGTAATTGGCAGCACAAGGTTTGTGTCTCCGCTTATAAAAGCAAGCATCATTGGTGCAAGCGAAGCATATAAAACTCTGTAAGGATGCGGGTCGTGACACACAAAACGGATGATGAGCGGATACACAATACCCGCAATAAAGATAAAATCACACAAAAGCATGATTATGAGCGGTGTATAGATTCCTGTTGCAAAGGCGGCACGAAATGTAATGGTCCAGTTGCACATGATTGCAATTGAAAAAACCGCCATAAGCTCTGTAAAGAAAACAGAAATGTGATAAAAAAGCTGCGAAAGTGAATCTGCAAGTGCAAACACCGGCTTGAACACAGTTGGTTCGCTTGCACTTTCCCAACCGATAAGACAGCCAAAAAGGAACGATACCAGCAGGAAAGAACCTTCGCGCAGAGCATCAAAAGCAGAATAAGGAAAAAGTGAAAGGATGAGTCCCTTAATATCCAGTCCCGCAATTTCTCCTGCAAGCTCGTTTGTAATTGGAATACGCGGCAGCCTTACCAGCAGAATGGAAATAAGTCCTACCAGAGCCAGAAGAAGTGATGATATTACAATAAACCCAAAGGTCCAGGCTATAGACTTGAGCAGGATTTTTGAATTTCTTAATTTATTTATGGAAACAATTGCAGAAGCAAAAATAATAGGTACTACAAGGTAGCGGCCAAAACGCAAAAACAATTCTGTAAGAAATGTAATTACAGAAGAGCCGGTTACTGAATCAACCGGAAGCAGAACCGCTGTAAGCACACCGAGTGCAATTCCTATTAAATACTTTATCCAAACTTTCATGCAGTTAAGTATATCATAGTTTTAATTTTACTGCTATAATATTCATATGTCTGATATTTTAATTGTTGGTAAAGATTTACCCGATTGTCTTGATTTTGCCGAAACCTTTGTTGCAACACGCAGAGTTTACTGTGTATGCAAGGACGAAAGCGAGGCAACAGATTTTGAATCCGAAGGCATTTATGCTTCTACCTGGAACCGTTCTTCTGCAATTTCTTCGCGATCCCTGCTCATAAAGGCCGAAACAAAGCTGGAAGAACTGAATCAGATTGTTCTGTTTTTTGATTCCTACTATTTTGGAACTAAATTTGAGCTGGACCGCACCGAAGACGTTTCTGCAGCCGTAGATACAATGATTGCTTCGTTCCAGTATTTTGTAAACGAGCTTTTACTCCGTCTGGAGCAGCGCAAGGATCCTGTAACCGTAGTTTTCCTTGCAAAAACCTACCCTTCTAAGGCAGAAAACCTTCGTTCGGGCAGCAAAAATGTAAATATTCATCCTACCAGTAATATTGTAAACTCTGCACAGGAAGCCTTTATTGCCCTTGCAGAAAATTTTGCCACACTTGTAAATGACCGCCAGTATCTTTCGGTGCTTCTTGCCAAATGTGAACAGAGCAACGAGCTTTATAACAGCGACAAGCATCTTGGAAACTGGGTAAAGGAATGTTTTGGCGCAATAGAAGGCTTTAAGACACATCAGAGTGCAAAACAGGCCTGTACCTGGATTCGCGCCGGTGGAAAAGTCAGCAACGGCTTTTCGTTATTTAAATAGAGGATTTTATGGATAACATTTGGATTGACTACGCCATCCGTCTTGCTGCAAGCTTTGTCTGCGGCTTTTGTCTTGGAATAGAGCGTAAGGTTCGCCAGCACACTGTTGGAATACGCACTCTTACCTTAATCTGTGTTTCTTCCTGCCTTTTGTGCATAGTTTCTGCGGTAGTTGCCCAGAATGACGGCATTGTAAAGGGAGACCCCGGACGTATTGCAGCTGCTGTAATTACAGGTATAGGTTTTTTGGGTGCAGGTGCTATTGTAAACCAGGGATTAAACATCCGCGGGCTTACTTCTGCTGCAATTATCTTTACTTCTGCCGCCCTTGGTGTAGCCTGCGGCGCCAGAATGTACATTCCTGTTGCAGTAGTTCTTGTTTTTTCGTTTATCCTTCTGCTTATTGTTAGTAAAATTGAAAAAAAGCTCTTTCCTGCCGACAAACGCAAGCTTTTTCGCATTCAAACCAGCGACAGCTCCATAGACGAAGCTTTGATTCACAAAACCTTGACAGAATACGGTGTTATGATTCACGACCTGAATACCAGTTACGAAACAAATACCGGCAAATTCATACTAAGCTATACAGGAAAAACTCCCGAAAGCCTTGATATTCTGGGATTAACAAAAAAACTGTCAGAAATGTCCGGTGTAGAAAGGGTTAGTATAGAAAATTAACGCTTTCGGCGTTCGTGTGTGGCCTGGCTGTAAAAGTTTTCTTTATCTGTATACATTCTCTTATCTGCAATCTTTATAAGATCTTCTACACAGGCAATTCCCCGTTGATTATAGCCCTGAACAGTTCCTATTGAAACAGAAAGCTCGGTTATTTTGTCGTGAATAAAAAGCTTTTCCTGTTCCTTAAAGTCTGCTATAAGAACATCCAGATCGCTTACCGGAGAACAGATTAATGCAACAAATTCGTCGCCACCGGTACGGAAAACCTTCCATCCGTTTTCGCAGAATACTTCTTTCATAATATTTGCCGCAGCCTGAATTAATTCATCGCCCGCAGTATGACCAAAGCTGTCGTTTGTAACCTTAAGACCGTTTATATCCATGGTTGCAACAGAAATATCTGCCATATTTCCGTCTGCATTCAATCTGTCAAGCTCTGCCTGGTATGCACGTCTGTTCTTGAGCCCCGTAAGTTCATCATTAAGAGACTCTTCTACAACCTTTTCTGTACGCTTTGTAAAGTTGCCCAGCACAAATGAGAATACAATAAGTACCAGCAGCAGAATTACAAGACAAATCATAAGGTTTTTAAACAGCATTGTACTTAAGATTGAGTTTCTGCCACCCTGATACTCAATTACCGAAAACCACTGGCATTCCGGGATGTATTTTATAATACAAAAGCCGTCCATACCCTTTGCCGCATAGGCATAAGACTTTGAAAAATCGTAATCCTTTATGGCAGCCTTTATTTCTTCCTGCGAACGCTGCAGCTTTAACTGGGCTCCATTTGCTACCTGAACATCTCCATTAAGATTTACCAGCTTTATGGAAATGTCGCTCTGTTCTTCCATTGAACGCAGCAACGACAAAATCTGATTAATTGGAACTCCAACACCGCAGATTCCTATAAAATTGCCGGCGCTGTCTTCCATTCTCATGTTTATATAAACTGTTATGCGGTTATCGTTGGCCTGGTCGTTATCAATATTAAGCTCATAAAGCTTTCCCGACTCTTTGAAGGGAACATACCAGTCATCATCCGGGTTAGAAGGGTCAACAGTTTTTACAAAACCGTTTTCTGCATGATATGCCATCCGGCTGTCATCGGTAAGAAAGGCTGTAGAATAACCAAATTTTACGACAATATCCGAAAGAAAGTTTTGAATTACCTTGTTTTTCTGTTCTTCCGGGATTTTATCCTGATTTTTAAGTAATGACTGAATAAAAGTGTTATTCATTGACTGCGAAACGGCAACTGCCTCTGAAAAAACGTCTATAACGGTGTTGCTTACTTCATTTGCATAGATTACGGAGTTTTCGTGGTTATTTTCCTTAATGAGTTTATTAAGTGATTGTAATGATACCATCGTCGAAATGCCAAAGCTGATAATAAGGATGGCAGACGTGATTAGTAAAAGAAAATTTCTCCGCATGGTAGGAAATTATAGCACATATGGTTAAAAAATAAAAGGTTGTCCTTTTGCAAAACGCATTTAGGACAACCTTTCAACACTGTGTCTACTGAATTGGAAATTAGAGACCTACACTTGTCATAAATTTTTCAGCAGCAGACTGAATTACAGCATCGCTCAAGTAGTTAGGATCTTTGATTTTTGCCTTAACTTCTGCAATGCGGTCAGCCCTTACATCAGGAGTTTCAGAGGCAACTTTGTCGAGGTAATAAGCTTCGGCCATCTGTACGGCTTCTTTTGATACAGAAATTGAATCTGAATCGCTGCTTACCTTTGCAGAGTTCTCTGTCTTGCGGATGTTCTGAACATTGTTCAGTTGAGAAACATTGTTTACACCATTTATCATCATAACGTCCTACCCCTCTACCTTTTAATTATCGGCAGATTCTTCAGAAAGTTGAATATTTTTCGTGCCCGAAATGAAAATTGCGAACTCACCCTTGATACTAGGCCTGTTTGCATAATCATCTCTCAAAGTGCCAGCAGAACCGCTTGTTATCTCCTCATGGAGCTTAGTCAGTTCCCGTCCAACAACGATGCGCCTTGTACTATCTATATCGGCAATGTCGGAAAGAAGTTTAGTAATTCTGTAAGGAGATTCGTAAATAATTACAGCATCTCCAGTCTGCATTAATTCCTTGAGGCGGCTTCTTCTGCGACCAGGTTTTGGCGAGAGAAAACCCTCAAAAATCAATGTCTTTCCGCCGCTTCCTGCAACACTAATAAGGGTTGCAAAAGCCGATGCTCCCGGAATTGGAACAACATCGTGTCCCGCTTCCCGTACTATATCCACTAAAACGGCGCCCGGATCGCTTATTCCCGGGGTTCCCGCGTCGCTTGCATAGGCAACTGAGTGTCCCTGGTCCAAAAGCTCTACAATTTTTGGTCCTACGGTCCGTTCGTTCTGTGCCCTGCAGGAAATCAAAGGCTTTTTTATCTCCAGATGATTCAAAAGCTGGAGGGTATGGCGGGTATCTTCTGCAGCAATGTAGTCTACGTTCTTAAACGTTTCTATAGCACGCAGCGTAATGTCGCCCAAATTGCCTATTGGCGTTCCTACAATATATAGTACAGACACAATTATATTATAAACACAAAATGAAGGAATAACAAGTGATTTTTATTTATAATGCGCAAGCATGACAGAAACTGCCTCTGCAGCAGGAAGTGGACTTGTTCAAAATTAGTTAAAAAATCAAAATAATATGTGACAAATACTCCTATGCATGTTAAACTTTATCTATAAAACATAGGAGAGTCACATGAAGAAAAATCTTTTACTCTGTTTCCCTCTGTTTATTGCACTTACATTTACTTCCTGCGATAATTTTCTTAATGGAAACAATATTCGACAACAACTTGAAAAACAGATTGAATACAACAACACCGAACCGTATATAGTTTATGTAGATGCCCAGAAAGACACAGGCATTATCACCAAACCAGCCGGCGGCGAGGCAGAGGTAAAGCCTAGCGACACCTTTAATCTTTCATTTAATCCCGACACAAGCTATCAGTTTATAAAATGGTAGGTATATGATGCGGCTACCGGCGAAACTATAGATAATGATACTTATCTTAAGATAGAAGAACCGGACAAAATTGACACAACCTGCACCTTCGTAAATATTCCAGAAAATGAGGAAATTGAACTTGCAATATACGCTGTTGTTGCAAAACGACCGCAGATATTCCTTTCTAAGCCAACTTATCAGGAAACAGGGACACCGGCCTTTTCAGACATTCAGGTCTTTTTTGACCAGTTTAACATGGACCCAAACTGCATTTACTACACCGAAGAAGAAATGAAGGAGCTTAAAGAAACCCTGAACTTACAGGACAATGACTTTTTGCAGGGAGATGAGACCCTCTGTGGCGGCCGCTAT
>JAEEGJ010007302.1_pt1 | contig 31893 bp, 31 predicted proteins | sample 8958761 | NCBI WGS metagenome assembly JAEEGJ01 (sample SAMN16246546, study PRJNA631951) | gut metagenome | biome: gut microbiome; feature: rumen; material: RS-attached | host: Bos | place: Iran: Karaj | collected 2018-10
CTCGTCCTTGAGCTTTGCGAGATTGTCGTATGTCTCGTCTAAAATAACCGCTTTGCCTGCCTCATCGTGCTTTAAATAAAGGCCGCACTCTGCGGGATTGCAGTATTTAGCCTTGTGACCTTCCTTGGTCAGATAGTATGCAACGAGCCTTGCGCTGCAGTCTTCGCCCATGGCCTTTACGGAATCAAGGTATTTGATGTCATCCGTATAATCAGCAGACGCAATGTTGTTAAGTCTTTCGATGATGTCAGGCATGACCTGCTCGATGTTGAGCTCATCTGCGATCTCTTCATAACGCGCGATGACCTTGTCGAGCTCGGCAGTGTAAGAGCTGCCGCCCAGACGGGCTTTCGCAACCGCGATGAGAAGGTCGGTTACCTTTATATCGTCCTTTGTGCGCTTGCCGGGTGCGGAAACAACTATAACTCTGCGCTCTTCATCGGAAAGAACGATGTTGCAGACTTTCTGTATCTGGAAAGCATTGGCAAGCGATGAGCCGCCGAATTTCGTGATCTTCATAACGGGTATTGCTCCTTAATCTTTATAAACAACCATACTATAATATCATAAAAGCCGCTTGTTTACTTTTCGGCCTTTTAAATATAATATTTGTCAAGAAATCTACCGGCGGTATGGTACCTGATGAACATTTTCAAAGCGATGAAGCCCGAGAGGGTATACACCACAGCAAAGATGATCCCGTGGGTCAGCCTGAAGAGCGAGGGAATTACTGTAGCCCTGCTTGATTTTGACAATACATTGGGTCCGGATCACGCGACTGCTCCCACGGACTTTTCTTTCGAATGCGTAAAGGAGATACAGGACGCCGGAATAAGGTGCTGCCTGGTATCCAATGCCAAATCAGGAAGATCCGCAGGTATAGCCAAGGCACTGGACATTCCCTGTGTCACTTACGCAAGGAAGCCGGAACCGGTAGGCGTAAGGCGCGCACTGGAACTCATGCAGTCGGGGCCTGAAGATGCTGTGATGGTCGGCGATCAGATCTTTACCGACGTTATCGCGGGTAATCTTGCCGGAGTACGTACATTTATGGTCGAAAAGCTGCATCGCAAGGAGATATGGTACGTTGCTTTGAAGCGTATTCCCGAAAAACTGGTCAGACTGATAGGACGCTTCTGACAGATACTTGCAAGAAAACAGGCTTTCAAGTAAAATTATTTAGTTTAGCATTAATATTTTTATATAAAGGAGCTATTTTATGATAAGCGCAGGAGATTTTAGGAACGGTTTATGCTTTGAAATGGACGGCCAGGTATATCAGGTCGTAGAATTCCAGCACGTTAAGCCGGGTAAGGGTGCAGCATTCGTCAGAACTAAGTATAAGAACGTTAAGACTGGTTCAGTCGTTGAGAGATCTTTCAACCCTAACGAGAAGTTTGAGCAGGCTCAGCTTGAGAGACGCGACATGCAGTTCATCTATGCTGACGGTGACCTCTACTACTTCATGGATACTGATACTTATGAGCAGACACCCATCCATTCCGACAAGATCGGTGACGGCACAAAGTTCCTCAAGGAAGAGATGATCTGCAAGGTCGTTTCCTACAAGGGCGATATCTTCCAGGTTGAGCTTCCTATCACAGTTGAGCTCGAGATCACAGAGTGCGAGCCCGGCGTAAGAGGCGATACGACAAACAACGCAAACAAGTACGCTACACTTGAGACAGGTGCAGTCGTTAAGGTTCCTCTTTTCGTCAACCAGGGTGAGAAGATCCGTGTTGACACAAGAACCGGTGAATACTTAGAGCGCGCATAAATGCCTGATAACCTGACCCCGGAATCAATCAAGGGCGACCGCTCCATGACACAGGGGTTCGTCGCGCAGTACGCCTCGGAAGCAGCGCTTCAGATCGACGGCGTAGTGTCACTTGTTCCTTCGTTTGCCGTTGCCCTCAAGGAAAAGGCGGGCGTGGTACATGAAGGTAAGGGCATCAGGGTTGTGTTCAGCGATACTGATGACAATTCGGTATCGATAACCGTTTATCCGGTGATCAGTTACGGGAAGATCATTCCCGAGGTCGCCTGGCTGGTACAAGAGAAGGTGAAGCACGATGTTGAGCGCTTCACCGGTCTCACGGTTGAAAGTGTAGACGTCTATGTCTGCGGGGTAAAGGAGAAGGAATAATATGAACGGATTTAACAGAGTCCTGATGTTTATCTATTCGGTCTTTATCGCGATCATTTCGGTGGTGCTTCTGTACGGCCTGATTGACAAAAATATCTTCGCGAACATTATCTCGCCGCTTCCTTCCGTCGTAACCGGTCCTGTCAGCAAGTATGTGTATTTAGCAGTCCTCGTTATGCTGTTCGTTTCATCGATCGTTTCGATCTCGAATTCGGTCATCTACGGAAGGCTCAACAGAACGAGACTCAGAAAGACTGACATCGGAACAGTCGATATCGGAGCAGACGCCATCGAGAGCATCGCCCTCAATGCCGCAAGGTCTGCCCAGGTCGGTATCAAGAGCGCAAGATGTCACGTCGCGCCCGCCAAGAACGGCGCAATAAAGATCAACCTTTCATGCGAGCTGTATTCGAACGTCGAAATACCTGCCTCGATGGCTAAGGTTCAGGAAAAAGTTAAGAAGGATATCGAAAGATATACCGGCGTTATCGTCGAGTCTGTCTTGGTCAGGGTGGCAAAAGTTGAAGCCACGACCGCCAAAGTTGAGAGCAGGTAAAACATGGAACGTTTCCTCTCCAAGCTCTTCGAGAAGTTACGCAACACGAAGGCGGGTACGATATTCGCCTTCTTTTTCTTCGTTACCGGAGTTCTCCTTTGCATCTTCGGTTTCTTTAAGACAATGTTTATTATTCTTTTTACCGCGGTAGGATTCTTTGTCGGATCATTCCTTTTCAGCGATACGAGTAAATTCAAGAAATTCCTTGATCGTATCCTGCCGCCCGGGAGGGTCAGATGAGCAGAATTGAAACAAGAGAAATGGCAATGGAATTCCTTTTCCAGAGCTTCTTCAGGAATGATCCCATTGCCGGTCAGATCGATGTTTTTAAGGAAAACCATCCTGAACTTGCAGGTGACGAGACTTATTTCGTCGATATGGTCTACGGCGTGGTAAACAAGCGCGGCGAGATAGATTCGCTTTTCGAACCGTTCCTTAAGAAATGGAAGCTCGAAAGGCTTCCACTGACCGACAGGATAATCCTTGAAATTGCGGTCTATGAGATCTCACAGATCGAAGAGATCCCTACTTCAGTCTCGATAAACGAGGCGGTAAAGCTTGCCAAGAAATATGGCACGGAGAATTCAGGTTCTTACATCAACGGCGTTTTGAGCTCTTTCGAAAAGAGTCTTTAAGTTATGGTTGAATTCAAGTCTGTAAGCCAGCTTGACAACTATATCAAGAGCTACCTTACAGGCAGCGAGTATCTTTCTGATTTTTCTGTAACCGGCGAGATCTCGGCATATACGGTCTCATCCAGAGGACACGCATATTTCACCATAAAGGACGCGGAAGCCGTAATGGGCTGCGTCATGTTTTCCAGATACATTGCATACACTTCATTCACGCCTGCAATAGGCATGAAGGTCACCGTTACCGGATGCATGGATTTCTATGCTCCGAGCGGCAAGCTCCAGATGCAGGTCCTGACCATGAAGGAAGCCGGAAAGGGCGATCTTCACGAGCAGTACAAGCAGCTGTTTGAAAGGCTTTCCAAGGAAGGCCTTTTTGCCCCAGAGCATAAGAAGAGCCTTCCCGTTCTTCCGAGAAGGATAGGAGTCGTCACATCGGCTTCGGGCCGCGTCATTTCAGACATCGTCAACACGCTGAGGAAAAGGAATCCTTACTTTGACCTGCTCCTTTATCCTGCGAGCGTTCAGGGTGAAAACTGTCCTCCCGAGGTCACTGCGGGCGTCAACTATTTCAATGAAAAGAAGAACGTTGACGTCATCATCGTGGCAAGGGGCGGAGGCTCTTATGAAGACCTTTTCGGTTTCAACGACGAGCGCATCGCAAGGGCTGTCTATGAATGTGAGATCCCTGTAATATCCGCCATCGGACACGAGCCTGACTATACGATAATCGACTATGTCGCAGACTTAAGGGCCGCGACTCCTACTGCGGCAGCGGAACAGGTAATGGCTTCGTTTGACGACCAGAAGAATATGGTCGACAACCTGGCTTTGAGCCTTGATATAGCGATCAATTCCTACATTGGTGCAAAGCGCAGTTTCCTTGACATGCTTAAAAATCATAAAGCGCTCCTTACGCCCGCATTCTATGCAAAGCAGCAGCTCATGGTCGTGGACAAGTACAGGGAAGCGATGAAGACTGCCGTGGAAGCAAAGGTCACGAGTCTTTCAGGCGAACAAAAGCAGCTTACGGGCAGGCTCGAATCGCTCAATCCGACAAACGTCCTCAAGAGAGGATATTCATACGTCAGCAGCAAGGACGGAAAAGCCGTTGAATCAGCGTCTTCGCTGAAAAAAGGCGACGTTATAGGAATTGTCTTCGCAGACGGCAAGGCAACCGGTGAGATAATCGACACTTCATTTGATGACAGGAGGTCTTCGTAACCATGTCCGGTAAGATAGAAAAACTCAGCTATGAGGAAGCTCTGGACGAGCTTAAGCAGATCGTTGCCAAACTCAACGAAGGAAAGGTAACGCTCGATGAATCCCTTCAGCTCTACAAGAGGGGAAACGAGCTTGCCGCATACTGCGACAAGAAGCTTCGCGAGGTCACGCAGAAGATATCCGAAGTCAATAAGGCGACCGGAGGCGAAGACCCTCTGAACATTGAAGAAAGCGACGTCTGAACGGGAAGAAGGATCAATGACGATCGGAGAATTTGCAAGCGAAACGGCGAAATGGCTCGAGCCTGAACTCGGGTCCGTTTTCACCGGAAAACAGAAAGATGACATAACCGTTCAGGCTGCCATGTACAGCCTTAATGCGGGAGGAAAGAGGCTCCGCCCGCTCATGATGAGACTGACTGCTCTCATGGCCGGCTGCAGTGAAGAAAAGATGGCGGACGTTTTGTACTATGCTGCCACTCTTGAGATGATCCATACCTATTCTCTTATCCATGACGATCTTCCCGCAATGGACAACGATGACTTAAGACGCGGAAAGCCCACGTGCCACAAGGTTTACGGCGAAGGGATCGCTACTCTTGCAGGAGACCTTCTCCTCAACACGGCATGCGAAAGGCTTTTCAAGATCGCCATCGCCAAGCCTGAATACCTATACGCTTCATATTTCATGTGCAGGAATGCAGGCCTTGATGGTATGGTCGGAGGCCAGAGCATCGACCTCGATTCTGAAGGAAAGACCATAGGCTTAGATCTCCTTTACGAGCTTCAGGCAAAGAAGACCGGAGCGCTTATCGAGTCTGCAGTCGTAACTCCTTACTATCTGATAAAAGGCATGAACGAAAAGCAGGCGGAAGAAGATGTAACCGCAGGCCTTCTCAGAAAACTCGCGGGACACATCGGACTTGCTTTCCAGATCAGGGACGACATTTTGGACGTTGAATCCGATCCTTCGATCCTTGGCAAGAACACGGGCAAGGATATTCGCGATTCAAAGGCGACTTTCGTGACCCTTCTGGGGGAGCAGGGAGCAGCGGAAAAACTGTCCTGTGAGATAAAAGCCGCAATGGACGTTCTGTCGGAGCTTGAAAAGGCAGGCTATGATACGGACGGATATAGGGCGCTGACCGATTATCTGGAGAAAAGAGACAGCTGATCTGATGGATTACAGGATACTTGGAAAAAAGAATCTCACGCCTGTCGCTCTCAAGACCATGACCGAAGAAGAGCGCGTGCAGCTGTGCTCTGAATTAAGGGACAAGATACTTAATACCGTTGCTTCAAACGGCGGCCATCTTGCAAGCAATCTTGGTGTGGTCGAGCTTACCGTCGCACTCCTTTCGGTCTTCGATTACACAAGGGATAAGATCGTTTTCGACGTCGGTCACCAGTCGTATGCATATAAGATACTTACTGGCAGGTTCGATAAGTTTGACACGCTCAGACAGAAGGGCGGTATCTCGGGATTCCCAAGAATCAGTGAGTCGCAGTACGACCGTTTCGATACGGGGCACAGCTCGACTTCGATCTCCGCGGCCCTCGGAATGGCGCGCGCAAGAGACCTCAGGAAGGAAGACGGCTACGTCGTTTCCGTGGTCGGAGACGGCGCTCTTACGGGCGGACTTGCATATGAGGCGATAAACGACGCGGGTCATTCGAAGACAAGGATGCTGATAATCCTGAACGATAACGAGATGAGCATCGACAGGAACGTCGGAGGCCTTTCGAAATACCTTTCAAAACTGCGTTACTCGAGCGGATACATTTCAGCGAAGGCGACGACGGAATCGTTCCTTCGAAAGCTCGGATTCTTCGGCAGGGGACTTATAAGGATAATCATTGCGATAAAGGACTTCTTCAGGTTCCTTATCTACAGAAAGAAGCCGTCGATCTTTGAAGACCTTGGACTTGTATATTACGGCCCCGTCGACGGTCACGACCTGAAAAACCTCATCAAGGCCCTCGATGCAGTCAAAGACGTCAAGGCGCCCGTGCTTCTCCATGTCGTCACCAAGAAGGGAAAGGGCTACGGCCGCGCGGAAAGCAATCCGTCCGATTATCACGGAGTCGGTCCGTTTGATCTTGCGACCGGAGTTGGATCTTCTTCAAAGGCATCTTATACGAAGGTATTCGGAAACACTATCTGCGAGCTTGCCGCCCAGAACAGGAACGTCATCGCCATAAGTGCCGCCATGACGCAGGGTACAGGCCTTGAGGATTATTCATTGAAGTTCCCGACGAGGTTCTTTGACTGCGGAATAGCGGAAGAACACTGCGTTACAATGGCCGGCGGACTTGCCGTATCGGGCTTTACACCCGTTGTGGCCGTTTATTCTTCGTTCCTTCAGAGAGCGTATGACGAGATGATCTCCGATGTCTGCTTCATGAACAGCCACGTTGTTTTTGCGATCGACCGCGCAGGCTTCGTCGGAAACGACGGCCACACTCACCACGGTCTTCTCGATATCTCTTATCTGAATTCGATGGTCAATATGACTGTTCTTTCGCCCCGTGATTACAAGGATCTGAGAAACTGTCTCGATTATGCGGTAAACAAGTGCGAAGGACCTGTCGCGGTAAGGTATCCGAGAGGGTGCTCACCGTTTGAGGCTACCGGTCCGTTATATGATGACCCTGCCGAATGCTGTCTGCCTCACCTGTCATGCGGTGAAGGATATGACTTCGCGATCGTATCTGTCGGAAGGCTTGCTGCTGAAGCTGACAAGGCTGTTGAACTGCTTAAGGAAAAGGGTATAAAAGGCATTCACATTAATCTGGCTCTTATCAAGCCGATTCCTTTCAAGGAACTGATCCGCATGACAAACGGGATCAGGAACGTTTTCACTCTTGAGGAAGGCATTCAGAGCGGAGGCTTCGGCGAGGCCGTGATCAGAGGCTTCGGTGAGAGGAACTGTTCCTGCCGCGTATACAATATCGCCGTCAGGGATCCCATGGTCCGTGCGGCATCTCCTGCTGAACAGCTCAAAGAGGCAGGACTTGATGCAGTATCGGTAGCTGAAAAGATCTCCGGGACTTTGGGCGGACTGTAATTTTATTCAAATTGGTGATTAAATATCAGAATGTGTTAGTATTATCTAGATACTGACAATCTGTTAAGAGGATTCGCTTTGACCATGTATTACGGAATTTATTCTAATGACAGCCGGGATACCGGATATCAGGTCGCAAAAAGGACCGCTGAGATCATTCTCGCATGCGGCGGTACGCCTGTTTTTGCAAAGGAATTCGAAGGAGAGTTTGAAGCTCCGGAAGGAACCGTTTTCGAGAACTTCACAAAGCTCCCCTTAAAGACGGTAATCTCGATCGGCGGCGACGGAACATTTCTTTCCGTCGTTGAGAAATACAGGGAACTCGATACCGAATTCGTCGGCGTAAACAAGGGCTCCATCGGATTCCTCACAGAGATCAACGTTGACGATCTTGAAAAAGACATTACCGCTTTGGTCAAAGGGAATTACAAGATCCTTGAAAGAACACAGCTCGAGGTTCAGGTCTTCTCGAAAGACGGAACGCTGAAGGGAACGGAAGAGTGTCTTAACGACATCATGATCGTCAGGGGCGCAAAGCCTCACGTAACCAAGCTTACGCTTTCCATTGACGGTCAGAAGATAGAGAGGTTCCACGGCGACGGTCTGATCATAGCAACGGCTACCGGCTCAACGGCTTATTCTCTTGCGGCAGGAGGCCCTTTGCTCATGCCTTCCATGAAGGACATCATCGTTACTCCGATATGTTCCCACACATTCAACGGCTTTACTTATGTTACGGGTTCTGACAGCGTTGTCCGTATCGACCTGGATGATTTCGAGTCCGCACCTATGATCTGCCCCGATGGCAGGAACTTTGTAGATCTCGAGCCTTTTGATTACATCGTTATCAAACGTTATTCCAGGGTCCTTAAGACCGTTACGCTCAAGAACGACAATTTCTTCAGCAACGTAAGGAAGAAGATAGTCCAGAGAGGTTCCTTCTATGAAGACAGGTAAGAATGCAAGACAGGAGCTCATATTAAAGCTCATCCGTGATAAGGACATTTCCACACAGGAAGACCTGACAAAGCTTGTCCGTGAAGCGGGCTTTGAGGCAACGCAGGCGACCTGCTCAAGAGATATCAAGGAATTGGGGATCATCAAGATAACTCTTCCCAACAAGAATACGAAATACGCGGTTTTGGACAGGACCGGAGACGTTGCTCCGGGAAGGCTTCTTGCTGTCTTTTCCAACAGTCTTGTTTCTGTTGAAGCCGCAATGAACATCCTTGTTATCAAGACCCTTCCGGGCATGGCCCAGGCGGCTGCTTCAGCTCTCGATTCCATGCACCTTCAGGATGTTGTCGGAACGATCGCGGGTGATGATACGGTATTCTGCGCAGCCAGCGGAATAGACGAGGCTAAGGCTCTCGTAATGACGATCTCCGACATGATGGATCGCGGAACATCTTCGGACGGGACGGTGTAATTAATGCTTCTCCGTCTTGAGATAAGGGATTTTGCCGTAATTTCAAACATCGTATTCGAACCTTCTTACGGACTCAACTGCATAAGCGGTGAGACCGGTGCGGGCAAGAGCCTTATCGTCGACGCGATAAGCCTCATATTGGGCGCGAAGGCATCCAAGACGCTTGTCAGGTCAGGTTCTTCATCCTGTTTTGTCGAAGCGTGTTTTGACGTGACCGATCTCAAGAACCGTTCCGAGCTGGACAAGATCCTTGAAGCTCAGGGCATTACTCTCGAAGAGGAAATGCTCATGATCTCCCGTCAGATCTACGTCAACGGAAAGAGCCTTGCAAGGATCAACGGCGTAAGCGTTACGCTCCAGCTCTTAAAGGACGTTGCGTCTTTCCTTGTCGACATCCACGGACAGCACGATACCCAGGCGATCTTTGACGAAAAGAGCCATTCGGGATATTTAGACAGCTACGGCGGAGACAAGATAACGAAACTTCATTCGAAATACACGTCTCTGCTTGATGAATACAAGCAGATCGTAACGCGCATAAAGGGAATATCCTCTTCTCCGGATTATCTCGACAGGAGAAGGGAATACCTCGAATTCGTCGTAAAGGAGATTACGGAAGCGGATTTCAAGGACGGCGAGGAAGATGAACTCATCGAAACGAGGAAGAAACTTCAGCTTAATGAGACCACGGCTTCTGCTCTTTCTGAAGTACTGTCGGTCCTTGAAGGTTCTGATTCGAGCAGCGGCATGGGTTCTCAGGGAGCTGCTTCAGATACGGCTTTTGCAGCGAAGGAACTTGCAAGGGTTGCTTCACAGGACAAGTCTTATACGAGCCTTTCTGCACGTGCCAATGCGATTTCTCTGGATCTTGAGGCTTTGGCAGCCGATATTTCCAAGATCCTTGATGAGATGGATTACGATCCGGATCTCCGCCAGAAGACAGAGGAGAGGATCGGCCTTCTTTATGATCTGAAGGGCAAGTACGGCAAAGACATAGCTGAGATAAATGACTTCGGCGCAAAGGCAGCGAAGGAGCTTTCAGAGATAGATGCAAACAAGGACCTCCTCTCGGAACTTAAGACGAAGAGGATCGCTTCTGAAAAGGAACTCCTTGCATGTGCAGAGGAGCTTTCTGATGCCAGAAAAGCGGCAGGCAAGAAGCTTTCGTCAGCTATAGTTAAGGAACTTGCCGATCTTGAGATGCCGAACGCGGTATTTGATGTTCAGTTTACGAGAAGAGAGAAGACAAGGTTCTTTTCTTCTTCGGGCATAGACGACATAGCCTTCAGGTTCAGTGCGAACCCCGGTCAGGAAGCCAGAGCGCTTTCGGCGATCGTTTCAGGCGGTGAAGCTTCAAGGATAATGCTCGCAATAAAGAACGTCTTAAGTAGGAGCGATAACACTCCCACTCTTATCTTCGATGAGATCGATACGGGCGTATCCGGTAAAGCATCCGCAGCAATTGCTAAGAAACTCAAATCCATCGCGGAGGGACATCAGGTCCTTTGCGTTACGCATACCGCGCAGATCGCAGCGGCAGCAGACTGCAACTTCATGCTTACTAAGCGCGTTGTGTCAGGAAACACGATCACCGAATGTGAGCTCCTGGACAACGATTCCCGCGTCAATGAAGTCTCAAGGCTTCTTTCGGGCGGGAACGGCGAGTCTTCGTTAAGGCTTGCAAAAGATCTTATTCAGTCCTTCCTGTAAGTGACGCCATGTCGGGCGGCAGGGGGCTTTCGAATTCCCTTAATACGCCGTTTTCAAGAGGATCGTTAAACTTAAGGCTGTATGCGTGAAGAGCGACACGTCCCATTTTCTTATCCAGTTCCAAAGACTTGGGGAACCTGTCGGAGGGGTTGTCTATTGAATTGGGACCATAGAGTCCGTCACCTACAAGAGGATGCCCCATGTAAAGCGAATGGACGCGTATCTGATGGCAGCGTCCGGTTTCCAGCTGATATTCAACAAGCGATATGTCCTTGTCAGGGAAGTATTCGAGAACGGTATAATGGGTTATCGAATCGCGGCCTGTGCCGTCTGTTACACAGTCTCTGATCATGACGGAACCCGGCCTTCTGGCGATCGGCATGTCGATCGTTCCTTGTGTCTGTTCCCATTTCCCGTAAGTCAGCGCCTTGTATCTTTTGGTGATGCCTGCAAGGGTTGCCAGGGTGTTATGGGCATAGCCGTCCTTTGCGATGATTATCAGCCCGGAAGTCTCGCGGTCAAGCCTCATGACGGGGTGCAGAGGCGAATCTGACAGGTAGGTCAGCAAAGAATCGTCCAGATGGCCGTGCCCGGGGTGCGTTACCATGCCCGAGGGCTTGTCGACGACCGCATAGGATCCGTTCTCGAAAAGGATGGGAATGCCGGGGATACGGTTCAGAGGACCGGAATTGTCCTCAAACTCGCAAAACAGTACGTCTCCGGCTTTGACGGGGTCTATCACGCGTGCATGTGTGCCGTTCAGGTCGACCGTTCCGTACAATTTGAGCTTTTTGATCATTGTGCCGCTCAAATTGAATTTTCGGGCCAAAACCGACCTGATTTCGCAGTTTTCAAACTGTTTTTCGACCGTATACTCGATTTTCATAACTATATTGTAACAAATGTTGACACAAGCATATTTTATTTCTAAAATATTTGATGGCTTGTCAGAGCCATGTAAACGTTCTTTGACAACTAAATATATATTGGAGGTGAGTACCAACGTGCCACAACAAGGTTTTGGTTTAATTGTTGTGATAATCGTGGGCGTTGTGAGTCTCATCCTGGGTATTGTTTTATCAGCACTGTATTTTCTTTCGGGCTTCTCCAAGCAGCGGAAGAAGGCAGAGGAAGATATAGCAAAGTCCAAAGAAGATTTGGATATGCAGACTGCAAATGCCAGGAAAGAGGCAGAGAATAACAAACGCGATTTGCTTTTGCAGGCGAAGGAAGAAGTTTCCAGGGTCCGTTCCGAACTGGAGCGTGAAGCCAGGGACATCAAGCAGGAACTTGCAAAAGAACGCAGCAGACTTGAGCAAAGAGAAGAAAATATCACCCGTATGGAAACTGCTTGTGAGAAAAAGCAGGAGGAGATCGAGAAGAAGCAGCAGAACGTTGCCGAACTCGAAGCCCGCGCCAAGGATTACGAATCCCGTAAGAAAGTGGAGCTTGAAAACGTTTCAGGACTTACGGTCGCCGAAGCAAAGAGCCTCGTGCTTGAAGAAGCAAAGCGTGAATATACGCATGATATGGCAGTAATGCTCAAGCAAATGGAAGAGAAAACGAAGCAGAATGCGGACAAGGTCGCCAAGGACATCATCGTCAATGCGATCCAGCGTTACGCATCCGACTACGTTTCAGAGGTTACGGTATCGGTTGTAAATCTCCCTAACGACGAGATGAAAGGAAGAATCATCGGTCGTGAAGGCAGAAACATCCGTGCAATTGAGACCATTACAGGTGTAGACCTTATTATTGACGATACTCCCGAAGCCATCGTTCTGTCATCGTTCGATCCTATCAGAAGAGAGATCGCGAGACTTACGATCGAGAAGCTTGTCGCTGACGGCAGAATCCATCCCGCAAGGATAGAGGAAATGTCCAACAAGGCGAAGAAGGAACTCAATCAGACGATCAAGGCGGCGGGTGATCAGGCTTCCTTTGATACAGGCGTCATGAATCTCCACCCGGAGATCATCAAGCTTTTGGGAAGACTTAAATACAGAACATCATATGGACAGAACGTCCTGCAGCACTCGATCGAAGTATCCTGGATCGCTGCTATGATGGCCGATGAGTTGGGTCTGGACAGCAATCTGGCAAAGAGGGCAGGATTACTCCACGATATAGGTAAGTCCGTTGATTTCGAACAGGAGGGAACACACGTTCAGCTCGGTGTCGAGATCGCCAAGAAATATCATGAGAATCCTGATGTCATCAACTGCATCGAAGCACACCACGGCGATGTTGAGCCGACATGTGCGGAAGCAGTGCTTGTAGCCGCAGCAGATGCAATTTCAGCTGCTCGTCCTGGAGCGAGGAGAGAGAATCTCGAGACCTACATCAAGAGGATCGAGAAACTCGAAGAAATTGCCACAAGCTTTGAGGGTGTTGAGAAGAGCTTTGCGATTCAGGCCGGCCGTGAGATCCGTGTTATCGTTTCTCCCGACAAGGTATCTGATGATGAAATGGCGCTTAAGGCTCATGAGATCTGCAAGAAGATCGAAGATGAGCTTGATTATCCCGGCCAGATAAAGGTCAATGTAATACGTGAAATTCGCGCGACAGATATTGCGAAATAATACAAATAAAACTTTTTATTGAATATATTATTGAAACAAACGCGTCAGGGAATTCACTTATCCAAAGAACAAAAAAAGGACCATGCAATTTGCGTGGTCCTTTTATTTTGCCTTTGTGCAAACGGTTATTCGTAAGTGAAGTTTTCTCTGCCGGCGCCTGTCTCGAAATGGTACTTGATGATGCCCAGATCAAGTCCTGAGAACTGGCCCTTTGCATAGGTGATCTTTACCTTGTTCTGGTGACCTTCGATCCTGAATGCCTGACGGTTCAGAGCAGTAGGGGCAAGGAGTGCGCTTCCTACGCCTCTGATGAACCAGAACGGGGGAGTGCCGCCCGAATACTTTGATACGTCAACAGTGCTCTTGGACTTGTGGGGAACACCTTGGTTTTCGCCGTAACCGAAGATTATTATTCCCTTGATAAGGTTCGTTCCGGGGACTCCGCCTTTTTCTCTTGCATTGCCCTTGTTAAAAGTTCCGCTGACCCACCAGGTGTTAAGTCCCAGCGTCTGCGCGAAGAGCATTATATCCGCACCGCCATATCCGAGCTTCTCTTCAAGATCGGGTTCGTTCTTACCGGAAAGGACGATGTAGTTGTTGACGTTCTTGGTAAAACCGATCTTAACGGCAGCGTTAAGAGCGCTTGAATCATTGGTGACAAGCGACATGAAGATATCGAGACCTTCGTTTAAGGCTTTAATCCTTTCATTCAGCTGCTTTACAACGTCTGCAGGGACTTCCTTCTTTTTGTAGATCCTGACGGTGTGTCTTTCCCTGATCGCTTCATCAAAAGTCATGATTACATCCTCCTTCCCCAAAAAGTTTGTGTATATTGATTTTAGCAAATTCAAAATGACCTCTCCACAAATTTTCTTTGTTATTTATCATAGTACGTGTATTTCTGATCAGTTTTTTCGAGCGGTTTCATCTTGCTTGTTTGTGGTAAAATTCTTAATGCACTTTTGAGAGGAACCGAGGTAACTGTTTTTGAATGCTGATGCAAATGCGGTCATAGGATTGCAGTTGGTTATCAATTCAATACTTTTGGGTGTCGGTCTTGCGATGGACGCGTTCTCAGTCTCGATCGCAAACGGCCTCGCCGAGCCTTCGATGAAAAAGGGAAGAGTATTCATGATCGCCGGCGTTTATTCTCTGTTCCAATTTGCGATGCCTCTCATTGGGTGGTTCTTCGTTCATTCGGTCACGGAAATGTTCAAGGCGTTTCAGCCGTTCATCCCCTGGATCTCGCTTTTGCTCTTGTGCTTTATCGGCGGAAAGATGGTCTGGGAAGGGTTTTCCAAGAAGACGCCCGGAGATAAAGAAGAGAATGATAAGAGCGGGGTTAAGAAACTGACTTTCGGAGTTCTTATGGTGCAGGGGATCGCGACTTCCATCGATGCGCTTTCCGTCGGTTTTACCACTGCCGAGTACAGTTTTCCTGCGGCTTTTCTGTCTTCTTTGATCATCGGCGTATTGACTTTGGTTATCTGCTTAGGCGGACTTGTTTTCGGTAAAAAACTCGGAGAAAAGTTCTCCGATAAGGCCACCATTATCGGAGGCTTCATTCTTATCGGGATCGGACTGGAAATATTCATAAAAAGTTTTTTATAAATTAGCCTTATATCCCTTATCTAAGTGTTAAAATTAAATATATGTTTTCGGAGGACGGACTTCTGTCGGTTTATGAACGGAAAGCATTTATTTAAGAAAACACTGCAGACGGGCGTTATCGGCCTTTGTGTGCTCCTTTTGACCGCGGCTTTTTCTTCAAGCCTGAAGGGGAGCGGAGTTATCTTGGCTGATGGGAACACCGGTGCAGGCGTCCAGGCAGATCCCGTAAACTCCGGTGAAGGTTATTCGACGGTCCTTTACGACAACCGGAGCGGACTTCCCACTTCAGAAGCAAATGCGATAGCCCAGACAAAGGAAGGTTTTATTTGGATAGGCAGCTACAGCGGACTTATCAGGTACGACGGGAATACGTTTGAGAATCTCAGTACGGATGCAGGCGTTTCTTCAGTCGTCAGTCTCTTTGTCGATTCATCGAACAGGCTTTGGATAGGTACCAATGACAGCGGCGTAGCCGTTATGGAAAGAGGCGTTTTCCGCAGGTTCACCAAACAGGACGGACTAAAGTCCCTGTCTGTAAGAACGATCTGCGAAGACAAGGAAGGCAACATCTTCATTGGCACCACCGAAGGTGTTTCTTACTTTGATAAGAGCCTGAAGATTCACAATATAAGCATTGATGAGTTACTCCATGAAACGATCAGAACGCTTAAGATCAACGCAGAAGGCACGATCTACGGAGTTACTGTCGAAGGCAGTGTGTTTAATCTGAAGGATAAGAAGCTGGACGGTTTCTATAATTCAAAGGCTCTCGGGTTTACAGGGGCGAGGACTATCCTTCCCGATGACGAAAACCCCGGATACATCTTCATCGGCGATTCCGGCAATACGATCTATTATGGAAGCTTCATTGACGGCGAATTTTCCCTTTCCCGTAGATTTCTAACGAAGGACAGGCTATTTATCAACGCGATCGAGAATTACGGCGGAACGATGTGGGTATGCACCGACAAGGGCATAGGCTATTTCGATGACTTCAAGTTTGTCCCGATCGAGGACAGTCCTATGAAGACTTCGGTCGAGAATATGATGACGGACCACAACTACAACCTGTGGTACGTTTCGTCGCAGCAGGGCGTAATGAAGATCGTTCCGAACCAGTTTACGGACATCTTCAAGAAGTATAAGATCCCGGAAAGCGTTGTTTACACGACCTGCCTGTACAAGGACACGCTTTATATTGGAACCAAAGACGCGGGACTCATAGTCATCAAGGGCGGAAAGGTCCAGGATCAGCTCATCGTAAATGACGGCGGTGACGAAAAGGACCTCATTACATTGCTTGCGGACAGCAAGGTCAGGTCGATCAAAGCTGACAGCAAGGGAACCGTGTGGTTCTCAACGTTCGGCAATTATGGTCTTGTCGGATTGAAGGACGGCAAGATAACCAAGATCCGGACCGATGAAGGACTTCCTTCCAACAGGGTCAGGACCGTGGTTGAAAGGCCGGACGGCTCTCTTATGGTCTGCTGCACGGGAGGTCTGGCGATCGTTGAGAACGGCAAGGTTAAGAAAGTCTATACAGAGAATGACGGACTGACCAATACCGAAGTCCTGTCTGCCGCGCTGCTTGAGAACGGTGACATCGTCATAGGAACCGACGGCGGAGGTGTTTTCATATTCAATGCTTACGGGGTCAAGAACATAAACGTTGATTCAGGCCTTAGCTCGGACATCATCATGAGGGTCAAGAAAGATCGTGATAAGGACATTATATGGCTCGTTACGAGTAATTCCCTCTGCTACATGGATGCCCATTATCAGGTCAAACGCGTTGCCAACTTCCCGTATTTCAACAACTTCGATCTCTACCAGAACGGCAGGGGCGAAATGTGGGTATTGAGCAGCAACGGAATCTATGTCGTCAAGACTGAAGAGGTTTTGAGCGGAAAGCCGTTCCAGTATCTGTATTACGGTATACATAACGGACTTCCTTCCATTTCAACTTCAAACTCCTACAGTGAACTCACGAGTGACGGTTATCTTTACATGGCCTGTACCTCCGGCGTTTCAAAGGTCAACATCGAGGATTCGACAAAGAACGTCAGCAGCTTACAGCCGGCGGTTCCCTTTGTCGAGGCTGACGGCGACATGATCTATCCGAAAGATGACGGAAGCTTTTCTATCAAGGCCACAACGCAGAAGCTGACGATCTACAGTTACGTATTCAACTATTCGCTCATCAACCCCGAGGTTTCCTATCAGCTTCAGGGTTTTGACAAAACTGCGGCCACTGTTACAAGAAACAATCTCAAGCCTGTCGACTATACTAATCTGAAAGCCGGCAAATATACATTCCACATGAGCGTGGTAGATCCTCACAACGGCCAGTCACATGAGATGAACGTTGTGATACACAAAGAAAAACGCATCTACGATTACTGGACTTTCCGGATCATCATCGTGTTCGCCGTTATCGCATTGATGGCACTCGCGGTAAAGCATTACATGGACATCCGTACCAAGAAGCTCGTTGCCAAGAACAACGAGCAGAAAAAGCTCATCAGGGAAGTCGTAGAAGCCTTCGCACGTGTAATCGATATGAAGGACAAATATACCAGGGGCCACTCGATCAGGGTCGCCCATTACACGGCCATGCTCGCCAAGGAAATGGGCAGGGACGAGGATACCTGTGAGAAGTATTACAACATCGCTCTGCTTCACGACATAGGCAAGATAGGCATCCCGGAAGAAGTCCTCAATAAGCCCGGAAAGCTTAACGACGAAGAGTTCGCTACGATCAAGTCCCACTCCGCTCTGGGCTTTGATACGCTGAAGGATATCAGCATCATGCCTGAGCTTGCGATCGGCGCGGGCGCACACCACGAACGTCCGGACGGAAAGGGCTATCCGAAAGGCCTGAAGCATGAGGAGATCCCTGACGTCGCGCGCATCATAGCAGTCGCCGATACTTTCGATGCAATGTATTCCAACCGTCCGTACAGGAACAGGATGCCGTTCACAAAGGTTTACAGCATTATCACCGAAGTAAGCGGTACGCAGCTCGATTCCGAAGTCGTTGAGGCCTTCAAGAGGCTTGTTGAAAAGGGTTTCTTCAGAGCGCCTGATGATGACAGCTGACAGTATTTCTCCGGAGGAAACAAAGATTATGAGCGGCAAGCTGATAGAGAATGCCATTGAAGCATTGGAGAATTCGTATGCACCCTATTCCGGGTTCAACGTAGCTGCTGCCGTGCTCACGGATTCCGGAAAGATCTATACGGGCGTCAATGTTGAGAATTCTTCTTATCCCGCAGGGATCTGTGCGGAATGCAATGCCGTAGCTAAAGCCGTTTCGTGCGGTGAAAGAAAGATAAGATCGATAGCCATAGTTTCAAGAAACACCAGGGCTCCTAAAGGAGGAGAGGGCGGATATACCTCGCCTTGCGGCATATGCCGTCAGGTCTTAAGAGAGTTCTCTGACCCGAAGGAGCTTAAGGTCATCATGGCAAAAAGCGTTGACGATTATAAGGAGATGACTTTGGAAGAGCTCCTCCCGTTAAGCTTTGGACCGGAATCCCTCGCCTGAATTATAACGAGTATTCAAATCTTGCTGTTATTCCTTTCAACATTTCAGCAATGATATTTGATTCTTTTATTATTGTAATGTGTTTGATAACAATTTCTGATAGAATACCTGAGTAGATTTTTGAGCAGGTAAAAAGAATGTTGTTAAAAGAACTGTTGCCGTATAAGAATATCATTATCCAGTGTCATGATAATCCTGATGCTGATGCTTTGGCATCCGGATATGCTCTTAAATGGTTTTTTGAAAAGAACAAGAAGAATGTCAGATTCATATATCGCGGGAGATATGAGATCAAGAAGAGCAATCTTCTGATGATGATCCAGGAACTCGAGATACCTGTTGAATATGCGCCTTTCATAAGTGAAGACCCGGATCTGCTTATCACTGTCGACTGCCAGTATGGCGAGAAGAACGTTACAAAGACCGGCTGTAAGAAGGCGGCGGTTATCGACCATCACAGAAAGATAATCAATGATCCCAATGTTCTTGAAAACATAAACAGCGAAATTGGAAGCTGCTCTACCGTAATTTGGCAGATGCTCAGGGAAGAAGGCTACGATCCCAATGAAAACAAGCTTCTTGCCACCGCTCTCTATTACGGCTTATATACCGATACAAACAGACTTTCGGAAGTCTGGCATCCGATAGACCGTGATATGCTCGATCTCTTGTCTTATAACAAGAGCATCATCACAAGGCTTTCAAACTCCAACATCTCTCTTGACGAATTGAAGATAACGGGCAAGGCCATAATGAATTACGAGTATCACAAGAGCAACAAGTATCTTGTGATCGAGTCAGAGTCATGTGATCCTTCCATCCTGGGTGTCATAAGCGATTTTGCACTTGAGACGGTCGGCGTTGATGTCTGCCTTGCATATTTCGTAGGCAATTATGAGGTCAAGTTCTCAGTCAGAAGCTGCTCAAAGGAAGTACATGCAAATGAACTCGCAGCTTTCCTTGCCGAAGGCATCGGAGGCGGCGGCGGACATTTCCTGAAAGCGGGCGGCACGTTAAAACCGGAGCTTCTGACCAGACCTGCGGCAGAAGTCCTCAAAGAGCGTATCGCGCTTTATTACGATACTTATCTCGTTATATATGCCAAGGATACCATGCTTGATACTTCCACGATGAAGCGCTACCGCAAGGCACCTCAGACGCTTGGCGCAGTTAAGCTTTCTGAAGTTTATCCGGTCGGCACGCACGTCAGCATCAGAACGCTTGAAGGCGATATCGACACGATCATCGATGATGACGCATGGCTTATGATCGGTGTGGAAGGTGAGGTGTATCCGATATCCGAACAGAAGCTCAGAAAGAGTTATGAGTTTACAAGTTTCCGTTTCTCCACGGATTTCAAATATGAGCCGAGGATAAGGAATGCGGGAACCGGTGAGATCAAGTATGTTCTGCCTTTTGCAAAGACCGTTAAATCAACCGGTTCTTCGATTATTTTCGTTAAGCCTTTGGAGCAGCCGGTCAAGCTCTTTACCCAGTGGACTGATGACAGATATTATTCAGGCAGGGTTGGCGATTACATCGCGGTCAGGGCTGATGACGAGCACGACATCTACATCATAAACAAAGAGATCTTTGATAAAACTTACAGGTCCATGTGAAAGGAGCAACCATGAAAAAGCAATTGTTAACTGCAGTACTGGCTTCCTGCATCTTGTTCTCTTGTGCGGCATGCACCAAGAACGAGCAACCTACGACTACTACAACTACAACGGAAGAGACTACCACGACCGAAGAGACGACAACCACTGAAGAAACAACTACTTCAGAGGAAACGACCACCACCGCGGCCGAGACTACTACTGCGGAGACGACAGCTGAGACTACTGCTGCTCCCGCTAAGACTCTCACTTTGAAGGCAGCCTATTCCACGATGAATTCCGTTATCGGAAAGGATCTGGAAACGGCTAAGAAGACCATGGAAGATTTCTTAGGAACGACTCTGGAACTTGATGGTCCTTATACCTACGACAAGATAAACTACACCGCTACGATCGACGTTACGATCGAAGGCGTTCATTTCAACAATTTCTCTTTCAGCGTGGCAAAGAAAAAGAAGAAGGTCTGCTTTGTCGGCATAAGCAACAGCACCCTGGATAAAAAGACTATGAAGAAGAACTACGAGTCCTTTGCCAAGAAGCTCAAGAAGATCTACGGCAAGCCGAAGTCTAAGACTTCTTCAAAGACCCAGGCATATCAGATCTTCAAGAAGAAAAAGATCGAGTACAACACAGGCTACCTTTACAACAAAAACGCCCACAGCCTCTGGATCAACGTGGCCAATTATTCGATAAAGTAAAAGGCGGCAGGTTGAGCGCTTGATGTTGAAGATCCTTTTCGTCTGCCACGGCAACATCTGCCGGTCGACAATGGCGCAGTCCATGTTTCAGGACATGGTCAATAAGAAGGGATTATCCGGTAAGTTTGAGATAGACTCCGCTGCAACGAGCAGGGAGGAGATCGGAAATGGTCCTCATTACGGTACGGTCGGAAAGCTCAGGGAGGTTGGCATCCCCGTGGTGCCGCACCGCGCCAGGCAGATGACACGTGCCGATTACGATAAGTACGATTATCTTATCGGAATGGACTCGTACAATGTCTCGAACATGACGCGCATCGCCGGAGGAGATCCTGACGGCAAGATATATTCTATGCTGAGCTTCGCGGGGCTTAACAGGAGCATAGCCGATCCGTGGTATACCGATAATTTCGATGAGACCTATAACGATCTTCGTATCGGATTGGACGCTTTTTGGAGGCGTCTGTCGGAACGTGGAATTTGAGACCGATTTTTCAGTCATTCCAAACTGTTAAAAATCTTTAATCTCTTGTTATAATAATCTAGACAACAGAATAATCTCGTAACTACTGTCCCGGCGGTCAAATGGGGACCGCTGCTGTCATCCTGAAATGGATGACCTTAAGTTTGTATCCTAAAAAGCGGAGGAACGAATATGTTTAAGACGGCAGAAGACGTGATGAATTTCATTTCTGACAATGAGATCGAAATGATCGATTTCAGGATGATCGACATCAACGGAAGATGGCATCATCTCACTATTCCGGCAAAGCGGTTCAGTGAGGATACCATGAAGAACGGCATCGGCTTTGACGGCAGCAACTATGGTTTTGCTCCTGTCGAAAAGAGCGACATGGTCTTTATACCGGATCTTTCAAGCGCGGCTGTTGATCCGTTCCCGGAGATAAAGACTCTTTCAATGATCGGCGATGTCCGCATCATCGGCAAGGACGACAACAAGCCCTTTGACCAGGAACCCAGAAACGTTTGCAAGAGAGCTGAAGAATACATGAAGGAACTCGGCATCGCAGATACTTATCTGCTTGGACCTGAGTTTGAGTTCTATGTATTTGATTCTGCTTCTTTCTCCAATGATCCGTCTGAATCCGGATTCTCCATCGATACGGAAGAAGCTTTCTGGAACAGCGGATGCTCTGATTCCAACGGCTTTCAGACGCCTCACCAGGGCGGTTACCACATCGCACCGCCTCAGGACATTCACTATGACTTCAGAAGCCGCGTGACTATGCTCATGGAAGAGCAGGGAATAGCAGTCAAATATCACCACCACGAGGTCGGCGGTCCCGGACAGATGGAGGTTGAAGTCGAGTTCGGAACGATGATCGAGATGGCTGACAAGACAATGCTTGCGAAGTACATCATCAAGAACGAAGCAGTTATGGAAGGCAGGACCGCAACCTTCATGCCCAAGCCTATCTACGGCGAGGCAGGCTCCGGAATGCACGTACACATGCTGATGTTCAAGGACGGAAAGCCCGTATTCTACGATGAGAACGGTTATTCCGGCCTTTCGCAGACAGCCATGTATTTCATCGGCGGAATACTTAAGCACATCGCTGCGATCTGCGCTTTCTCCAATCCGTCCACCAACTCTTACAAGAGACTTCTTCCGGGTTTTGAAGCTCCCGTAACTATTGGTTTTGCGACCGCGAACAGGAGCTCTGTCATAAGGATCCCTGCTTATGCGAAGACCCCTGACAAGAAGAGATTTGAGCTGCGCAATCCGGATGCCACGTGCAATCCTTATTACTGCTATGCCGCAATCCTCATGGCAGGTCTTGACGGCATCAAGAACAAGATCGATCCGGTAGCTGAAGGCTACGGACCTTATGATTTCAATCTGTTTGAACTGTCCGATGCCGAGAAGGCCAAGATCAAAGGCTTGCCCAAGTCTCTGGGCTCAGCGCTCAAGGCTCTCGCTTCTGACAATGAGTTCCTCAGGGCAGGCGGAGTTTTCCCGAAAGAACTCATCGAGCTATGGATCAACAATAAGAGAAAAGATCTCAAGAGGCACGTCGCAATGCCTACTCCGATGGAGTATGAGATGTATTACGATCTTTGATGTAAGATAATGATTTAGAGCGTTTCGGGCCCGGGTTGATCCCGGGTCCGAAATGTTAAAAAGGAGTTGTACCTTTTGATCAGGATCCTGTTTATTGAAGAAACATTTGAAACGAGGGAGATCATTAAAGACTACTTTCAAAGCGAAGCAGTCCCCGGTTTTTCCATCGACTTTGCCTGTGATATGCAAAGCGGTCTGGACAAGGTCCGTGCCAAACCGTATGACCTGCTACTGGTCGACTGTAAGCCGTCCGGCGAGGCGGGACTCGATGCATGCAGAAGGCTGCGTGAAAACAGTTCCTGCGCCATTGTCCACGTTACAACAATGGAAGATGAGGATGACGTAAGACAGGGATATGCGCTGAGTGCTGATGACTATCTGGTAAAGCCGTTTTCACCTGCCGATCTTTTAAGGACGGTTTCGGATTTTGCGGATAAAAATAGTAAAATAAAAGCCGTTATGACGCTTGAATGCAGCGGCGTAAGGATGAATCCGGTGACCGGACTCGTAACGGTTGATGGCAGGGTGGTTGAATTAACGCCCAGGTCGACAGGGATACTCAGATTGCTGCTGGAAAACAAAAATGCAGCGGTGAGCCGTGACGAGATCCTGAATAAAGTCTGGGGAGACGGATTTAACGGGAGCGAAAGGGTAGCTGATACTCATATAAAGAATCTGAGACAGAGTCTTGGAAAGAAAGGCGATCTGATCAGGACCATCAAGGGGATCGGATATAAGATCCGTGAAAAGTGAGGCTTATGAACATGGCTTTAAGCGATATACAAAAGCATCTGTTTGAGATAAGGAGCGACGCGGATTACCGCGTTCTGCAGCAGAAGATCATCCCCAACGTTGATCCTGAACTGATCATCGGAATAAGGACTCCCGTGATAAGGGAATATGCAAAGGAACTAAGGAAGTCAGGCGGTTACGCCGAGTTTATCGAAAAACTTCCTCATCAGTATTTTGAAGAGTACATGCTCCACGTAATGATACTGAACGATGAGAAGGATTATGAGACCGCCATACGGGAAACGGAACGCCTGCTCCCCTATATCAACAACTGGGCTGTCTGTGACCAGTTTGTCCCAAAGGTATTTAAAAAACATACTGACGATCTGCTGGAGCATATTCGGGTATGGCTTGATTCCGACCTTGAATACACTATCCGTTACGGGATGAAGATGCTTATGTCATTCTATCTGGATGAAGGATTTAAGCCTGAGTACATGGATATGGTTGCCTCGTCTGACCGTACCGATCTGACATACGTAAGTCTTATGACTGCATGGTATTTTGCCACCGCGCTTGCCAAACAGTATGATGCCGCGGTCAAGGTGATAGAAGCAAAACGGTTAGAGAAGAAGACTCACAACAAGGCGATCCAGAAAGCCGTAGAGAGCTTCCGGATAACTGATGAGCAGAAGAAATATCTGAAAACGCTTAAGTATTGAGCCAATAGTCTGGCAAAAGGCTTAGATACTATATATTGGAACGATGTACCAAAACTGTCCTCGTAATCGCCACAGGTTGTGAGAACAAATTTTCGAATCCCTATTGATTTTAATTCCAAGAGTGGTATATTGAACACAAATCATCAGAAAGGAGCTTATCATTCGTAACTGTCGGTAAAGGGAAACGTCTGGTTATTTGTTTTGTCGTTAGTTTATTTGACGTTTCTGAAGAGTATTCATTTTTTAGGTAAGTAATTATGGAAACAGTTAAACTTGGCAAGGATAGCTCCGCTATAGAGAGGCACGCGCTGCAGATAGCAGTGTGACATCCTGACAACTGAATACCGTTCACTTAAAGGCAGATGATGCCTTGGGTCTTTGCACTCGCTGTTTGCAGTCATGAACGCACAGCGCGTGCTCAAAAACCCTCTGTGTACGTTCAGCAGCCTGGTTAAACGTATGAAACGAAAGGATCTGCATTATGAGAAGCTTTAATTGTACTGTCAAGGATATTGCATTCAGAAGTGAAGCATTGGACGTGCTTACTTCATCTATGGCTGCCAACGGATATACGGATGCGAGAGCCGACTATCTGACCATAAAGAATCATTGGAACGATGCGCTTAACTGCGCTGCCAACAGGACCGGGAGCGAGAAGTCAAGGATAGCGTTGCGCTACCTTTCAGGCGGAATAACGATAGACAGGATCTCGAATCTCGAGTTCTACAACAGCAGAACCATCAGACGTTATATCCGTGAGTTCTGTGAGTGTATCAGAAGATACTATCTTGAAAGATTTGAGATATCGCTTGCCGAGTATTGCTGAGGAGGTGCCGCTATGAACAATATGTTTAATGATTCTTTTTGGAAGGCCGTTTCTGAAACAGCTGCTTCGCGCGGCTTTATCGAGGCTGCGGTCATCGTATATTCGCGCGTTTACGGTATGAACATCACAGAGTGCTGTTCCTTCGTCGGATTAGGTGCAAAGCGCGTTAAGGAGATCCTCGTCGATTTTGACCGCTACAGTGCGACGCTGATACCTGTTCCGCATACTGACAAACTGAGTGCCTGACCAAGGTTTCCTGCTTCTCCCGGCAAAGCGATCCTCCGTGTGTTTTGCCGGGGAAGCAGAACTTGCTGATCCTGCCTGCTACAGGCAGGATCAGTCCGTTAAATGGCACTGGTTGTTCCCGGACTCGATGTATAATCAAATTGTAAGTTGCCATACTGTCTTTTAGTTTGATCATTTTGGATTAGGGAGAGTTTTATATGAAATTGATGCATTTGGGAGATCTTCATCTCGGAAGGAGCATAGGAGAATTCGATCTTATCGACGACCAGAAATACATCTTGGATCAGATCCTTGAGATCGTTGACAGGGAAAAGGTTGACGCCGTACTTATTGCGGGAGACGTTTATGATAAGTCAGTTCCGAGCGAAGCGGCGGTCAGTCTTCTGGATTCGTTTTTGAACGCTCTTTCCTCAAGGAACGTCAGCGTTTTCATGATCAGCGGCAATCACGATTCTGATGACAGGCTTAACTACGGAAGATGGACTTTTGAGCGTCAGGGCGTATTCATTTCCGCTATCTACAACGGTGAGCTTGACCGTCACGACCTCAAGGTTGGAGATTCTGAAGTTTGCATTTACATGCTTCCCTTCGTCAAGGCGTCACAGGTTAGGCGCATCTATCCTGATGAAGAGATAGAGACTTATGAAGACGCGGTTAGAACGATACTGGACAAGGCTCCGATCGATGAGAATAAGTGCAACATAATCGTCGCTCATCAATTTGTCGCGGGCAGGGGAAATGATCCCGTTTTTGGCGGATCTGAAGGTCTCGGTACTCTTAACGTCGGTACAGTTGAGAAGATAGGATATGATTGCTTCGACAAGTTTGATTACGTGGCGTTGGGCCACATCCATTCTCCCCAGAAGGTTGGCAGGGAAACATGCCGTTATTCCGGTACACCGCTCAAATATTCGCTTAAAGAAGTAAATGATGATAAGTCGGTTCCGTTGATCACGTTGAACGGAAAGGACGTGAGCATTGACTACGTCAAGTTAAAGCCGAAGCGTGAAATGAGACACTTGAGGGGAACGATGAAGGAGCTTTTGGACAAAGCCAACGTCAGATCTCCAGAAGATTTCATATATGCAACATTGACCGATGAAGATGTGATCAATGACGCAATGGGTAAATTCCAGGCAGTCTATCCTAATACTGTCAAGGTGGATTACGACAACTCCCGCACAAGGGCAGTTGAAAAAGTCGACATCTCGCAGATCTTGCAGCAAAGGTCTTTTACGGATCTGATAAGCGACTTTTACAAACAGGTATACGGTATCGACATAAGCGAAGAAGAAATGGCCGTAATGAGGGATGCAGCCAGAGAGGCAGGTGTTATTGATGAAGCCGATTAAGTTGATCATCAGTTCGATCGGACCTTATGCCGGATTGATGCCGGAGATTGATTTTGAAAGATTTGAAGAGCAGGGCCTGTTCCTGATCACGGGCGATACGGGTGCTGGAAAGACAATGATCTTCGATGCCATCTGCTATGCCTTGTATGGCGAGACAAGCGGAACCTACAGGGAAAAGGAATACCTGAGGAGCGAATACGCGGATCCGTCTCAGAAGAGCTTTGTGGATTTTTATTTCTCGCATCAGGGTAAAAACTACCGCGTTTACAGGGAGCCGGCATACGAGCGTGAAAAGCTGCGTGGATCGGGTACGACCTGGGAGAGTGAAAACGCGATACTCTACATTGACGGATCAAAAACGGTTGAAAAAACGACCAAGGTCAATGAAAAGATCATTGAAATGCTTAAGATTGACTGCAAGCAGTTCAAGCAGATCGCAATGATCGCTCAGGGCGAATTCTGGCAATTGCTAAATGCTAATACTGAAAAGAGAACGCAGATACTGCGCACGATCTTCGAGACCGGCGGATACATGGACATCGAGAACAAACTGTATCTCCGCATGAAGAAGAATGAAAGTGAAGTACACGATGCAGAGCGCAGCATCGTGCAGTATTTTGATGACGTTGCAGCTGATGCTGAAAGTGAATGCTTCGAAGAATATCAGGAGCTCCGCAGCAGAGCCGACAACCCGAAGGGCACTTGGGAGATCGAAGAGATGCTGGCGGTCATCGATGCTTTGACTGAGTCTGACAATGCCAGCCTTACCTCTGTCAGTAAGGAGGCTGCTAAAACTGAAACCGAGCTTAAGCAGATCCGTGACAAACTCGCTCAGGCTGAGTTAAGCAATAAGCAGATCGAACGCGTTAAGACCCTTGAACAGGAATCGAAGAAACTCGATGAACTCAAGAAGGAAATGACTGATGCCGAAACGCTGCTTGACCGTCAAAAAACAGCTTCACGCGAAGTGAATCCTTCTTATGTTGCCTGGAAGACCAAGAACGATGAAGTTGTTTCAACTCAAAAGAAGATTTCTGATAAGACGGCTCAAAAAGCAGTTGCGGAAAAGCAAGTTGAGGAAAGCAAAAACAGGCTTGCTGAAGCCGAAAAGCGCAAGCCTGAACAGGATGAACTAAAAAAACTGGTAATCAAGATAAATGGTGAAGAGGCCAAATACCGTCAGCGCAAGGAACTGACGGAAAAACTGACCGCTCTTGAAGCTGCTCTTGAAGCTGACAAAAAGAAGGAAGCTGAACTTGAGGTTTCCCGGACTGCCCTGAATGAGAAGATCGAGTCATTGCAGAAGACGATCTCTGACTACAAGGACAAGCCCGTAGAGCTTGAAAAGTCTAAGACTGAAGGCAGGGAACTTCAGAACCGTGAAGACGACTTTAAGGAAATCCTTGAGAAGAAAACTAAAGAAAGAAACAAGCGTCAGACGGATCTGAAGAAAAAGCAGGCTGCATTCCTGCAGTCATTTGAAGCTTATGAGAAGGCAAACGCCGAAAGGATCAAGGCAGAGAAGATAATAGAAGGGAACAAGGCCGGTATACTTGCAAAGGATCTGCAGGAAGGACAGGAGTGCCCGGTATGCGGATCAGTTCACCATCCCAAGCTTGCAAAGCTTCCAGAGACGACCATATCAGAGGAAGAGTTTGAGTCGTTTAAAGCGGCTGAGGATTCAATGCTTGAAAGGAAAACGGCTGACAATACTGCCGCTGAAAAGGCCAAGACCGCTCTCGAAGAATATGAAGAACTCATGAGAAATGAGGTGCTCGATTCCTTGAACGGCAGCGGATTTGAAAAGGAAACTGAAGGCAAGGATCTTGACGGCCTCATTGCGATCCTTAAAGATGCGGAAAAGGGTCTTGCTGATAAGATCAATGAGAACAAACTTCTTACCGCCAAGCTGGAAAAGGAATGCAAGCTTTTTGAAAAAGCTCAAAAGGAACATGCCAAGGCAACCGGTGATGAAAAGGATCAGCTTGAAGCAATAAAGGCTGAACTTTTGGAAAGCAACAACAAGACCCGGCAAGAGGAAGCTGAGACCCGTGCAACGCTTAAGACTCTTCAGGAGTTGAGCTACGAAGATTGGGAGAAAGCTTTGGCAGAAAGGAAATCTGCGGATAAGACCATTCGCGAGATCGAAAAGCTTCTTGAAGATTCCTCAAATGCAAAAGCCGGCGCAGACAAGGAACTTGCCGGCATCAAAGCCGCGCTTGATCTTCTGAATGAAAACCTGAAGACCCGGACGGAAGACGAGAAGGAATGTAAGACGGTTCTTTATAAGAAGCTGGGTGAGCATAAGTTCTCTTCCTTGGAAGAAATGCTTTCACTCACCGTTTCCGAAGAAAAGCTGAATGAGACCGATAAAAAGATCAACGAATACAAGCAGGCCCTGACTACCAACAAGACTCAGTTGAAACAGGCAAGAGAAGACGCAAAGGGCAAGGAATTTGTCGATCTTGAAGCTTTGGACGCACAGTGCAAGGAACAGGACAAGCTGTTTAAGGCCATCAATGCAGAAGTGAATAAGATCACAAACCGGATGGAAAACAATGCCGAAAAGAAAAAGAACATCTCCGAGCAGCGTGACGGATTCGAAAAGTCCCGCAAGGAGTACTACACTTGCAAGAGACTTTATGAATTGTCGCACGGAACTACGCGTAACGGTAAGATAACACTTGAGCAGTTCGTTCAGGCTGCAGGGTTTGACGGCATTATTGCTGCTGCAAACAGAAGACTGCTGCCGATGAGCGATCAGCAGTTTGAATTGTTCCGTCAAGTGGATTCGATCGGCAAGCAGAGCAATAATTTCCTGGACCTTGTGGTTATGGACTACAATACCGGAAGAAGACGTCCTGTCGGAACCCTTTCCGGCGGCGAAAGCTTCAAGGCGTCGCTCAGTCTTGCGTTGGGCCTTTCCGATACCATTTCTACAAGCAAGGGCGGCATTCAGATGGATGCACTCTTTATCGATGAGGGATTCGGAACGCTCGATAAGAAGTCCATCGATACTGCCGTTGAGATACTTCAGAATCTTACCGGTGCCAATAAGCTTGTAGGTGTTATCAGTCACAGGGAGGAGCTTATCGAGAAGATCCCTGATTCTCAGCAGATCATGGTCGAGAAGACTGCAAAAGGCAGTAAGATCACCTTTGACTCATAAGCAGCCCGCTTGGCATGGTGTGATCCTTACTGTGCTATAATTCTCATAAAAGTGTTCCGGGAGGAATAATTATGACTATCTGCTTTGAGAAGATTCCGGCAACTTTGGATGAGTTGAAGGCACTGCCTGAAGCCAGCCTAAAGGAGCCTGAATATGGCGCGGCACTCTTTATCGCTGCCATGATGAACTATAAGGACAATCCCGATCTGGCGATCTCCATGCTCGAGTTCCTGAAAGGTCCCGGCGGAGTATCTCCTTTTGAGAAGCAGTTTTTAAAAGACAGGCTGGGCGATGGCAAGGACTATGTCGTAAGGTCTTATTTTGCCGGCACTTCTCCTGAAAACGATTACACTCCTTCCGTTCCTTATACGGTAGATCCTCAGAGAGAACCTTCGCCGGAGTTTGAAGGCAGGATAAGAGTGTTTATGAGATCATCCGGTGCTGATTCGCCGAGAATGGTAAAGATGAGACTTAAGCCTTCGACGGGCGAATGGTTTATCGAGGAAGAGATGCTCTTGCCCGATATCAGGATCCCCAGATCGCTGGACCAGTGGGCATAGGATGAAACAGGAAAGAATCTATCCGAAAGCATCGATTACTTCTAAGGCTGCAGCAGGTCTTAAGAACGGTCATCCATGGGTTTATGCCGATGAAGTGTTGTCTTTGGAAGGCGACCCTGCTGACGGTTGTCTGATCGACTGCTTTGAGGGAAACAGCTGGCAGGGAACAGGCTTTTATAATTCCGGATCCAAGATTCGGATCAGGATCATATCGCGCAACGCCAACGACAAGTTCGATTATGCTTTTTGGAAGAGGCGCATAAGTTACAGCATCCGGTACCGTTCCGGGATAATGCCGGGACCTGATTTCAGATGCTGCAGGATTGTTCACGGCGAGTCCGATTTCATCCCGGGTCTTACCGTTGACAGATATGAAGACATACTTTCAGTCCAGACAGCATGCCTGGGAGTTGAACTGATAAAGGACGACATTTACCGTGCTCTTAAAGAATGCATGGCGGAAGAGGGCGTCAGCATCAGCGGTATATATGAAAGAAACGATCTTTCTTTGAGGGAGAAGGAAGGCCTGCCGGTCTGTAAGGGCTGGTACGAAGGATTTGGAACTGTTCCTGATTCCGCGGTCACCGAGATCTGCGAGAACGGGATCAAGTATCTTGTAGATGTTGCTGAAGGGCAGAAGACAGGGTTCTTCCTTGATCAGAAATACAACAGGGCGGCAGCCGCAAAACTTGCGCCCGGAAGAAAGGTCCTCGACTGCTTTACGCATACCGGTTCATTCGGTTTAAATTGCGCTTTGGCAGGCGCAGAACATGTCACGAGTGTTGATATATCGCAGCAGGCTGTCGATATGGCGAGAGCTAATGCCGAAAGGAACAACCTTGACGGAAAGATGGATTTCGTCTGTGCTGACGTGTTTGACTTGCTTACCGGTATGGCTGAACGTAAGGATCATTCTTTTGATTACATAATCCTTGATCCTCCTGCTTTTACGAAATCTAGACAGACCGTTGAGGCGGCAGGAAGAGGATATAAAGAGATAAACCTCAGAGCCATGAAAGTTCTTCCAAGAGGCGGTTATCTGACGACTTGTTCTTGTTCTCATTTCATGACGGATGAACTGTTCAGGAAGATGCTCGTTTCGGCTGCAAAGGATGCATCCGTATCTTTAAGGCTCATCGAAGCAAGAGGTCAGGCGCCAGATCATCCGGTGCTGATGAGCGTGCCTGAAACGCAATATCTTAAATGTTATATCTTCCAGGTTGTTTAAATCTTATATGAATAAAAAAGGGCTGCGATGAAGTGAACCCCCGAAGTTGAACAAACTTCGGGGGTTTTTATATGAAATTGACGTTTAAACAGAAAAAGAAGATTTACCAAGAATACAAAAATGGCCGTTGTCCTAATTACTTTGCAAAGAAATA